>Ga0070741_10008570_pt1 | contig 20406 bp, 21 predicted proteins | sample Coa_R1_4_FD_66440 | JGI IMG/M metagenome (GOLD analysis project Ga0070741, IMG submission 66440) | Surface soil microbial communities from Centralia Pennsylvania, which are recovering from an underground coalmine fire - Coalmine... | ecosystem: Environmental > Terrestrial > Soil > Unclassified ...
GGCGTGCGGATCGAGGACATCGGGATGGTCACCAAGACCGGGTTTCGGAACTTCACCACCCTCACTCGTAGCCTCGACCCGCGAGACTACGTGTAAATAGTCAGTTTACAATGGGTGACGTGAAGCAGGAGGAGACGCTCGGCCAGCGCATCCGGCGGATCCGGCGCGACCGTGGCCTGAGCCTCGCCAAGGTCGGGCGAACCGACTTCACGAGAGCCTTCTTGAGCCAGGTCGAGCTGGGGCGCGCCCAGCCGTCGACGCGTGTCCTGCGGCTGATCGCGTCGCGCCTCGGCACCGAGGTCGAGTACCTGCTCGAAGGGCAGGACGCCGGCATCGAGCGGCAGCTCGCCATCGAGCGGGCGAGGGTGCTGCTCGCGCGGGGCGAGGCGAAGAAGGCCTTGCTCGCGCTGGCCCCGGCCCTCGAATCCCGCGACTGGCCGCACCGAACCGACGCAAGGCTGTGCGAAGCCCAGGCACTGATCGCCCTCGGCCGGAGGTCGGAGGCGGAGCCCATACTCGCCGAGGAGAAGGACGCCGTCGAAGCGCATGCGGACCGCTACCGGCTCGAGCGGCTCCGCGCGATCCAGCGCGGCCGGCCGTTCAGGGTCGAGGGCGACGCCGTCACGACCCACCTCCGGCTCGCCGACCGCGCCCAGCGCGCGGCGAACAACCTCGATGCGCTCGAGCACTACCGAGCCGCCCGGGTGCTGCTAGAGGCCGGCCGGGAAGGTGAATGAGGGCGGAGGAGTGACCTGCGGCGGGGTGATCTCGAGCGTGATGATCTCGTGCGACTTCAGAGGGATCGCGTTCGGGTCACCGGTGTAGACCGTCGCGCCCTTTCCGTCCCCCAGGTCGATGTAGACGACCAGCTGCTGGCCCGCGCCGACCGTGAAGGTCGACACGTGAGTCGAGTCGAGCTTCTGGGCCGGGTTGCCGCTCCTGGTGCTCCAGCTGTTCCAGATCTGGAAGAACTGCCCCAGCGTGAATGCGTCGCTCGCCGGCGACTCGATGTGGATCACGTCGGTGTCCTGGGCGTGGACGTGCAGCCAGTAGTAGCACGTGACGTTGCCGGCGGAGTCGGTGACGATGCCGATGTTCGAGGGGATCGGATGGACGATTCCGTCGTACACGATCTGCAGCGCGGCGTGGTAGTGCACCTGGGTGTGCTCGCCCTGGTCGCACGGGATGCCGGCGATGGTGGGGGGCGGCGAGGCAGGACGGGTCGAGGCGAGGATCGCCACGATCAGGCCGATGACCAGGACGACGACGATCGCTCCGACCACGATCGGAAGGACCGGGACGTCGGGTCGGCTCTTGACACGGACCTGCGGCCGCCGCCCGGACCGGCCGCGGTCCAGCGCTGCGGAAGCCTTCGCTCGGGATTTGGGCGCCACGACGACTGGTAGAATACCGGCCTGACCTTTCTGGCCTCGACCGGTGGCTTCCGCCATCGATCGCTCGAGGCCTGAACCCACAGGAAGGAGGTTCCCCGTTGCGGGAGTACGAAGTTCTCTACATCGTCCGCGCCGACCTTGACGACGACAAGGTCCAGGATGCGGTGAAGCGCGTCAACACCTTGATCGAGCGATCTGGTGGGACCGCCGACCGGACCAACCTCTGGGGCAAGCGCAAGCTCGCCTACGAGGTCAAGCACCAGAAGGACGGCTCTTACGTCCTCCAGGACTTCCAGATCGAGCCGGAGCGAGTGCCCGAGCTCGAGGCTGCTCTGAAGATCACAGAGGAGGTGCTCCGGCACCTGATCGTGCGCAAACCGGAGAAGGCCGCCGTCGCGGCAGCCGCGCCGGCCGCGGTCGGGGCCCCGGCGGCGGAGTCGAGTCCCGCGGAAGCCGCGGCTGTGCCCGCGGGCGCTGAGCAGTCGGATCGGGAGGAAGGGGAGGAGCAGTAATGTCGAACCTGAACAAGGCTTTGCTCATCGGCCGGCTGACCAAGGACCCTGAGATGCGCTACACGCCGAGTGGCACCGCCGTCACCAACTTCAGCATCGCGACCAACCGGTGGTCGACCGGCCCGGACGGTGAGCGCAAGGAGTTCACCGACTACCACAACATCGTCGCCTACCCGGTCGGCAAGCGAAACCTCGCCGAGATCGTCGCCCAGTACACGCGCAAGGGCGCCCTCGTCTTCATCGAGGGCCGGATCCAGACCCGCTCGTGGGAAGGCCAGGACGGGCAGAAGCGGCGCGTGACCGAGATCATCGCCAACGACGTGCAGTTCCTCGAGCCACGCGGCGCCGGCGGAGGCGAGGCCGGTTCGGGCGCGCCGCGCGCCGGCAGACCCATGGCGACCGATGACATCCCCGCTCCGGACGACGCGCCTCGCGACGTCGACCCGGACGAGATTCCCTTCTAGGAGACAGAGATGGCAGTCAGCCGACCACCACAACGCGAACAGGGCAGCGGCGGACCGCGAGGTCCCAAGCGCCAGCACCGCAAGGTTTGCACCTTCTGCGTCGAGAAGATCCACTACATCGACTACAAGGAGGTGTCGCGCCTGCGCCGCTTCATCAGCGACCGCGGCAAGATCCTGCCGCGCCGCGTGACCGGCACCTGCGCCCGACACCAGCGGCCGCTCACGACGGCGCTCGAGCGCGCCAGGGCGATCGCCCTGCTCCCGTACACCACCGAAGTTCGCTGACGCGAGGAGAGTTGTGCCGCCCGGCGGCACGTAAAATCACGTCGCCGCCAAAGCCAGGCACTGGAGCGCGCCCATGACCTATCAAAGCCAGCTGAGAGTTCCCGGACCGACGCCTCTGCCCGAGCGCGTCGTCCGCTCGATGAGCCGGCCCATGATCGACCACCGCGGACCCGAGTTCGCGGCGATCCTGGCCGAGATCACGGCCGGGGCCAAGCGCGTCTTCAAGACGAAGAACGACCTGCTCTTCCTCACCTGCTCCGGCACCGGAGGCCTCGAGTCGGCGGTGGCCAACCTCGTCTCGCCGGGCGATGAGGTCGTCGTCGCGCTGTGCGGGAACTTCGGTGAGCGTTTCGCGGCGCTGGCCGCGGGTTATGGGGCGGACGTGATCCGCCTCGAGTTCGAGTGGGGCCAGGCCGTCGACCCGGCCGACCTCGCGCGCCTGCTCGAGCGGCACCCCAAAGCGGGCGTCGTGCTGCTGACCCACAACGAGACCTCGACCGGCGTCACCAACCCGCTTCCCCAGCTCGCTCGCGTCGCGCGCGACGCGGGACGGATCGTCGTCGTCGACGGCGTGAGCTCGATCAGCTCGATCGACATCGACGTCGACGGATGGGGCATCGACGTCGCGGTGAGCGGTTCGCAGAAAGGGTGGATGGCGCCTCCCGGCATCGCGCTGGTAAGCGTCAGCGAGCGCGCGTGGGCTCAGCAAGCCAAGGCTCGCGCGCCCCGGTTCTACTTCGACTGGAAAGAGGCGAAGACGTGGGGCGACAAGGGAATGACGCCCTTCACGCCCGCGATCAGCGTCGTGTTCGCGCTGCAGGAAGGCCTGCGCATGCTCGAGGAGGAAGGCCTCGACAACGTGTACGCGCGGCACGCGCGCCTTGCCCGCGCCACCCAGGCCGGGCTCGAGGCGCTGGGTTTCCAGCTCTTCGCGCAGGAGGGCTGCCGCTCCAACACCGTCACGTCGGCGCTGCCGCCCGCAGGCCTCGACGTCGCGGCGCTGCGCAAGCTGCTCGACACCAGGTACGGCGTCGTCATCGCGGGAGGCCAGGGCAAGATGACCGGCAAGATGGTCCGTGTCGGCCACCTCGGCGCGGTCGCCGAAGGCGATGTCGTCCAGGTGATCTGGGCGCTGGAGCAGGCGCTCGAGGAACTCGACGTCGCGCCGGCGGACGGCCGCGGCGTGGCGGCGGTCACCGCGTCGATCCAGGGCGTGCCGGCCGCGGCGAGATAGCCGGCTCGACCGTGCCGAGGATCCTCGTCGCCGATCCCCTGGCGGAAGACGGCCTCGAACGCCTGCGCCGGGCGGGCGACGTGACCGTGGTGAGCAAGCTGCCCGAGGCGGAGCTGATCGCGCGCATCCCGGACTTCGACGCGCTTGTCGTGCGAAGCGAGACGCGGGTGACGGCGCCGATCATCGACGCTGGGCTGAAGCTCCGTGTCGTCGGCCGAGCCGGCGTCGGCGTCGACAACATCGACGTGCCCGCGGCGACGCGCAAGGGGATTGTCGTCGTCAACGCGCCGCGCGGGAACATCGTCGCGGCCGCGGAGCACACCATCGCCCTGCTCATGGCGCTGGCGCGCTGGGTGCCGCAGGCCGACGCATCGGTCAAGCGCGGCGAGTGGACGCGCGCGAAGTTCGTCGGGACCGAGATCCGCGGCAAGACGCTCGGCGTGATCGGGCTGGGCAACGTGGGATCCGAGGTCGCCAAGCGCGCGCACGGCCTGGAGATGGACGTCATCGCGTTCGACCCGGTCGTGTCGGTCGAGCGCGCGGAGCTGTTCAACGTGCCACTCGTCACGCTGAGCGAGCTCCTCGAGCGCGCCGACTTCGTGACCGTCCACGTGCCGCTCGTCGAGTCGAACCGCAACCTCATCGGCGGCCCCGAGCTCGCCCTGATGAAGTCGACGGCACGCCTGATAAACACGGCGCGCGGCGGCATCGTCGACGAGGCCGCGCTGGCCGAGGCTTTGAGCTCGGGCGAGATCGCCGCGGCGGCGGCCGACGTATTCGTCACGGAGCCGCCGGGCGCGAATCCGCTGCTCATGCTCCCGAACTTCATCGCGACGCCGCACATCGGCGCGTCGACCGTGGAGGCGCAGGTGTCGGTCGCGTTCGACGTGGCAGAGGAGATCGCGGCGGTCCTGGCGGGCGACCTGCCGCGCTTCGCGGTCAATGCGCCGGCGCTGCCGCCCGAGGAGCTCGCGTACCTGAAGCCGTTCGCCGAGCTGACGGAGAGGCTCGCCGCGCTGCACGTGCAGCTGTTCGGCGGGCGCGTGGGCGCGATCGAGCTGGATTTCGACGGCGAGCTTGCCGACCACGACGTGAACCTTCTCGTCGCGGCCGCGATCAAAGGCGTGGTCCAGCCGTTCACGGAGGAGCGCATCAACGCAGTCAACGCGCGCCTCATCGCGTCGGGCCGCGGCATCCGACTTGCCGAGCGCCGCAACCGCACGCAGGGAAGCTATGCGAGCCTCGTCACGATCCGCATGCAGGACCATGAGATCGCCGGCACGGTCTTGATGGGCGAGCCGCGCGCGGTCCGCATCGACGCTTTCCGCGTCGACCTGGTGCCGGCGGGGAGGTTCCTCGTGAGCCGGCACCATGACAGGCCGGGCGTGGTCGGCATGGTGGGGAGCATCCTTGGCGAGCACGACGTGAACATCGCGAGCATGCAGGTGGGCCGGGACGCGCCACGCGGCAGCGCGATGATGATCCTGGCTGTCGACGACCGTGTCGCGCCCGACGTGCTGGACCGCCTTCGCGACGTCCCCGGGATGGCCGACCTGCGGTACGTCGAGCTGGACGGCGACTCAGATCGCTGACGTCCGCGCCCTGCAGGGGATCCGCTACTACCTGGCGAACGCCGGCGACGCGAGCAACCTGGTGGCGCCGCCCTATGACGTCATCCCCGACGCGGCGCTGCAGCGCTACCGCGACCTGTCGCCCTACAACGTCGTCAATCTCACGCGGCCAGGCGGGGATTACGAAGGTGCATCGCGCACGTTCGAGCGCTGGCTCGACGAGCGAATCCTGGAACCCGACCCGCGTTCGATGTACGTGCACGAGGTGGACTTCGCCGGCCGCCGCCGGCGCGACCTGATCGCGGCCGTCCGCCTCCAGCCGTACGACGATCGGGTGATCCTTCCGCACGAGCGTACGCACCGTGGTCCGAAAGAGGATCGGCTCGCGCTGCTGCGCGCGACCGGCGTCAGCCTCGAGCCGCTGTGGTTCCTGTACGACGGCGCCGGCAGCGGCGTGGCCGAGGCGCTGGAGAGTACGGCTCGGCGGGCACCGGCCGTCTCCTTCACCGGGCCCGAGGGCACCACGCACCGCCTGTGGGTGATCTCTGACCCGGCGGTGCACGCCGCGCTGCACTCGGCGCTCGAGCCTCTCCAGCTCCTGATCGCGGACGGCCACCATCGCTACGAGACGACGCTCGCGTACTCGCAGGAGGTGGGAGGCGACCCGGATGCCGCTTCTCGTTTCACGCTCGGCCTGCTCACCGACCTCGCCGACCCGGGCCTCTCGGTGCTGCCGACCCACAGGGTCATGAAGGCCGGCGTGGCCGTGACGGGCGGGGAGCCCGCCGCCTCCCTGGAGGCGACGCTCGAGGGCATCCGCGGCAAGGTTGCGGCGGGCGTATACCGGGACCGCCGGTTCCAGGTCCTGCCGCTCGAAGGCGAGGTGCCGGTGGTCGAGCTGCACCGCCAGGTGATCGACAACATCCTGGGCAAGCGGAGCCCGGAGGAGTTCCTGATGTACACGCGGGACGCCGAAGAGGCGGTCCGGTGGGTGGACGAAGGGGCAGGCGTGGCGGCCTTCTTCCTAGACGCTCCGGATCTCAAGCAGGTTTTGAACATGGCCCGGGAAGGGAAGACTCTCCCCCAGAAGGCGACGTATTTCCACCCCAAGCCTCCCTCCGGGATGGTGTTTCACCGGCTGGAAACAGACCGCCGTCTATAGTTAGGAACCCAGTTCAAGAATGCCGACTTACGGTTATCGCTGCACCAACTGCGGACACCAGTTCGAGATCGTCCAGAGGATCTCGGACGAGCCCCTGAAGGAGTGCCCCAAATGCGAGGGGAAGCTCACCAAGATGTTGTACCCGACCGGGGTGATCTTCAAGGGGAGCGGGTTCTACTCGACCGACTACAAAGCGGCGGGCAAGGGCTCCGGCGAAGGCAGCAAGCCGTCGAGCAACGGCTCCGCGCCCAGCTCCGAGAGCAAGCCGGACTCGAAGCCGGAATCAAAGTCCGAGTCCACGGATTGAAGAAGGTGAGAGGTTCAAGTGTCTGACATCCAGAGCGTCACAGACGGCGAGTTCGAATCGACGGTGTTGAAGGCCGACAAGCCAGTGCTCGTCGACTTCTGGGCCACCTGGTGCGGCCCGTGCCGCATGATCGCCCCGATCGTGGAGCAGCTTCACGGCGAGCTGGGCGACAAGGTGAAGATCGTCAAGATGGACATCGACGAGAACCCGTCGACGCCGATGCAGCTGGGGATCATGTCGATCCCGACCGTGATCATCTTCAAGGACGGCAAGCCCGCGGAGCGGACGGTCGGCTACCGCCCGAACATGAAGGGCGACCTCAAGGCGAAGCTCGAAGCGCTCATCGCCGGCTGAGCCCGGCGGTTCGCCGGCTTGGTGCCTCCACGTTTGGGGTTGCGCCGTGCCACCGCTCCAGCAGGTGCCAGAACAGGATCGACGTCCCGAACGCGAGGACCAGCCCTCCCCCGATGTCCGGGACGTAGTGCTGCTTGACCAGGACGGTCGAGATCGCGATCAGTCCGGCCCACACGACCAGCGGTAGCGAATAGGCGCGCAGGAACCGCCACCAGTGGATCGCGATGATGGTCGAGGTGGAGACGTGCAGGCTCGGGAAGTCGTTGAACGGATGGTCGCCCGCGTAGACGTCGCGGATCATCCTCGTGAACGTGTCGTCGCCCGTCAGGGTGGGACGGTCGACGTAGGTCTGCAGCAAAGCGAAGAACACGTAGCTGACGAGGAACGTCGCGATCATGCTCAGAACCGCCGACTGGAAGACGCGGACTCGGAAGACGAGAAAGATGACAAGCGACGCGTAGATGAATGGCTGCAGCGAGTCGTACGGGATCACGGCTATCGGCACCACCGGCAGCGCCTGGTCGATAGGCGTGCGCAGGAACATCCGGTAGGGGCCGTGGTTCAGGACGTCGTAGCCGAGGCTCGCGACGTAGTCGGCGACTGCGAGAGCGACGCAGACGGCCGCCGTCTTCCACCCGGCGAAGAGCACCCCGCGCTGAAGCTGTTTGCGTAGCGAGCTCATTCGATCCGAGCGGTAATCTAGCCCCCTCGGAGTGGGGATGTTCGGGAGCTGGTGCTCCCCGCGCTCTTCAAAAGCGTTTGCGGGGCGCTGCTGAGGCGTCCTGGGTGGGTTCGATTCCCATCCATCCCCGCCAGATTCGGCATCAATAACAGCCGAGGCGGCAGCCACAGCGGCGGACACTGGCGTTTGGCGGCGCGAGTCCGCGGACGTTCTCATCGGATTGGCCGATTCGCGTGATCTGGCCGTCAGCGACCTGGCTGGCAGCGTGGTCCGAAGGCTGCGAATCGACACGGAGGAGTCCGTCCGCCATCGCGATGGGAAGTAGTCGGCAGCTCCTGGTACGGGATGATCATCGAAGCTTCCAAGCCTGCGCCGGGCTTAGCACCTGGAAACATCGGTGGACGCTATTGAGGACAGGCATCGGTCCACGTTGAGAGCAGTGGATCCGACCGGCGGAAGAGGTCGCGGTCGGCTGCGACGTTGCCGAGGGGATTGTCGAATTAAATCGCAGCGCGAAGGCCAAGGCTCGTCGGATTTAAAGCAACGCGGTGTCTTAACATTCGCTTGACACTACGATCGCTGATTGAAGTGCGGCGGCGCGTTCGTGCGAAAGGGATCGATGTCGATCCGGCTCGTGTCCGCGAAGCTCGGCTCGAGGCTGGATTGAGCTTGGCCGGGCTGGCCGGCGACGACGTATCCCGGACCATGGTGCACTTCATCGAGCACGGCAAGTCGAGACCGTCTCGGCGGGTGCTGGAGATGATCGCGACCCGGACCGGCAAGCCGGTCGGCTACTTCTTGGCCAAGGGCGCTTCCTCGAGCTTGAGCTCAGATGGCGGAGCGGCGGTGCAGATCTCGGCCGCTGCCCTCGAGGTCGGGCGCCTGGCCCGGAATCCCCGCGTGCGCAAATCCGAGCGTGAGGCGCTGAAGTTGGTCGAACTGGTGCTGCGCCAAGCGGCTCGGGTGGTCACCTCGGTGGCGTCGGGTTTCGCCGCTTAACAACCTCCGCGGTCAGACGCGGCGCGCCTGGGGATGCTAGCGATAAGCGCGTCTTTATCCGGATCAATCTGCGCATTCAACGACTGCGATAGCCATTTGTCGCAGAGGTGACCAAGGCCGGCCCTCTATTCAATGGCGCAGGACTCACGGCCCTCATCTACCCGAGGCTCGAGTTCCAAGCGGGGTGGTGCGTTCGAACGGACGTGGCTGTTGACTCGACTCACAGGTGCCATCTACGATTTCCCCCGCGTCACGCGATCCAAGGCTAGGGGGCGCGACGGCGCCCGGGGTTTCGGTGTTGAGGGCCACCGCCGTTCGGTTCTGTTAAAGCTTGGGGAGGGGAAGCAGCATGCGTTTGGTCAGGTCGCTTTCATTTATCGAAGTTCTCGCCATGCCCGTTGCACTGATGGCGCCTACGGCAGGTATGTCTTTGAACACGCCGTTCGCCGCCCTGACGGCTGGGACGGCAACGCCGTTTATCTTTGTGCTCAGCACTATCGGAATTGCCTGCGTTGGAGCCGGATTCATCCGCCTCACCCGTCATTTCAATGACGCCGGTTCCGTGTATGGATTGACCAAGGCGGCCGTCGGACCTCGGTACGGCTTCATGGCGGGTTGGTGTTTGGCACTTGTCTACGTGACGTTCGTTGGCACCCTTTTGTCTGGTTTCGCGACTTTCGCCGACCTACTGGTGGCCGGCATCACCGGAATTCAGTTGCCCTGGATGGTGACTGTCCTGGTCGGTGGTGCAGCTGTTTGGTTGCTCGGTTACCGGAGCATCAAGCTCTCGGTTCACATCTTCATGGTTGCGGAGGGTATCTCGATCCTTTTGATGTTCGTACTTGCGGCTGTGATCTTCGCTAAAGGCGGAGCGCACGGAAACAGCTTCTCATTGACCCCACTAACGCCGAGCGGTGCTTCATTTAGCGGTCTTAGCGCCGCGCTGGTGTTCGGCTTCTTGACATACATCGGGTTTGAGGGCTCGGCAACCCTTGGCGAGGAGTCAGAGAATCCCCAAACTGCTATTCCTTTGACTGTTTTTAGCGCGGTGATTTTGTCCGGTCTCGTGTTCATCATCATTTCGTTCGCCCAGACGATCGGCTTCGGACTGGATGCCGCGGGCGTCAAGGCTTATGGGTCATCGGCAGCGCCGAACACTGATCTCGCACAGGTCTTTATTGGCAGCTGGTTTGGAATGGTGCTCAATGCAGGTGCCGCCATCAGTACATTCGCCTGCGCTCTGGCTAGTGCCGACGGAGCAGCCCGGGTGCTCTTCTCGCTCGGCAGGGATGAACGCCTTCCGTTGCGGCTGGCCGCTATTCACCCCACGCATCACTCGCCCCACTGGGCGCTTGGGGTCAGCATGGTGATCGGGCTTCTCATAGCAGCCGCCTTCGTGCCGTTCACCGACAGCCCGTCGAACGTATATGGCTGGACCGGAGCGCTCGCGACCCTGGCCGTGATCATCGCGTACGGCATGACCAGCATTGCGGCGGTCGTCTACTTTTGGAAGGACGACTTGGCAAAGCGCCGGTACTACCAGTTTCTGCCAATTGTTGTCGCGGTCCCATTGCTGGCATACACGTTCTATAGCCAGATCCTGCCCGTACCTCCTGCCCCGCTGCGGTACTGGCCCTACGTGATGCTCGCGTTCTTGGCCGTAGGTGCTGGGATTCTGGTCGCCCAGCGCAATCGCGTGATCAAGCGGGACGCCGCATGGGAAGACAGGCAGTTCGCCACACAGGCGGAAGGAGTGGAGGCGTGAGCTCCGTTTCTCGAACCGTTCACCAGATGCCTGCCGGCAGTCTCCACAAGACATGGAACCGTCACAACAAGCCCGTTTTGACTATTCGACCCGGTGACGAACTAACCCTCTCAGCGCCAGACGCCGCGAATGGCGAAATCACGCCGGAATCGACCAGTGAAGACATCGGCAAGATCAACTACCGTCGGTTGGATCCCCTGGTCGGGCCTGTTTACATCGAAGGAGCAAAGCCGGGCGATGCTCTCAAGATCGAAGTCTTGAATCTCAAGCCGCTGGGTTGGGGTTGGACTGCACTACTGCCGGAGTTCGGCCTCCTCTGGGACGAGATTCAGGATCCGCTGATCAAGATCTGGAGGGATCTCGACAAGGGATACGTGGAGATGCCCAACGGAGCTCGATTCGACCTCCATCCGATGATCGGATGCATCGGCGTTGCGCCTGCAGAGGATGGCGACTATGCATCGATCACCCCGACCAATGCGGCCGGAAACATAGACATCCGATACCTGGGCGCGGGCTCGACATTGATCGTGCCCGTATTCAACGATGGCGCCCTCCTGTCCGCCGCGGACGGTCACGCGCTCCAGGGCGAAGGCGAAATCTGCGGCACCGCGATCGAGTGTCTGATGGAGATGTCTCTCAAAGTGGATGTTATTAAGAATGCCGGCCTGGATGCGCCGGAAGTACTCACCAAGGACACGTTTCCAGCCCAAGAGGGCTATCGAATCTTCACTGGCATCGGTCCGGATCTCATGGAGGCGGCCAAGGCGGCGACACGACGATGTCTCGGACCTCTCGCCCATGCGCAGGGCATTACAGAGCTAGAGGCCTACTCGTTGCTCGGAGTCGTCGGCGAATTGCGGATCCACGAAATCGTCGACGTCCCGCACTGGGTGGTCGGCTGCATGCTGCCGAGGCGGCTCTTTTAGGTCGTTCGTCATCCCGTTGTTAGTTCGGCCACGGCGCACCGACCTCCTTGGCGCTTCCTGGCCGGGTGGTCGCGATGGTGATCCGCCAGTATTGCGTGCACTACAACGAGGACCGACCGCATCGGAGTTGCAACCTGAGACACCAGCGTCCCCACAGCGAGCGTATTCAGCCGGCCAGCGGTCCGGTCGAACGGCGCACTCGCCTGGGCGGCCTACTCAGCGACTATCGCCGAATGCCAGCAGCCGCATGACGTCAGGCTGCGTGACGTCATATTCGAACCCGAAAGGCCTGACACCCGCATAAAGCTTCCTGCGTGCATGGCTGGGCTGCTTGGCGCCTGGCCGAGACGGTCGCTGTTCCTGGTGGGCTGAGGCGGCCGCCGGCCGCATGTTGACCACTCCCCACAGCCGGTATATCTTTCCGCTTCGTGGACCCAATCGCCACATTTGCTGCCTACTTGTCATGGCTATTCACGTTCGTTGCGGGTGGCGTCACGTTGCTCGGCATGGCCCAGCTTATTAATGGCCGTATGGTTTTCGGTTTCGGGTTCAGCGATTGGTCGGCTCGCGAGTCCAGGCAATTCGGAGTCATTTGCGTCGTGTTGGGGCTGACACAGGGGTTGTACGCGTTATATGGCGGTCTCACCCTCGTCTGGAGGCAGTTTCCCCTGATGGGTATCGGACACTGGTGGGGGATCTTGATACCCGACATCCCTGGAGTGGTTTTGATCGTCGGGGCCTCCGCGCTCGGGGCTATGGTCGGAAGCCACGCAAGCGCGCGTCGCCGAAATTAGGAGTCGGCGCCTCGCCCAACGGCAGGTCGGAGCCCTAACCTCCCGATAGAACTCGGCCTACGGGCTCATCGAGTCGACATGGCGATCGATAACTATCTATTAGCGAGAGCTCGAGAGACAAGACCGCTATTAGTGAGCCCTGCAGGCAGCCCCAGGCAATCGATGTGACTGGCTATTAACAACTTCGGACGTCGTTTTGATTGGCGTCGCCCAGCGGGAGCCTCAAGGGAAACAAACGTTGACCGTTTCTGTTTAAGTTGTCCGAGCGTGAGATCACTAGGAGTCTTCGAAGGGCAATTTCTGTGGAGCTGTTCCGCCTACATGGCGAAGAACACGGTTCCATAGCGAGCCGGAGCTCAGAAGAAGTCGTCGCTTGGGAGATATAGCGAATCTGCACTCGATTACTGCGATCGGCCTCGGAACCTGGACCTTCGGCGGCCCAGACTGGCCATGGGGGTGGGGACCCCAGGATGACAACGTATCGATTGCTGCAATCAAGCGCGCCGTTGCGGTTGGCGTGAACTGGATTGACACTGCTCCGGAGTACGGTCTTGGGCATTCGGAGGAAATAGTTGGGCGGGCGGTCGGTCAGATCGCCCCGAGTCTGCGCCCGCTCATCTTCACGAAATGTGGGATTACCTGGGGAACGGATCGGTTCGCTGAGACAGCCAACGATCTTAGGTCAGCGACGATAGAGGCTGAGTGCGAGGCGTCTCTTCGACGCTTGAACGTGGAAGTGATCGACTTGTATCAGATCCACTGGCCGGACACGCAGACCGGAACTCCCTTAGAAGAGTCTTGGGGCACGATCCTTGAGCTTAAGCAACGAGGCTGGATCCGGGGAGCTGGCGTGTGCAACTTCAACGTGGACCAACTCGAAACATGTTGGGCTATGGGCGGCCTCACCTCGGTTCAGCCGCCGCTCTCGCTAATCAAGAGGGAAGCGCTTGACGATGTGATTCCGTGGTGTAAGCAGCATGATGTGGCCGTCCTCGTCTACAGTCCGCTTCAGTCAGGACTGCTTACCGACGCTTTCTCAGTTGACAGGGCGCGTAGCCTACCCGGCGGCGATTGGCGCAGGAAAGATCCTGACTTTGTACCTCCGGGGCTGACGCGCAACCTAGCGACCCGAGACATCCTCCGGCCTATAGCCAAGCGACATGGAGTTTCAGTGGCGGCCATCGCCATAGCGTGGTGCGTCGCTCAGCCCGGCGTGACCGGCGCCATCACCGGAGCTCGATCAGAGAGTCAGGTTGATCTCATTGTGGAGGCGGGCTCGATTCAGCTGGACGAGGGGGACCTGTCTGAGATCTCTGAGAGTCTCCTGAACCTCAAGGCATGACGGGCCGCACGGAGCTTAGAGCGCGCGCCGGCCGCCTGCTTAATTGCCCGCAATCTTGGATCCATGCAAAGTCCGACCGTGGTTACGGAGGTGCGACGGTGAAACAGAGTCTTTTCGATCCGCGTGCCGACGGCAGCACCTTAAATCAAATTGCGAAGTCGAATGCCACCTCGAATTGGACTTCGTAGTCAACGGTTACTGTGTGGCGGCGTTGTCCGACCGGCCTTGACATGAGGTCCTCCGTCGTTTCTTCGCAAGTCACCATGACGAAGGTCGATCCGGGAGGTGCGACGGGGTGGCGGTCAAGAGAGTGCCAGGCTCCGACCTTCAGTACGTATCCCATTCCTGGATCGATCCTTAGCGCTCGCATTTCTTCTGGCTTGGGTGGGGCCGCGCTGGGTGGCGCAACAGCCACGACTGCTGCGGAACCGCCCGTATGTATAAAGGCCTGCGAAACATTGAGATGACTCTCGAGCTCGGTGAAGCGACTGCCAAGGTAGTCGGTCTTCAGAAACATAAGCTGGGTGCGGCCGATGACCTTGAAATCGACAGCCCACCCCCGACTGGCGAACTCTGAGAAGTCAGGATTCCGTTGCTTGGGCCCAAGGAACTCACCGCAGTCGGCGATGCTCGACTCGGTCAGAAGTGACGGAGTCAAAGTCACGACACGCATCACGGTGTCCAGCAGATTAGTGCAACGCCTTGGATCACCGGGGCTGTTTCGCGTCGGCAGGCATTGGAACCGGAGGTCGGCCGGGTCCTGGTCTCACAGATTCGAGCCAACGCGCAACCGCGATAAGGTCAGCGTCGGCTCCACGATGCCCAACAAGCTGAGTCCCCAGAGGTAGCCCCGTTGGGCCAGAGCCCGTAGGAAGTGTCAGCGCTGGGGCTCCGACCAGTGTCCATCTGGTGCAGAAACGTGGATCGCCTGTGGTTTCGACGGAAGGGGCCTCACCGGGGGTCGGCAAGGTGAGGATGGCATCGAAGTCGCTTGCCCATCGGTCGAACTCCTCAATCGTCTGTCGTCTCAGCGCCAGCGCCGATTCGTATTCCGATTGAGGTACCGAGGCCCCTTCGGACAGCAGCTTGTCCAGTTGGGGGCTGCACAGATCGCGCTGCGCCTGTACGAGCGGGCCGACGGAACGATGGGCTTCGGTGGCCATGATCGTCCGGTGGACTGGAATGGCTCCTCGTAGGGACACCGGCATCGGCGTCTCCCTTACGGTCGCTCCGGCCGCCACCGCAGTTGCAATCACTGCGTCGAAATGGGCCCGAGCGGTAGGTTCAACGTCATCCCACTCCGGCGTCCGAACGGCGGCAAAAGACGGCGCTCGATTCAGGATGGGTCTCGCACCCCATTCTTTTGGTGACCCACCAGCCATCGCCGCCGCGAGCGCCCACGCGCCGACGACCGTCGTGGCGAAGACGCCCGGTTGGTCGAGTGTCGGGCTGAAATGAAGCATGCCATCGGTGGGAAGTAGACCGGCGGTCGACTTGAACCCGACCACCCCGCAGAAAGCCGCCGGCCGTATGACTGACCCATTGGTCTGAGACCCGATCGCACCTGACACGATACCGGCGGACACGGCCGCCGCCGAGCCCATCGATGATCCACCGGGGGTGCGGCTGCGATCCCACGGGTTGGTGGTCGGACCGGGCGCGTAAAACGCCAACTCGGCCGTCACCGTCTTGCCGAACATGATCGCGCCTGCAGCTTCCAGACGTAAGACTGCCTCGGCGGTGGAAGTCGCGACCCTGCCTTTGAAGATCGGTGATCCATATTCCGTAGGGATGCCTTCCGTATCGAAAATGTCCTTGATACCTATCGGTAGGCCTTGGAGGGGTCGGTTGAGCCCCAGCCGGGCCTTATCTGCTGCACGAGCCTTCTTCAATGCAGCGTTTGCGTCAATCCATGCGAACGCATGCAAACGCGGCTCCCAAAGCTCGCACGCTGCAATGCTCTGTTGGACCAGCTCTAATGCGCCCAATTTCTCGCCCAAAGACTAGGCACTTGGTCTTCGGCCAGAGAGGCCGGCCCCACCGACAGCGCAAATCATGAGTGATTGAAGAACAGCTCCCTGAATCGGACTCGTGCCCGTCCGACCGAATCAGGAGAGGGTTCTCCAGCCAGTCTCCGCCGGCGCTCCGCTGAGCTGGCATGGGGTTCTCGTCGTGCGGAAAACTTCCGTTGACAAACCTTTAGACCGCTGATATGGTCCCCCCAATCCGAAGACACTGCTAGGGTTCCGCTCGCGGGAAGAGGACTGGACCAAGAGCAGCTAAGCACGCTTCGGCGTGCGGCACGGCGGGACAAAAACCCGGGAGGCTTCGAAAAAAGGAGCAACCTTGTCCCGCGCGATTCTGGTTGGGCTGACCCGAGTTATCGCCGATATCTGCGCCCAGGGCGAAGAGGCCAGTTTGGCGCTCCCGGCCGGGTCTTCAGCCTCGGAAGGGCTTCACGAATCTCAGCACCGAGCTTGTGTCCATAGATTCAGCAAGGAGGGAAGAGCATGAGACCAATGGTCGGCGAGGAATCCGACACGAGCACCCTTGCAGCCCCAATCGTTTCGGATGAGGCCAGGCTCGAGCAACTAGGCTACAAGCAGGATCTTCGGCGTCGCCTTCACTTCTGGCACGTCATCGGCTTGGCCATGGCCAATATCTCGCCCACCCTGGCCGTCCTGCTGCTGACCGCAGGAGTATTTGCCATCGGAGGCACCTTCGCGATCGGCGCGAACCTGATTCTGGGTGTGGTGGTCGTCCTGATCGCACTTTGCCTCGCAGAACTCGGAGCCATGTATCCAATCACCGGAGGCATGTACTCATTGGTGAGACAGGTGCTGCCAGCACCTCTGGTTTGGATTACGAAGTTCAACTTTGTAATCCAGGGTGTGATCATTCCGGCGAGCATCGCACTTGGCCTTGCCCAGTATTTCAAAGCACTGTTCCCTGTGGTGACTGTGCCGGATCAGGTGATCGCAGTGATTTCAGTCGCCATCGCGGTCGCCATAGCCCTGGTCACCGTCGAATTGGGCGCTTGGGTGACAGGCGTGATGGTCGTCGTCGAAGTGGGCGTCCTACTCATTATTACCGGCGCCGCTTTCCTGCACCCGCATCAGGACCTCATAAACGTCACCTTCCATCCGGTAGTGCTTGATGGGAACTCGCTTAAGGTCGCCACTGTCGCGATCATGCTCGCGACGCTGGCCCCTGCGTTCAATGTCATCAACGGTTATGACATCACGCTCGCTTTCTCGGAGGAGTTGATTGGCGGTGCCAAGGCGTTGGCAAAGGCCGTCGTCCTTGGATCTGTTTTGGCTGCCGTCTTCATCATTGTTCCTCTGGTCGGAGGTGTCATTGCCGCGCCCAACCTCGCCGACTTCTTCAAAGCTCCGAGCCCGGTTGTCTACTCGGTGCAGCAATCTCTGGGCTCAGGCGCAGGAGTCTTGATCAACATCGGAGTCTGTGTCGCGCTCTTTAACGCGATGCTTTGCCTCTTCATGTATTTCGCACGTGTTCTCTACGCGACCGGGCGAGACGGCGGCTGGGGAGGCTGGATCGACAGGCAGCTGGCGACCCTCAACAGATTCAAAGCTCCGGGCGTAGGCGTAATCGTTCTCGCAGTCCCAACTCTGGTACTGATCTTTGCAAGTGCGGAGAACTGGCTGATCATCTTTGCGGGAACAGTGATTGCCGCCGTTTACCTGTGCATTGGTCTAGCCGCATTGTGGAGCCGAATCGCGAATAAGACCGAGGTCAGGCCGTACCGCATGATCCTGTGGCCACTGCCTCCAATCATTGTGGTCCTTTTCACGGGATTTGCTCTTGTGACCCAAGAGGGCCAATTCATCTTGGGTGAGGTAGTCCTCATTGCGGTTGCACTGATCTTCTGGGCTGCTTCAACTTACGTCTTCAAGGCCGACCCAGGGCTCAGCAAGCCTCGCGCGTGAGTGACGCCAACAAGGTGACGGTTACCAGGTCGCTCGAAGGGAAAACCGCAATCGTTACGGGCGGAGCCCAGGGCATTGGGCGATCAATCGCCGAATTATTCGCGCACGAGGGCGCTGCGGTCATGATCGCCGATATCCAGATACGGAAAGCTGAAGGCGTTGCAGAAGAGTTGCGCGCTTCCGGTGGGCGGGTTCAGGCGGTGCACGTGGACATCGCGCAACCAGATTCGGCGGCTTCAATGGCCAAACGCACGATTGACGAGTTCGGACACATCGACATCCTGATCAACAATGCGGGCATTGACGCACCCCGTGGAAAGGCGATGGAGATAGACGAGGCTCATTGGAGGAAGGTGATCGACACCGACCTGTCAGGGCCTTGGTGGTGCACCAAGGCAGTCCTGCCCCACATGCGCGAGCGGAAAACCGGCCGCATCGTATTCATCAGCTCAATTGCTGCACGGCTTGCGGAGGATGCTTCGGTCGCCTACAACACCGCCAAGGCGGGGCTTATCGGATTGACGATTGGACTGTCGAACCAGGTTGAGCAATACGGCATTCTTGTGAACGCGATCGCGCCTGGCGCAATCGGAACGGGCGAGCCAATGACTCCGGAGGAAATCAGGGACGATGAAGCCCGCTATCCGCTGCGAATCGTTGGTCCCCGCCCAATCGCCAACGCATGCCTTTACCTCGTGGGTGAGGGCGGCGACTGGATGAGCGGTTCAGTCCTGAACGTAAGCGGTGGCCGCTGGCGCGGCTACTAGCACCGACACCGACGCTGCTCTGAAGCGGCCGGGCGTCCGAGCAAGATTGGAGGAGGTAGCGATGGCCAAGGGGCTTGGCGGTCTTTGGGAATTGATGACCTGGCCGGAGGTGGAGAGGGCGGCCAAGGAAGATCTACCCGTCGTAATCGGAGTTGGGTCCACCGAACAGCATGGGCCCCACCTACCGGTTTCGGCAGACGTTCTGCTGCCTTTGGCCGTGGAGCAGCGTGCCGCGGAGATCATACCGTTGGTGATCGCGCCGCCTATCCGATACGGTGCGCGGTCCCGAGCTTTAAGTGGCGGCGGCGAGACGTTTCCAGGCACCCTTTCTTTGAGAGGCGCAACTCTAATGCTGACCGTGCAAGAGGTGCTTGCAGCGATTGCCCGCAGTGGCTTTAAGAGGCTATGTGTTCACAACTGGCACTACGAGAACGCCGGCTTCCTGTGGGAGGCATGCGACTTGGCTGTCAGCCAACACCCCGATTTGCGAATAGTTCTAATCGAAAGCGCTATGCCGGATTTCTCTCCAGAGGAACTCAAGGAGGTCTTTCCGAGAGGATTCCCGGGATGGGATGTCGAGCATGCGTCCATCGCAGAGACCTCGATGATGATGGTCACCCACCCCGAACTTATCCGGCGCGAGCGCATTATCGATGACGAAGCAAAACGGCATCCAACCTGGGATGTCGTTCCGGCGCCTCAGGATTTCATTCCAAAGTCAGGAGTACTGTGGCACCCGACTGAGGCTACAGAAGAGATCGGCCATAAATTCATAGATGGTGCGGTCAAGCGCCTTGTGACGGCCATGCGTACAGAATTAGCCGTCTAGTTCCAGGTTTTCCAGCAGATGCTGTGTTCACTACGCTGAGCTTGATCGATTTGGCTCTGGACGTCCCGCTGGAGGAGGGCCTGAGGCTCGCGCGGGCCGGAGGATTCACAGCATTGGACCTCGCAACGCCCGACTGCACCGGCCGTCCGATACATAGCATCCTTCAGGAAGTCGAACAAGGATCTGTGGAAGAGTTAAACGGCAAGTTCGACGATGCCGGCATCAAACCTGGGGCATGGTGGCTGCCAGTCGAGTTCAGAAACGACGAAGCAACGTACCGAGCCGACCTGCGGGACCTGCCCCGGTGGGCCGAGGTCACCCAGCAGCTCCGGAGCCATTGCTGCATAACCTGGTTATGGCCCTATTCCGACACGCTGGACTACAAGGCGAACCTGCTGCAGCATGTTGCCAGGCTTAGGCCGGTCGGCCAGATATTGGGTGAGTATGGATGTGAGCTGGCTCTCGAGTTCATCGGGCCTTCAACGATGCGAGCCGGGCACCGGTACGGTTTCATCAACACACTGGACGGCATCCTCGAGTTGATAGAGCAGTTGGACCTCGAGAATGTGGGTCTGCTCTTAGATTCGTGGCAATGGTACACATCACAGGGGACCATTGATGATCTAGCAAAGCTCGAGCCGGAGCAGGTCCACTACCTACATTTGGCGGACGCCCCTGTGGATCGGCTGTTGAATGAACAAATCGATGAAGAGAGGGAACTGCCAGGCAAGACGGGGGTAGTCGATGTTGTGGGCTTTTTAAAGCAATTGGATCAAATTGGTTTTGACGGCCCAGTGTCAGCCGAACCATACAACGCCGAACTCAATGCTTTGCCTCCATTTGACCGAGTGCGAACAGCAAGCAACAGCCTTACCACAATGTTTCAACTCGCCGGCATTCATCGCTGAGTCGGCTATGACCACCGTCGGATTTATCGGGTTGGGAATAATGGGTGGTCCAATGGCGGCCAACCTTGCCAAGGCGGGGTTCGATGTAGTCGGCTACAACCGCAGCCCCGCTGCCCTTGATCGGCTAAAGGCCGTGGGTGGGCGTGCTGCGTCGAGTG
>Ga0070741_10008571_pt1 | contig 20404 bp, 22 predicted proteins | sample Coa_R1_4_FD_66440 | JGI IMG/M metagenome (GOLD analysis project Ga0070741, IMG submission 66440) | Surface soil microbial communities from Centralia Pennsylvania, which are recovering from an underground coalmine fire - Coalmine... | ecosystem: Environmental > Terrestrial > Soil > Unclassified ...
CTCGGCGAGCATCGCGTGCCCGCGGCGCCGTTCCTCGGCGTGATCGGCATGCCGCCGCCGGAGCCGGGGGAGCATTCGACCGTTCCGCCGCGCCGCTTCGGCGGGAACATCGACTGCAAGGAGCTCGTCGCCGGCACCGAGCTCTGGCTGCCGATCCCGGTCGACGGAGCGTTCCTGATGGCGGGCGACGGCCACGGCGCACAGGGCGACGGCGAGGTCTCGGGCACCGCGATCGAGTGTCCGCTCGAGCGCGTGCAGCTGCGCTTCGAGGTGCGCGATCTCGAGCTGCGCTCGCCGGTCGCGCGCTGCGGCGCCGCGTGGCTCGCGTTCGGGTTCGACGAGGATCTCGACGCCGCCGCCGAGCAGGCGCTCGAGACGATGCTCGATCTGATGGAGCGCGAGCTCGGCGTGTCCCGGAAGGAGGCGCTCGCGCTCGCGAGCGTCGGCGTCGACCTGCGCGTGACGCAGATCGTCAACGTCGCGAAGGGCGTGCACGCCGTCCTTCGCGACGAGGCTTTCAGGTAGAACCGGGCGTCGTGGCGTACGAGTTCAAGCTGCCGGACCTCGGCGAGGGCCTCACCGAGGGGGAGATCGCGCGCTGGCTCGTGCAGGAGGGCCAGGAGATCGCCGAGGACGACCCGCTCGTCGAGATCGCGACCGACAAGACGACGGTCGAGATCCCGTCACCTGCCGCGGGAGTCGTCTCGAAGATCGTCGTCGCCGAGGGCGAGGTCGTTCCGGTCGGGACGGTCCTGGTCGTGATCGGTGCGGACGCGGTCCCGGTGTCAGACACGATTGCCCCGCGGCAAAAAGAGGACAGGGTGCGAGCGACGCCGCTGCTGCGCCGCCTCGCCGAGGAGCTCGGCGTCGACCTCGCGACGGTCGCCGGGACAGGGCCGCAGGGACGCATCACCGAAGCGGACGTGCGCGCCGCGGGCTCGCCGCGCGAGGGCAGGCGGGAGCCGATCCGCGGCATCCGGCGGCAGATGTTCGAGCACCTCGCGCGCGCGCACCGCGAGATCCCGCCCGTCACCTGGGTCGAGGAGTGCGACTTCACGAACCTCGACACGAAGCGGCTCTTGCCGCTCGTGCTGCAGGCGGTCGCGGCGTCGCTGCAGGAGTTCCCGGAGCTGAACGCGCAGATCGAGCGCGACGAGCTCGTCTACCTCGACCGCTACGACATCGGCGTCGCCGTGCAGACCGAGCAGGGGCTCGTCGTGCCGGTCGTCCGCGCCTGCGACTCGCGCCCGCTCGACGAGCTCGACGCCGAGGTCAAGCGGCTCGCGGAGGCGGCGCAGGCCGGGTCGCTCACGCCGGAGGAGCTGCGCGGCGGGACGTTCACCGTGACGAGCGCCGGCCGCTCCGCCGGGCTCTTCACGACGCCGCTCGTCAACCATCCGCAGGTTGCGATCCTCGGCGTCTACCGGATCGCCGAGCGTCCGGTCGTCCGCGACGGCGAGATCGTCGTACGCCGCATGGGCAACGTCTCGGTCACCTTCGACCATCGCGTGATCGACGGCAGGCGCGCCGCCGACTTCGGGCTCGCGGTGATCGCGCGGCTCGAGCGCGGCTAGGCCGCGGCCGACTCTCGCCCGCGCAGGTGCGCGTCGAGCAGGGACTCGATCTTCGGCGCGGTCGAGCGTCCTTCGAGCAGCGCCACGACGCGCTTGCCCTTCACGAGCGCGAGCGACGGCACTTCTGCGACGCGAAAGCGCTTTGCGACATCCGGGCGCTCGTCGACGTCGACCTTCTTCACGCGCAGCGAGCTGCGCTCCTTGCGCGCGATGTGCGCGAGCAGGCTCTCCATCCGCCGCGCGGGCCCGGAGCGCCGGGACGTGAAGAACACGAGCAGCGGACGACTGTCTTCGGTCACGCGAGTCCTCCGGAAGCAATCGGGTCGGCGGGTTCGAGGGCGCCCGCTCGTCGGTAGAACGGTCGAGCGCCCGGCCCGGGTACGCTGGCCCTGCGATGGGCGGCTGGTACTGGATCGGCGTCAGCGTCGGCCTCGGCGCCGCGGCCGGCGTCTTCCTGTCCGGCGTCGGCGCCCGGGTCGCCCTCGCCGTTCTCGCGGTCGCCGCTGCGGTCGGCCTGGGAGTCGGCTTCGCGCTCGACGCCTGGCAGCCGGGCGGCGCCGGCGACGTGATCGGCGGCGCGCTCGGCGGGCTCGGCGGCGCGCTCGGCGCCGTGCAGATCGTGCGCGGCGCGCTGCGACGCGGCGGGACGGCGGGCGGCACGGCGCTGCTCGTGACGGGCGCCGCGCTCGTCGCGGCGGGGCTGGCCTGGGTCCCTGCGGCCGGCTACGTCGAGGCGGTCGCGCTGCCCGTGCTCGCCGCGCGGCTGCGCCGGCGCGCGCCGGAGCGCTACGCGGGACTGCGCACGCTCGCGAAGTGAAGAAGACGATCCTGATCGTCGTCGACGGCATGACACCGGCCGTGTTCGAGGACGCGGTTGCGAGCGGTCGCGCGCCCGCGCTCGCGGCGCTCGCCGAGCACGGCTCCTACCGGCGGGCGGTGTCGGTCTTCCCCTCGCTCACGCCCGTCTGTCTCTCGTCGATCGTCACGGGCACGACGCCGCGAGAGCACCACATCCCGCATCTCGTCTGGTGGCACCGCGCGGAGCGCCGGCTCGTCGAGTACGGCTCGTCGTTCTCCGCGCTGCGCGCGGCCGGAATGGCGCAGGCGATCACCGACACGATCTACAACATGAACGCGCAGCACCTGTCGCGCGACGTCTCGACGCTCTACGAGACGCTCGAGGCGCGCGGGCTCGTCACCGCGGCGGTGAACATCACGTGCTACCGAGGCCGAACGAAGCACCTGCCGACGCTGCCGTGGGTGACGAAAGCCGCGTACGGACCGCAGCGATTCTTCTACTACAGCCTCTTCGAGTCCGACCGCACGGGTGCCCCGCTCGCGGTGCGCAACCGCGCAGGCGGGTCGATCGACGTCTACGCCGCAGCCGTCGGGCGCTGGCTCGTGACGCGCGACGGCTTCGACGTGCTCGCGTACTACCTCTCGGACTTCGACTACGCGTCGCACGCGCACGGTCCCGAGGGAGCCGCCGACGTCGCGCTCGACCGGACGGACGTCGCGATCCAGGCGCTCGTCGACGCCGCCGGGGGCCTGGACGACTTCCTCGACCGCTACGACGTGCTGCTGCTCGCGGACCACGGGCAGACGCCGGTCGAGCGCGCCGTGCGGCTGGAGACGCCGCTCGCCGCCCACGCGGACAGCGTCGTCGTCGCCGCGTCGAACCGCGCCGGCCAGGTCTACCTGCTCCCGGACGCACGCGTCGACGCGCCTGGGGTGGCGCGCGCGCTCGACGGCGCGGAGTCGGTCGAGGTCGCGCTCTGGCGGGAGGGCGACGACGCCGTCGCGCGACGCGAGCGCGAGGAGCTGCGCTTCCGTCCCGACGGCGACGGCTGGTCGACGAGCGGCGACGCCGCGATCCTCGACCATCCCGACGCGCTTCACCGAGCCTGGGAGGCGCTCGCGAACCCGAACGCAGGCGAGGTGCTCGTGTCCGCCCGCGAGGGCTTCGAGTTCGTCGATCTCGGCGGGCGCCACCACGCGGGCGGCGGCAGCCACGGCTCGCTCGTCGAGGGCGACTCGATCGTCCCCGTCCTGACGATCGGCTTCGACGCGGAGCCCCGGCGCATCACCGAGGTCGCTCCCGCCGTCGTCGCGCATGCGACGCGAGAACGTGTCGGCTGACCGGCTCGCCATGGTCGAGCTGCAGCTGCGCCTGCGCGGCATCGAGGACGAGCGCGTGCTCGACGCAATGGCGCGTGTGCCGCGCGAGCTGTTCGTCCCGGAGGAGGTGCGCGCGCAGGCGTACGACGACGGGGCGCTCCCGATCGGCGCGGGGCAGACGATCTCGCAGCCCTACATGGTGGCGCGGATCTGCGCAGAGCTCCGGCTGCGCGGCGGCGAGAAGGTGCTCGACGTCGGCACCGGCTCCGGCTACCAGGCCGCGGTGCTCGCGGAGCTCGCGGGCGAGGTGCACTCGATCGAGCGCATCCCCGAGCTCGCGGAGCGAGCCCGTGCAGCGCTCGCGGAAGCCGGCTATGCGGACCGCGTGCACGTGATCGAGGCCGACGGCTCGCTCGGGCTTCCGGACGAGGCGCCGTTCGGCGCGATCGCCGTCGCCGCAGCGGCCGGCCAGCCGCCGCCGGCGCTGCTCGACCAGCTCGCGCCCGGCGGTCGCCTCGTGATCCCGATCGGCTCGCCGCGCAACCAGCTCCTGCGCGTCTATCTCGCCACGCCGGAAGGGCCCGCGGGCGTCGCCGTCGTGCCGTGTCGCTTCGTCCCGCTCGTGAGAGAAGGCTGACGTTTGCGCAGCATCCGCCCGGACAGACAGGATCTCGGCATGGGGTCGACCTCCGCCGGAGCGTTGCTTCAGCTTCGCATCGAGCTGAACGGCATCTATCTCGGTCGGCCGACCGATCTGCTCCTGGACGTCGTCTCGTGGCACGTGCTCGGCTTCGTCGTCCACTGCGGCGACGAATCGGCGCGGTTCCTGCCGTACGCGGCCGCGCAGCCGAGCGCGGAGCGCATCGCAGTCGGCTCCGCGCTGATGCTGCTCGAGGACGTCGGCTTCTACGAGCAGCGCGGCGTTTCGTTCCGGTCGCTTCTCGACGGTCGCGTCGGCCCGAACGGCGTCCTGCGCGATCTCCGCATCGGCCCGGGCGGCGCCGTCACGGAGCTCGAGGTCGAGCGCGACGGGACGATCGAGCGAGTTCCCGCGGCCGGGCTCGCCGTCTCGCCCACCAGGCTCTCCGCGGCGTAGTTACCCTGCCCGCGCCGTGGACGCGCCGATCCGCAGCCGCGCTCACACCCTTCTCCGCACACGGCGGCACTGGGTCCAGCTCGGGAAGTTCTGCGCCGTCGGCGCGATCGGCTACGGCATCAACGTCGCGGTCTACAGCGTGCTGCTGCACGCGGGGCTGCATTACCTTCTCGCGGCCACGTGCTCGTTCGTCGTCGCGGCGACGAGCAACTACACGTGGAACCGTCTCTGGACGTTCCACGACACGCGCGGGCACATCGGCGTGCAGGGCGCCCGATTCTTCGTCGTCTCGCTCGTCGCGCTCGGCGCAAACCTCCTCGTGCTGCACCTGCTCATCCGCTTCGGCTCGGGCAAGCTCGTCTCGCAGGCGATCGCGATCGTCGTCGTGACTCCGCTCAACTTCGTCGGCAACAAGCTCTGGTCGTTCCGGCGACGGTGATCCGCCGGGTCCTCGCCGTCGCCGCCGGCGCGCTCGCGCTCGTCCCGGCTGCGCGCGCGTCCACGACGTCCGTCACGCAGCCGGTCTTCGATTCGAAGGGCCACCTCGTGCAGACGCCGTTCGTCCCCGCGAGCACGGCGCACCTGACGAAGGCGCGCGCGCTCGCGATCGTCGAACGCAACCACAAGGTCGCGGCGTGGCTCGCGCGCTACCCGGGCCTGCACGGCTTCGAGCACGAAGAGGACTACGACGGCAAGACGGCGACGTGGACCGTGAAGATCTGGCTGACGAAAGCCGGCGAGGTCGTGCAGGCGACGGTCGACGACGCGAGCGGGGTCGTGACGTCGGCGTGGACGGGGCCACAGGTCGCCTGGGCGATGGCGCGCGGCTACAAGGGGGCGTTCGGCGGAGCGAAGATCAACTCGCCCTGGGTGTGGGGCGCGTTCTGCCTCGTGTTCCTGCTCGGCCTCGTCGACTGGCGGCGACCGTTCTCGCTGCGCACGCTCGACCTGCTGATGCTGCTCTCGCCGACGGCGTCGCTCTACTACTTCAACCACGGCAACGTGTTCGCATCGGTGCCGCTCTTCTATCCCGCGCTCGTCTGGGTCGTGCTGCGCGGCGTCTGGGTGGGCGTCACCGGTCGCGGCTCGCCGACGAGGCCGATCTGGCCCGCGTGGGTGCTGCTCGCGGCGGCCGTCTTCCTCGGCGGCTTCCGCGTCGGGCTGAACGTCCAGGCGTCGAACGTGATCGACGTCGGCTACTCCGGCGTCATCGGCGCGGAGCGGATCGTGCACGGGCAGGCGCCGTGGGGCCACTTCCCGATCGAAGGGACGCTGAAGGCGTGCGGCCCCGCCGACGCGTCGGGCGAGATCCGCGACCGCATCCAGACGAACGGCCGCTGCGAGTCCGCGAACCCGCAGGGCGACACGTACGGCCCCGTCGCCTACGAGTCGTACATCCCCGGCTATGCGCTCTTCGGCTGGAGCGGGAAGTGGGACTCGCTGCCCGCGGTGCACTTCACGTCGATCGCCTTCGACCTGCTCTGCATGCTCGGGCTCTGGCTCGTCGGGCGCCGCTTCGGCGGCGCGAACCTCGGCGCGGTGCTCGCGTTCGCATGGGCGGCGTACCCGTTCACGCAGTACGCCTCGAACTCGAACACGAACGACTCGATCATGCCGGCGTTCCTCATCTGGGGCTTCTGGCTCGCGTCGTCGCCCGTCGGGCGCGGCGCCTTCGCGGCCCTGTCGGGGCTGACGAAGTTCGCGTCGCTCATCGTCGCGCCGCTCTGGGCGACCTACCCGAGCCGGCGACCGTCGCCGCGCTTCCTGCTCGGCTTCGCCGCCGCCACGATCGCGGCGTTCTCGGTGGTGCTGCTCGAGCCGAGCCCCTTCCACGAGCTGCGCGTCTTCTGGGACCGGACGATCCGGTGGCAGGTGAGCAGGCCCTCGCCGTGGTCGCTCTGGGACTGGCGGCAGTACTACGCGAAGGGCATCCCGGACCTCCGCATCGTGCAGCGGGTGCTCCAGGCGCTGCTCGTCGCGGGCGCGCTCGTCTCGCCGTTCTTCCCGCGCCACAAGTCGCCCCTGCAGCTCGCCGCGCTCACTGCCGCGCTCCTCGCCGGCTTCGAGCTCGTGCTGACGTACTGGCTCTACACGTACATCCCGTGGTTCTTCCCGTTCGCGGCGATCGCGGTGCTCGCGCCCGCCGCGGTCGTCGTGGTGCGGGTGCCGGAGCCGCGGCTAGAGCGCGATCCGGAGCAGCTCGATCCCGCTCGCCCGGCCGTCGTCTGAGCAGTCGACGACGACGCCCTCGATGCGCACGCCGCCCTCGGCCGGCTCGAACCGCGTCGGCAGCCGCGTGCGCATCCGGCGGATCGCAAGCTCCGCCTTGACGCCGATCACCGAGTCGTGCGGACCCGTCATGCCCGCGTCGGTGACGGCCGCGGTCCCGCCCGGCAGGATGCGCGCGTCGTTCGTCTGCACGTGCGTGTGCGTCCCGATCACGGCGGTGACGCGGCCGTCGAGCCAGTGCGCCATCCCGACCTTCTCGCTCGTCGCCTCCGCGTGGAAGTCGACGAACACGACCGGCGTGCGCGCGCGCGCCTCGTCGACCAGCGCGTCGACGATCTCCCACGGCGACTCCGGCACGTCGATGAAGAGCTGTCCCATCAGGCTGACGACCGCGACCTCGACGCCGTTGCGCGCCTGCACGTACGCGACGCCGCGACCCGGCGTCCACGAGCCCGAGTTCGCCGGGCGGATGACGACCTCGCTGGCAGCGAGATAGTCGCCGATGCCCTCGCGCCGGTACGTGTGGTTGCCGAGCGTCACGACGTCGGCGCCGGCGGCGAGCAGGCGGTCGGCGAGCTTCGGCGTGATGCCGGCCCCGTCCGCGACGTTCTCGCCGTTGACGATGCAGAGGTCGGCCTCGCGCTGCTCGCGCAGCGCGTGCAGGCGCTCTTCGACGGCGCGCCTCCCGGCGACGCCGAAGACGTCCGCGAGAAAGAGGATCCTCAGTTGAGGACGAGGGACGCGGCCGGCCGCAGCTCGATCGAGACGTGATCGCCGGCATCGTTCGTGTACCGCGCGAGCGCCTGCTTCTCGACCTTCGCGAGGTCGACGACCGAGCCGATGCGCGTTGCGCCGCTGACGACGTTCGTCCCGACCGTGATCGACGGATCCGGCCGCAGCTGCGTCACCGACACGACGAGCGACGGTGCGCTCTGCGGCTGGATGTCGATGCGAGCGCCGAAGCGGCGGCCGGCGACGATGAACGGCGTCACGCCGACGACGGTGCCGTCGACCGGCGCGAAGACGCTCGTGCCGGGCGCCGCGCCGACGTCGAGCGCCGAGGTCGCGCCGCCGTCGAGCTGGTACCACGTCGGATGGCCGCCGCCGCCGCCGAAGATCTTGTGGAAGAGGCTCTGCAGCGCGCCTTCGTTGCCCTGGTGGCCGAGCGGCTTGAGCGTGATCGCCGTGTCGGAGGCCGAGTGATAGCCGATCGCCGTCGCCGCGCTCTGCACCACCGGCATCTGGATGCGAACGGCGCCGTGCAGCGCGACGATCTGCGGATACGGATCGGCCTGCGCTGCGAGCAGCGTGTTCGTCACGCTCACCTTCTGGATCCGCGCGGTCCCGCCGCCGAACGCAACGAGCGCAAGCGCGATCACGAGGACGATCGCGAGGATGGTGAGGAGCGCGAACCGCCGAGCGCGGCGCGCTGCGCGCACCTCACGACGTTCGACGCGCCGCCTCCGGGTGGGGCGTGAGGACGGCATGTCCGGCGCCACCGTATCGAACGACCGGGGTGCCTTCAACCGAGGAGGCGGCGGGTCGAACCAGAGGTCGAGCGCGAGACTGCCCTCGGAGAAGGGGTCTCCGCTGCCCGCGATACGATGATTTTCGTGCCGGGAGAGCCGGTTCAGCCTCGGTTGGTCGTTCCGCGGTGGGTGCAGCTCTCGGGCCTGCCGCTTCTGCTCGTCCTGGCGTGGGTCGTGGCGGGAGCGGTTCGTCACGCGGTCTTCATCTTCCTCGTCGCGCTGCTGATCGCCCTGCTCCTCAACCCGCTCGTACGGGCCTTCGCGCGGGTGCGCTTCCCGCGCGGGCTGGCGGTCGCGATCGTCTACCTCGTGTTCGCAGCGGCTCTCGCATTGGCGATCCTCGCTCTCGCGACGGTCGTCGTGCAGCAGACGCGTCACGCGAGCCACCGTGTCGACAACTACTTTACGGTCGAGTCCGGACGGCCACGCGCGACGGGGGCCTCGCACGACCTGGCGCGTCTGCAGCACTGGCTGAACACGCACCACCTGCACCGCGTGCGAGTGCAGAAGCAGGGGCAGAAGTTCCTGACGTCGATCGGGACGAAGGACGTCGAGAAGTACACGACGAAGGCGCTGAACTGGGCCGAGGGCGCGGGGCTCGCCGTCTTCGGCCTCCTGTTCAGCACCGTGCTCGTCGTCGTCGTGTCGATCTACATGCTGCTCGACATGGACCGGCTTGCCCGAGCGGTCGATCGACGGTTCCCGCCCGCGCCGGGAACGACGCCGCTCGTGGCGCGCATGGAGCGCGCGCTCGCAGCGTACGTGCGCGGCCAGCTCGCGCTGTCGCTGATCATCGGCGCGAGCTCCGGCATCGGTGTGTGGCTGTTCTCGGTCGTCGGTCTGTTCCCGCACGGTGCGCACTACGCGCTGCTCTTCGGCGTCTGGTCAGGGATCGCGGAGCTGATTCCGTACGTCGGGCCGTGGCTCGGCGCCGCGCCGCCCGTGCTGTACGCGCTCGTGCAGCATCCGCTGTCGGCGCTCTGGGTGGCGTTGCTCTACCTCGGCATCCAGCAGCTCGAGGGCCACGTGATCGTTCCGAAGGTGATGAGCCACTCGCTGCGGCTGCATCCGCTGCTCGTCATCTTCGGGCTGCTCGCGGGCGCGGAGATCTACGGCTTCCCCGGCATCCTCGTCGCGCTGCCGCTGCTCGCCGCCGCGCGCGCGGTGTGGGAGTTCTTCTCCGAGCGCGTCGAGCTGCAGCGCTGGGACGAGACGGAGCCGGCGACCGTGCTCGAGCTCGAGGTCGTGCCCGACCAGCCTGCGGCACCAGTGCCGCGTTGACGGTGTTGCTCCGCGCCGTGCGCGTCGCGCGGCGCTTCGGCAGCGTCGCGGCGCTCGCGCCGACCGACGTCGACCTCGCTTCCGGCGAGATCGTCGCGCTCGTCGGGCCGAACGGCGCCGGCAAGTCGACGCTGCTCGCCGTGCTCGCCGGGGCGCTCGAGCCGAGCGAGGGAACGATCGACGCGCAGGTGCGAGTCGGCTGGGTGCCGCAGCGGCCGGCGCACTACGCGCGCCTTTCCGCGCGCGAGAACCTCGAGCTCTTCGCGCGCTTCGAAGGAGTGCGCGACCCGGCGGCAGCGGCGGGCGGGCTGCTCGAGCGCTTCTCCCTGCCGACGGAGCCGCGCCCGTCCGGCGAGCTCTCCGTCGGCAACCGGCAGCGCCTGAACGTCGCGCTCTCGCTGCTCGCCGAGCCGCGCGTGCTGCTGCTCGACGAGCCGACGGCCGCATTGGATCCCGGCCAGCGCAGGCGCGTGTGGGACGTCGTCGGCGCGCTTCGCGACGAGGGCGGGGCGGTCTGCTTCGCGACGCAGAACCTCGAGGAGCTCGAGCACGCGGACCGCGTGCTCGTCCTGCTCGACGGGCACGTCGTCGACGCGACGCCCGAGGAGGTCTTCCGCTGAGGTCGGTCGCGTTGCTCGTGCGGAAAGACCTGACGGTGCTGCGGCGCTCGCCGCTCCTCCTCGGCGCGCTCCTCGCGTATCCGGTCGTGATCGCGCTCCTCGTCGGGCTCGTCGCCGGCTACGCGAGCTCCAAGCCCCGCGTCGCATTCGTCGACGAGGACGACGTGCCGCCGGTCGTCGACATCGCCGGGCACAGCTTCCACGTGCAGACGATCATCGACCAGGTCGCGCGCAACGTCACCCTCGTGCGCATGGACGCTGCCGAGGCCTCGTGCGAGCTCGCCTCCGGCAAGGTCGTCGCGACGATCACGGTGCCGCAGGGCTTCGTCGACGCGCTCGAGACGACCTCCGAGAGCCCGAGCCTCGTGCTGCGCACCGGTACGGGAGCGGTCGCGCCGCGCGTCACCGAGCAGGTGCAGGCGCTCGTCTACCAGCTGAACCGCAAGCTGCAGAACGTGTTCATCACCGCGAACCTCCGCTTCGTGCGCCTGCTGCTGCAGGGCGGCGGCGGCAGCTTCCTCGGGCACTCGTTCACGGTGATCGGCCTCGGCCGCACCGAGCAGCTGCTCGCGGGCATGCCGCGATCGAAGCGCGTGCAGGCGATCGAGCACTTCGTCGCCGACGCGAAGGTCGGCCTCGCGCAGACCGGCACGGCCCTGCAGGCGACGGCGCATCCGATCGAGCTCCGCCAGCCGAAGGCGAACGGACGCAGCTGGGTCCTCTCGGCACAGGTGCAGTCGTACGGCATCGCGCTCACCGTGACGTTCCTCGCGCTGCTGCTCGCGGCAGGTGCGACGGCAGCCGAGCGCGACGAGGGAACGGTCGCGCGCCTGCGGCGCGGCCTCCTGTCCGCGTGGCGGCTCGTCGCCGCGAAGACGGCGCTCGCAGCAGTCGTCGGCGTCGTGCTCGGCCTCGCGATCGCGATCGTCTTCGGCATCGTCGTCGAGGCCGGCGGCGTCGCAGGCGGCGAGCCCTGGGTGCGGCTGCCGTTGCTCGTCGTCGGTGTGGCGCTCGGAGCGGCGGCCGTCGGCGCAGCCGGGGTCGCGCTCGGAGCGGTCGCGCGCGAGGGGCGCACGGCGTCGCTCCTCGCGGTGCTCGTCGTCCTCCCCGTCGTCTTCCTCGGGCTCGTGCCGCGCGGCGCGTTCGCGTTCGCGTGGTGGCTCAGCGAGCTGCTGCCCTTCGCCCACGCCGTGCGCTTCATCTCGGCCGCGCTCTACGACGCGAGCCCGTGGCGGACGCTCGGGATCGAGACGCTCTGGCTCGTCGGGATCGGCGCGGTGCTCGCGGGGCTCGCCCGCCTGTCGATGCGTACTCTTTCCGCGTGAGCTCCTACCCGGAGACGCGGCTCCGCCGCTTCCGCCGCAGCCCGTCGCTGCGCGCGCTCGTGCGCGAGACGCGGCTCGGGCTCGACCAGTTCGTGATGCCGCTCTTCGTCGCGCCGGAGCCGCTGCGGAACGAGGCGCTCCCCGGGATGTCGCGCTACGACGTCGACGGAGTGGTGCGCGAGGTCGAGGAGCTCGTCCGGCTCGGCGTGCAGGCGGTGATCCTCTTCGGCATCCCGGAGGAGAAGGACGAGCAGGCCACGGGTGCGTGGGACGACGACGGCATCGTGCAGCGCGCGCTCCGCGCGCTCCGGCCGCGCTTCCCCGAGCTCGTGCTGCTGACCGACGTCTGCCTCTGCGAGTACACCTCGCACGGCCACTGCGGCGTGATCGTCGACGGCGACGTGCACAACGACCGCAGCCTCGAGCTGCTCGCACGCACCGCGGTGTCGCACGTGGACGCCGGCGCGGACGTGATCGCACCGAGCGACATGATGGACGGCCGCGTCGGCGCGATTCGCGAGGCGCTCGACGACCGCGGCGACGAGCAGACGCCGATCCTCGCCTACTCGGCGAAGTACGCGTCGGCGTTCTACGGGCCGTTCCGCGAGGCCGCCGACTCGACGCCCTCGTTCGGCGACCGGCGCGGCTACCAGATGGATCCCGCGAACGTGCGCGAGGCGCTGCGCGAGGCCGAGCTCGACGTCGAGGAGGGCGCCGACGCGATCATGATCAAGCCGGCGCTGCCCTACCTCGACGTCATCCGCGCCGTGCGCGAGGCGTTCGACGTGCCGGTCGCGGCGTACAACGTCTCGGGCGAATACGCGATGGTGAAGGCGGCCGCGCGGGCGGGCTGGCTCGACGAGCGCCACGCCGCGCTCGAGTCGCTCACCGCGATCAAGCGGGCAGGCGCGGATCTGATCGTCTCGTACTGGACGAAGGATCTCGCGCAATGGCTCTGAGCACTCGCTCGGAGCTGTACCGGCGTGCGCTCGAGCTGATCCCCGGCGGCGTCAACTCGCCGGTGCGGGCGATGCGCGCCGTCGGCCTGGACGAGCCGTTCTTCGTCGAGCGCGGGGAAGGCGCGTACCTCGTCGACGTCGACGGGAACCGCTACCTCGACTGGGTCTGCTCGTGGGGCCCGCTCGTCTTCGGGCACGCCGACCCGGAGACGGTCGAGGCGGTGCGCGAGGCGGCGCTCCGCGGCACGAGCTTCGGCGCGCCCACCGAGGCGGAGGTGGAGCTCGCGGCCGAGATCGCGGACGCGGTGCCGTCGATCGAGAAGGTGCGGCTCGTCTCGTCGGGGACGGAGGCGGCGATGAGCGCGCTTCGCCTCGCGCGCGGCTTCACGAAGCGCGACCGGATCCTCAAGTTCGCCGGCTGCTACCACGGCCATGCCGACGCGCTGCTCGCGAGCGCCGGCTCGGGCCTCGCGACCTTCGGAATCCCGTCGACGCCGGGCGTGCCGAGCGCCGTCACGAGCGACACGATCGTCTGCCCCTACAACGACGTCGACGCGGCAGCCGAGGCGGTCGTGCGCTACGGCGAGGGGCTCGCGGCGATCATCGTCGAGCCGGTCGCCGGGAACATGGGCGTCGTCCCGCCGGTCGACGGCTTTCTCGAGGCGCTGCGCTCGCTCTGCGACGCCTCGGGCGCGCTGCTCGTCTTCGACGAGGTGATCACCGGCTTCCGCGTCGCGCGCGGCGGTGCGCAGGAGCGGTACGGCGTCAGGCCCGACCTGACCGTCCTCGGGAAGATCGTCGGCGGCGGTCTGCCGCTCGCCGCATTCGGCGGCCGCGCCGAGCTCATGTCCGAGCTCGCGCCGAGCGGGCCCGTGTACCAGGCCGGCACGCTCTCGGGCAACCCGCTCGCGACTGCCGCCGGCATCTCGGTGCTGCGCCGCCTCCGCGACGAGCGCGTCTACGACGAGCTCGAGCGCCGCGGCGCCCGGCTCGAGGCCGGCCTCGGCGAGTTCGGGCGCGTGCGCCGCGTCGGCGCGATGCTCACGCTCTTCATGACCGACCGCGGCATCCGCAACTTCGACGACGCTCAGGCGTGCGACACCGAGCGCTACGGCGCGCTCTTCCGGCATCTGCTCGAGCGCGGCATCTACGTCGCCCCGTCGCAGTTCGAGGCGATGTTCGTCTCGCTCGCGCACTCGGACGAGGACGTCGACCGCACCGTGGAGGCGGTCGGTGACTTCTTCGGTAGCGCCTGACCTCTGGGCGGCGATCGCGCGCGAGGCCGTGCGCGAGTCGTCGCTGTGGGCGGACGCGCTGCGCCGCGACCCCGAGCACGAGCCGGTCTTCTCGCCGCTCGGCGAGGAGCGCTTCGCGCTCGGGCTCGAGACGATCTACGAGGGCTATCTCGTGCATTACGGGCGGCCTCGCCTCTTCGCGCCCTCGGACGAGGACACCGCGCTCCTCCTCGGCGACTATCTCTACGCGCACGGGCTCGTGCGCATCGCGCAGTTCGGCGACGTCGACGCCGTCGCCGACCTCTCCGAGCTGATCTCGCTCTGCTCGCAGCTCCGTGCGGAGCATGCGGACGGCGACGGTGCGCTCTGGGCCGCGAGCGCGGCGCTGCTCGGGCAGGACGCGCTCGACGGGCCGCGCTCGGCGCTCCGGCTGCACGGGGACGCCGCCGCCCTCGACGCGACGGCGCGGGCGCGCGCGGGCGACGCGGCCGTCGACCGCTCCCTCGCGGTTCACGCCGGCCGGGTGCGGTAGATTCAGCCCGATGTTCCACCTCCTCGCAGAGACCGCCGCCCAGGAGGGCAAGAAGACGGTCCTCTCGATGCTCGTCGTCGGGCTCGTGTTCATCTCGGTGATCGCGCTCGGCGAAGTGACGCACTGGCTGCGCTCGCGTAACCGACACTGATGCAGGACCTGCGCGACTGGATCTCGCTCCTCGAGCGCGAGGGCGAGCTCGTGCGCGTGGCCGCCGAGGTCGATCCCGATCTCGAGATCACGGAGATCGTCGACCGCACCGTGAAGGCGGGCGGCCCGGCGCTTCTGTTCGAGCGGCCGAAGCGCGCGCGGCACCCGCTGCTCATCAACCAGTTCGGCAGCGAGCGGCGGATGTGCCTCGCCTTCGGCGTCGAGCGGCTGGACGACGTCGCGCGCAAGGTCTCGGACGTCCTCGAGCTGCAGCCGCCCGCGGGGCTGATGGACAAGGTGCGCGGGCTGCAGAAGCTGAAGTCGGTCGCGGACTCGCGCCCGCAGACCGTGCGGCGCGGGCCGGTGCAGGAGGTCGTCCTGCAGGGAGACGACGTCGACCTGTCCCTGCTGCCCGTGCAGCGCTGCTGGCCCGAGGACCCCGCGCCGTTCATCACGTTGCCGGCGGTGATCACGCGCGATCCGCGAAACGGCATGCGCAACGTCGGCATGTATCGCATGCAGGTGATCGACGGCCGCACGACGTTCATGCACTGGCAGATCCACAAGGACGGCCGGGCGGACTGGCTCGCGGCCGGCGGCCGCATCCCCGTCGCCGTCGCGCTCGGGCTCGACCCGGTGACCGCGTACTCGGCGAGCGCGCCGCTGCCGAAGCACATCGACGAGCTGATGCTCGCCGGCTTTCTGCGCGGCGAGCCCGTCGAGCTCGTCAAGGGCGTCACGGTCGACCTCGAGGTCCCCGCGCACGCGGAGATCGTGCTCGAGGGCTACGTCGAGCCGGACGAGCTCGGCGAGGAGGGGCCGTTCGGCGACCACACCGGCTACTACACGGCCGCCGAGCCCTTCCCGATCTTCCACGTCACGGCGATGACGATGCGACGCGACGCGATCTATCCTTCGATCGTCGTCGGCAGGCCGCCGCAGGAGGACGCCTGGCTCGGCAAGGCGACCGAGCGGATCTTCCTGCCGGCGATCCGCGCGACCGTGCCCGAGATCGTCGACTACGACCTGCCGGTCGCGGGCGCGTTCCACAACTGCTGCATCGTCTCGATCAGGAAGGCCTTCCCCGGCCACGCGAGCAAGGTGATGCACGCGATCTGGGGTCTCGGGATGCTCTCGCTCACGAAGTGCGTCGTCGTCGTGGACGAGCACGTCGACGTGCACGACTACGCGCAGGTCCTCTTCTACGCCGGCGCGAACGTCGATCCCGCGCGCGACGTCGTGATCGGGACCGGTCCGCTCGATCATCTCGACCACGCGCCGGAGCGGCAGTTCGTCGGCGGCAAGCTCGGCATCGACGCGACCGCGAAGTGGGTCGAGGAAGGGGCCCGGCCGTGGCCCAGGCAGATCGAGATGTCGCCCGAGATCCGGGCGCTCGTCGATCGGCGCTGGGGCGAATACGGGCTCGAGGCGGTTCCCGGAGCGGAGAACGGCTCGATTCGCAAGACTGAGCGCTCGTTGCGCCAAGTGCTACGACGTTGACGGGCGAGAGGGGGCCTCGGTTGAATCCAGACGAGATGCACGAGCAGGACGAGCAGCATCTGCCGCCGCCCACGCTCTGGCCGATCGGATTCGCGGTCGGCATCGCCGTCCTTCTCGTCGGATTGATCGTCAACCCGCTCTGGATCTCGACGATCGGCGCCGCGATCGCGATCGTCTTCGGCGTCCTCTGGGGGCGCGACGCCACGAGCGAGCTGCGCGGCAAGCCGATCGTCGTCGTCCCGGAGCGGCGCGATCTGGGCGAGGCCGGCACCGGGCAGATCGGCCCGCCCGCCACGGCGGGCGGTGCGGCGATGCCGCCGCCGGCGCCGGGTGAGCGCTTCCCGCGAAGCCGCTTCCTCGAGGGCGCGACGCTCGGCCTCGGCGGCGTGATCGGCGGGCTGATCACCGTCCCGGTCGCGGGCTTCGCCGTGCTGCCGTCGTTCCTCGGGCAGAAGCACCATCGCGTCGACATGGGGCCGATCAGCGAGTTCAAGGAAGGCCAGTGGTACGTCGCGACGTTCAACATCGACCCGAAGGAAGGCAACGTCGATCGCCGCACCGCCTTCATCCGCAACAACGGCAGCGTGTCGCAGGGCTCGCAGCAGGTACCGAGCTTCACGATCATCTCGAACCGCTGCGCGCATCTCGGCTGTCCCGTGCAGGCGAACGGGCCGACGGGCGCGATCCTCGGCATGCCGACGCTCACCGAGAAGACCGCGAACGGCCCGCTCACGCTCGACCCCGTCGTGCCCGCCGGCTTCGGCTGCCCCTGCCACGGCGGCCAGTACGACACGGAGGGCAACCGCACCGCCGGCCCGCCCGTGCGCGCGCTCGACCGCTACGCGTTCGAGGTCGACAACGGCCGGCTCATCCTGCTCAGCACGTTCTCGGTCGCGAAGGTGATCGGCACGGGCGCGCAGGCGAAGATCGAGAAGTACAAGCCGGTCGGCCCGGGCGAGCACGTGAACGGCTGGGAGCAGATCCTCTATCCCCTCAACCCGCCGCACCACTGATGGCGACGATCACCCGCAGGCCGCCCACACGCGCGCAGCTCCGCAGGCAGCGCATGCAGCAGGCAGTCAACTTCCCGATCGACTGGCTCGAGGAGCGCTCCGGCCTCATCGGCGGCGTTCGCTATTTCCTCTTCCGCAAGGTCCCGTCGGACACGAACTGGATGCAGACGCTCGGCTCGGCGACGCTGACCGCGTTCCTCGTGCAGGCGATCACGGGCGTGATCCTCGCGATGTACTACCAGCCGACGCCGCACGACGCATACGCGTCGATCCAGAACATCACCGACCACGTGACGCTCGGCTGGCTCGTGCGCGGCATGCACCGCTGGGGCGCGAGCGTCTTCATCATCCTGATGTTCCTGCACATGGGGCGCGTCTTCCTGTTCGGCGCGTACAAGTATCCGCGCGAGCTGAACTGGATCATCGGCGTCCTGCTGCTCACGATGGGCATGGCGGAGGGCTTCACGGGCTACCTGCTGCCGTGGGACCAGACGGCGTACTGGGCGACGGTCGTCGGCATCAACCTGAACGGCACCGCGCCGTTCCTCGGGCCGTGGTTGGCCCAGTTCTTACGGAGCGGGCAGGAGATCAGCGGTGAGACGCTGACGCGCTTCTACTCGCTGCACATGCTCGTCCTCCCGGGCGCGATCGGCGGGCTGATCGTGCTGCACCTCTATCTCGTCATCCGCCTCGGCGTCAGCTCGCCGCCGTGGTCGAAGGAAGCGGCCGGGATGGAGCGCGTGAACGGCACCGGAGAGCCGCGCCGCGCCGGCCTGACGCGCCCCGTCGCGCGCGGGACGGGAGGCTCCGAGTAATGGCCGTCGCCGGGCCGAAGCCGTCGAAGCTCGACGAGAGGCGCGCGGGCTTCGCGCGCTACAAGGAGGACGTCAAGGAGCGCGGCAAGCCGTTCTACCCGTTCGCGATGTTCGAGGACACGGTGATGAGCCTCGTCGTCGTCAGCGTGATCGTGGCGCTCGCGTCGATCTGGAAGTGGACGTCGTGGGCGCCGCACCACGACGGCACGCACCAGGGCCTGCTCGGCCCGGAGTACACGGCGCCGGCCGATCCGGGGACGACGAACTTCGTCCCGCGCCCGGACTGGTACTTCTACTTCCTCTTCTATCTGCTGCGCGTCTTCAAGTGGCCGGACACGGTGTTCCTCGGCACGGTCGGCGTGCCGACGATCGCGTTGATCCTGCTGATCGCGCTGCCGTTCTACGACGTGCGCCGCGAGCGGCGCCTGTCGAGGCGGCCGGTCGCGCTCGTCGGCGCGGTGCTCGTCGTCCTCTCGATGGCGGTGCTCACGTGGAAGGGCGCGACCGCCTCGGAGGCGCTCGCCTCGGAGGTGATCGCCGACGTGCCGCACTGGATCAAGACGGAGAAGCTGCCGCCTGCGGCGGTCCCGGGAGCGAAGCTCTTCGCGGTCGCGGGCTGTACCGCGTGTCATACGTATCTCGGCACGGGCTCGTCGAACCTCGGCGCGCCCGACCTGACGCAGATCGGGACGCGCAACCTCGGCATCAGCTTCCAGATCCGGCATCTCCAGTGCCCGTCGTGCGTGAACCCGGGCTCGCCGATGCCGCACTTCGCCTCGCTCGGACAGAAACGCCTGCACCAGCTGGCGGTCTTCTTGGAGTCCTCGAAGGGCAAACGCTAGGCCGCGAGCGGCCCGGCGTCCACGAGGGACGCCAGGCGCTTGCGGTTCTGCTGCAGGTCGAGCTTGCGGTCGCCGAGGGCGGCGCCGCGGACGCCCGCGACCTTGAGGCGGCGCAACGCGTACGTCTCCTCGTGGATCTGCGCGAGCAGCTGCTCGACAGACTGCTGATAGCTCCGACGATCGATCATGCTGCCTCCTTCAGGACGTAGAGCGGCTCGCCGGTCGGCACCTCCGCCTCGACGGTGCGCGGCCTGCCGATGAGCGCCGCGAACACCGCACCGGCGAGCGAGACGCCGACGAGCGTGTAGAGCGCGATGTGGAAGCCGTGGTCGAGCGCGGCGGGGCCGAGGCGGTTGCCCGTCACGGCCGCCGCGATCGTGGTGACGACCGCGAGGCCGATGGAGCCGCCGACCTGGCGGGTCGTGTTGATCAGGCCGGATGCGACGCCGGCGTCGGCCGGCGCGACGCCGGTCATGCCGGCGATCGTGACCGGGACGAACGAGAACGCGAGCCCGACGCCGCCGAGCACGAAGCCCGGGAGGACGTCCGTGAAGTAGTGGCCGTCCACCGGCGTGTGCGCGTAGACGAGCCCGGCGAGCGCAGAGATCAGCGTGCCGGCCACGAGCACGCGCCGGGCTCCGAAGCGGGTCGAGAGCTGCTGGGCCGCGTTCGACGACACGGCGACGACGACGGTGATGCCGAGGAAGGCGACGCCGGTCCGGATCGCCGAGTAGTGCAGCACCTGCTGCAGGTAGAGCGTGAGGACGAAGAACTGGGCGAAGCCCACCGCGCCGACCGTGAGCATCGTCGCGTTCGCGGCCGTCACCGTCCGGGAGCGGAAGATGCGGAGCGGCAGGAGCGGGGCGGGCGAGCGATGCTCGATGCCGACGAATGCGCTGACGAGCGCAACCGCCGCCGCGAGCAGGCCGATCGTCGTCGCGTTGCCCCAGCCGTGCTGGGCGGCGCGCGCGATCCCGTACGCGAGGAGCATCAGGCCTGCCGTGATCGCCGTCGCGCCGCGCACGTCGAAGTGGCGGTGCGAGAGCGCTGCGCGGCTCTCCGCGAGGATGAACGGCGTGGACGCGAGCACGAGCGCGCCGATCGGGAGGTTGACGAAGAAGATCCACGGCCACCCGAACGAGCTCGTGAGCACGCCGCCGAGCAGCACGCCGACGGCGCCGCCGCTGCCGGAGGCGGCGCCCCAGACGCCGAGCGCGGTGTTACGGCCGCGGCCCTCGGGGAAGGTCGTGACGAGGATGGAGAGCGCAGCGGGCGAGAGCAATGCGCCGCCGAGCCCCTGGAGGGAGCGGAAGACGATCAGCGACGCGGCCGACCAGGCGAGGCCGGAGAGGAGCGAGCTGAGCGTGAAGAGCGCGACGCCCGCGACGAAGAGCCGCCGGCGGCCGAGCAGGTCTGCGAGCCGCCCGCCGAGGAGCAGGGCACCCGCGAAGAGGATCGAGTAGGACGTGATCACCCACTGGAGGCCGTCCTGGGAGAAGTGGAGGTCGTGCTTCATCGCCGGCAGGGCGACATTGACCACCGCGAGGTCCAGAATGACCATGAACTGAGCGAGCACCGTGACTGCG
>Ga0070741_10008572_pt1 | contig 20402 bp, 16 predicted proteins | sample Coa_R1_4_FD_66440 | JGI IMG/M metagenome (GOLD analysis project Ga0070741, IMG submission 66440) | Surface soil microbial communities from Centralia Pennsylvania, which are recovering from an underground coalmine fire - Coalmine... | ecosystem: Environmental > Terrestrial > Soil > Unclassified ...
GAACGATTTTCACCTGCAATCCGATTCTCCCGCTCTGGCCGCTGGTACGACAGACAAACTTCCAATCGGAGAATTCGATCTTGAAGGTTCACCGCGAACGAAATCCGGAAAGATCGACATCGGCTGCTATCAGAAGCCCTCGCGCCTCTCTTCCGCTGCAATCAATCCTTAGGTAGTTGGCATTACGGGCGACGATATTTTTAGTAGGTTTCCTGACAAAGCGCGGGCCCGCTCTGTGGGACCATGCAGGATGCGATTTTCCAAGCTTCCTGCGCATCTGATTACTCGACTGGGAAAGAAGGAGTGTTCGGCCTGCGGTGAGGTGTTTAGCAAGAACGTAAAACCATCGCTAAGCAGGGCATTCGCGGACCACGTACGGAAAATGCATACACAGCAGAAAGCGGAAAGAAACGCAATCAAGGATTAATCGACGAAGCTGAACGTATGAAAGTCGAGCGCTGCAGACTTAATGGTGGTTTGCGTTAAGCAGAATCTTAGTCTCATCGGTCATTTTCTTCAGATCTTCGGCGTGTTGGTGAAGGACAGCCTTCAACTCAGAGGCAATTCGCTCAAAGTCATCCCCGTTCTCAGTCGACACCAGTTTGGAAGATAACTCAAGGATCCGCTTCTGTAACGGAAGAAAGGACATTGAGAACTCAGCTTAGGTCCGGGGAGAGTAGCCTGCAATACAGCACTCCCCCCATGACTCGAAACTCTTAGCTATCTTTGGGCAGACTGAATTTTTGTGGGGTCAAAAGGCCGGTTTCCAGAGCGTAGCGCACAATGTCGGCCCGAGAGGTGAGGCCCAGTTTTTCTGCGAGGCGACCGCGGTAGGTTTCCACTGTTTTCGCGCTTACGAAGATCTGCTGTGCGATCTCTCGGCTGCTGAATCCTTCTGCCACCAACTTTAACACTTGCACTTCCCGCTGGCTGAGTACCTCCGTCGCTTTCGTTGAGCGGCCACTCTCCGGCAGCGTGTGCTGGATCAATTCTGATGCCAGTTCGGAGTCAACATAAGTTCGTCCCTTAGACACCGCTCGAATCGCAGAAAGCAGGTCGGCATCTACGCTTTTCTTCAGAACATACCCGGACGCGCCTGCGGCGAGCGCCGTGCGCAGATATGCCACCTCTTCGTGCATCGTAAGCAGCAGGATTCGGGTGTCGGGGTTGTGCTGCAAGACCTGATGGATTGCATGCAATCCCCCTCGTTCCGGCATCGTAATGTCGAGAATGACCACGTCCGGCGAGGTTTCACGGGTGACATGGATGGCTTCGTTCCCATTCTGAGCTTCCGCCACTACCGTCATATCAGTCTGCGCGTCGATCAGCATTCGCAGTCCTGAGCGAAGAATGGCATGATCATCAGCAATCACGACGCGGATTTTTGAATTCTTTGCCATATCAATGAGCTAACTGGCGCTCCTGTTCCCCGATATATCCCGGCGAGTGGGTATCTGTACCCGGACGCACGTGCCGCCCTCCACCGGAGACGTAATCTCCAAGGTCCCGCCCATACTGAGGGCCCGCTGCCGCATGCCGAGGACGCCCAAATGACGCGAAGAATTATTTTCCACTCCGGAAAATCCCCGGCCATCATCACGGACCGTAACTTGCAGATCCGACAATGAACTTTCAACTTTTACGGCAACACGGTGCGCTTTCGCGTGACGCGCGACGTTGGTTAGCGCTTCCTGCACGATCCGATAGAGGTGAATTTGTTCATCGCGACTCAGCTCTTCGAGGCGGGCGGTGGTCATTTGGAGCTCGACCTGAATTCCCTGCGTTTTCGCAAATTCGTGAACAAAACGGCGAATCGCGGGCTCGAACCCAAGGTCGTCAAGAACGCTGGAATGCAGGCCGCGAGCCAGTCTTCCCAGTTCGTTAATGGCGTCGGAGGCGATCTCGCGCAGGCGTTTTGCCTGTTGCTTCGCATCCGCGAGCCGCCGGGCGTCACTGACCGTGCGCAAACCAACTAACAGAGAAGTCATAAGCTGTCCGGCTTCGTCGTGCAATTCACGGGCAATCCGGCGCCGCTCGTCTTCCTGGACTTGAAGCGCGCGCTCAAGCAAAAGGGTCCTTACCTCTTCTTGCTGCTGAGCTACTTGCAAAGCCAGCTTCTCGGTGACGTCTTGCAGGATGGCAAGCCGAACATTTTTCCCAGTCAGTTCGAGGGGAGCCCATGTGACATCAACATCGATGAGTTTCCCGCTCTTGGTCACATGCTTCCAGGTGTGGAGCGAATGTTTCGAGGAAGCCTCCTCGAGCAAAGCCTTAAGGAAGGCTTCCTGCTCTTCCGGAATCGACACTTGGCGCAATGTCATGGCCGTAAATTCTTCTCTGGAATAGCCGTAATTTACGACCGCCGCGGTGTTTACAGTAAGTATCCTCAGGTCGGAAGTATCAAATATGCAGCAAGGGAGCGGATTGGCCTCGAAGAATAAACGATACTGCAGTTGAGATCGCCAGAGTTGCTCCTCCGCTGTGCGAACGCGCAGCAGAGCCCGGATTGTGGCCACCAATTCCTTCGGTTCGATAGGCTGAGTAAGATAGGCATCGGCGCCTCCTTCGAGGCCCGCCACTCGAGCTTCAGTGCTCACCAACGTGGCCGAAACCTGCAGGATCGGAGTGCGCGCTGTCAGTTCTTCCGCTTTAAGGCGTTTGCAAACCTCAATCCCAGTAATGTCGGGAAGATTCACGTCCAGCATTATCAAGTCCGGTCCGGCGGCACTCATTTCGAGAGCCTGGTGGCCCGTACGGGCTTCAAGAACGCGAAATCCTGCACTGCGGAGGACGCGCGAGACGGCATACCGCTGCGCCTCCGTATCGTCGGCGTAAAGGATTGTCCCGCCTGAGTTTGTATCGGTCTCGCTCATTGGACGATTGTCGATCACTATAATCCACAGTTCCGCATGTGAGCTGACTTTTTGTAAGGCTTTTCCCTACAAGCACTCACATTTTGAGGAGAACTCCCCTTTGCTTTGTGCCCCGTAGAATGGGAAAGTGGTCTCTCTCGAAAAGCAGAGATGGAGAACGACTGACGATGGAGACTGACCAAAACCGCAACGCGCATGAACCCAACCAGATTCACAATGGGCAGGAAGGGCGACGCGACCACAATGCAAATAAAGAGGAGTGGTTGAAGCTCTGTGAGCAAGCGGCCGCCGAACAGGATCCCGATAAGCTGGTGATTTTGACCCGGGAGATTTGCCGTTTGCTGGATGAAAGAACGAAAACGCTCAAGCGGGTCAGCTCCTGACAATTGCCGCCGCCCAACCCAGAGCTCAGTGTGGCCCTCGCTTAGGCTATAATTCCCAAACCCTCCCGAATCTTACCGAGCAAGATCTCCCTCTGCATGTCCTCGGGTGGCTGGGGCGAAACACTCCCTATCTAAATTCCTCTGGAGCTTTGCACATGGCCAGCACGCTTAATCACAAGACCAGCAATCTGGGTTCGATCATCTCGCAGCATCGGGATGCAATTCTGACCGGTTGGATGCGAGACATGGTGGGAACCACCCGCCGCAGCGACCTAATGAAGGAGTCGGAACTACAGGCACAGTGCCAGCAGTTTCTTGCTTTATTGGCGCAGGCCACCTCGCAGAGCACGAATATACAGTCGGCGGCCTATGAACCATTGAGAGACATGTTGGCGGAGACCTCGCGCACCCGGGCATTGCAAGGCTTCAGCGCCCGTGAGACTGCAATGTTTATTTTTTCGATCAAACAGCCCTTATTCACGGCGATTCGCGAGAGCTTGGGCAAGGATGCCACTGCGATGGCGGATGAGATGTGGCTTACCAGCGAGATTCTGGACGGCCTCGGCTTGCATACGACCGAATCACACCTGAAAGCCCGCGAAGACACCATCCGGCGTCAGCAGGAAGAAATGCTGGAGCTTTCAACTCCGGTAGTGAAGCTTTGGGAAGGCATACTCGCGCTTCCTCTAATCGGCACTTTGGACAGCGCTCGAACCCAGGTAGTGATGGAGTCGCTTCTGGAGGCGATCGTTCAAACGAACTCCAAAGTCGCCATCATTGACATTACGGGAGTTCCAACCGTGGACACCGTCGTGGCGCAACATCTGCTTAAAACGGTCACGGCCGCTCGACTGATGGGAGCAGACTGCATCATTAGCGGGGTACGTCCGCAAATTGCGCAAACCATCGTCCACCTTGGCATCAACCTACTCGACATTACGACGAAGGCAACATTATCGGATGCCTTCTCGATGGCTCTTCACCGCTCAGGATTCAAGTTTGTTCGTCAGCAGAAAAAAGAATCAGTGGAAGAACGATAGGGAGAGTACATGGACAAGATTCCGATTCTGCGGATGGGAGAGTTCCTGCTGGTCACCATTCAGGTGGACATGCACGACCGCCTGGCGATGACGTTGCAGGACGATCTCACGAACCGAATCAGCCAAACCGGAGCGAGAGGAGTTCTGATCGATATCTCCAGTCTGGAGATCGTCGACTCCTTTATTGGGCGGATGCTGGGCAATATCGCGTCGATGTCGAGGGTGCTGGACGCACAAACCGTGGTCGTTGGAATGCAACCTGCCGTTGCAATCACCCTCGTAGAACTGGGAATGTCGTTGGAAGGAGTCAGGACCGCCCTGAACGTGGACGCAGGAATGGAACTGCTTCGCAAATCGGTGGACGATCACGAGGGCTCGGAATATGGCCGTTACTTCCAGTGAGACCTTGAAGGTTGTTTCCGAAGCTGACATCGTGAACGTCCGCCGATGTGTGCGCGAAAATGCGGCAAAGTTAGGCTTCAGTCTTGTGGATCAGACCAAGGTAGTAACCGCGGCAAGCGAGCTGGCGCGCAACACATTGATTCACGGCCAGGGTGGCCAGATGGAACTGGCGACACTCAATGGACCGCGAATCGGACTCCGGTTGATCTTCGAAGACCAAGGCCCGGGTATTCCCGATATCGACTTAGCTCTGCGCGACGGTTTTACAACCGGATCCGGCTTGGGCCTTGGCCTGGGCGGCGCAAAGCGGCTGGTGAATGAGTTTGAAGTCAAGTCTCGAGTGGGCGAAGGCACGAAAGTGACGGTTGTCCGATGGAAGTAGCAAGCGTAACGAACCGACAGTTTGCAATGGACATCGTGGACCAGTCCCACGCCGGAGAGGCTCGCCGGGCAGCCGCGGAATTGGCCGAGTTCGCTGGCCTGAATGACACGGATCGCGGGAAGATCGCCATTGCCGTAACCGAAATGGCAACCAACATCGTGAAACATGCCAAGCACGGCAAGATGTTATTTGAAACCTTGGGACACAACGGGGCCTCGGGACTGCGCGTACTTTCACTGGATAAGGGGCCTGGAATCGGTAACGTGTCGATGGCATTAGAGGACGGATACTCCAGCTACGGTTCATCCGGAAACGGCTTGGGCGCGGTCCGGAGGTTATCCACGGTATTTGATTTGTATTCGGCGCCCAACCTGGGCACCTGTATCCTGGCCGAGTTTTGGCCAGAGATGAAAAACAAGAACAGCGGATCATCGTTTTCACTTGGAGTTGTATCCGTCGCCATGCGTGGTGAGACCATGTGCGGCGACGGATGGGGAATGCGTGCATCTACGGATCATTCCTTTTTCATGGTGGTAGATGGTCTAGGGCATGGGATGTTTGCGTCGGACGCGGCTCGAGAAGCGGAACGAGTGCTCCGGAACTCGAATTCCAATTCCGCGGCGGACATTTTGGGTGATTGCCACGGTGCGCTGAGAAAGACCAGAGGCGCCGCCGGCGCCATCGCACAGATATCCCAGGACAAGGGACTCTTGACCTACGCGGGAATCGGAAATATTGCTGCCACATTGATTGACGGCGAAAAGCGACGAGGAATCGCCAGCCATAACGGAACGTTGGGACATCAGCTTCACAAGATCCAGGAGTTTACTCTCCCGTGGAATAAAGACAGTGTTTTGATCATGCATTCGGACGGGCTGAGCGCAAAGTGGGACTTCAGCCAGTATCCCGGGCTTTTGAGTAAGCGCCCCAGCGTTATCGCCGCGGTCCTATACCGGGATTTTCAGCGGGAGCGGGACGATGCAACTGTAATGGTGGCAAGAAATCAGCAGTAGGTAGCATATGCCCTTGAATCTGTTGCGAATGGAAATCCGCCGGGAGCACGATGTTGTTCTCGCAAGGCAGCGTGCGCGCCAGATCGCAGCGGCCCTGAAGTTTGACCCGCAAGATCAGACACGAATCGCGACCGCGCTTTCGGAGATCGCGCGAAATGCGTTCCAGTACGCGGGCGGCGGCATGGTTGAATTCCAAATCCAGAAGGATGCCGAACCGGCCCTGCAGATTTCCGTCAGCGATAAAGGACGAGGAATTGCGGACATCGACCAGATCCTGGACGGTAAATATGTTTCGGCGACCGGGATGGGCCTCGGCGTTATAGGGGCGAGGCGCTTGATGGACATTTTCAGCGTTGAAACGTCGTCCAAGGGAACTACCGTTGTACTCGGAAAAAGGATCCCCGCGAAATCTTCGATACTTGGCAAGAAGGATCTGGACGCGCTTCTCTCAAACCTTGAAATCCAGAGTCCGCAGAATGCGTATGAAGAATTGCAGCAGCAGAATCAGGAGTTGCTGCGAGCCTTGGACGAGCTTCGTGCGCGCCAGCAAGAGTTGGCGCAATTGAACCGCGAATTAGATGAGACCAACCGCGGCGTCGTCGCGCTCTATGCTGAGTTGGATGACCGCGCCGACTTTTTGCAACGGGCATCGGAACTCAAGAGCCACTTCCTTTCGAATATGAGCCATGAGTTCCGCACGCCGCTCAATTCCATTTCCGCCCTGAGCCAGATTCTGCTCGATCGTCTCGATGGCGACTTAACCCCTGAACAAGAAAAGCAGGTCCGCTTTGTTAAGAGTTCGGCTCAGGATCTGATGGATCTCGTCAACGATCTGCTGGATTTGGCCAAGGTCGAAGCTGGAAAGGTAACGATTCGCCCGACTCAATTCGACGTAAATACGTTGTTTTCAGCTTTGCGAGGCATGCTCCGGCCTCTTCTCGCGCAAAATTCCTCGGTCAGGCTGATATTTGACGATCCCGACGAGGAAATACAGATCTTCAGCGATGAAGCGAAAGTGTCGCAGATCTTGCGGAACTTTATCTCCAACGCGCTGAAGTTCACTGAGCGCGGAGAGGTTCGAGTTTCCGTGACGAGAGGAAATAATGGCACTGTCTCGTTTTCTGTTGCGGACACCGGAATTGGAATCAGCAAAGAGGATCAGGAGCGGATTTTTCAAGAGTGGACGCAAGTAGAAGGCAAGCTACAGAAGGTCGCCAAAGGCTCAGGACTGGGGTTGCCGCTGTCTCGCAAATTAGCGAACTTGCTTGGAGGAAGCGTGCGATTGCACAGCGAGGTTGGGATCGGCTCAACCTTTACCGTGGAAATCCCGATTTCGTTCCAGGGGCAAACTGAAGTGGTTTACGTGCCAGAGGTGAAGCGGGAACTGGACCAGGACAAAATGCCGGTTCTTGTTGTCGAGGACAATCGTGAGGCCTTGTTCATTTACGAAAAATATTTGAAAGGCACGCGATATCAAGTTATACCCGCCACTAACATTACTGAGGCCCGGCAAGCCGTCCAGTCATTTCATCCAAAAGCCATCGTCCTGGATGTTCTCCTGCAGGGCGAGCACACGTGGGATTTTCTCCGAGACCTGAAACAGGATCCTGCCACGCGCGATATCCGAGTGTTCGTGGTCACCGTAGTCGACAATCGAGAAAAGGCCCTCTCCTTGGGTGCCGACGGTTTTTATTCGAAACCAGTGGATCGAGTCTGGCTCCTGAACCAACTGGAAGCGCTGGTCGTACCGGCGCATCGGCCCCGCATTTTGGTGATTGATGATGACGCAACATCCCGTTATTTGGTGCGCAACATACTGGCGGATCTCGACTGCGAACTTCTTGAAGCAACCGGCGGGGCGGAAGGGTTGCGGGTCGCGCGAGAGAGCAAGCCTTTGCTTATAATTCTCGATCTCTCGATGAACGGGATGAACGGGTTCGATGTGCTGGAGCGTCTTCGCGAAGACGCCGAGACGAATTCTCTGCCGGTAGTTGTTCACACTTCTATGTCTTTGGATGAAAGCGATTACGACCGGTTGCGCAGCGCAATTGACATCATTCCGAAAAGCATTATGTCCTCTCGCGAGTTGGCCGTGGCGAGATTCTCCCAGGCATTGCAAAAGGCAGGAGCGAAAGACCTCGCCCGCGCGAACGAGACTGTTTCGAGCTCTTAACATTATGTCGGAGAATCAATCCATAACGATCCTTTCGGTTGACGACAACGACGCGATCCGCTATTCGTTTGCCCGCTATCTGCGGGAGGGTGGGTATGACGTTGTTGAAGCCCGCACCGGCGCGGAAGCGTTGGAAAAAGCTCGCAGTCAACCTGCCCTCATTACCCTGGATATCAATTTGCCCGACATCAACGGCTACGAGATTTGCCGACGCTTAAAAGATGATCCAGCTACCAAAGACATCCCGATCCTGCACATTTCTGCGTCCTGCGTAGAAGCGGACGATCGAGTCCGTGGGTTGGAAGGTGGCGCCGACGCTTATCTGGCTGAGCCAGTGAACGGGATGGAACTGCTAGCAACCGTGAAATCGCTGCTCCGGATGCGACAGGCGCAGAGTGAAGCGCGCCGGCAGGCCTCTGATGCGGAGATCGCGCGCCAGAAACTGCAGGACGTGAATGAGACTTTGGAGATAAGGGTTCGGCAACGCACCGCCGAACTGGAACGTGAGCGACGTGAGGTTCAGGACCTTTCGAGCCAGCTCCTGCGGGCGCAGGATGAAGAGCGCCGCCGCATTTCGCGGGAACTGCATGACAGCACCGGCCAACTTTTAGTCGCTTTGACCATGAACCTGGCTCGGCTCAAGTCGGAACAGGTATGGTCCAATCCCGAAGCGGACGCTCTGATTGACGATACGACTTCAATCGTGGACGAGATGAGCCGTCAGCTCAGGACAATGTCATACCTGCTTCATCCACCGATGCTCGATGAAGCCGGATTGCTCTCCGCGGCCAAGTGGTACATCAGTGGATTTTCCACTCGAAGCAATATTCAGGTCAGCATGGAGTGTACCGAGTTGGGGCGTTTACCCGCAGATTTGGAAATCACTCTGTTCCGGCTCATCCAGGAATCGCTGACCAATATCCACCGCCATTCTGGAAGTAAAACAGCGCTCGTTCGCCTCAAGCGCGATGACTCAAGAGTGACGCTCGAAGTGGTCGATCAGGGAAAGGGATTTACCTTGGGTAGTTCGGTGGGCGATCCTTTGCCCAAATGTGGAGTTGGAATTACTGGAATGAAAGAACGCGTGCGACGATTCGGAGGATCTCTCGATATTTCCTCCAGCCCTGCCGGCACATCCGTCAAAGCCTCCCTTCAAATACTTTCCAATCAGGCTTGATATCGCGTTGTGCTCTAGGCGCAAGCTGATGGGAACCCATCGCCGAATCTCTCAGCGGAATCTCAACTCCGGACCGGATGGCGCGCCGTCACGAGAGATGCAGTTTAGAAAGGGCGCACTAGTTCGCGGCGGTGTATCGCAAGACCTGGCATCCACAGGAATTTCGAATGACCAATTCGGTTGGAAGCACAATGCGAGAAGGTTCTTCCGCACGAATACTCGATGAGATTGATTCGAATAACAGGCGTGTCCCACTTCTCCCCAACTCGTCCGCGGGCTGACGAACTGCGGTCAATGGCACAGAGAGCAGCGGTGCAAATTCAAAATCGTCGAATCCAACCACCGCAACTTGCCCAGGGACACTGAGATCACATTGGCGCAGAATTTGTAGCACTTCGATGGAAGTTACGTTATTCAGCGCGAAGACCGCGATGGGAAGAAGGGCGGACTGTAACTGTGGAACCAGGCTCGCGGCAATCTGGCCCGGTTCGTCCACGAGCACGTATTTGGGAGTAAGTCCCGCCCGCGCCAATACGGTCTCATACCCCGCGATGCGCTCCGCAATAGAGCTGTACTTTTTGTCATAGCCGACGCACCATATGTTCTTGTGGCCATGCTCGAGAAGATGCGCCACGGCTTTCGCGGCCCCGCCCCGGTTATCTACGACCACTTCTCCTGCATTTATGCCCGGGTATGTGCGATCGATCATCACTACCGGGGTACCATCCGATGAAAACGCCTTCAGCGTTCGCAAGCAGGTCTCGCCCGTTGGCATGATCAGGAGCCCCGCCACGCTCCGAGCTTTAAGCATGGCCAACTGCACCAACTCCATCTTAGGATCTCGCTCCGAAGCCAGAAGTACGGTGGTATAGCCCCGGCTGGCTGCGAATTGCTGGACGGCGTGCGCGCAGACGGAGAAAAAAGTATCCGACAAACCAGGGAGGATCAGGCCTATGGTTTTCGCAATCTGCCCTTTCAGAATTCGCGCAGCCTCATTCGGCTGATACCCCAGCTTCTTGATGGCAGAGCGGACGCGAGCCGCGGTGAGTGGGCTAACCAAACGTCCACCATTAATGACGCGTGAAACCGTCATCACACCGACTCCGCAATGCCGGGCTACGTCGGCGAGGGTAACTCCTGAACGTCTCTTGGCCATCAGCTCCTGATCAAGCGTGAGTTGTAAGCGGGGCGAATCCGACACGGGACGGCACGGTCAGGCGGTTCGCAGAACAACTTTTCAATTATCTGCTTTTCTGCTTGACAAGTCGAATCGAGACGGATTATAAGCCCTTGATGGTAACGATACCATTTCCTGCGGTCCGCTCCCGCATGGAAGCCGGACAGGAAATAGTCTCGATCGTATCTGCTGTGCGGAACGGATTATGGGGAGAATTGATTCTGGCACAGATGGCGGTTAGTCATTTTGCACCAGAAGTCTCGGATCTAGCTGCGAACATTTTCGCAGCGTGATTGTCCGGGACGAGCGATTTGTGATGGCGGACAAAGCGGTCTGGTGAGACGAGCTACATCTTGGCTCGCTAACCGATTCGTGTGTGGGGGCGTCCCGAAGAAAGACCAATCCGTGCGCAAGGGGGTCATCTGCAGTTTCTCTTCCGTCAACGTTTACATCCCCAGAAAATCGTTTTTTCGCTTGACAACGAATGGCGGCCAGGCTTACAAACGCCCGAATAGCAGTAGTACTTTAAAGTTATTGAAATAATAGTTCGATTTCGATTTGCGGGAGACAGGCTGAAATCCTACAGTTGCAATTCCGCAGATTTCTCGACTGGAAATAGCTCACCCTGGAGGCTGTTCATGAACTGTGGCTCTGGCTCAAAAAGATATCCGACGCGAATTGGATCGTGTTTTCTCTCGTTAATGGCCTCAGCTTTGCTGCTCTATCCCCCTGCCGCAACTGCCCAATCAATCTTCGCGAATCTCTCCGGCACTGTTACCGATACCACGGGAGCCGTTGTTTCCGGCGCAAAAGTCACAGTTCAAAACACAAGTACCAAAGTCTCACGGCAGCTGGCTGCCAATAGTGCGGGATACTTTTCAGCCACGCAATTGCCGACCGGCACGTATAACGTGATTGTCGAGGCCAAAGGTTTTGAGAGATACCAGGCGACGGGGATCGTACTGAACAGTTCAGATGAAAAGTCGCTGAATATCAACCTCAGGGTCGGGGCCGAGTCGGAAACAGTCGAAGTCAGCGCAGCCGCTGGCGAAGTAGCGGTAACCGATAGCGGCGAGAAATCGGATCTCATTTCGTCCGGCGAATTGAACGAATTGTCCTTGGTTGGCCGGAACGCCACCGAATACATCAAGCTTCTGGCTGGGGCGACTTTGCAGGCGAACGGCGCGGTCAATCGGCCGGCTTACGATGGTCAGGTCGTCGGAATCAATGGCTTTGCGGTGGGTTCAAACGCCGGCGGTCTCAGCAACGTAGTCGTCAATGGACAAGGCGTCGACATCACCATGGATGGCCAGCATAGCTTTGACCCCGGCGCGGCTGGCAGCGCAACACCGGTGAATCCGAATCCCGACATGATTTCGGAAGTGAAAATTCTCACTTCAAACTTCACCGCGGAAAACGCGAAAGGCCCAGTCGTCGTCAATACCACCACGAAAGGTGGCGCTCGCGAATTCCACGGGTCCGGATATATGTATGCGCGGAATTCCGCGATGAACGCCGAGGATGCCTTCGCCAAGGAGAGCGAACTCACTAGCGGTCTCGCACCAGGAGAACTCAAAGTTCCAAGTTCCTACTACTACCCTGGATTTAACGTCGGCGGCCCGATCATCATCCCGGGAACGGATTTCAATAGGAGCCGGCAAAAGCTCTTCTTCTTCGATGGCTTTGAATATTACAAACAGGATCTGAACGGCGGCATCGACCGTGCATTCGTTCCAACTCCCGCAATGTTCAATGGAGACTTTAGCGGACTATCCCAGTACACCAGCGTCGGGCGCACCTTGGGCGCTATCCCCACAGCGCCAGCGCCAGGAAGCCGCTTGGGGTTTGATCAGAGAGCGGCAGGCGGCTGCACGATCAATGGTGGAGTTCTGTCACCTCAATGCCTGGATCCCAACGCCGAGGTTTTGTTGAAGGATTACCTTCCCGCGCCAAACGCAGATCCAAGTTCCAGCGGTTATAACTATGTGCAGGCATTTTCGGTCGCCCAAAATTCCTGGCAGAACGTTGTACGCGGCGATTACAACATCACGGAAAGCACCAAGGCTTACGTCACCTGGTCGCGCCAGCGTGAAAAAGCCAACATGCCGATGGGACTCTGGATCAACTCCGGTGACAACGTCGTGCCTGCGCCGAGCAATGCGATTGGAATCAATGGCTCGGATAGCGTCACGGTGAACGTTTTGCACATGCTCTCGCCGACCATGACAAGTGAAACAACGTTCGGTTACACCAAAATCAATTTCCCCACCCAGCTGGCGGATCCTGCGAAGCAAACCCGCTCCGGTGTCGGTTTCCCCATCAGGGGGATTTTCGGAAACTCGAATACGCCAGCGGTGGTGAGCTGGAGTTCAACTTTCGCGAACCTGGGAGATGTCGGCCACGACTATCACCCATCAATGATCGCCCTGAAAGGTATTCCCAGCGTTGGAGAGAATTTCACGAAGGTCATTCGCACGCATACCCTCAAATCTGGTTTCTACTATGAACACCTCTATAACAAGCAGGACAACTGGGGCGAGTTCATGGGGGTGTACCAATATGGTGCCACTGGTTGGGGCGGTGGAACAACCGGGAATGAATATGCGGACGCATTGATGGGTGTTGGACTGGCAGGCTATTTCGAGCAGGCCCTGCCTCCGCCGACCAATCTCGCACAGAATATCGCAGCGTTCTACGGACAAGATCATTGGAGACTCACCCGCAGGATCGCCGTCGATTACGGACTGCGCTTCGAACATTACGCCAAGCCTTATTCGGATCCTTACGGCCTGGCCGTATTCAATCCCAGCGCTTACGACTCCACGATCCCGGTAGACACGAATACCCAGACCGGGATTACATGGCACTCTTTGACTCCGAGCGTATCCGTCTCGGGTGCCAACAGCAGGCTGTTCTATTTCTCACCTCGGTTCGGGGCAGCGATCGATATTTTTGGTACTGGCAAGACCGTAATCCGCGGCGGATGGGGAAAGTACCGTTCCTATGATTCTGTCCAAAGCAACGATTATGTACAGCCCGCGGAAACCGCCACCGGGTCCTCTAGTTGGTCCTGCGGGTGGAACGACCCCTTATGTCCGACTTGGGAATCGGTCGACTCCCACGCTCTGACTCCACCCACTTACGGAACAGGGCTTGCCCCCGGGCTCAAAGGCGTTTTCGTCATGGATCCCAAAGATGACGAACAGCCTCTCGTCACGACCTATAGTCTGACGGTCGATCAACAACTCCCGGCCAAGTTCCGACTCGAGGCATCCTACGTTGGGAATTACGGGCAGTTCTATCAATCCTACTCAAACTTCTACAACGGTATTCCTCTGGGTTCAATGACGGCAGCCGCATTCGGAAAGTATTCGGCAGACTGCGGCAGCGGCCCATACGGCGGCAGCAATGACCATCTGGCCTCGACCGCGTGCGAGCAGCACTTCCGCCAGTTCCCGGACTACACTACCATCAACGAAAGTGTCACGGCAGGAAAGTCACAATTTGACTCTCTGCAGGCCAGCGTCCGGCGAGACGTAGGCGTACTCACACTGCTCGCGAACTACACGTTCTCGAAGCAGTTGGGTGACACTGGAAATCAGCTCGCCAACGGCGGTCTGCCCGGCGCTCTCTCAATTCCTCAAGCGGAACACTACCTGTGGGGAGTCTTACCCAACGATCGCGCCCATGCGTTAAGCCTGGCGTATGTTTTTACGATGCCCAAAGTCGGCGCCAGTCGGCTGGTCCGAAATGCATTAGGAGGCTGGCAGTTATCCGGTATCACGCAAATTGAAAGTGGCCCGCAGTTGTCCGCGTCAGGTGGTCTGACAAGCCTGAACTTCAATTTGACACAAGGTGGCACCGCCCAAGATAACGTTCACTTGCTTGGTTCGCCAGACGTCACTCTGTTCCCGTCGATCACCTGTAACCCCACACAGGGAATCACAGGGAAGGATCAGTTCATCAATCCGAACTGTTTCGGACCTGCTCCTGCCGGGCAGCTCGGAAACGGCGCGCGCATGCCGTACATGGCCGGACCGATGTTCTGGAACACGGACCTGACCCTGCTCAAGAATTTCAAACTCACCGAACGGCAAGCTCTGCAGTTCAGGTTTGCAGCCTTTAATTTCCTGAACCACGATCTTTTGTCATTCACAAACAACGACAGTAACTTGAAACTAGGCTTGAACGATTTGGGTCAAGTGATCACAGGAACGACTTGCCCCGCAACGAGTGGTGGTGCACCGTGTACCACACCCTCCACCTTCGGTCAGGCAACCTACCACGTGGGTGGTCGCCTCCTTGAAGTAGGTGTGAAATACTCTTTCTGACCCTGTCTTCGTGGGGTGACCCTGACGGGGCACCCCATGTATAGTTTCCCAGTGATGCGCGCAGTCTGGTCGCTGTTCTTCCTGGTAACCGCTATACCCTGCTTGGCCCAGTCCAAATCCTTCAATCAGATTGCGAAGGATGCAGAAATCGCACGCATAAATAACCGCGCCGGTGACGCCCTTCGCCTCTATAACGCTGGCCTCCGCATGCGACCGGGATGGAGTGAAGGTTGGTGGGACTTCGCCACTCTGCTCTACGATCAGGATCGTTTCTCCGAAGCACAGAAAGCATTCCAGCGCTTCATTGCGCTCACGCCGAAACGGGGGCCAGCTTACGCGTTCTTAGGGTTGTGTGAGTACGAGACGCAGGACTACGACTCGGCATTGCGGCACTTTCGCGCATGGGCCAGCTCTGGTTGGGCGGGAACGCCCGAACTGCTGGACGTAAGTGTGTTTCATTTTGCCCTGCTTCTCACGCGTGACGGCGAATTCGTCCGCGCTCTTTACTTGTTTGCACCGGAAGCCGCCAAAGCAGGAAACGATCCAACATTAGCCGAAGCAATGGGACTGGCGGCGCTTCGAATGCCCAATCTACCCGAGGACTATGATCCCCGGAAACGGGAGATGGTCTGGCTCGCGGGCGAGGCTGCCGTGTACGAAGCGCAGCAACCACATGATTTTTCGCGGGCTGAAGAGTATGCGGCGAGATTAGTCTCCCGCTATTCCCAAGAGCCCGAAGCGCATTACTTTCGCGGAACTTTGTTCAGTCTGGAAAACAAGAACGACGCGGCGGAGCAGGAATATCGACAGGTTTTGCAAAGATCGCCGCAACACGTCCCTGCACTCATAGCCCTTGCCGCGATTGACCTCGACAAAAACGAACTCGCAGAAGCAACCCAGTTTGCCAGACAGTCTGTGGAGCGGGAACCACACAACGCGGAAGCCCACCATGTTTTGGGTCGGGTGTTGATGGCGAGCCGGCAGTTTGAAGCCAGTGCGAAAGAACTCGAAGCCGCTCGCCAACTTGCCCCGGACAGTCCACTGGTGCGAAGCCATCTCGCAATGGTCTACAACGAGCTTGGACGCAGCGAACAGGCAAAGCAGGAATTGGCCGTGTTCCTTCGTCTGAAAAATCAAGAGGGTATCCTGTCCCCACCGGACGAACGGCTTCGCAGCCGCGCATCGGAGAAAGCGCAATGATTGCCTCCACGACAATTGCGATCTGCTTGATGCTTCTTCCGGGCCAAGCAGTTGATAAAGCGGTTCAGCTCAAAGAGCGGAGCATTCACTCCACCTTTGAGGAGTTGTCGCACGCGGCAGACCGCGCCCGTGAAGAAAATCGCGACGACGATGCCATCCGCCTCTATAAACAGGCATTGACGAGGCGGCCCGACTGGGAACAAGGCCTGTGGTCCCTCGGTAGTCTGCTCTATCAAAAGGAGCAGTACGCCGCAGCGCGTGACATCTTTCGAGAGTTTATGACTCAGCGTCCCGACGCCGGTCCGGGATGGGCTTTGCTCGGCATCAGCGAATTTCAAACCAGGCAATATCCACGAGCCCTTGATCATTTACAGCGTGCGATGGCAGTTGGAATGGGCGATCGACAGGAACTCACGCAATCTGTTTTTTATTTTGCCGTTGTCTTGTTAACTCGGTTCGACCATTACGACGACGCCATGGACATGCTGGTCAGGATGATTCCGAATAGCCAGATTCCTCTTTTGACCGAGCCCGCCGGCCTGGCTGGACTTCGATTGCCCTTGCTTCCGTCTGAGATTCGCGAAGATCGGCGCCAGTTAGTCGATCTGGCTGGAGAGGCTGTCGTTCTGTCGCAAACCAAGCACTATGAAGACGCCGAGACTAAATTCCAGCAGCTAGTTTCGTCCTATCCCAATGAGCCCGGCGTACATTTTCTTTACGGCGCGTACCTGATGCCGCTTCATCCTGAAGACGGGATTCGCGAAATGCAGCGTGAACTTCAGATTTCACCGTCGCACGTTCTCGCGCGCGTCAGGCTGTCGGAACAATATCTGGCATGGCAGAAGCCGGACGATGCTTTGTCTCTGGCGGAGGACGCGATCAAGCTTGAGCCGAAGCGCGCATCGCCTCACATGTTGGCGGGTGAAGCGCTCGTCGCTAAGAGCGATCTGGCCGGAGGCATACGGGAACTGCAGATCGCCCGGGACCTGGATCCTCCAAATAGCCGCGTACATTGGGATCTAATGCGCGCTTACATATCGGCTGGACGCAGCGAAGACGCGCAGCGGGAGAAGCAACAGATCGAACAGTTGAATCGCCCTGAGTCGGAGAGCAGTTCTACACGGGAAGTAAAGCCTGAATGAGCCCACGACACCATCGTAGAATTCTTGCGCTTTGTGGTCTGGGGCTGATCACTCTGATAGCGAGCAAGTTAACGCCGCAGGAAACGACATCGCCAATTCACTTCGCGTTTCACCCGATTGCGTTTTCCCTGGATAGTTGCGAGACACCCCAAAGACATGCCCCGGAAACGATGGCAGGCGGAGTCGCCGTCTTCGATTATGACCGCGATGGACGCCCGGATATTTTCTTCACAAATGGCGCCAATATCGACAGTTTGAAAAAAGATTCTCGCAAATACTGGAACCATCTGTTTCGGAATAATGGAGACGGTACTTTCACCGATGTGACCGAAAAAGCAGGGCTCGCCGGAACGGGCTTCGATGTAGGTGTCGCGGTCGGCGATTACGACAATGATGGCTATGACGATTTGTTCGTAGCGGGGGTCTATCGTAATACCCTCTACCGCAACAACGGCGACGGAACCTTCACGGATGTGACCGAAAAAGCGGGATTAGCTCAACCCGACAAACAATTCGGCCCCCTCTGGGCCGTCGGGGGGGCTTGGGTCGATATCAACAATGATGGACTGCTCGATCTGTTCGTAACCAACTATCTCAGTTGGGATGGCAAGAAGGAGCCTGGCTGTAAATTCAACGGCAAACCAGAATATTGCCATCCAAAGTTCTACAAGGAACTGCCAAGCCAATTGTTCCTGAATAAGGGGAACGGCAAATTCGAAGACATTTCCGAAGAAGCCGGTATACGCGCACATCCGGGTAAAGGAATGGGGGTGGCGATTGCCGACTATGACAATGACGGACTGCCAGACATCTTTGTCGCGAATGACAAGCTGTTCAACTTCCTTTTCCATAACAAAGGCCATAACAAGTTCGACGAGGTTGCCTTTGAGGCGGGAGTCGCACTCCCGGAGCACGGAAATTTGATTTCCGGGATGGGTACCGATTTCCGTGACCTTAACAATGACGGCTATCCCGATATTGCAGTAGCCGCTCTGCAAAACGAAACTTTCCCCGTCTTTCAAAATACCGGCAAGGGCAGTTTCACCGAGATCACTTCCCGTAGCGGAATGACGAGAATGAGTGATCCAATGTCCGGATATAGCGTGAACATCGGAGACTTCGACAACGATGGATGGAAAGACATCTTCATCAGCCGCGGCGATGTAGCTTCTCCGAACATGGCAATCCGAATCAAGATTGACCAAAACAACACCGTATTTCGTAACCTCGCGGATGGTAAGTTCGCGGCCCTGACCGCCGGCGCGGGATTCGAGGCGCAGCCACCAAGGCGCCATCGAGGCGCAGCAGTCGCTGATTTCAACCACGACGGGAAGTTAGACGTGGTAGTTACGGCGCTAAGTGCACCTGCCGAAATCTGGATCAATGACAGCCCTGGCGCTCACCACTGGTTAGAGTTCGCGCTGCAGGGAACGAGGAGTAACCGCGACGCAATCGGTGCGAAGATCAAGATCACAGCCGGAGGAAACACTCAATACAACCACATGACCACTGCATCCGGCTACGCTTCGTCAAGCGCTGGCCCCGTACATTTTGGGCTTGGCGATGCGAAGATCGCAGACGAAGTGGAGATCCGCTGGCCCTCCGGAGCGACCCAATATCTTAAGAGTGTCCCCGCTGACCAGGTAGTTGCGGTAAAAGAGCCAGAGCATCCTTGATCAAGGCTCGGGATCGGGCTGTGGTCCCTTGCTGCGAGCCTTTGCATTCAGGGCGAGAACGATTTTACGTTCGCGTTCGCTGTCTTGCGGTCGATTCAATCGAGAATAAACGTTCGCGAGTTGCAGGTGGACTTCAACAAAGTCGGGCCAACGCTGCGCCACTGTTTCCAGCCGTTTTCGTGCATCTTCCAGGTCTCCCATTGCCGCCTTCAATGCACCGACCTGAAATTGAGCCCCAGCAGAATCTGGGCGCAATTTAAGAGCATGTTGCAAATAAGGAGCAGCCCCGTCATTGTCGCCATCATGGCGAAGGATTCCGCCGAGATGCAGGTTGGCATCGTAATCATTGGGGTCAACTTGCAGTGCCCTTCGAAATGCAGACTCAGCAGCCTGGTTGTCGCCGCTGCTAAGCAAGGCTCTCCCGTAAATCGTCCAGGCACCCGGCAGGTTAGGTTTTGTCTGCAATGCATCGTGAAGCGTCGAAACTGCCTTCACATATTCCCCAGCCGCATATTCAGATGTGCCCATCAGCAGTTTTGCTTCTGCAGAGTTCCCGTTTTTCAGGATCTGATCGATCACCACTGCGCCCTGTTGTATCTGTCCGTTCTGAATCAAGGCGGTACCATACGCATAATCCACTGTCAGGTCATCGGGCTGTGCCTGATAGACCGGTTGAAGAAGCTGAATCACCGATTCGTATCTTGCCAGTCTCAGATAGCAGTCAGAAAGAAGATAGAGTGCCTGCATGTTCCCCGGCTGTTTCTTACGCAGAAACCTGAGATCAGAAATAGCTTGGGCAAACTCACCTTGCTTGTACCAGGCCAATGCAAGATCGAGGTGCACCGTAGGGTTTTCAGGATCTCGCTTTAACGCTTCTCGATATTCCCTTATCGCTTCGGCAAATCGATCTTCATGGACTAAAGCCACACCCAGATTTGTCCGAGCCTCTATGAAATCTGGATTGAGATGAAGGCATTGCTGATACAGTTCGATCGCCCGATGAATATCCCCATCGCTATAGGCTTTTGTCGCTTCGTCGTACAGATGTTGAGCCGAAGGTTTCTGGGTTGCGGATAGGTTTATTGAGCAAAAACCAGTCACGACGCACACGACAATAGCCAAAATCGTCCGCAGGTTGCGGAAAAGACTCGAAGATCGCGGATGTGCGCTTTGCATTGATAATTCCTGGCACTGGTACCTCTTTCGATTGTAGTGGAATCAAGTTTGCCCCTCGCGTCCGGGGTCCACGCAGGAATCTCGTAGCCGCCCAATTCAAGGATTTCAATCGTCAAGCGGAAGTAAGAATAGGCGAGTGATTGGAAAGATGGTGAGCGCGGTAGGAATCGAACCTACAACCTACTGATTAAGAGTCAGTTGCTCTGCCAATTGAGCTACGCGCCCACTGCGCCAACTTCAGTGGAAGGACAAACAAA
>Ga0070741_10008573_pt1 | contig 20400 bp, 21 predicted proteins | sample Coa_R1_4_FD_66440 | JGI IMG/M metagenome (GOLD analysis project Ga0070741, IMG submission 66440) | Surface soil microbial communities from Centralia Pennsylvania, which are recovering from an underground coalmine fire - Coalmine... | ecosystem: Environmental > Terrestrial > Soil > Unclassified ...
CAGTCGCCCGACGTCCGCCGGTTCCGCTTCTTCTCCAAGGAGGACGCCTTCAACGAGGCCAAGCGGATCTTCGCCGGCGACCCCGAGCTGCTGGCCAACATCGATCCGGACGGGCTGCCGGTGTCGTTCCGGGTGGCGCCCAAGAAGGCCGAGCTGACCGAGAAGGTCGCCGCCCACTTCCAGGGCCGGTTCAACGACGGGATCGACACCGTGCTCACGGCCAAGGAGCAGGTGCGCCGGCTGCTGGCCGGGATCCGCTGGATCCGGGGCCTGTTCTTCGCCATCGCTGGTGTGCTGCTGGCGTCGTCGCTCTTCCTCATCGTCAACACGATCCGCCTGGCCACCTTCGCCCGCCGGCGGGAGATCCAGGTGATGAAGCTGGTCGGCGCCACCAACTGGTTCATCCGGGTGCCGTTCATGTGCGAGGGGCTGATCCAGGGGGCCATCGGGGCCGGGCTGGCCTTCGCCGGGGTCTACGCCCTGCGGGTGATCCTGTCCGACCTCGTCGACCGCTCGAAGAACCTGTTCTCGGCCTTCTACGTGACCGGGAGCGACGCCATCGCCATCGGGCTGCTGATCGTGGCCGTCGGCGCCACCGTCGGCGCCATGGGCTCGGCGATCGGATTGCGCCGCTTCCTCGACGCGTAGCTGCGGCAGGGCCGCGGCTACGCCCATCTTGGCGCCTGTCGGCGCCCCGGGCGGGGCCCCAACCCCGCCCTCCTCCGGAGAATGGGGCCCCTGCCCCATTCCCGGCCGTAAGGTCCGTAGCGAACAGTTGCCGCTGTTTGAATCGTTGTAACTGTTACTCATGTTATTTAGGATCTGCGGGATGGTGCGTCGTCCCGCCGTGTCCGTGATCGCTCTCGTCGTCGTCTGCCTGGGCGCGTCCCAGCCGGCCGGGGCGGCCAAGAAGCCGGCCACCACCACCACGACCCTGTCGCCCCGGGAGGCCCGGATCGCCGAGCTGCGGGACCTCGTCGGCGAGGCGTCGCAGCAGGAGGCCGGCCTGCTGAGCGAGATCGCCGACATCGAAAGCCGCCTCGACGACCTCGACAAGGCCGTGGCCGACCTGACGAGGCAGTCCAACGCCGCCAAGGGACGCCTCGACACCGCCGAGCGGAACATGCGCAAGGCCGAGGCCGCCCAGGACGTCGCCCTCCAGCGCCTCGGCCTGGCCCAGGCCCAGGTCGACACCTCCCGCCAGCACATGAACCAGACGGTGGCCACGATGTACCAGCGGGGCACCTCGGAGGAGCAGGCGCTCTACGTGGCGCTGGTCGAGGGGGCGTCCACGCCCCAGGACCTCTTCCAGGCCCAGCGCTACGTGTCGGGCACGGTCAAGGCCGACCGGCGGGACCTCGACCGCTTCGTGGCGCTGCTCGACGAGGCCAACGACCTGAAGCACCAGGTCGACGCCCAGGCCGAGGAGATCCGGGCGGCCCGGGACACCCAGGCCGCCGAGCGGGACCGCATCGAGGGGCTCAAGGCCCAGGCGCTGGCCAACCGGGCAGCGGCCAAGTCGGAAGAGGACCGCCAGCAGGAGCTGCTCAAGCAGGTCCAGGACCAGAAGGCCGACTTCCAGTCGGAGCTCAACGCCCTCCAGGTGGAGTCGGGCGCCGTGGGGGAGTTCCTCCGCCAGATCCAGGCCGGCCAGACGCTCGCCCCCCGCCGCAAGCACACGTTCAAGGCCCCGGTCGGCGCTCCGATCAGCAGCGGGTTCGGGATCCGGGTCCACCCCATCCTCGGCGACGTCCGTATGCACACCGGCATCGACTACGCCGCCGGCACCGGCGCCCCGATCAAGGCGGCGGGGCCGGGGATCGTGGTCTGGGCCGGGCCCCGGGGCGGCTACGGCAACGCCGTGATCATCGACCACCGCAACGGGCTGGCCACGCTCTACGGCCACCAGTCCCGGGTCAACGTCACCGTGGGCCAGAAGGTCTCGGCCGGGCAGGTGGTGGGCTTCGTCGGCCAGACCGGCCTGGCCACCGGACCGCACCTCCACTTCGAGGTCCGGGAGCTGGGCGCCCCCGTCGACCCGCTCCTGTACCTCTAGGGCCCGGCCGTCGGGTCCTAGGCGGTCTGCCAGACGAGTAGCTCGGCGCCGGCCGGGCCGGCCGAGAAGATGGGGGAGCCTGCGGCCGTGAGGCGGACGGAGTCCCCTTCGAAGAGCTGGCCCTTCCCGGCTAGGCCGCCGGTGTCGAGGAGGCCGTTCCCGAGCGCCACGAACAGGTGGACGTGGGGGCCGTCGGGCACCTCGGCCGCCTCTCCGGGCCGGAGCCGGCCGGCCCACAGCACCGCCCCGGGCTGGTGGAGCCGCAGGGCGCCGTCGTGGCCGGCCCCCGACACCACCGGGACGAGCCCGCCGGTGGCGAGGAGCCCGGTCACGTCGGCGATCTCCATCCCGGGGTCGAGGCCGGCCGTCTCGGGCGGCACCCACATCTCGATGTAGCGGCAGGGGGCCCAGCCCGCCGGGTTCATCTCGGCATGGCGCACACCCCGCCCGGCCGACAGCCGCCGGACGACGCCGGGGCACAGGACGTGGCCACCCGAGGCGTCGCGGTGCTCCAGCTCCCCTTCGACCACCCAGGTCACGATTTCCATTTCCTGGTGGCTGTGGTCGCCGAACCCGGTCGAACCCCGCAGCCGGTCGTCGTTGCAGGCGATCAGCAGGCCGTGGTGGGTGTTGGCCGGCTCGTAATGGCGCCCATAGCTGAAGCAGTGCCAGGAGTCGAGCCAGCTCGTCTCCGACCGGAACCGGGCGGAGGCCCGGACGACCTGGATCGACGGAGCGAGGAGGGCGGTCCTCATCACCGTATTTCTCGGCAGGGGGAGAAGAACTGAAACGCCCCGGGGCGGGTCTTTCGCGGCTTTCCGCAGGACGGGCTCCGGACTGCGCCGAACCGCGAGGTATGCGCCGGAGTCCGCTGTTCGCCCCTTTGCGTCCCCGGGCCCGGGCCCGCCGGGTCCTGGCCGCCGCCGCTCCGGTCCTGCTCCTCGTGGCCGTCGGGCTCGCCCCCGCCGCCGTCAGCGGGGTGCCCGCCGCGTCCGTCCACCCGGCCGCCGACCCGGCCGATCCGACGGTCACGTCCGATCCGGCGCTACCGACGGGTCCGTCGTCGAATCCCATCACCGGCTGGGGGACGGGCAAGGCGGCCAGCAAGGCGCAGCGGGTCAACGCCGTCGTCGTGGCCAACGGCGTCGCCTACTTCGGCGGGGCGTTCACCCAGCTGGTCGGTCCCGTCGGGAAGACCGCCTCCCGGAGCCGCCTGGCGGCGGTCGACGGCACGACCGGCAGCCTTCTGCCCTGGGACCCCCACGCCGACGGCACCGTGTGGTCGATGGAGCTGGCGGCCGACGGCCACAGCGTCTATGTCGGCGGCGACTTCAGCCACATCGCCGGGCGCTCGGTCTCCCACCTGGCCAAGGTCGACCTGGTCACCGGCCGGCCCGTCCCCGGCTTCAAGGGTCCGGTGAGCAGCGGCCGGGTCCGGGCGTTGAAGCTCGACGGCGACCGCCTCTACGCCGGCGGCGAGTTCACCAAGCTGGGCGGCCAGCCCCGACCGAAGCTGGGGGCGGTCGACCCGCTGACCGGCGCCGTGCTGCCCTGGACGCCGCCGGCGCTGGGCCCCGGCCGGTACCTGACCCACACCGGCATCCCGACGCCCGACTACTCGCCGGGACACGTCTTCTCCATCGCCGTCATCGGCGGGAAGGTCTTCGCCTCGGGCAACTTCTTGAACTTCGCCGGGCAGGGCGGCCTCGTCACGCTCGACGCCGCCACCGGCGCCCTGGCGGCGCCGCAGTACGACCCGGGCCGGCCGGTCTTCGACCTCGACGCCTCCGGCGGCGTCCTGTTCGCCGTCGGCGGGGGGCCGGGCGGGCGGGCCTGGGCCTACAGCCCGGAGGCGGCCACTCCGCTGTGGACGGCCAAGTTCGACGGTGACGCCGTCGGCGTGGCGGCCTCGGCCGACATCGTCTACGTCGCCGGCCACTACGACTACATCGTGGCCACGAACGACTCCTGCTACCAGTACTGCCCCGGCGGCCCGACCCGTCACCACCTGTCGGCCTTCACCACCGCCGGCGGGAAGCTGGTCGGCTGGAACCCGACGGCCGACACCCCGACCGGGCCCGGGACGATCGCCCTGGGATCGGACGCCGTCTACGTCGGCGGCGAGTTCAACAGGATCAACGGGACGGCCCACCCGGGCCTCGCCATCTTCCCGGGGACGCCCTGACCGACGGCCCCGGCTTTCCCTCCCCGCCGCCGTTGGGGCATGCTTGAGGGCGGGGACAGAACAGCTGATCGCCGGCGGTCGACCGTGGGCGGGGGGAGAAGGCTGACGATGGAGACCAGGGAAGCGCCTCAGGCCGCGCCGTCGGCCTTCGCTCCGGGACGCATGGCCGCCGTGGCCGTCATCTCGGCGCTGCTCAGCATGGCCGGCTTCGCCGTCCTCGTCTCGCCGGCCACGGCCAAGCCCGAGTACCTGCAGGGCTTCAACAAGAAGTACGGCACCCAGGGGACGAAGCTCGACTCCTGCAACACCTGCCATACCACCTCGCAGGACGCCGACCACCTGAACCCCTACGGGCAGGACTTCGCCAAGGCCAACCACGACTACGGCGCCATCGAGCAGAACGACTCCGACGGCGACGGGTTCAAGAACATCGACGAGATCAACGCCGGCACGTTCCCGGGCGACCCCAAGGACAACCCCAACACCAAGGCCAAGCCCAAGCCGCCGCCGACGACCACGACCACGAAGCCCTTCCCGTTCTCGCTGCTGCCCAGCGTCGCCCCGCGGCCGTAACCGGCGGACCGCCTCCAGCTGGCGACCGGTCGACGGCCTTCTCGTCCGTCTCCAACGCGGTGCCGGTCGGTCTGATCGTCAATGCGGACGCGCCGCCACCAGTTCGGCCAGGGTCGCCCGCAGGTCAGCCGCACTGAGGTCGAGCATCCAGACGCCGTCCCGCCAATGACGGAAGCCGACCTTCGACCAGACCCGACCGAGGGCCTCGACCGCTCGAGCTTGATCCTCCGGTTGGCCGGAGGCGCCCTCGAACGGGGCCGGATAACAGGCGGCCAGATGGCACCCGCGTCCGAGGCGGGCGATGGCCGCGGCGGCGACGATCGGGCCCAACCCGCACCCCCGGTGGTCGGGGTCGAGCCACACTCGATCGAGCAACAGGATCTGGCCCGTCGTCCCTGAGGCGTCGACGGGATCGGCGGGCTGGCGTGGCGCGTCGGGGCGGCCCTCAACATCGACCCAGGTGCCCGACGCGACATCGGCGAGCTCACCGATGGTCCGGCCCGGCTCCAGGGTGAACACCAGGACGTGCGCGTACCCGATCTCCATCCGATCATCGTCGCTGACGGCGCTGGCGAGGAGGACGGAGACCACCCACCGTTCGATGTGGGCGGAGGGCGCGCCACCATCGAGCGGGATCCGCTCCTCGAGCCGGTAGGTCAACACGAGGTCACTCAAGGAGCGCCCTGGCTTTCGGTCCACGGGGACGTCCCGTAGCATGGCGGCGGTTGGATCCACGGTTTGAGGAGAGATGCCGGTACGGGTGAGGCAGGCCGGTGAGCAAAGAAGAGCGATTGTCGCGGGTGTTCGTCGAGCTGGCCAAGGCGTTGGTCTCCGGCTTCGACGTGGTCGAGTTTCTCCACCTGCTGACCGAGCGCTGCGTGGAGCTCCTCGACGTGGGCGCGGCGGGGGTGGTCCTGGCTGACGGGCGGGGGAATCTGCGGGTCATGGCGTCCTCCGACGAACGGACCCACGTCCTCGAGGTCTTCGAGGTCCAGAACCAGGAAGGCCCCTGCCTGGACTGCTACCGCAGCGGGACGCCGGTGGTCAACGAGCCGCTCGACCGCCCGGACGGCCGGTGGCCCGCCTTCTGCCCTGAGGCCCGGGCGGCGGGGTTCCGGTTCGCCAACGCCCTGCCCCTGCGCCTGGGCGATCAGGCCCTCGGGGCGCTCAACCTGTTCAGCGACGAGGAGTCCCACCTGGGTGAAACCGAGCAGGTCATCGGCCAGGCCCTGGCCGATGTGGCCACCACCGGCCTGCTCCAGGCCCGGGCGGTGGCGGAATCCCGGGTCCTGGCCCGGCAACTGCAGAATGCGCTCGACAGCCGGGTGGCCATCGAGCAGGCCAAGGGCATGCTGGCCGAACGGGCTGCCGTCGATCTCGACGCCGCCTTCCGGTTACTGCGCAGCTATGCCCGTGACCACAACGAGTACCTGAGCGACGTGGCCCGGAAGGTGGTCGACGGCTCGCTGCCGGCCAACGCCGTCGCCTCGGTCCGGGCGAGTTAGCCGTCCGAGTAGGAGACCGCCTGGTTGTGGCGACCGGCCGCGCCCCGGCTCCGGAGCGCGCCCCCGGGCAGCAGATCCTCCACCCCGAGGTCGCCGGAGAGGAACGCCTCCGCCACTGAGGTCAGGCCGCGGTTGTGGCGGCGGGAGTACCCCCGCAGCTGCGAAAACGCCTCGTCGAGATCGACCCCGGCCCGCTCCGCCAGCCTGCCCTTGGCCTGCTCGAGGACGATCCGGCTCTTGAGGGCCCCCTGGAGCTGCTCGGCCAGGACCGTGGCATGGCTGACGGTCCGCGCTTGGAGGATCCCGATCGTGGCGATATCGGCCATCGCCTGCCCGAGCAGCACGTCGGTCGCGTCGAGCTGGTGGTCCGGGGCGTGGAAGATGTTGATGGCGCCGATGACCTCGCCCCGGACGCGCAACGGCAGGGCGTGGGCCGACACGAATCCCACCGCCTGCGCTTTGCCGGAGAAGCGCGGCCAGCGTCCGGGAGGGCCGCTCAGCCGCTGGTTCACGACCTGCTCGCCGGTTCGGAAGCAGTCGAGGCAGGGTCCTTCCTCGTTCTGGAGCTCGAAGAGCTCCAGGATCTTGGCCCGCTCCGACGACGACGCCATGTAGCGCAGGTTGCCGGCCGGGTCGGCCAGCATCAACCCCGCTTCGACCGCCCCGAACAGCTCGACGCAACGCCGGGCGAGCAGCGACAGGAAGTCGACCATGTCGAATTCGTCGACGAGGGTGTCGGCCAACTCGACCAGCGTCGCCGCCAGCCACGCTTCACGGTTCCCGTCGGGCTCGCCCGATGCAGGGTGTCGGATCTCCACGTGCTCCCTCCCTGGGTCAAGAAGATCTGATTCAGCCACCAGGGTCCGGAGCGGCCCGCCCGCCACCGGGGGACCCCCGGTGAACGGACCTGCTCCACGGTAGCCGGACGCTCGACCGCCCGGCGCCGGGGACGGGTCGGTTCCTGCCCTTCGCCTTGGGCGGGTGGCGCGCCGGGCGAGGTGCTGCCGTGATCGTGGGCGTCGGGTTCGAGGGTGGATTGACGACGGCTGGGGTGGGTGGCCCGGTCACCGCCGGCGCAGAGCGGCCGGCCAGGACCCGCCCTCTCTCAACGTGATGACTCGGCCAGGAGGACCGCCGGCCGGCGCCGGCGGTTGCCCGGCGCGCTGGCGGGCGTCACCAGCGCCGCCCGTTCCCGGCCGGAAAGCCCACCTTACAGACCATGGCGGATTCCGGCGGCGAGGGCGTAGTCGAGGCATTCGGGACGGACACCGCAGCCGGAGCAGATCTGCCGGCCGAGGTCTGCTTCTTCGCCGTAGTCCTCGGTCGGGAACCAGGCGTCGAATCCCTGATCCCGGCAGGCGGCCCTCCGCATCCATCGGGGGCGCAGGAGGTTGATCTCGATGACGTCGCGGACGGTGTCCTCGAGTGATGTGATGCGGACGATGTCCACGGTTGCCCTCCGTTCACTGTCGGAGCCGACCGGGGCGGGGTCTCGACCGCCGAGGGCCTCTCGTGCGTGCACGCTCAGGAGGCGGCACGCCCTTCTGATGTACCTGCACTGTTCGACAGACCGGTTGCCGTCGTGGGAACGGCCGGTGCTGTCGTACTGGTCGGTGGGGGCGGTGGGCCGGGTCCCTCCGAAGCGATCGCCAGACCGAGGACTCCGGAGAGAAGAAACAGCGCACCGCCGAGCGGGACGAACACCAGGAGGCCGGCGCCGAGGGCCAGCATCGCTCGGGACACGGTCTTCGCCTTGTCCGGATGCAGCTCGAACCCGGCCCCAGTTTCGAACTCGACCGCTGCGATGGGATCTGGCATACCAGACCTCCCGGCTTCATCCGACGTATCGTCTGGATGCGCGGCCGGGGTCTGGAGCGGCAGCATCATCACCGGTGAACATCCCCGGATGACGATTCGACGTTATCACGGGGGTCAACTGGCCCGGACCGCCGGCGTCAGACAGCCAGCTGCCCGTACGGCAGGGCCTCCGGGAGGACGGCCGGGATCGGAAGCGGGACCGGGACGGGGTTCGTGGAGAACCCCTCGCGCCGGGCCGTGCGCAACGACATGGAAACGGTGAGGAGGACGGCCGCCGCCGTGAGGCCCAGGCCGCACAGCTGCTTCAGGGCCAGGAACGGCCCGAGAGGAAGCCACAGCAGCAGGGCGGTCGTCATGACGGCGGACGCCAGGTTGACCCCGGCCCACAACAGGGTCAGTCGCCGGAAGAGCCGGAAGACCCCGGGCCGGGCCTGCACCTCCGGCGTCACCGGCCAGAACTCGCCGGCCAGCGTGGCGATGAGCGGCCGGCCGACGGCCACCGAGAGGAGGAACACGCCGCCCATGGCCACCGAGCCGAGGACGGGTTGGAAGAAATAGACGAACGAGCTGCGGCTGATGACCGCCACCACGGTCCGGATCGTGATCCCCACGACGCTGAGCACGAGGATCGGCGGCACAGGGTCGCGGCGGACCATCCGGCGGGCGAGGACGGCGCACGCCCAACCCACCGCCGCCCCGTAGGCGGCACCGAGCCCCACCGCGACGAGGCAGCCGTAGAACAGCACGGCCGGGATGACCGTCGCTTCCAGCAGGTGCGGCCCCGACCGGCGGACGACCATGCCGAGGATGGATCGCTTCGAGGGCTCGCTCATGACGTCCTGTCGTCGAGGCGGCCCTCCAGAGGGATCGCTCCACGGTACAGGAGTCGGGCGATCGGCGCCCCTTTTGTCCCCTGGTCGGCGGCCAGCTAGGACCGTGCGGTTCGGCGCTCCGCCGTCTTCGTCGCCTTGCGCCGCTTGCGGTCGTCGACGAGGCGACGGGCCGCCTCGTAGTCGGCCGGGGGGGACTCGGCTCGCAGCTGGAGCCAGCTGTCCAGGCGGCGACGGGTCAGACGACCGTCGTTCAGCGCGGCGGTGAGGGCACAGCCCTCCTCGCCGGCATGGGCGCAATCGGCGTACCGGCAGTCCCGGGCCAGCACCTCGACGTCGTGGAATGCCTGCTCCACCCCGTCCCCCGCCCCGATCACCGACAGGGCCCGCATCCCCGGAGTGTCGATCAGGAGCCCGCCTCCGGGAAGGAGGACCAGCTGTCGGTGCGTTGTCGTGTGCCGTCCCTTGCCGTCGCGGCGCACCGCACCGGTCGCCAGGATGTCGGCCCCCGCCAACAGGTTCACCAGTGTCGACTTCCCTGCTCCGGACAGCCCCAGGAGCGCGACGGTCCGCCCGGGAACGAGGTAGGGCGCCAGACCGCCGAGGCCCTCGCCCGTGGTGGCGCTGACGACGACGACGCTGACCCCGTCGGCGACGGCTTCGACGGCGGTGACGGCCTCGGCCACCACCGCGGCCGGAGCGGCGTCGGACTTGGTGATCAGGACGACGGGGGTGGCCCCGCTCTGCCACGCCAGGGCCAGGTACCGCTCGAGGTGGCGAAGGCTGAGATTTCCGTCGATGGCATCGAACAACAACACGGTGTCGATGTTGGCGGCGACGACCTGGCCCGCAGTGGCGCGCCCCTCGGCCGCCCGGCGGAAGACGCAGCGCCGAGGAAGGATCTCCGCGATCCGCGGCCTGGCCTCCGGGTCGGGGCCCGGGCCGACCGCCACCCAGTCACCGACCGCCACCTCCACCCGGCGCTCGGCGGCGACCCGGACCACGGCCGTTCCGGTCATGACGGTGCACAGACCGCGGTCGACCCGCGACACCCGTGCGGGGAGGAGAACCGGATCACCCAGCTCGGCCAGCGCCGCCGCCCAGCCTTCGTCCCACCCGAGAGCCGCCAACCCCGCCGCGGCTGAGATGATGGGCACAGAGCACTCCTCCGACACGGTGGGAGTCGCCCCGTGTCAACCTCCACCGTACACCGGCGACGGTCGGGGCCGGCCCGGATCGTCCGGGCCGGCCCCGATGGCCACTTCGTTGTCGAGGGCTCCCTCAGCTCGTGCAGACGGTGCGGGCTTCCTTGGGGATGTTGCCCCCGGCGCAGTCGAAGACGGGGTCGGGGAGGATCCGCCGCTGGTCCCAGCCGCCGTCCGGAGCGCCGATCCACTTGTAGATGAACTCCCGGTTGTAGGAGTACGGGTTGGCGTTGTGGTCGGCGGCGGGCCAGTAGAGCGTGACGCCCACGCCGGAGTCCCAACCCTTCGCCTCGAGGACCCTCTTGAAGCCGTCGCGGGTCAGGTCCGGGCCGAGCTCGGCGGCCGCCTTGGCCAGGATGCGGGTGCAGATCCAGCCGGACTGCGTGATGTGGTGGTAGCCGGCGTAGCGCCACTTGAAGCCCTGGTACTCGCGGCCGTTGGTCCGCAGCAGCTCGTCCCGCATGACCTGCTGCTCCGGTGTGTTGCCGCCCTCGGCGTTGTCCTTGTCGTCGGCGCCGGTGGGGACGCCCCACGACGTGATCGTGTAGGTCTTGTCCTTGATGTAGTCGCCGAAGATCGGGCCGTAGCCGGGGTCGCCGGTGAGGTGGTTGGCGGCGTAGCCCAGCTTCGGGGCCCAGTGCTGGGCGCTGGCGTCGTGCATGAACTTGGCCACGGGGGCCGGCCACGAGAACGACAGCACGAAGTCGGGACTGGCCGTCCGCATGGCCAGCACGTGCTGCGACTCGTCGGGCGAGTCCCACTCCTGGGCCACGTTCTCGACGACCTTGATGTTGTGGGCCTTGAGGACTTTGGTCGCCACGTCCTTGGCGGCGATGTCCTCGCTCACGTTGAGGTACATGATCCCGACGGTGGCGGGCTTGATGACCTTGGCCGTCCAATCGGCGACCGCACTCGCCTCCCGCATCCCGTTGGCGTGGCAGGGGAACATCCACGGGTCTTCGTACTCGCTCTTGAACCAGCCCCACGACATCCAGGGCACCTTGTCCTTGGGGAGCCGGTCGTGGATGACGTCGGTGAGCCAGGTCATCGAGGGCACGAGGGCGAAGACGTTGTCCTTGAGCTTCTCGTAGCAGGCCCGGCCCCGGGCGATGTCGCCGCCGTCGTCACAGGTGACGAGCTGCAGCTTGCGCCCCGACACGCCGCCCTGCCGGTTGATGTACTTCACCGCCGCGTCGAGGTTCTGCTCCTGCACACCGGCCAGCGCCGGGCCGAGGCTCCGGGTGGCCGACGTCATGTTGATCGTGCCGATCCGGATGGTGTCGGCCGAGACGCCGACGTCAGAGGCGTAGTTGGCTTTGCCTCCACCGGGAGCCGCCGCCGCTCCGCCGGCCGGGGCCGGGGCGCCAGGGGTGCCGGCGGCGGGCGCATTGCTCCCGGTCCCGGGCTTGACGCCGGCGCGGGGTGTCGCCGAGCTGGTTCCCGCCGCCGTGCGGGCCGCGCCGCCGGCCCTGGCCGTCGAACCGGCCGGAGTGGTGGCGCCGGCGGCCGGTGGCGGAGCGGAACCCGGGGCGGAACCGGGAGCCGCACCGGCGCCGGGAACCGCCGGGGTGGCCGTCCCGTCACCGGAGGCGGGAACGGCCTGGTCGGCCGGCGCCGGCGAGGCGCCTCCGGTCGTGTCGGCCTTCGGCGTGGTCGAGGCCGCTTTCGGCGACCCGCCGGAGCAGGCGCCCCCGAGCAGGGCCAGGCTGGCCAGTAGCGCGACGTAGCTTCGTCTGGATAGAGCCATCACTCTCCTCGCCGCCGACAGGGCGTCCTCCCCCACGGCACGCGTTCGTAGACACCCGGAACTGCTCGAGTTCAACCGAAGGGCACGATGTGGTCCTGAGAACGCCAGGCGTCGGTTCGACGCGGCTACCAGGGTCTCGAGCGCCGCTCCCGGAGCCGGCCCGGAGGCCGACCCGACACGTTTGGGCTGATCGTGCCGTTTGGGACGCTACACGCCGCGGCGAGGATCAGCGGTGCCCGCCCGGGGCCACGATTGGCCCCGCGGTGCCAAGCGTCATGTCGGGCGCGGCGAGGCGCTCCAGGCGTCAGCATCGAGGGAGCCGTCGATCGCCGACTGGGCGACGTCGGTGAGGCGCAAGTTGTGGTCCCGGGCGTAGGCCCGCAAACGCGAGAACGCTTGTTCCATGTCGACGCCGGCCCGCTCGAACACCACCCCCTTGGCCTGCTCGATCAAGACCCGGCTCGTCAGGGCCTGGGAGAGCTGCTCGTTGAGGCGCTGAGAGTCCGCCACGGCGCGCTGTTGCAGGACGCTGATGGTCGCCAGGTCGGCGAAGGCCCGGGCCACCAGGACATCGGCCTCGTCCATCGGTGTCTGCTCGGTGCCAAACACGTTCAGGGCGCCGACGGTCGTCTCCCGCAGCCGCATCGGGAGCGCGAAGGCGGACTGAAAGCCCGCCTCGACGGCCACGGTGGCGAAGCGGGGCCAGCGGCCGACACCGGCGGTCAGGTTCTCGTGGGCGACCCGCTCGCCGGTGCGGAAGGCGTCCAGGCACGGCCCTTCCTGCGCCTGCAGCTCGAACAACTCCACCACGCGCATCGCCTCGGACGATGACGCCACCAGCCGCAGATCACCGTTCGCCGAGGCGAGCATGACGCCGGCCGCCGCCGCGCCGAGCACCTGCACGCACCGGTCGGCGAGATTGGTCAGGAGGTCGATGACGTCACAATCGGCCACGAGGATGTCGGCCAGATCGACGAGCGATGTCACGACGTCAGATTCCCGGGTCATCTCAACCTCCTCCGTCAGCCTAGAACCGCAATCTTCGGCCCACGACATCCTCGGCGACGTCGCGCAGCGGGCGGTCGTTGGCGAAGGCGTACGCCCGGAGCCGAATCAGCGCCTCCGTGACGGTGACCTCGAGTTGCACCGACACCGCGCCGGCCGCGTTGTGGACCACAAAATGGAAATCAGCGTCCTGCTCGAGCTCCTCGGCGACCGCGCCCGGAGGCGCGTTGGCCTGCACGCCGAGCACCCAGTTCGCCAGCACCGCCGCCATCACCAGCGCGTCGGCGTGCTGGTCGTCACTCAGGGGGCCGGCACCGTTCCGATAGAGATCGAGGGCACCGAGTCGAACCGCGCCCACCCGCAAGGGGAAGGCGAACACCGCCCGCACCCCCGCGTCGAGGGCCGGCCCCGAGAACGCCAGCCACCGGGGCGTGCCCGGATCGGTGAGGTTCGGCTCGAGCACGACCTGGCTCTCCGTGTGGGCATCGATGCAGGGGCCCTCACCCAGCGTGAACTGGAGCTCCTCGATCAGTCGGCTCACCGCGTCGGTGGTGCACAAGGAACCGCCGGGCACCTCACCGGACATGAGCATGACCCCGGCGCCCGACACGCCGATGACGTCCCTGGCGACCTGGCAGAGGCGGGCCGACGTCCACCGCGGATCGCCCCCGACGGACAGCTCCGCCATGATCCGAGACAACCGGTCCGGGAAGGGACTTGGGACTCCCACGCAACCACAACTCCATCGGCTCGACCGGAGGATCCTCGTTACGCGGCGCAGGCGCGGCCGGGGTCTGGGGCGGCACCGTTGGTCAGGAGGGTGAATGCCTTTGAGCCTGACGGTACCACGGGTCCGTTCTCTGGCCGATCGCCGCCAGCCGCTGTTCCCGGTAGTCTCGGTCTCGTTGCACCGGAGCCGCCCGTCGATGACGGTCGGCGTGGCCGGTCGCGAAGGAGCACCGTGTCCACAACCTTGAGTGTGATCGCCCTGCTCGCCGTCGCCATCGGCCAGAAGCTGTACTTCCGGGGGCGGCCCGACCACTGAGGTCGGGGAATCAGAACGGCGACGAACCGCTGGGGTTCGCGTCATTTCTCCGAAGAGGTGCCCGTCTGGAGCCAGGCCAGCACGGCCAGCACCCTGCGGTGGTCGTCGAGCTGGACGAGGAGGTCGAGCTTGGTGAACATGCTGGCGGTGTGGCTCTCGACGGTCTTCTCGTTGAGGTGGAGCTCCCGGGCGATGGCCCGGTTCGACCGTCCCTCGGCCATGAGCGAGAGCACATCCCGCTCCCGGTCGGTGAGGGCGGCGATGCGGCTCCTGGTGTTCTGCCGGGTGAGGAGGTGGCGCACGACTTCGGGGTCGAGGACCGTGCCGCCGCGGGAGATCCGCTCAAGCGCGTCGATGAGGGCGCCGACGTCGAGGACCCGATCCTTGAGCAGGTAACCGAGGCCTTCCGGGTGCTCGGTCGCCAGTTGCGCCGCGTAGCGGTGCTCCAGCGACTGGGACAGCAACAGGATTCCGAGCTTGGGCCACTGCTCCCGGAGGCGGACGGCGACTTTGGCGCCTTCGTGGGTGTAGGTCGGCGGCATCCGGATGTCGACGACGGCGACGTCGGGTTGGTGCTCGGCGACGGCGGTTTCCAGCGCATCGGCGTCGCCCACCGACGCGCAGGTCTCGATGCCGGCTTCGGCCAGGAGACGGGTGAGGCCTTCGCGCAGCAGCACGGAGTCGTCGGCGATCACGACCCGCATGGGAGCCTCGCCACCACGGTGGTGCCGCCGCCCGGCCGGGCCCCGACAGTGAGCGTGCCGCCGGCGGCTTCGGCCCGGTCGGCGATGCCCCGCAGGCCGCGGCCGGCCGGATCGGCGCCGCCGACGCCGTCGTCGTCAACCTGGAGGACCAGGGTGCCGCTGTCGTCACGCTGGACGGTGACGGCGATGGACGGCGCGCCGGCGTGCTTGGCGGCGTTGGCGATGGCCTCGCAGGCGATGTACCACGCAGTGACCTCGACGTCGGTGGGGAATCGGGCCTCGGCCGCCCGGAGATGGACCGAGTCGGGGGTGCGGGCGGCGAGGTCTTCGAGGGCGGCGATCAGGCCGCCGTCGTCGAGCACGGCGGGGTGGAGCCCGTGGGCGAGAGCTCGCAGGTCGGCGACGGCCACCCGGATCTCCCCGATCCCGGCGCCGATCGCGTCACGGAGTCGGGCGACCTCGCCGTTCATCTGGGCGGCCTGGAGGTTGAGGGCGGTGGCCAGCAGCCGTTGCTGGGCGCCGTCGTGGAGGTTGCGTTCCAGGCGCCGGCGTTCCTCGAGCTGGGCGGCGGCGATGCGTGCCCGCGACTCCTGCACCTCGACGAGCTGCAGGGTGATGGCCGCCCGGAGGCGGGCGTTGTCGAGTTCAGGAAGCGCCTCCCGGGCGGCGACCGTCACGAGGTCCTCGTCGGCGTCTGGGCCCGGCGTGATCCGGGCCACCGGGCGGTCGTCACGGCCGACCTCGATGCTGCCGGTGGCCGGTTCGACCGGGTGGCCCCCGGCCGAGACCCACTGCCGGCGATCCTCCACCCAGTAGGCGACCTGGAGACCGGGCTGGGCGACGGCCAGGCGGAGCGTGTCTTCGATGGTCGCACCGTGGACGGGATCACGGAGGTGGCGCCGTACCACCTGGACGGCGTCGAATTGACGCCGGTTGAACTTGCGGTCGACGGCCTCCTGCACGACCCGGCGGGCGGGCAGCGCCACCGACACGGCGGGCAGCGTGCCGAGCACGGCGGCGATGTGCGAGCGCTGGGCCACGTCGCCCAGCCACCGCCCGACCAGGATGACCACGGCGGCGTAGGCGCCGGCGATGAGCCCGGTCAGGATCAGATACGTGGCGGTCCGGCTGATGATCCGGTCGACGTCGTAGAGGTGGAACTGCATCACGGCCAGCCCGGCCGCCACCGGCACGAGGAGCACGAACCCGGCGGTGGCCAGGTTCACGGCGAGCTGATGACTGGTAAGGGCCGCGGCATAGGCCAGCACGGCGAACACCGGGAGGGGGACCGCCACCAATGCCAACCAGTGCAGCTGCTGGCGCTCCGTGCCCGTGGAGCGGCGGAACCGGACAACCATGCACACGGCCGATCCCATCAGGCCGAGCATGAGCAGCGACACGCTCACCCCGCGGACGACCGGGCCGTACGTGTCGCTGCCGGGAAGGATCACGTTGTTGCGGAAGGCCTCGAACGGGGGATCGAGCTGTGACCTCGAGACCAGGGCCACGGCGAACCCGATGGTGCCGCTGATGGCGGTCACCCGGGCAACGCCGGCCCACCGTTTCGACAGCGCACGGCCGGTCGGCGTGAGGTACAGGACCAGTGCGACGATCACCAGCCAGGGCATGAAGATCGCCCCCGGGGCGTTCGCCGCGAACGCCGCGCCGGGACGACTCCCGGGCCGGGTGAGGAGGCCATAAGCGGCGTAATCGTCCAGGGCGCCACTGAGCGCCACGAACAGACCCAGGGCGAGGAACAGCCACCCGACCGGGTGCCGGGGGCGGCGGGCGGCCACCACGAGGCCGACCGTGGCGGCGCTGAACATGACCGGGACGTAGATGACGGCCGAGTTGGCGGAGATGGTCGCCAAATCCGTGCGGCCAGCGCCGCGCAGCTGGGCATCCATGCCGAAGATGGCCGTGACCGTGGCCGCCGTCAGCAGCCACCCGGCGGCCGCCAGGGCGGTCGTCCTCAGGGATGATCCCGCCCGGGGCGCCATAGGGCCATGATCCCACCCCTGCCGCGACGGCGCTTCGGGGCTAGCCCTGAAGCGAAGTCCGGTGCCGGCTCCGTGGTGGCGCGCCGCCTCGACGCCCACACTTCGATGCGACAACCCGCCCCGTCGACCCGAACGGAGTTTCCATGAAGACCAAGCTCATGATCGCCACCGCCATCCTCGCCGGCAGCCTCGCCCTCGCCGGAACGGCCGGAGCGACCGGTACGACCAACGGCCGGTCCGGCTGTGTGGCCCAGGTCATCGCTCTCGAGGGTCCCCCCGGGCCGGTCATCGACGAGATCAAGACCTACATCGAAGCGGTCCCGGGACACCTGCTCTCGGCCATCGCCGGCAGCCCGAAGAACGACTGCCTCATCCCCTAGCCCGCACGCGTCATCGCCATGGGCACGGAGGGCAGCGCTCCATCGTCGGACGCCCCCGGCACCGACCGGTGGCCGGTGCCGGGTGAACGATTTGCTTGCATCTCGCCCCCCTCTCTTTGCGGAATGCCGCGGCGGCGACGCCGTTGACACCGGGCCTAGACTGCGACGCAGAACCCCTGTTTTGGGCTGTTCTCGCTCCAGACCCCGGCGGTGATTGCACGTCGAAAGAGGAGCGACATGACAGCCATTTTTCGCGGCGTTCCGAAGATCGTCCTTGCCACTCTCACCGGCGCGCTCGCCCTGGCGGCGGGCTCCGGAATCGGGCTCACGACGACGACCGCTTCTGCCACCGGAACGTGTACCGAGACCATCAGCGGCTCGCACTCGGGTACCCTCACCCTGAGCGGCCCCGGCACGACGTGCCTCAAGGACGCCACGCAGGACGGCGCCATCACGGTCAGCAACGGCCACGAGCTCTCGGTCGTGAACTCGAAGATCTACGGAGCGGTCACCTCGACGTCCAGCGCTCCCTTCACCTTCTGCCACAGCTCGACGGTCCGGGGCGCCATCAGCGTCTCGAACAGCATGAACCTCGTCGTGATCGGCGACAATGGAGTGCCCTGCCCGGCCAATGTTATCGACGGTGCCGTGACCGCCGACAGCAATAAGGGTGGCGTGCATCTCGGCGGAAACTCGATCGCCGGCGCCGTGACCGCCAGCGGAAACATCGCCGCCGGCGGAACGATCATCGAGAACAACCACATCGGCGGCAAGCTGACCTGCAGTGGCAATACTCCCGCCCCGGTCAACAACGGGAACGGCAACACGGTGAGCGGCGACCGAGTCGGTCAAACCTGCGCCTCTGGAACCTTCTAGACCGAGCGCCGGTGTTAAGGTCGCATTGTGCCGCAGGCCGATCACCTGCGATGACGGCGCTGCTCGAGACCCCGGTCGCGCATCCACCTGAAGGGATGCGGGAGGTCCGAGTTGCGACGACTCCATCTGTCCGGTTCGGCCCGGCCGGGGCCGCCCCGGGATCGCCCGGTCCCGCCCGCCGCCCCTCCGCCTCCGAAGCCCGCTTCTCCCGCTCCGCCTCGGCCTGGCGGGCCATGGCCCGTTTCATACTCTCGGGGAGCTGGATGTCCTTCAGCTCGACCAGGGTCACGATGACGCCCCAGTCCTCGGTCTGCACGTCGAGGATCTCCCGGATGCTGACGTTGATCCGGTCGGTCTCGGCGAGCGTCTCGTCCAGTGTGTGCTGCCCCACCACCTTGCGCAGGGTTGTCTGGGCGATCTGGTTGATGGCGCTGGCGACGTTCTCGATGGCGACGACCGCCTTGGTGGCGTCGACGACCCGGTAGTAGGCGACCGCCGAGACGTCGACGCTCACGTTGTCGCGGGTGATGATCCCCTGCGACTGGATCGGCATGGTGACGATCCGGAGGGAGACGCGCCGGAGGACGTCGATCACGGGCACGATCCGGACGAGGCCGGGCTCCTTCTGCCCGACCACGCGGCCGAGCCGGAAGAGCACGCCTTCCTCGTACTGCTGCACGATGCGCAGTGACAGCGCGAGCCCGATGAGGACGAGCACCGCCATGACGGCGAGCACCACGAGCAGGATCTGCATGGACGACTCCTCCCCTGGGCCTCATCGGACCTGACGTCTCGATGCGCAACCAGGGTCTGGAGCCGGCACTCTGACCGTACCACGGTGGTCAACGGACGCTGGCGGGCGCAAACGCCCTTCAGCCCTGTTTCGGTCGCTTCATCAGCACGGCGACGGTGCCGTCGGCGAGGGAAGTCATGCCGACGGCCTCCCAGCCCCGGGTTCCCTCGCCGTTGAGCGCCGACACCGACGCCGACACGCCCGGTGCGTGTGAGGGGGCCTCGAAGGTCGGGAGGGCGACGATGAGGTATTCCCAAAGAGTCATGACACTCTCATACCACGGTCCACCACCGAACCGTCCGGCCGTCGGGTACGGTGGCAACGGGCGGAGAACGTCCAACCGGGGCGTTCAGCAGAGGGCCTGAGGACCGCCGGTCGGTGTTACTGTTCATTGGACGCAGGCTCTCAGCCTGCGACGATGGCGCCGCTCGAGACCCCGGTCGCGCATCCAGTCCGTCCGATGCCGCGGAGGTGCGAGATGCGAGATGCGTCGAGCTTCCCCGAAAAGGGGAGGTAACCCGTGGCTGGCGTCGCCATCATCACCGAGGCCTGTCTCGACGTGAAGGACCGGGCCTGCGTCGACGTCTGCCCGGTGCAGTGCATCTACGAATTCAACGCCGTCACCAACGTCCTGTTCTCCGAGGTCGCGGCCGGCGACGGGTTGATCGAGAACAGCCATGCACCGGTTCCGGACACGATCGCAGTGTTCGGCGACAGCATGCTGTACGTGAACACCGACGAGTGCACCTCGTGCACCGCCTGCTACCAGCCCGACGTGTGCCCGGTCGGGGCGATCTACGCCGAGGAGCACGTCCCCGACGGAAGCGCCAAGCACGCCTACAACTCGGCCGATGCCAACAAGGGTCACGACCACACGTTCTTCATCCAGCACAACGGCGCGGTCTTTGCTGACTGAACCGGCGGCCGAGCACCATCCTCGGCGGGAGCCGGCGCGGGCGGGCCGGCGCGCTCCCATCGGGGCCGAACCGGATGCGGACGGTACGCATTTCCGGGTCTGGGCCCCGGCGCACCGGGTGCTCGATGTGGTCCTCCTCGAGCCCTCGGCGGGGGAAGAGGCCGACGCCCTCGTCGTCGAGCGGCGCCAGACGATCCCGCTCACGGCCGAGGCCGGTGGGTACTTCTCGGGTGCCGTGGCGGCGGCCGCGCCCGGCGACCTGTACTTCTTCGGTCTCGAGGACGGAAGCCTGAGCCCCGACCCGGCGTCGCGCTTCCAGCCGGTCGGCCCGTTCGGCCCGTCCGAAGTCGTCGATCCCGCCACGTTCCAATGGACCGACGAGCGGTGGCGGGGCCTCGCCCGCCACGAGCACGTGATCTACGAGCTCCACGTCGGGACCTTCACGCCCGAGGGCACCTGGAGCGCGGCCGAGGCCCGGTTGGCCGGCCTGGCCGAGCTCGGGATCCGGACGGTCGAGCTGATGCCGGTGGCGGAGTTCCCCGGTTCGTTCGGTTGGGGCTATGACGGGGTCGACCTCTTCGCGCCGACCCGGCTCTATGGCCGCCCCGACGATCTGCGGCGCTTCGTCGACACCGCCCACGGTCTGGGCCTGGCGGTGATCCTCGACGTCGTCTACAACCACCTCGGACCGTCCGGCGCAGTCCTCGACCGGTTCTCGCCCCACTACTTCACCGATCGCCACGACAACGAGTGGGGACAGGC
>Ga0070741_10008574_pt1 | contig 20399 bp, 10 predicted proteins | sample Coa_R1_4_FD_66440 | JGI IMG/M metagenome (GOLD analysis project Ga0070741, IMG submission 66440) | Surface soil microbial communities from Centralia Pennsylvania, which are recovering from an underground coalmine fire - Coalmine... | ecosystem: Environmental > Terrestrial > Soil > Unclassified ...
AGGCGGCCCGTCAGCTTATCCTGCACCGTCACATTACGGTTGGCGGCAAGATCGTCAACATCCCATCGTACCTCGTATCGCCGGGCGATTCCATCCAGGTGAAGGAATCGAGCCGCCGCCTTTCGGTCGTCCATGAATCGCTCCAGCGGACCCGCGGCGACAGCGCGGTTCCGAATTGGCTTTCGCTCGACAAGGCGAACCTTTCGGGCGTGTTCCTGGCCGTTCCGGAACGATCCGATATTCAACTCAACGCGAACGAGCAGCTCATCGTCGAGCTCTATTCGAAGTAAGACGTTCACAATAGTTTTTTTCATACATACACAAAGGAGCCCGAATAGACTATGACAAACCTACACATGCCGGATCGGATCGAACTCGAAGCGTCCTCCTCGACGAATACGTTCGGCCGGTTCATCGCCTCGCCGCTCGAAGAAGGCTATGGGACGACGCTTGGGAACTCCATGCGCCGCGTGCTGCTCTCGTCCATTCCGGGCACGGCGTTCACGAGCGTTCGGTTCGAAGGCGTGCTCCATGAATTTTCCACGATCAAAGGCGTTGTCGAAGATGTCGCCGAGATCGTGCTGAACTTAAAAGGCGTCCGGCTCCGCGCGGAGCAGGCGAATTCCACGCGCGTCCTCATCGATACCAAGGGACCCAAGGAGTTCAAGGCCGGCGACCTTCAGGAACTCTCTCCGGAGATCGAGATCCTGAACCCCGAGCACCACCTCTTCACCATGTCGAATGGGGCGCACGTGCAAATGGAGCTTCGCGCCGGCCACGGTCGGGGATACGTTCCCGCTGAAGAGAACAAATCGCTCGATGCTCCCATCGGAACGATCGCGATCGACTCGATCTATACGCCGATCGTGAACGTCCGGTATGTGATCGAGCCGACCCGTGTCGGGCAGAAGACCGACTACGAGCGGCTGATCCTCGAAGTCGAAACCGATGGGTCCGTAACGCCGGAAGAAGCGGTGACGATCGCCGGACGCATCATGCGCGACCATGTGAACCTTTTCGTTCGGTTTGGCGGCGAAGAGGAAGAAGAAGAGCGCCGCCCGATCGCGGACAGCGAGACCGAGCGCATTCGCCAGGTCCTGCTGACCCCGGTCGATACGCTCCATCTTTCGGTCCGCTCGCAAAACTGCCTGCGCGCCGCGAACATCAAAAACATTGCGGAACTCGTTCGGAAGGACGAGCGCGATCTGCTCACGTTCCGTAACTTCGGCCGCAAGTCGCTCGATGAACTCGGAAAGATCGTCGATTCGCTCGGACTGACGTTCGGTATGGACGTCGACCGTTATTTGGAACCGCAGGCCGCTGAGCACTAAGGCCATAGCACCGAGGGCAAGCACTAAGGGCAGAGACTAAGGAAGGATTTTGAACCATGAGACACGGAGTTAAAGGTAGGAAATTAAAGCGCACCGCCAGCCACCGGGCTTCGACCCTGAGCGGCCTGGCCACGTCGCTTTTGCTGCACAAACGGATCAAAACGACCGAAGCGAAAGCGAAGGAAATGCGCCGGTTCGTCGAACCGATCATTACCCGAGCGAAACGTTCGCTCGCCACGACCGGGGACGACTCGAGCATCGTGCGCCTGCACGCCCGGCGTGAAATTGGACGCGTCATTCGGGACGATAATGCCGTCAAAGCGCTGTTCAATGAAATTGCTCCGAAAGTGGAGAACCGCGCCGGCGGATATACGCGCGTCGTGAAGCTCGGCTATCGGCATGGCGATAATGCCGAAATGGCGATTATCGAGCTGGTCGACTGGAACGGTGCCGAAGCCGTGGCCGCTCCGGCTGCGAAGGCTGCCAAACCGCGACCGACCCGCAACAAGGCAAAGACCGCCGAAGCCAAGCTCGCCGAAACCGAGGCCAACGCCGAAGGCCCGAAAAAACCGCGAGCGACACGCAAGAAAAAAGCAGAAGCGGCCGCATAAAATCGGCAAACGAAATCACCCTACGGCCCCGAATTCCGGGGCCGTTTTATTTTAAAAGCAAAAAATCTGGGTTAGCGTAATTTTTTAATTCCCAAAGTCCCGAAGGTACGATAGCAAAGTGCCGGAGGCACGATATAATAGTAGCCGGTGACGTCCGTTACCGGTAAAGGGGAACCACCACGATTTTGAGTCCCGAAGGGACAGCAGAAAAACACTATCAGAAAATAAAAAGCTCCGGACGAACCGGGGCCAAGGCCGCATGATCGCTCATGCTACGCCTGTAGAATCATCTTTACTATGATAAGACGAAAATTTCGTAATTTGCAAACTGAAATAAAAATGCCCCGTTAAGGACGAGGCAACCTGCTGTGCAAAGCACTCTACGGAATGAATCCTTAATGTGATCTGCTTCAGATAACTAATACAACCAGACCTCCTATGAAAAAGATTCTCGGCCTCGACATCGGCACAAATTCGATTGGCGGCGCACTGATCGAACTCGATGATAAAAATTATGGCGAAGCAGGAAAGATTCTCTGGATGGGCAGCCGGATCATTCCCACCGATACGAATTTGCTTCGGCAGTTCGAGACCGGCCAAAAGCTAAATTCCGGCACAACTTCAACTCCTGCTGCGGAACGAAGGGCGAAGCGAATGGCGCGCCGGATTAAAGAACGCTATGTTCTTCGACGCACACGACTTATACGCGCAATGAAGGTACTGGGCTGGCTCGATACCGAGTTCCCGGAAGATTTTAAGAAATATTTCGACTCATTGGGCGAACAAACACACGAAGGAAAAACCTATCGAATCAGCGATGCGCTTTCTTTTTCAGAAGCTACCGTTCGAGAGGCAACAAAGTTACTCGGCGTTCCCTACCGAGAAAATAAGAAACGAACGTCATCGCAAAAGGCGCGAGTCAAAGTTTACGATAAACTTGTCGTACCAGAGGACTGGATTGTTTGGTATCTTCGAAAAAAGGCGCTTTCCGAACGAGTTACTAAATCCGAATTTGCGCGCATTCTTTATATGATGAACCAGCGGCGCGGGTTCAAGAGCGGCAGGAAGGATTTTAAAGAGCAGGGCGAAGAAAACGTGCTGCGGCAGTGGGTCGAGTTAGTCACGATTCAATCGGTCACAGAAGATAGCGATTACAAACCTGGAAAGGACGGAAAAAAACGATACCTCCTTATGGGGCACGGCGAAGAGAAGAATCGTGATTATACATGGGACGCAAAGCGATACAAAATGCCGGATTGGCAGGGCAAGTCGTACACACTTTTGCTTAGCGAGAAATTTGATGGGAAGAAATGGAAGTTCCTTACACCGCAAAACCCTACAGCGGATAACTGGAGCTTACAGATGGTATCGCTGGATAACCAACTCGACAAATCCGGGGATCATCCAGGGGAATTTTTCTTCCACCATTTAGCGACCGATAAAAACTACAAAATTCGCCAGCAGGTCGTTAAGAGGAAGAGGTATCAGGATGAACTGCGGACCATTTGGACCAAACAGCAAGAGTTGTGGGACGACGATCCCTCACCGGATAACCCACAACTCGGAGACGCTTCGAAGCTGGAAGAACTTGCACGGACTCTTTATCCGGCGCAAAGCAAATTCGGCGGCCCGAAGTACAAAGAAATTGTCGCGAACGATTTGTTTCACGCAATTGCGGACGATATTATTTATTATCAGCGGGATTTGAAGTCCCAGAAAGATTCCGTTTCCGGTTGCCGGTACGAGAAACTATACTTTATTAAAAAAGGAGATACGCGATCTGTCGGGCGCAAGGCGGCGCCGATTTCTTCTCCGGAATACCAGGAGTTCCGAATCTGGCAGGACATTCATAATATCCGTGCGATCGAGAAAGAAGCGGTACGCACGAACGAAATTTTACCTGACAACGGCCAAAAGCAAGCACTTTTCCAATTTTTCGAAACACATGAATCGGTCTCTGAAAACGACATCCTGAAAATAATGGGATTGTTGCAGGAGAAGAAAAAAGGCGCTGAATCGAATTATAAAATCAACCTTTTTGCAAACCGCACTTCCCTTAAAGGGAATGAAACAAAAGACCGCTTTCGAAAACTGTTCCAGAAGCATAGCTGGAGCGACGGATTATCGCTTCTCGATAACCGAGACATCCTTAACCATTTTTGGCATATCGCTTACTCCATACCGCAGTACGACACAGATTCCAATACTGCAAATGGTCGTGCGAACGCTTTGAAAAAATGGGCAAAGCAAAACGTAAAGAACTCTGATCGGAAGGAAATTGCTTCGATTGGTGAAGTTCCGGTACCGGTCGTCAAAGCAATATCCATCATGCCGGATTTCCCGGATGGATATGCGGCTCTCAGTCTCAAAGCGATCCGAAAGCTTCTCCCGCTAATGAGGATTGGGGATTGGGAATGGAAGAATATAGATGAAAGTACGCAAAAGCGAATCGACCATGTGCTCTCGATTGCTTCGGACCGTACAAAGATTAAGCATGAGACCGATACCGATACGTATGTCGATACCACGACCGGCGAAATTCTCGAAAAACAGGTCTATCAGTATATTCGTAAGCACGGCTTTACCGACCGTAACCAATTTCAGGGATTGCCGATGTATATGGCTGCTTATGTTGTCTATGGCCGTCACTCGGAACAGGAAGAAGTTCCAAAGTACAACACGCCAGATGACATCGACGTGATGAAGCTCGTTCCCAACCGCGCATTCAATAATCCCATCGTCGAGAAGGTCATCCGTGAAACGCTTTGCATCGTGCGCGATCTCTGGAAATCGAATTCGGACTGGAGGCCGGACGAAATTCATATCGAACTGGCGCGGGAACTCAAGAAGAATGCCAAAGAGCGCGAAGAAATTACAAGAAGAAATAAATCGGACCGCGAAGAAAAAGAACGAATTCGTGTTATTTTGCGAGAGCTATTGAACGATCCCCATGCCTTCGCCGGAAACACAAGACCCAATCCCGATGCTCCTAAAGACGTTGAGAAATTCCGCCTTTGGATGCAGCAGGCTGAAAATAAACCGGAAGAATTGTACGAGCCGTCTGGGAATCAAGTCCAGCGATATCGCTTATGGCTTGAACAAGAATGTTTCTCTCCATACACAGGCAAACCAATTCCTCTTAGCAGACTTTTTACAGAAGAGTATGATGTTGACCATATTTTGCCCCGTTCCCGCATCAAAATGGATGGTATGGATAATCTCGTCGTTGTCGAGCATGACGTAAACCGGCCTGGAGATGGAGACGGAAAGGGAAATGATACGGCAGCGCAATATATTAAGCGTATGGCTGGAAGGAAAGTTAAAGGCCATAGTATTCTTACTTGGGATGACTATGAGGCGCGCTGTAGGCGTACTTACAAGGGATCGAAACTAAAAAATCTTTTACGCGAAGATGTTCCAGATGATTTTATTCTGCGCCAATTAAATGATACTCGCCACATCACCCGCAAAGTGTCGCAAATGCTCAAACCTATTGCAAAAGCGCAGGAAGGTCTTGTCTGTACCACTGGTTCAATTACGAGCGATCTCAAAAATCTTTGGGGTTTGAACGATGTCTGGAAGGATATTCTCAAACCACGATTCGAGCGTCTGGAACGACTCGGGATGGGTCAGTTCATTTTCCCGGATGACGAACATCCCGGGCGTTATCATTTCCGGGTTCCCGATCAGCCGGACTTTGAGTCTAAAAGGATCGACCATCGTCATCACGCACTCGATGCGCTCATTATCGCAGCCACGACGAGAGGTCACGTTAAATATTTGAACACGCTAAATGCCGAAGAATCAGATACAGAATTAAGACAGCTTCGAACATCGCTCGTTGTCGATGGAGCGACGCCACGAAGTCGCAAATTCAAGACGCCCTGGAAACAAGAGGATTTTTGCAGAGAAGCGAAAAAAAATCTAGAGGGAATCATCGTAAGCTTCAAACAGCAGAAGCCGCCAATCTCTAAACCTTCGAATAAGCGGCAGAAGTGGATCGAAAAAAATGGAAAATGGCAGAAAGAGCTTATCGAGCAGAAGCCAAACTCACGCTGGATTGCGGTGCGCCGTTCCATGTTTAAGCAGCCGCAAGGCGTGATACTTCTAAAAATGAAGCGCATTTTAAACGAGAAGCAATTTCTTAGTGCATTTGAAATCGAACTTGCCTACATGAAGGCCCAGGACACACCCAATCAGCGGACTGCATCGTATATTTACGATAAGAGCGCTCGGCAAACCGTTCGAGATATTATCTTTAAAACGAATGGCGATCTTGCCGCAATCAAAAAACATCTGAGAACCAATGGCTTGACTAACTTATCGGGTGAAAAAATTACTCAAGTTCGAATCGCGGAATTCGAGGAATATGCCGCAAAACGCGTGGCTGTCGATGGTTCGTTTACTGAGGATAAAATCGATAAGATTCCATACGCTGCGGCTGCGCGCATAAATACAGATAAAAAGTTTACGGAAAAAGAAATGGAAAAGTATGCAACTCGAGCATTAGAGAACCCTTATGCGCCAAGAGAAAATGTGCGAACTTTATCAACTAAATTACGTGCTCACTTACTGGCTTTTGGTGGAGATCCCAAGCAAGCTTTTGCTTCTCCTGAAGGGTCCGAAGCTCTGACAAAGAGTATAGGGCAACCAATCCATAAGATCACTACGTTCGAGAATTCCTCAAGCCCTAAGTATGGCAACGCGTTCATTGAATCCGATAATAACCCTTACTTTATTATTTTCGAAAACCGCGAGACCAAGAGCCGTTCGGATAAGGGTTATAAAATGCATTCGATGTCCATCGTTGAGGTAGTGAATCGGAAGCTTCAGGGTCTTCCAATTGTCGAAGAACCCGAGGCGTATAGGGTCATTCTCCTCAAAAATGATGATTTTGTGTACGTTCCTACGACTGACGAGATTGTTAACCCGGCATTAATTCCCTGGTCAAATGCCAACAAACTGGCACCTCGATTATATCAGGTATCGAAATTCACTGGCACCGACTGTTATTTTATTCGCCACGACATCTCAAAGTTAATTACACAAGGGGAGCTAGGAACTCAAAATTGTCTTCAAACCACAATGAACGAAGGAGAAGAGAAAGTGTACATCAAGAATGTATGCATTAAAATTACAATTGATCGGCTCGGTAATATAGCACCTGTTCTAGAACGATGATCCGCCGCACGCTCTATTTCGGGAACCCTGCGTATCTTTCGACGAAAGACAATCAGCTTGTCATCGAGCGCGATACCCCCTCCTCTGGAAGAGGAGGGGGAAGGGGGTGGAGTTATGGAGAGGATGTCGAGGACACCACCCCCCGGCCCCCTCCTCTTCCAGAGGAGGGGGAGAGTGTGATGCGCGTTCCTATCGAAGACATCGGCTGCATCCTGCTCGATCACTGGCAAATCACAATTACGCAGCCGCTTTTGTATGCTCTGCTGGCAAAGAATATCGCGGTCGTAAGCTGCGATGAGCGGCACATGCCCGCGGGTTTGTTTTTACCGCTGGCCGCAAGTGGTGTACAGCCCGAACGATTCAAATACCAGCTTCGGTCTTCCAAGCCGATGCGAAAAAACCTATGGGCGCAAACTATTGAATATAAAGTAAAAAATCAGGCGTCGCTCCTTGCCCTTGCCGGAAAACCATCGTCCAATATGGTGAAGTGGTCGGCAGAAGTTCGTTCCGGAGACGCTCGGAACCTCGAAGGGCGCGCGGCGGTCTATTATTGGGCCAATATTTTCCCCGAAGCGCTGAATTTTCGGCGCGACCGGTACGGCGAACCGCCCAATAATCTTCTAAATTATGGCTATGCGATCTTACGGGCGTTGACGGCACAGGCACTCGTCGCCAGTGGAATGCTTCCCACGCTCGGAATTCACCATCGCAACAAATACAATGCGTACCCCTTGGCCGATGATATTATGGAACCCTATCGCCCGTTCTTAGATGCAATTGTACTGGAAATCGTCCGGAACGGTGAGGACTTTACGGAACTATCGAAATCGATCAAGCAACAACTTCTTTCGCTGGCAACAGTGGACGTTATGATGAGAGGTAAACGGCGGCCGTTACACGTCGCATTACAATACACGGCTGCTTCCCTCGCCTTTTGTTTTTTGGGTGAGCGCCGCAGAATTTTATATCCCGAGTTCCCATTCGGAACGGAAACCAATTCCCCTACACTTTTACGGGATTGGAGAAATACCCCCTCCTCTGGAAGAGGAGGGGGTTAGGGGGTGGAGCGCTTCAGGAATGAAAAAAGATCGCACACGGACCGCAATCCGAAGGAAACTCCGCAACAGCGCGACGTTTGCGGAACGCATTTTATGGTACTCGCTCCGCGGAAGCCAACTCGACGGACGAAAATTTACGCGGCAAAAAGGAATCGGCCCATACATTGTGGATTTCTACTGTGCCGAGGAGAAGCTTGCGATCGAACTGGACGGATCGGTCCATGACGAGCCCGAGGTGCAGCGTTACGACCAGGCCCGCGAAGAATTTCTATGCCGCGAAGGCGTGAAGGTCTTGCGGTTCAAGAACGATGAGTTTCTTGAGAATGGAGATCGCGTGATCGCCGCGATTCGGAAGATATGGTCGGGCCGCGAACGCCCGGTTACCGTGCGGCCGGAACGATCGCGGAAACATCGTTCCCAGAAGACTCCACCCCCTAACCCCCTCCTCTTACAGAGGAGGGGGAACAGTAGTCGCAATCCTGTTACAGAGGAGGGGGAATAATGCAGAATTCACGATTTAACGAATACCGAACATTGTGGACCATGGTGCTCTTCGATCTTCCCGTCAAAACGAAGAAAGACCGGAAGGAATACGCAAAGTTCCGAAAGTCGCTTCAGAAAGACGGCTTCGAACTCTTTCAATTTTCGACCTACGTGCGACACTCCTTTAGCCGGGAGAATGCTGACGTGCATAAAAGGCGTGTAAAGTACGCTCTGCCTCCGAAAGGCAAAGTCGGGATTCTGACGATCACCGATAAGCAATTCGGCTTAATGGAGCTATTCAACGGTCAATCTCAGATGGAAGCCGAACGACCGCCTCAGCAATTAGATATGTTCTAACTCCCCCTCCTCAGTAGCGAAGCGCAAGAAGAGGGGGCTCGGGATGGAGTGCACGTGCCCCCGCTCCAATTTTTTTATCGTGTTTGTGCCTCTAACTCCTTTATTTTCAATAACTTAGCGTGATCGCACTGTAACCATAAAACTCGAAAAACAATCTGAAAGCAGATCACAGCTCAGTTCGGGTTGTCACTCCCGGACATCATACTGTAACCATAAAACTCGAAAAACAATCTGAAAGCAGATCACAGCGGACAATGGCGTCCGTGCCATAGGCGGCCGACTGTAACCATAAAACTCGAAAAACAATCTGAAAGCAGATCACAGCTCCGTTCGGGTTGTCACTCCCGGACATCATACTGTAACCATAAAACTCGAAAAACAATCTGAAAGCAGATCACAGCGATCTTCGGCCAATACTCGCGGAGTCGATGACTGTAACCATAAAACTCGAAAAACAATCTGAAAGCAGATCACAGCCGACAACTCTATATGCCTTGTCAATCATTTACTGTAACCATAAAACTCGAAAAACAATCTGAAAGCAGATCACAGCGCCTTCGAGTGCGTCGTGTGACTTCGGTCTACTGTAACCATAAAACTCGAAAAACAATCTGAAAGCAGATCACAGCCCGTGGGCCGGGGTGCCGCTCGCGGTAACGACTGTAACCATAAAACTCGAAAAACAATCTGAAAGCAGATCACAGCGGGAACTCCGGCCTGTTCCATCGCGAGGCCACTGTAACCATAAAACTCGAAAAACAATCTGAAAGCAGATCACAGCTCCAGCCTTTCAGGACCGGCAGATAATCGGACTGTAACCATAAAACTCGAAAAACAATCTGAAAGCAGATCACAGCTATTCTCGACGCTTGCGCTTGCGGCATACGACTGTAACCATAAAACTCGAAAAACAATCTGAAAGCAGATCACAGCCAAATCGCAATAACCCGATGATCTGGCCTTACTGTAACCATAAAACTCGAAAAACAATCTGAAAGCAGATCACAGCGACGTATTGACGTAGTATTAAGCGGATGTAACTGTAACCATAAAACTCGAAAAACAATCTGAAAGCAGATCACAGCCCTTTCGCCTTAGAGTGATTCCGAGAAAATACTGTAACCATAAAACTCGAAAAACAATCTGAAAGCAGATCACAGCCGGATCGTGCGGATATTTATTTGGCATCTTACTGTAACCATAAAACTCGAAAAACAATCTGAAAGCAGATCACAGCTGGCATGCACAAATCCCCGTCCGGGTCGTGACTGTAACCATAAAACTCGAAAAACAATCTGAAAGCAGATCACAGCGGTAAATGGCGTAATGACACATTCACATATACTGTAACCATAAAACTCGAAAAACAATCTGAAAGCAGATCACAGCGCCCCGCATCGCTGGCGCGGCTCGTTCCTTACTGTAACCATAAAACTCGAAAAACAATCTGAAAGCAGATCACAGCCATCGGTCGCACCCACAGCGACTCCTTCTCACTGTAACCATAAAACTCGAAAAACAATCTGAAAGCAGATCACAGCTTAACATGTTGGTAGTGTTTTGATTTTAAGACTGTAACCATAAAACTCGAAAAACAATCTGAAAGCAGATCACAGCGCGGAGGTCGGACATTAATGCAGAGTAGAGACTGTAACCATAAAACTCGAAAAACAATCTGAAAGCAGATCACAGCGAGTTTTCCGTCCGCTGTCGTATATGCTTCACTGTAACCATAAAACTCGAAAAACAATCTGAAAGCAGATCACAGCTTGTCGGTGAGAGTTCCCAGCCTTTTGCGTACTGTAACCATAAAACTCGAAAAACAATCTGAAAGCAGATCACAGCCCATAGTTCCCGGGCTTCTGGCGACATTCCACTGTAACCATAAAACTCGAAAAACAATCTGAAAGCAGATCACAGCATTCGTCGCGCGTTGCATCGGCGACCATGAACTGTAACCATAAAACTCGAAAAACAATCTGAAAGCAGATCACAGCGTCCGAAGTGTCCTGATAATGTCCGCCAAGACTGTAACCATAAAACTCGAAAAACAATCTGAAAGCAGATCACAGCATAAAATTGGTCGGAGCGCGATGTGGTCACACTGTAACCATAAAACTCGAAAAACAATCTGAAAGCAGATCACAGCTTCTTCGTCTGTCGTGGCGGCAGTTCCGATACTGTAACCATAAAACTCGAAAAACAATCTGAAAGCAGATCACAGCTCGCGTCGACCGGCAGATAGGTGAGATTATACTGTAACCATAAAACTCGAAAAACAATCTGAAAGCAGATCACAGCCGAGCGTGGCGCGCGGCACAAGTACCTGGAACTGTAACCATAAAACTCGAAAAACAATCTGAAAGCAGATCACAGCGGATAGCTCTTCGCGCGTGATGGTACCCGAACTGTAACCATAAAACTCGAAAAACAATCTGAAAGCAGATCACAGCGCCGGGGCCAGCATCCGAGGATCGGATTAGACTATAACCATAAAACTCGAAAAACAATCTGAAAGCAGATCACAGCGATGATGGCGGAGTCTCTAAATAGTTCACGGGTGTAACAACAAGCAATTTGAAAGGTCGTTTCTAAGCCATCGGGGGCTTACGCCCCCCCTACTATTATGCCGTCCCTTCGGGACTCGGGGCCAGCGTTCGGTCTTGCGACCGGTGCTTGAAACCACCGGCTACTCTTTTGTCGTCCCTTCGGGACTTAGCGGCGCTTTACGCCGATAGAACCAGGCAGTGAGGAGGATTAGGATGGTGAGCGCGCTTAGCCAGGTACCGGCGATTTGCGGGGCGCCGGGTTGCATTGTGAGCGCAAGAGTATAATTCCCGGCGGGAAGCGATGCTTCCACGCGACCCATTGCGTTCATGCGGAGTGGGATATTCGTTCCCGAGGATGTCGCGGCCTTCCAGGTGGGCCAATAGGTGCGGTCGAACGGGAAAGAGCGTGGTGCGGTAAGGGAAACCGCATACTGGGAACCGAGCGGCTCATGACGGATTTCCTGGATCGGCTCATGACGGATTTCCTGGATCGGCTCATGACGGATTTCCTGGATCGGCTCATGACGGATTTCCTGGATCGGCTCATGACGGATTTCCGCGACCCGCTCCCCTGGAGATAACGGCTCCGTTTTTTCGTCCACAGTTTTTGGGAGCGAAAGTGTATATTCGCCCGGAGTGTCCCATTCCGCGTTCTGAACTTCTATCGCCGGCGTCGAACGATGGTGTACCGACCATTTTACTTCGTAGTAACCCGAAACGATCACGAGCGCCCCGACCGCTATTATGAGATATGTTCGTTCCCGTGCGCCCAGCGTAAGATAAGCAAGCGGAAATGCAAGGCAGAAGAGTGCCGTAAAGCGGACCGGATATACGATCGCATCGAGGACATGCCCGTTCCACAGCGGATCGGCAATCCACGGAAGTTGGAAGACCGCGGCGAGCGCCAGCAGTCCGGGAACCGCTTTGTTGGCGGACTTGCGCGCGACCGCAATCGAAGCAATTCCGACGATAAGAATGATCGAGGGAAGCAAAATGCTTTCGGTACGGCTCTGCGTGAGGAAATATAAGGGGTACCGGAATTCATTCGGGTACCGAAAAACATTTCCGTGCTGAATAAGGGGTAGATAGGCAAATAACGGCACGAGATAAAACGACGTGGCGAGCGCTCCCAATACGCTCGCAAGTGCGATGCGTGAAATCGTTCCGGTTGTTAACGGGACCCTGAGCAATACATAGGGAACGAACGCGATCGCGACAATCGCTGTCATCGGGATGCTCGTGACGATTAACGCGGCCCAGGAAACGGCGAGCAGCACGAGCGGCCTGGTGCTCGTCCGGTTATTTACGGCGTCGCTTCGGATCTTTTCGACGGCAAGAAAGATGAGCGGGATCCAAATAAACGAAACGTGCTCGCTGAATGCCGAGCGCAAATACGCGTCCACGAATCGGTATGGGAACCCCGCATACAGCAGGGCAGCGGACCATCGCTCCAGTTTCGATTCGCTGAACACTTCGCTGTACCCATAAAACGATAGCGCGCTCGCCACGGTCGCAAAAAATGTGACCGACTGAAGAAGCCCGTTCGGAGAAAGGGAATGAAAATAAAAGTGGACCGTCCATGCGGCAAAGTAAGCGAACGGAGGGTAAAAGTAAAAGATCGGAGCGCCGAAGCCGTGCTGAAAATCGCTGAAAAAGCGAGGATAAAAAATTCCGGCGTCCTTGAGCTTATTGAATTCCGCAATCCATTGCAGGTGCAGGACCGCATCGTCGCCGATCACCGGCATCCCAGCCAGCGAGGGAACGATCATCAGCAGAAACAAGGCCAGGGCAAGGACAAAAAACAAGGTCTCTGCAAACCGGTTCTTATCGATCATACACGTTCTTCAATCGGGCTCCCCGTCATCCTCTTCATCGGCAGGAAGGCCGTGCATTTGGCGAAGGATGCGCGCGGCACGCCGCTCGATATACGCGGAGGGATGCGAAGCGCTCCAGCGCACCGGGTTCGGCAGCACCGCGGCCAGGTGCGCCGCTTCCGCAGGCGTGAGCTGCCAGGCATGCCGCTTGAAATGGAACTCCGCCCCAGCCTCCGCGCCATAGACATTCGGCGCGAACTCCACAATGTTCGCATACATCTGCAGAATTCGTTCCTTCGGCCATAGCATCTCGATGAGCACGGTATAGTAGGCCTCGACGCCTTTGCGGACCATCCAGTGCCACGGCGGCAGGAACAGGTTTTTTGCGACCTGCTGCGAGATCGTGCTCGCTCCGCGCATCGGGCGGTTCGGGTGCCGGGCGTGGGAACGAATCGCGTTCCCGATCTCCGTGGTATCGAAGCCATGGTGCAGAAAGAACCGCTGGTCTTCTCCGGCAATGACGGCCGAATAGAGGGAGGGTGAAATATCTTTCGCTCCAAGATTGGTATGGGACCAAAGGACCGGCTCCCCGGCCGTCGCATGGTCGAGCATGCGAAAGAGCATCATGGCCGTGACCGGAGGATTGACAAAGCGCAGAATCGCAACCTGAAGAATCGGGACCGCACATACAAGGACTGCGATCCGCCAGAGCCACGTCCACCAACGGCGCCGGATCTTGGGGGCAGGCCCGGAAGCCGATGTTACGGAAACGGGCCCGGAAGCCGATGTTACGCTACGGGCTTCCGCTTCAATCGGCGATCGTACCTGGGCTTCCGGCATCGAATGACTAACCATGCCGGAACCAAGTTCATTCTCCTTTATCCGCGCGCTTATAATAATAGATCAGGACAAAGAAATCGAGTGGATTATATCCTTTCGACTCGAGGGTAAGTTTCGTACTGCCAAAGAGCCAGACGTCCTGGCGGGCTTCGTTCTGCGCCGCGTCCTGGTTCGCCTCCCCGAACGTATCCTTGAGCCACCGGTATGCGCAGAGCCGATCGTCTTCCACAAGTTCGGGTGCCGTTTTGTAGGTCAGGCCGATCGCGAGCAGGGCGCCGCTGGAGTCGAACCCGAACGACCGCCGCATCGCCATCTTGCAATCGCCAACGACCACCGTGTCCGAGATGATGCGCTGGCCGTCATGCAGCTTGACGCGGTCGAGCGCATTGCGGGGCTTGCCGAGGATCTCGAGCACTTGCGGAGCTTTCATTCCGAGCGTCAGGCCGAAGAGCGCCGGCGCATGCGCACCGACAGAGGCCGGGCCGCCTTCGGCCATTTGGGAATGCGCCGAAGCCGCCAGGAATCCAAATAAAACAACGAGCATGGCACGTTTCATAGCCATTTCTTTCTATTATTTCGCAACCAAATTCAGGACGGGTTCCCAACTCCCTGTCGTCCGAGCGATCGCACGCCCGCCACCGTCCTTATTCCACCAGCGCTGCTTCGTCGATGTCCGCGTTCGAAAAGACGTTTTGCACATCGTCATTTTCTTCGAGCGCTTCGATCAGCCGCAGGACCTTCGTCGCATCGTTGCCCGTCACGGCAACCATCGTCTGCGGGAGCATCGCAATATTCGCTTCTTCGATCGCAACACCGGCCGTTACCAGCGCATCGCGTACCGCCTCGAAATATTCGGGCGAGGTTCGGACTTCGAAAAATTCCGGATCGTCCGTCCGAAGATCGTCCGCCCCGGCCTCGAGCGCTAACTCGAGGAGCCGTTCTTCGCCGATCGCACGGCTCGGAACGGTAATAGTACCGATTTTGGTAAACATCCAGCTTACCGACCCGGATTCCGCTAAATTCCCCCCATATTTCCCCAAAATATGCCGGATCTCCCCGACCGTCCGGTTTTTGTTGTCGGTCGCCGTCTCGACGATGATCGCTACTCCGGCCGGTCCGTAGAGCTCGTAGCTCCCTTCGACGAGTGCCGCGCCGCCATCGGCCCCGCTGCCGCGGGCCACCGCCCGCTTGATGTTATCGGCCGGCATCGAGTTCTTTTTTGCCTGCTCGATCGCAAATCGAAGCCGCGGGTTTCCGTCCGGGTCGCCGCCGCCGGTCCGGGCTGCAATTTGTATTTCGCGGATCAGCCGTGTAAAAAGCCGGCCCCGGTTCCGGTCCGTAACTGCCTTTTTGCGCTTAATTTGCGCCCATTTCGAATGTCCTGACATTGCGGACTATCAAAATTTCCGGCGGACGATTAGTTCAAAGCCCGGAGAAGATTCGTCAACGCTTCCATTATATTTTTTTTCTTCCATAATATCTTTTGGATGCGCGTTCATGAACCGACTTTTTTCTGGATGGGAATTCAAATTCATGAACTGTGCCTCAAATCGCGCGTTTTCGCCACTTTTTAAAAATGGCCCTCCCAATGGGACTGACATCGATCGGAAATAAGTACTCAAAGATCGAAAAAATTTTTCGGAAAAAGGAAAACGAATATAAATCCATAAAAAGTTTCAATAAAATTGATTTTTCTCAGGTAAATCCTGATTTCTCAAAATTGAGGGGGATGCGGAGGGTATTGTCGCATCCTCACACCCTACGAGGACCCGCATGCCCTCCGTTAACCGCACCCCAGGCGGCTTGGGAATTATCTTTGATTTGTTTTTTCCTTCCCAGGCACTTCTCACTCATCGTACGGGCTGAAATCCGGGCCACACGTTTCACTTGAATCCGGGCCGTCATATCAGCTCTGCCTGAAGGCTTCAGCGGTCAGCGATCTTTTATTGCACCCGACTCAGGCCCTCGAATTCAATCTAAAATAATTCGATTTTCCTTGACTTTCGGGAAAATATTTTGTATATTGATTTTTTGAAAATCGCTTTTGCCCATTTGTGTAGAGAAACTGCGATTTTCAAGTTCGTCCATTTAAACCAAGACCTGCTCGGAAGGATGAGGAATCATTTGGTGACATCCGCTCTGGCCCATTACTAAATTACGATTATGAAAAATCTCATTCAAAAGCGAGTGTTATTTACAAAGCACTTTCTGTTTGCATGGCCCTCTAGCATTGCGCAATTCTTGCTCTGGCTTACTTCTGTCCAATTCCTATTGAGTGCCCCTGCACGTTCGCAGGTCGCCTATCAATTTCAGGCGCCAAACGTTATCACTTTGTCTACTGCGCCCGTTACGCTTACGATGGACTGCCTGTCGGCAAATGGCTACGGCCAATGGACCTCGTCAACTTCTACCGACGATGCACACTTGCTCGCTAACTTTTTATCAAGTTCCACGACTTCGAATCCTCAAGCAGGTATCGTAGGGAGCGCTCCGTTTACTTTTACGAGTCCAGATGTATACCCGACTACGGAAGTTATGAAAACCGCAGCCAATCTAAAAGGAAATGTTCGATATGTCTGGATGCAACGAAGGACCGGAATGGGGAGTACGGACCAATTTTACGTCGAAGGATTCGATCCGGGTTCTTCGGGCATCGATATCAGTTTCAGTTCTTTGCCAGGGAATACCAGCTCATACAAGGTCTTAAATGCTGTAAATTCCACCAGTGGTTTGGTATCAATTGCAACAGGCCATCATTTTGTCAACACATCCGACGAAGCAAACGCTTTAGACCGCTTTGACATTGCGATTGATGCAAATTTTCTTTACATCGTCTGGGAAGAGAAAGTCAGCGGCTCGTTTCAAATTTGGTCGATGATTCTGAATCTTTCAACGGGAGCAACAGTGTTGGCGCCGACTCAGGTAACTCCGTCCACTGGCGGCGGCAGTACGGGTGTGCGTCCAACTGTTGCCGTCGATATTCGGAACCACGGTACTACCGTAGCTCCATTCGATGTCGCTTACATTTCGGCTGTTCCTAGCGGAACTGTTTATTGGACTCAATGGCAGCCATCGTCATCAACCTTCACCTCACCGACGGCTATTCCAAACTCTTTTGTTGACCCACAGAATAGTACGAGTTTAACATGGTCGAATCCGCAGCATGCCAGAGTTTTAGCTGCAAGCGAAGCAGTGGTTTCGCCATTGGCAACCAATCAGCGAGCAGTGTATGTCATCGCCGATAATGGCGGCCTTAGTCTGTTTTTGGACCGCATTATCGCAGGAGTGCCACAAAGCACTAATGAATATGGCGATGGCGTTTATAATTGCTCTCGTCCTTCCAACTGTCCCATGGAAAAATGTTCTTCGACACCACCAAATTTGTTTCCCGTCCTGAACAATCCAATCTGGGCATTTTCAAATCCTTATCAGGGCGAAAATGCAAGCAGTTCACTCACGACTTCGACCTTCACCGAATTTCATTGTCTCTATCAACTCGATCGAAGTTCCGTTTTTACAGGTTCGGCGGGCGAGTATCCGCTGATGATTATTCCCGGAAGCGCTGCCAGTAGCGGCTACTGCGTGAGTGAAGCGTCAAGCACAACATTCGAGGAAGATCCGATCACAAATGGCAATAGCATTATGCAATATTGCGCTGCCGTGAACCAGATGGGCATTCACGTCCATTGGATTAGTTCCAATCATCATTTTTATTGCCGCGATAATCGGAATATCGATCAGAATATCGAAGAGAACACACTTGTGACCGATATCTGCAACGTCGATGACGGCACCGGCCACGGTGGAAGTTTGACACCGACACTTCTTTCGGGACTCACAATGGCGGTATATTCCGATCCTGCGAATCAAGGCGCATACACTGGCACCGGAAATTTGACGATTAAGGCTGGATCGTCGAGCGCTATCAAGCTTAAGATTGGGAACGCGAGTAACACCGGCGCCGACTTTATTGAAGTTGGCGACCGTTCGGAGATAAATCTGAGTAGCAATACGCTTTCAGAATTCGATGTCGCCCCGGATAATACCGTTGAGTGCTATAGCCTTTTTTCGAATAGTAACGCGGGCTCCGGCGATTATGCGGCATGGAATGGCGGAACGATAGTATTCTCTGGCTCCGGAGAGACGGAACTCACGAACCTGGCAGGTTATAACTATGTAGAGGACAACATCACGCACCCCGCTCACTTGATTGTACATGGAAATGCGCTCATGAAGTTCAACGCGTATAACGTGAGCATGACCGACACGAGAATTACTTATCCGTATGAGTCGAGCGTCGTAAGTGGATTTTCCGGTAATTGGACGGGAATTATATGGTCCTACGGGAATGCGACCTTTACCGATTGCGTATTTAATTCCTCGGACAATACGAACGACCGCCCGATTTATAATGCTCGCGGCGGCTATAGCGGCCAGACAGCAACCTCTGAGTTCGACCAGTGCAATTTTTCGGTGGGTAGCCATACCGAGATCGAAGCGAAAGCCGATGCACACCCCTCGGCCCCAGGTGGAATCATAATTTCCGGCGGACTTTCGAATCGGGTCGAGATCAATGTTGCAATTTCGCCGTTCGATCAGCAAGGCGTCTCAATCGATGGAATGGAATTCGATAATATTCGGACCGTCGCCATCATTTATCAGCAGGACCCGGCGAACACGACCTATTCGTTCACTGCTTCCGACTGCTATTTTAAGAGCTACGCCGATCTGACTAGTTTCTCAAATCCTACCGGGATCGAAGTGATCGATGCCGCCGATACCGCGAACCGGACGAACGTCGTCGTCGAGAACAACACGTTTCCCGAGGGATCGAACAGCGAGCCGAGCGGCTCCATCGCTGCCGCGATTCATTTCAGCGATGCTACGGGAAACATTGGTTACAATCAGATCGGATCGGCTATGACATCTGCTCCAATGTATCAGATTGGGATTTGGAACGAAAGCAGCACCGGAGGGAGTCATAACAATTCGAATTCGCTCATTTGCAGTAATTCGATCTACGGGTTATCCTCATCAGGTGGAACAGGTCTCTCGACAGATTTTTACGTCGGATATGCAAAACTTAATACCGTCTCGGGTTGCGCGGTTGGACACTCCAGTGGCTCGAACGATCAAGGCCATGTTGTTTTCTCAAGTTATAAGAATTCAGCAGGTGCCGGATTTTCGGCAACATCGTCTAGTTCGGCCGTGGATATGACTGGCGTTCATCATAATACCGATGGCACCCCTAACGTCGACGACCTTCCCGCGATGAATCTTTTCAAAAGCAATAGCGGGTCACAAATATCTTTATCGAACGGTGCCATTGTTTTTTTGGGAAAAGCTTGGTCTCTTAGCGGCGCTCCGACATGGACCGCCTTTGGAGAAAATAATCTCGAGCAGGGAACAGCGCCCAGCGTTACGTTACTGACCTCGTCATCCTCCCCGGCTATAAACATCAAGAACGTCGATAATAACTGGTGGGGTAACTCGAATATCGATCCCGGTTGGGACCCATCAGGTGGTCACTGGGATCATTCGAATTCTTCGAATGTAATTGCGAACAACGTTCCAGTTGATGCGGCAACCGTTACAGGGAACACGGCCTCAGTTGAAAACTTGCCATCGGGAATCGAGTGTTCTGATGGTTTAATAGCAGACGGTAGTAAAGATAGGCCTCTCGCGATTCAGCTTCAAGATAGCTCCCTGTGCTATCGTCTTGGTGCTGCAGGCTATGGGCATATGAGCAACGGTGAATGGGAAGAAGCGTATGATACCTTGCGGCTATACATGGAGCATTGCTATGACGAAACCAACGCCTGGCGCGAATTTACCGACGTCGATGGTGCAGTTTCCCAATGGGCTGGCGGTGGTCCGGGACGGTGGCCAGATTTTCTCGTGTGGTTAAAGAAAGTTCTCTACCTCAATCCAGATTCGTTCTGGTATTGCGGAGACGCTTTAGATATGATCACCGCAGAACAGCAAAATGAGAATGCTCAACTTGCGGAGCTTCGATATATTCTTGATAATCATAAATGTTCGGGTTTCGCGGATTGGCAAACAATTTGGCATGGTGATTCAACTGCCCGTTATCAGCATTGGCTCGATTCGTTGAAATCCTTATATGGAAGCTTTTATGGCCCCGATTATCAGGACTGGTCGGACTCTACTAAAA
>Ga0070741_10008575_pt1 | contig 20399 bp, 15 predicted proteins | sample Coa_R1_4_FD_66440 | JGI IMG/M metagenome (GOLD analysis project Ga0070741, IMG submission 66440) | Surface soil microbial communities from Centralia Pennsylvania, which are recovering from an underground coalmine fire - Coalmine... | ecosystem: Environmental > Terrestrial > Soil > Unclassified ...
AGGTTCCACATTAAGCTGCGTGTCGGTGCCCTGTTCGTGCCGATATGAGCCTCCGTTTCGGAGCCTCCGTGGACTCGGGGAGCCGGTCGTAAATTATTGCGGACAGTTACCCCCCCAAACCGGGAGGGTAAGTGTCCGCAATAATCCGGCGGTCCCACAGGCGCACCCGAAATATGGCTAGATGTCCAGTTCATGAACGTGGGCAGCCGCTCTCTCACAGCCAGGTCGCGCGACACGCCGCGGGCACATCTTGTGCTGGAACGCTTGGCGGACATAAACGCAAACCCGTCCAAGGATGGATGGAAAACATGCAGATACGGGCCGCCAGCACCGCTGATATGGCACCGGTAACGGCGATTTACGCGCATTACGTCGCGACGAGCGTCGCGACGTTCGAGGAGGACCCGCCGCCTCTGGCCTTCTGGCAGCACAGGCTCGCCGACCTCGGCCAGCGGAACCTCCCCTTCCTGGTGGCCGAAGACGCCGGCGACATCGTCGGCTACAGCTTCGCGAGTCCGTGGCGCCCCAGACCCGCGTACCGGTTCACCGCCGAGGACTCCGTCTACGCCGCACCAGGTCAGGAAGGGCGCGGCATCGGGTCCGCGCTGCTGAAGCCGCTGCTGGACCGGTGCGCGACGGCCGGCGTCCGCCAGGTGATCGCGGTGATCGCCGACACCGGCAGCGACGCGTCGAAAGCACTGCACGCCAGGTTCGGCTTCACCGAGGCGGGTGTGCTGACGCAGGTGGGTTACAAGCACGGCAGGTGGATCGACACGCTGCTCATGCAACGGCACCTCCAATAACAAAAGAGCGGCCGCCTAAGCTTGACCCGGAGGTGGCTGATGCGGCTGACGGTACTTGGCGGTTGCGGCGCGTGGCCGGCGGCGGGGCAGGCGTGCAGCGGCTACCTCGTCGAGCACGACGGGTTCACCGTGCTGCTCGACCCCGGCTACGCGGTGCTCCCCAGAATGCTCACCCACATCAACGTCGAAGACCTCGACGCGGTCCTGGTCAGCCACGGCCACCCGGACCACTGCGCCGACCTGAACCCGCTGCTCCGCGCCCGCGCGTTCAGCGACGACCCCGCGCCCCCGCTCCCGGTTTACGCACCGCCACATGCGCTCACTGCCGTCCTAGCGCTGGACCGCAAAGGCATGCTGGACGACGCCATAGCCGTCAGCGACATCACACCAGGTGACCCGTTTACCGTCGGCCCGTTCGACGTTCGCACCTGGCCGCTCCCCCACATGCTGCCGAACGCCGGGCTCCGGCTCACCGCGGACGGCCAGACGATCGCCTACACCGGCGACACCGGCCCGGCGCCCGAGCTGATCGACCTCGCCCGCGACGCGCATATCTTCCTCGCCGAGGCGAGCTACCCGCGCGCGGTCCCCGCTGACATGGCCAGACACCTGTCCAGCGCCGCCCAGGCAGGACGAACCGCCGCCCAGGCCAACGTCCAGCGCCTGGTGCTCACCCACCTGATGCCGGGCACCAACGCGGACGAGGCAATCGAGGCGGCCGCCGCGAGCTTCACTGGAGAGATCAGTGTGGCGACAGCTGCTCAGTGAGACGTGGGCGGCGGTCGGCAACGACGCACCGCAGCCGGCCGAACTAACGGTAAAAGGCGACACCGGCCACCTGCCGTCGAACCTCCCGGTCGAGGACACCGCGCTGGCCTGCACCGGCGCGGCCCTGCTCGCCGCCGCCAGCCTCCGCAACGCAAAGCATGTCACCATCGACCGCGCCCACCTTGCCGCCGCGTACCGCAGCGAGGCGCACGTGCGGGTCAATGGCACGCCCGCCCCGGCCGGCTTCGCGCCGCTGTCCCGGTTCTGGCGCACCCGCGACGGCTGGATCCGCACCCACGCCAACTATCCCTGGCACCGGGACGCCCTGCTCAGGACGCTCGGCACGAAAGACGACAACCAAGCGGTCGCCGCCGCCATCGCGGAACGCGATGGCCGCGACCTTGAGGACGCCATCGTGGCCAACGGCGGGGTCGCCGCCGCACTGCGCACCCACGACCAGTGGCTCGCCGAGCCCCAAGGCCAAACCGCCGCCGCCGCTCCCCTGGTCACCACCCGCCGCGACGGCGACGCGAGGCCCCGCCGGAAAAACACCGCCACAATCAGAGTCCTCGACCTCACCAGGGTGATCGCCGGCCCGGTGTGCACCCGCTACCTGGCCGCGCTCGGCGCCGACGTGCTCCGGATCGACCCGCCGCACCGCTCCGAACTGCCGCAGCAGGCGATCGACAGCCTGCTCGGCAAGCGCAGCGCCCTCCTCGACGCGCGGACCGCCGGCGGCCTGGAGACGCTGCACGAGCTGCTGGACCGGGCCGACGTGCTCGTGCACGGCTACCGTCCGCACGCCCTGGACCGCTTCGGCCTCACCCCGGACGCCCTCGCCGAGCGTCACCCCGGCCTGGTCACCGTCACCCTCTCCGCGTGGGGCGCCGAAGGCCCGTGGGGCAACCGCCGCGGTTTCGACAGCATCGTCCAGGTCGCCGCCGGCATCGCCGCGGCGGAGTCACCCGACGGCGACCGTCCCGGCGCGCTGCCCTGCCAGCTGCTCGACCACGGCACCGGCTATCTGTGCGCCGCTGCCGCGCTCGGCTCGCTCGCTGCGCAGCGGGCTGAGGGTGGCACCCACTCCAGGTCCCTTTCTTTGGCCAGAACGGCATATCTGCTTCTCTCCGCGCCCCCTCCTCCGGCACCAGGGCAGCCACCCAGGCCGGCCGCTCCGCCGCTGGCCACCGTGCCGAGCGCGGACGGCGAGGTGGCCGTCGTGCTGCCGCCCGGCGAGTTGGACGGCACGCCGCTGGCCTGGCCCCGTCCGCTGTCCCGGTACGGCGCGGACACACCATCCTGGGAGTAAGCCGGATTGCCGGGTAAATAGGGAGTTGGAGGAGTGCGCCCCGCCGCCCTAAGGTAAGTGCTGTTGTGAGAGATAACGAGGCCATTGAGCGTATTGACGCCTTTTGTGACGCCGTGCCGCGCCCGCGGGCACGTGCCGAGGTGCACGGACCGCTGGTTCTGTTCGTGCCGACCGGTCCAGGCTGGCCGTACTACGCCCGGCCGAAGCTCGGCGCCCGTCCCGGGATAACCACCGCGGACGTGCGCGCGGTGCGCGCACGGCAGCGTGAGCTAGTGATCCCGGAGTCGTTCGAGTGGATCGAGCAGGCCGCGCCGGACATGGCGGCGGCCGCCACCGACAGCGGCCTCGATGTGCATCCGCATCCGCTGCTCGTGCTGGACGGGCGGGTTTCCGAACTGCCGGTGCCACCAGAGACCGCGGTGCGGATCATCACGCCCGAGGATCCGGACCTGCACCGGATCTGGGCGGTTCCGTCGGTCGCCTTCGGCAATCCCGGCACCGGCGTGGGTGAGGCGGGTGGCGCGGAGCGCGACAAGATCGCGGCCGACCACGACGGCGGGACGATCGACATGCTGCGCGACCGGCTGCGCTCGCGCCAGTCGGTGCTGGCCGCCGCGTTCGGCCCGGACGGCCCGCTGGCGGCGGGCAGCTGCCAGGCGGTCGGCGATGTCGCCGAGATCACCGGCGTGGGCGTGCTGCCGTCGCACCGCCGCCAGGGCCTGGGCGCCGCGGTAACCGCCGCGCTGGCGGCCGACGCGCTCGCCCGCGGCGTGCGGACCGTGTTCCTGTCCGCCACCGACGCCGCGGTGGCGCGGGTCTATGCCCGGACCGGCTTCCGCGAGATCGGCGTGGCGATGATCGCCGAGCCGCGGCATCGCTAGCTTTCTTCGATGAAGGCGCGGATCACCGCGCCGAGCTGCTCGCCCGCGTCCTCCTGGAGGAAGTGGCCGGCGCCGGCGATCACCGGGTGGTCGAACCGCGCCGCACCCGGCACGACGTGCTTCAGCACCGGCGCCATCGCGCCGGTGATCGGGTCAGCGTCGCTGAACGCCACGAGGAACGGCTTGTCCCACGCGGCCAGGCGCTGCCAGGCGGCCCGGTTGGCCTGCGACGCGGGATTGTCCGGGTCGGCTGGGACCAGCTCCGGCATCGCGCGGACCGCGGCGGCGTAGGCCGGGTCGGGGAACGGCGCCTCGTAGGCGGCGAGCACCTCCGGAGACAACGTCGTCCGGCAGCCGGACTGCACCAGCCGGGACACGCTCAGCGTCGCGGCGGTGCGGACCACGTCGCGGAACCGCAGCCACACCTCGGGCATCGGCTGGTCGCCGGTGGGCAGCCCGGTGTTGGCGGCCACCACGCGGGCGAACCGGTCCGGGTGCTCGGCGACCAGGCGCAGCCCGATGAGACCGCCCCAGTCCTGCCCGACCAGCGTGAGGTCGCGCAGATCGAGCCGGTCGAAGGCGAATGCCCTGATCCACTCCACGTGCCGGGCGTAGCTGTGGTCCGTGATCGCGGCCGGCTTGTCCGACCGCCCGAAGCCGATCAGGTCGGCGGCGATCACCCGCAGGCCGGCGTCGGCGAGCACCGCGATGACCTTGCGGTACAGGAACGACCAGCTCGGCTCCCCGTGCAGCAGCAGTACGGGCGCGCCGTCTGGCGGACCCGCCTCGACGTAGCCCAGGCGGAGCGCGCCGATCTCGGCGTACCGCGCCGGGTAGTCAAAGTCCGGCAGCCCGGCGAACCGCTCCTCGGGTGTCCGCAGCACTCTCACGCCGCGCTCCGCAACCTCGCCAGCGCGGCCGGCGTCAGGCCCGACAGCTCGACGCATTCCCTGGTCAGGTGCGCCTGGTCGGCGTAGCCGGCGTCGGCCGCGATCGTCGCCAGGTCCCGGTCTCCCGTGTCGATCCGGGACACGAAGCGCCGGAACCGCAGGATGCGCTGCAGGGTCTTCGGGCCGTACCCGGCGCTCTCGTGGCAGCGGCGGCGGAACTGGCGGGCGCTGAGCTCGAGCTCCGCCGCGACGGCCTCGGAGCGAACCCGCGGGTCGTACAGCAGCCGTGCCGCGTACACCATCGCCGCGTCCGGCGGCCCGTCGCTGACCAGGCGGCCGGCGAGGTCGGCCAGCCGGGTCATCGCGGTCTTCGGGTCCAGCGTGCCAGCCAGCCGTCTCGCGTCGGCGGGCCGCAGCTCGGCCAGGTCCACGCGCTGGTCGCGCAGTTCGCTGAGCGGCAGTCCGAGTGCCGGGCCGCCCGCGGCCGGCCGGAACCGGACGCCGAACGTGACCGTGCCCGCGGTCGCGCCGGCCGGCGCGGGCCCCGTGTCCGGCCCCGCGACGAAGGCACCCTTCCCCTGCTCCCAGATCAGGTCACAGCAGGCATCGGGCAACACGAGCGTCTCGCTGTCCCGGTCCGCTCTCCCCGACCACAGGCAGACCACGGAATCGCGTAGCACGACCGGCGCCGCCCACTCCCGGTACTGGCGCGATCCCATGACAGCAGCATGCCACGCCGCTGGCCGTTTCGTTCAATACGGGCGTGGCCTGCCATGCTGAGATGGATGCCATGACCACGCCAGATTTCGGGAAAGCCGCCGCATTCATCACGGCAAATGCCAGGGTGCTCGATATCCGCAGGTTCGAGCGCCTTTTCGCGGGCGGCGAGGCCGCCCCGGTACGCGACGCGGTCGCCGCGTACCGCAATCCCGACGGCGGATTCGGGCACGCGCTCGAACCGGACAGCCGGACCCCCGGCAGCCAGCCGGCCGCGGTGGCGATGGCGCTGCGCGTCATGAACGAGGCGGACTGCTGGGACGAGGACCTGGTGCGCGGCGCCTGCGACTGGCTCGAACAAGCCGCACCCGCCGAGGGCGGCGCGGCGTTCGTGCAGCCGACGCTCAGCGACGGCGCGTGGGCGCCGTGGTGGATACCGGAGGAGGGACATCCGGCCTCGCTGATCGCCACCGGAATGATCACCGGCCAGCTGCACGCCCGCCGCTTCAGCCACCCATGGCTGGACCGCGCGACCGAGGTGATGTGGACCCGGATCGATCAGCTGGCCGGCGTGGGACCCTATGACGTGCGCGGCGTGCTCGACTTCCTTCAGTACGTGCCGGACCGGGACCGGGCCCGCAAGGCGTTCGACCAGGTAGGCGACCTGATGCTCAGCCAGCACCTGGTTACGCTTGACCCCGGCGCCGAGGGCGAGGTGCACCTGCCCCTCGACTTCGCGCCCGAGCCTGACTCGCTCGCCCGTGCCCTGTTCGACAAGCCGGTCATCGAGGCCCACCTGGACCACCTCGCCCAGGCCCAGCTCCCGGACGGCGGCTGGATGTTCAACTGGCTGGCCTGGTCCCCCGCCGCCGAACGCGACTGGCGCGGCTGCATCACGGTCGACACGCTCAGAACGCTCCACCTCAACGCCCGCCTCTAACTCCGTTTGCTGGCGCGAGCACTCGCGGCGATCGCGGGATTGAGCGGGTCGTCGTAGACGGCTGGCTGAAAATAGCTTCGGGAAAAAACTGCTGGCGGACCGGGGGTCGGTGGCTCTTACCGGCAAGGAACCCGGAGGTATGCCATGACCGTGCTGGATCTAGCGCCGCAGACGACTACGGACGGCCTCGTCCTTGGCGGGCGCTTCCGCCTGGAGCAGCCGATCGGCCCGGTCGGTCCCGCCCAGCTGTGGCGGGCAATGGACGTCGTGCTGCGGCGGCCGGTCACCGTGCACATGCTGCCCGCGTGGACTCCGGTCCCCGGCCTGGCCGCCGCGGTGCAGGCCGCCGCCGGGGTGAGCGACACCCGCCTGACCACGGTCTTCGACGCGTGTTATGACCCGGAACGTCCCTACCTGGTGTCCGAGTGGGCCGCGGACCCGACCCTGGATCAGTGGCTGACGACCGGACTGCCCGACCCGGGGCTCGCCGCCCACATCGTGGCCGAGGCCGCGCACGCGGTCGCGGCGGCGCACGCGCGGACGCGGCCGCATCTGCGGCTTGATTTGAATCACCTGCACTGGGGCACCAGCGGGCTGAAGATCACCGGGCTGGGCATCGACGCCGCCCTGTCCGGCGCCGGTTCCCCGGACCCAGCCGCCGCCGACACCGTCGCCCTGGCGCGGATCCTGTACACGCTGCTCACCGGCTACTGGCCGAGCGACCGCGCCGCGGCGGGCGCCCCGTGCGAGCCGCGCGAGCTGCGGGCGGCGGTCCCGATCCGGCTGAACGCGATCGCGTGCCACGCGCTGCCGGCCTGGGGTACGCCGTCGATCTGTCACCCGGCCCAGCTCTCGGCCGCGCTCCGCGCCGAAGCAAATGGGGTCTAGCTGGGACGAAAGGTGCGATCGATAATGAGTGCGTGCGAAGTACCCCCACGCGCCGCAAGGCCATCCTCGTGGCGCTGGGTGGCGGCCTGCTGTCCGGCGGGGCCGGGATGCAGTTCGGGCCGATCTGGACCGCGGTCGGCGCGGTGACCGGCTTCATCGTCGCGCCGCTGGTCTACTTGTTCCTGCTGTCGCTGCGCCTGCCTGACCCGGACAAGTTGCTCGCGGCCGGCCGCCCGGAAGAAGCGCTCGAGCAGGTCACCAGCCTGCTGACGATGGACCGCAGGCTGGCCGAGCGGTGGCCGGGTCAGTTCCGCGAGGTGCTGGCCGACCGGCTGCTGACCAAGGCTGAGATCTTGCACACGCTGGGCAAGGCGCCGCAGGCGCTGGAGGCCGTCGACGAGGCGGTCGAGATCCTCACCGAGATGGTCGACGCCGGGCCGAGCCGGCAGGACGTCAACCTGGCGCGCGGGCGCTGTCTCCAGGCCGGGCTGCTCGCCGTCATGGCCAGGCACGGCGAGGCGCTGGCCGCGGCCGAGGACGCGGTGGCGCTGTACCGGGCGCTGACGATCGCCGACCGCAACCACTACGCGGGGCGCCTGGCCGAGGCGCTGGAACGCCAGGCGGACGCGCTCGGCTACCTGGACCGCCTCGCGGCGGCACGCGCCGCGACCGCGGAGGCCGTGCTGATCCGCAGCGACATGATGCCGGGCGTCCCGCCGCCCGCCCGCCTGAGCGACGGCGTTCAGCCGTAGAAGAGGGGCTCCATGGCGGCGCGGGCGCGGCGGGCAGCGCGGCGGTAGGCCTGTTCCAGGGCCTGTGCCCCAGTGTCGGCTAGCACAGTGGGCGGGGCGTAGCCGAGCAGGCGGGCGATCGCGGTGGCTTCGGTGCGCCGGGCGGGGATCGTGTCGGCGGGGCGGCCGGTCACCAGGACGATCGCGTTCCGGATCAGCGACGCCAGCTCCCAGCTGGCGGTCAGCGCCGCGGCCGCGGGCGCGGGCAGCAGGCCCGCCGCCACCGCGGCGTCGATCGCGGTCCCGGTGCGCGTGGTGCGCAGGCCCGGCACGTTGTGCGCATGGCGTAGCTGGAGCAGCTGGATCGTCCACTCCACGTCGGACAGCCCGCCCGGACCGAGCTTGACGTGCAGCGCGGGATCCACGCCACGCGGGATCCGCTCCCCCTCGACCCTGGCCTTGATCCGGCGGATCTCGCGCACCGCGGCCTCGCCGATGCCACCGGCCGGATAGCGGAACTCACCGGCCATCGCGGTGAACTCGGCGCCGAGGGCGGCGTCGCCCGCGGCGGGTTCGGCGCGCAGCAGCGCCTGCGCCTCCCACGGCGCCGACCAGCGCCGGTAATAGGCGCGATAGGCGGCGAGGGTGCGGACCAGCGGCCCCTGCCTGCCCTCGGGGCGCAGGTCGGCGTCGACGAGCAGCGGGGGGTCGGGTACCGGGAGCGCGAGCAGCCGCCGCAGTTCGGCGGCCACGGCGTGCGCCGCGTCCGAGGCCTGTTTGTCGTCCGCGTCCGGCAGCGGGTCGTGCACGAACAGCACGTCGGCGTCGCTGCCGTAACCGGACTCGTGCCCGCCGAACCTGCCCATCGCGATCACCGCGAACCGGGTCGGCAGCGGGCGGCGCAGTTCCGCCTCGATCTTGCCCGTCGCCGCCGCCAGCGCGGCCCGCAGCGTCGCCCCGGTCACCGCGGTCAGGGCCTCGCCGGTCGCGGCGAGCGCGGGCGCGCCGTCGAGGATGTCCGCGCAGGCGATCCTGAGCAACTCGCGGCGGCGCAGGGAACGGACCGTGGCGACCGCGGCCTCGGCGTCATCGACGTGCCGGCCGGTGGCCGCCAGCATCTCGGTGGTGAGCACCGGCTCGGTGCGCGCGTCCAGTTCCGCATCGTCGCCGAACATCGCCACTGCCTCGGGCGCGCGCAGCAGCAGGCCGGTCGCGTAGCGGCTCGAGGCGAGCACCCGGGCCATGCGCTCGGCCGCCTTCGTCTCATCGCGAAGCAGGCGCAGGTACCAGGGCGACTCCCCGAGTGCGTCGCTGACCTGGCGGAACGCGAGCAGCCCCGCGTCCGGTTCGGCGAAGCCGGCGAACCAGCCGAGCAGCACCGGCAGCAGCGTGCGCTGGATCGCCGCGCGGCGGGACACCCCGGAGGTCAGCGCGTCGATGTGCCGCAGCGCCCCCGCCGGGTCCACATAGCCCAGCGCCTCCAGCCGCGCCCGGGCCGCCTCCGGGGTGAGCCTGGCCTCCTCGGACGGGAGCCGGGCGACCGCGTCGAGCAGCGGACGGTAGAAGAGCTTCTCGTGCAGCCGCCGTACCTGGCGGGCATGCTTGCGCCACAGCTGATCGAATTGCGCGGCCGGGTCCGAAGCACTGATGTCGTTCTGAAAAAAGGTTCTGCCTAGCCTGCGCAGGACGGCCGGGTCATCCGGGAGGGTATGGGTGCGACTGAGCCGGTGCAGTTGCAGGAGGTGCTCGGTGCGGCGCAGGAAGCGGTAGGCGGCGCCGAGGTCGGCGGCGTCGGCGCGGCCGACGTAACCGCCCGCGGCCAGCTCGGCGAGGGCCGGCAGCGTCGCGGGGGCGCGCAGCGAGTCGTCCGCGCCGCCGTGCACGAGCTGGAGCAGCTGCACGGCGAACTCGATGTCGCGCAGGCCGCCAGGGCCGAGCTTGAGCTCGCGGCCGGCCTCCCGCTTGGGCAGCGAGTTCTCCACCCGGCGGCGCATGGCCTGGACGTCCTCGACGAAGTGCTCGCGGCGGGCCGCCTGCCAGACCATGGGCCGCAGCGCGTCGGCGTAGTCCTGGCCGAGGGCCAGGTCGCCCGCCGCGGGGCGCGCCTTGAGCAGCGCCTGGAACTCCCACGTCTTCGCCCAGCGCTCGTAGTACGCGCGGTGGCTGGCCAGGGTGCGGACCAGGGGACCCTGACGGCCTTCTGGCCGGAGGTTCGGGTCGACGGGGAAGATGCTGCCCTCGGGGGTGGAGCGCGCGCACACCTGGACGACCGCGGCGGCGAGGCGTTCGGCGGCCGCGTCGGCTGGTTCGGCCACGAAGATCACGTCGATGTCGCTGGCGTAGTTCAGCTCGCGGGCGCCGCACTTGCCCATCGCGACGATCGCGAGGCGTGCGGTCTCGCTGGCCGGCAGTTCGGCGCGGGCGATCCCGAGCGCGGCCTCGAGCACGGCGTCCGCGAGTCCGGCGAGCCGCTCGCCGACCTCCTCGATGGGGATCGCACCGGTGAGGTCCAGCGCGGCGACGCGGAGCAGTTCGCGGTGGTAGGCGGCGGCGAGTTCGGCTGTGCCGGGTGCCGCGGGCATGCTCGGTGTGGGGTCGCGGAGTACCTGGAGGTCTTCGGGGTGCCTGGCCAGGTGGTCGGCGAGGCCTGTGCTGACGCCGAGCACGGCGGCCAGCGGGGCACGCAGGTCTGGATCGTCGCGGAGGCGGCTGGCGGCGCCCGGAATGCGGGACAGGCCGGCCAGCGCCAGGTCGGGATCGGCCGCGTTCGCGAGCGCGGCGAGCAGGTCCTCGTCGGTCTCGGGGTCGATCGCGCCATCGGCGAGCAGCAGCTCGGCGCGGGCTGGATCGGCGAATCCCATCCGGGCCAGCCGCCCCGTCAGCGTCGAACCCCTCACCCGGATAACGCTATCGTGGCGCAGTGAAGAACCTGTTCATCGCGGGCAAATGGCAGCCCGCCGCGGACGGCGGCACGGCCGCGACCATCAACCCGTTCGACGCTTCGGAGCTGGATACGCTCGCCGAGGCGGGTCCGCGTGACATCGATCTGGCGGTCGGCGCGGCACGGGAGGCGTTCGACGAGGGCCCGTGGCGGCGCACCACGGTCACCGAGCGGGCCGCGGTGCTGACCGCGGTCGCCGACCTGCTGCAACGGGAGCGCACCGAGCTGGCCACGATCGAGAGCCTCGACACGGGCAAGACGCTGAACGAGGCGCTCTTCGACGTGGACGACAGCACGGCGGTGTTCCGGTACTACGCCGCGCTGGCGACGAGCGCGCTGCACGCGGGGCGGGTGGTCGACGCGGGACGCGCGAACGTGGTCAGCCGGATCGTCCGGGAGCCGGTCGGGGTGTGCGCGCTGATCGCGCCGTGGAACTACCCGCTGCTCCAGATCTCGTGGAAGCTGGCGCCGGCGCTGCTGGCCGGCAACACCGCGGTGGTGAAGCCGAGCGAGGTCACGCCGCTGTCGACGGTCGCGCTGACCGAGTTGATATCGGAGGCCGGGGTCCCGGACGGGGTGGTGAACCTGCTGCTCGGCTCCGGCGCCGTCGTGGGCGCGGGGCTGGTCGCGCATCAGGGCGTGGACCTCATCTCGTTCACCGGCGGGCTGGCGACCGGGGAGCGGATCATGGCCGCGGCCGCGCGCGGGGTGCGCCGGGTCGCGCTCGAGCTTGGCGGCAAGAACCCGAACATCGTGTTCGCCGACACCGACTTCGAGACCGCCGTGGACAACGCGCTGACCGCGGCGTTCCTGCACTCGGGACAGGTCTGCTCGGCGGGCGCGCGGCTTATCGTTCAGGACAGTCTCTATGATTCGTTTGTCGCCGCACTGGCCGAGCGGGCCGACCGGATCAGGCTGGGCAGCGGGCTGGACCCGGAGACCGAGTGCGGGCCGCTGGTGTCGGCCGCGCACCGGGAGAAGGTGGAGCGGTACATCGCTTTGTCTGTGGCGGAAGGGGCTTCGCTGCTGGCCGGTGGTTCGCGGCCTGCTTCGCCCGAGCTGTCGTCGGGTTTCTTCCTGCGGCCGACGGTGTTCGCGCAGTGCACGCGGGAGATGACGGCGGTGCGGGAAGAGGTGTTCGGCCCGGTCGTGACCGTGGAGCGGTTCGCGACCGAGGAGGAGGCCATCCGGCTCGGCAACGACACGTCCTACGGGCTAGCCGGGGCCGTGTGGACCTCGGATGCCGGCCGCGCCGAGCGGGTCGCCGGGGCGCTGCGACACGGCACCGTGTGGATCAACGACTACCATCCGTACCTGCCGGCCGCGGAGTGGGGCGGGTTCGGCAAGTCCGGCATCGGGCGAGAGCTGGGGCCCTCCGGGCTCGACGAATACACCGAGGTCAAGCACATCTATCACAACACCGCCCCCGCGCCGGCACGGTGGTTCTCCGGGTAGGCGAGGCCCATAAGGTAGAGCCATGACGGAACTCATCCCGCGCGAGATCATTTTCGGCAACCCGGAGCGCGTCAGCCCCGGCATTTCTCCTGACGGCACCCGGCTGGCCTGGATCGCGCCTCGCGACGGGGTGCTGAACGTCTGGGTCGCACCGGCCGGGCCGTCGGGCATCGACTGGGACGCCGCGACCGCGGTGACCGACGACACGGACCGCGGCGTCCGGGTGTTCAGCTGGGCGCGGGACAGCCGCCACCTGCTCTACCTTCAGGACGCGGGGGGCGACGAGAACTGGCGGCTGTACGACGTCGACCTGACCACGATGTCGCGCCGCGACCTGACGCCGTACGAGGGCATCCAGGCGCGGATCATCGCGTCGAAGAAGAGCCACCCTGGCGAGGTGCTCGTCGGGATGAACCAGGAGAACGCGCAGCTGCACGACGTATACCGGCTGTCGCTATCGTCCGGTGAGCTGGTGAAGGAGATCGCGAATCCCGGCTACGCCGGCTGGCTGGCCGACGAGGACATGGTGGTGCGGGCCACGCTGTCCCCGCTGCCGGACGGCGGGTTCGACCTGCTGGTCCGGGATTCGGGTGCGGACACGGAGTGGCGCAAACTGCTGACGATCTCCGCGGACGACGCGACGTCCAGCGACGCGCTGTCGTTCACCGGCGACGGGACCGGGCTGCTGCTGATCAGCGCGGACGGCTCGGACACGGGGCGGCTGGTCCGGGTCGACCTGGCGACCGCGGCGGTAACCGAACTGCTCGCCGATCCGGAGGCGGACGTGGCCGGCGCGATGCTGCACCCGGACACCCGCGAGCCGCAGATCGTCGAGGTGCTCAAGGACCGCGCCGAGTACCACGTGCTCGACCCTTCGGTGGAAGCTGACTTCAAGGCCATCCGTGAGCTGCACCCCGGTGACCCGAACCTGGTCGGCCGGGACGACGCGGACGTGACCTGGCTAGTCGCGTTCACCGATGACACGGGGCCCGTTCGCTACTACAGCTATGACCGTGCGTCGCGCACCGGGAGCTTCCTGTTCGACGCCCGGCCCGCCCTGTCGCGTTACGAGCTGTCCGCGATGGAGCCGTTCTCGTTTGCCGCGCGGGACGGGCTCGTCATCCACGGGTACGTGACGTTCCCCGCGGGGTCGTCTCGGTCCGGCCTGCCGGCCGTGCTGAACGTGCACGGCGGCCCGCAGGTCCGCGACGTGTGGGGCTACCACCCCGAGGCGCAGTGGCTGGCCAACCGGGGCTACTTGTGCATTCAGGTCAACTACCGGGGCTCCACCGGGTACGGGAAGTCGTTCGTCACCGCTGGCGACCGCGAGTGGGGCGCGAAGATGCACGACGACCTGATCGACGCGGTTTCGTATGTGGTAGCCCAGGGCTGGGCGGACCCGTCTCGGGTGGCGATCTACGGCGGCTCGTACGGCGGCTACGCGGCGCTGGTCGGCGCGGCGTTCACGCCGGACGTGTTCCGCTGCGCCGTGGACATCGTCGGCCCGTCGAACCTGAAGACGCTGCTGGAGACCATCCCGCCGTACTGGGCGCCGATGCGGGCGCAGCTTTACAAGCGGGTCGGCAACCCGGAGACCGACGAGGACTTCCTGTGGTCGCGGTCGCCGCTGTCGCGTGCTTCGGACATCAAGATCCCGCTGCTGATCGCGCAGGGCGCCAACGACCCGCGGGTCAAGCAGGCCGAGTCCGAGCAGATCGTCGCCGCGCTGGAAGCGGCCGGCATCGACCACGAATACCTGCTGTTCCCCGACGAGGGCCATGGCTTCGCCAAGCCGGAGAACCGGCTGAAGTTCTACGCGGCCGCGGAGCGCTTCCTGGCCAAGCACCTAGGCGGCCGCTTCGAGGAGTAAGCGCGTTGAGGGCGGCGTGCGGGCGGACGGGCGTGTCGCGCGGTGCGACTGCGACAGGCAGCCGGCCGGCGCGAACCCGGACATATCGGGAGATACGTGGCACGAGAGCGGGCGGGCCAGATTATTGCGGACAGTTACCCCCCCGATCCGGGGGGGTAAGTGTCCGCAATGATTTACGGGCGCTGCGCCGAGCCCGGGCGGACCGCTGAACGGCAAGACCATGCTGGGACAAACCGGGGCACTGCGAACAGCCAGCGCGGCAGTCCGTATGAGGACTGTCCGACGAACGGCTGAACGATTACTGGAACAATCCTGACATTTGCTGCTTGTGTGATTCTGTGCGCACATTCAGACTCATTCGCATGCCAAGACACGCATTCCAGCCGGTGTCCCGGCGCACCAGAAGAATTGCCGTGGCGTGCGGCGCGGCGGGGCTCGTCGTCGCGCTCGCCGTCCCGGCGCTCGCCGTCCCGGCGCTCACCTCCAACGCCGCCACATCATCCCAGCCGTCCCTGCCGTCCCAGCAACAGGCCAGTACCTCCATGCACATCAGCTGCGGCAAGGGATCGAAGATCATGGTCCAGTGCCCCGACGTGTACAACCCCAAGCAGGCTTTCGGCTACTACGTGGGGCACGACGAGCCCGGCGTGTGGGACTGGTCGAACATGCCCGGCTCGGGCAACAACGCCCAGTGGCTGCTGACCCTGCCGAAGGATCCGCCGCCGAACGCCACCCCAGGCGCCGACACCTACGCGTTCGAGAACCACATCGCGTTCTGGTTCGGCATGGCGCTGTGCGCGTCCCAGTCGTACCCGGAGCAGCTGTCCAGCTGCACGCCCGACTCGGACGCCAACATCGTCGACCCGAAGGTGAGCGACCAGCACGCCGGTTCCGCGTACCTGGAGCTTCAGTTCTACCCGCCGGGCTGGGCGCCGTTCCCGTCCGGCGTGAGCTGTGACGCTACCCACTGGTGCGCGGCGATGAACGTCTGGTCCTACTACTTCGACCCGGTGACCGGCCAGGGACTCAACTCCGCGTGCCAGTCCCAGGTCGGCGGCATCGAGCTCGACAACTACGCGTTCATCCAGCGCAACGGCGTGCCGACCGGGCCGCCTGACCCGCTGCACTCCACCGCGGCCACGTTCACGCCGAACTCCCAGACTCTCCTCATGAACCAGGGCGACCACGTCCAGGTCCAGGTCTCGGACAGCCGGAATGGCCTCACTGTCAGGATGTTCGACGCGAGCAACTTCCAGGCCGGGTCCATGACGGCGAGCGCGTCCAACGGGTTCGCCCAGATGGTGTTCGCGCCGAACCCGTCCACCCAATGCCAGGAGACTCCGTACACCTACCACCCGATGTACTCGACCTCCGGTCCGCAGACCCGCGCCACCTGGACCGCCTACCCGTACAACGTCGCCTACTCGGACGAGACCGGGCACTTCCAGTTCTGCAGCCAGGTGAACGAGACCAACGGCAGCTGCACCGGAGAGGAGGGCGCACCGGGTGCGCAGCAGCCCGCCGACTCCGACGACTTCGGGTGCTTTGGCGCGGATCAATCCAGCAAGGACCCGGTGAGCGGGTGCGTCGCGTCGAACTACGGCTTCGACGGCACCTCGTATACCAACGACTGGCCCAACGGCCAGCCGAACCGCGGCACACCGGTGATGTTCTCCGGGCCGACGACCGGCCCTGGCTACAAGGTCAGCTACCAGCGGGAAGCACTCGCCGGACCGCTGCCGTTCATCGAAGCCGGTGGCGGCAACCAGAACTGTGACATCTACACCGAGACGGGCTGCACGCTGCTGCCGGTCACCGACGACGGCACGCCGGCGCAGTTCTATCCGTTCTTCTCCACCACCAGGGTCAACGGCTGTTCCTGGATCGAGGGGACGGACGTACCCGGGCTGACCGTGAACGACTTCGGCGGCCTCAGCCAGTACGGCACGTACAACACGGGCGTGTACTACACGGGCTTGAACGGCAAGCCATACACGTACGCGTCCGACTTCCTGCACGTATTCCCCGACAACCCTTGCCGCGCCGGATAGCCGGCTGAGCGAACTGACGGCGGCTCGCGTGCGCGGGCCGCCGTCGGCGTTATGCGACTGTTACCGAGTTCGTTAACCCCGCGCGGCCCGCCAGCGTGTTCTGCTCGTGATGTCAGCATTGGGCTCGTATCGCGGGGAGCGACACGACCACCCCGCCGACGCTGATCCGCACGCTCAGCGGGTCGACGCTGACCCTGGGCTACTCCTGTCCGAGAGACCAGTCCTCGAGGCACTCGATCACCGCGAGCACCGGCACCGGCGGGATCACGGTCGCCACCGGCGTCGCGGCAGACTACAGCATGGGCAGGTAGCGGCCGAGTTCGTACTCGGTGACCTGGCGGCGGTACTCCTGCCACTCTTCCCGCTTGTTCCGCAGGAAGAAGTCGAACACGTGCTCCCCCAGCGTCTCCGCGACGAGCTCGCTGTCCTGCATGACGTGGATCGCCGCGTCCAGGTCCTCCGGCAGCGGCTGGATCCCCATCGCCCGGCGTTCGGCCGAGGTCAGCGCCCACACGTCGTCCTCGGCACCGTCCGGCAGCGGGTAATCCTCGGTGATCCCCCGCAATCCCGCGGCGAGGATCACCGCGAACGCCAGGTACGGGTTGCACGCGGCGTCCACCGACCGGAACTCGACCCGGGTCGAGTTGCCCTTCTGCGGCTTGTACATCGGCACCCGGACCAGCGCTGACCGGTTGTTGTGCCCCCAGCACACGTACGCCGGTGCCTCACCCCCGGCCCCCGCCGTCCGCTCCGCCGCACCCCACAGCCGCTTGTAGGAGTTCACCCACTGGTTGCACACCGCGGTGATCTCCGGTGCGTGCCGCAGCAACCCGGCGATGAACGCGCGCGCCGTCTTGGACAGCTGGAATTCGGCCCCCGCCTCGTAGAACGCGTTGCGGTCGCCCTCGAACAGGGACACGTGCGTGTGCATCCCGGACCCGGGATGGTCGGTGAACGGCTTCGGCATGAACGTCGCGTACACGTCCTGCTCGATCGCCACTTCTTTCATGACCAGCCGGAACGCCATGATGTTGTCGGCCGTGGTGAGCGCGTCGGCGTAGCGCAGGTCGATCTCCTGCTGCCCGGGCGCGCCCTCGTGGTGGCTGTACTCGACCGAAATGCCCATCTGCTCGAGCATCGTGATCGACTGGCGGCGGAAGTCGTGGGCGATCGAATGGGGCGTGTGGTCGTAATAGCCGCCGCTGTCGATGGGCTCCGGCCTCTGGCCGGGAGCCGGCCGCTCCTTCAGCAGGAAGAACTCGATTTCCGGGTGGGCGTAGAAGGTAAAACCCAGCTCGGCGGCGCGCGCCAGGTTCCGCTTCAGCACCCAGCGCGGGTCAGCGTACGACGGCGAGCCGTCCGGCAGCAGGATGTCGCAGAACATCCGGGCCACCCCCGGATACTCGCCGCGCCACGGCAGCAGCTGGAACGTCGACGGGTCAGGCCGAAGGATCATATCGGCCTCATACACCCGCGCGAACCCCTCGATAGCGGAGCCGTCGAAGCCGATGCCGTCGGCGAATGCCCCCTCCAGTTCGGCCGGGGCGACCGCGATCGATTTCAGCGAGCCGAGCACGTCGGTAAACCAGAGCCGGACAAAGCGGATGTCCCGCTCTTCCAGCGTGCGCAGCACGAATTCTTCCTGCCTGTCCACGGCTATCACTTTAGGATATGGACCCACGCTGACCCGCATACGATCGCCGCATGGGCACTTTCGAGAGCACGGGCACCTTCGAGAGCGCTGACGGCACGCGGCTTGCCTACCATCTGGCCGGTGCGGGCCGTCCGCTGATCTGCCTGCCCGGCGGCCCGATGCTGGCCTCGGCCTACCTGGGCGACCTAGGCGGGCTATCCGCCCATTGCGAGCTGGTGCTGCTGGACCTGCGCGGCACCGGGGACTCGGCCGTCCCGGCGGACCCGGCGACCTACCAACGCGGCCGGCAGGTCGAGGACGTCGAGGCGCTGCGCGTGCACCTTGGGCTGGACCGGCTCGACATCGTCGCGCACTCGGCCGGCGCGTCGCTCGCCGTGCGGTACGCGGCCCGCCACCCCGGCAACGTGAGCAGTCTGCTGCTGCTCAACCCCAGTCCGCGGGCGGTCGACCTGGAGATCGCCGATCAGGACCGCCGCGAGCTGGCCGAACTCCGACGCGGAGAGCCCTGGTTTCCGCAGGCGTTCGCCGCGTACGAGCGGATCGCGGCGGGCCAGCGGGCCGACTCCGATTGGGCGGCGATCACCCCGTTCATGTATGGCCGGTGGGATTCCGCCGCCCGGACCCATAACGAGCGGCTGGAGGCCGGGCGGAACGCGACGGCCCGGCGCATGTTCTACGCGGCGGACGCGACCGGCACCGACGCGGTCCGGGCCGCGATCGCCCGTCTTGAGGTACCCGTCCTCATCGTCGCGGGCGAGTACGACGCGGCGCTCCCGCCTAAGCGCGCCGCCGAGTACGCCGCCCTGTTCCCCCGCGCCGAGGTAGTCGTGCAGCCCGCCGCGGGCCATTACCCCTGGATAGACGACCCTGAGTCGCTCGTGGCCACGATAACCGCGTTCTACCCGCAACGTTGATCAACGTGGGCCGTAGGCTGGAAGCGTGACTACGCTGCGGATTGCGCTTGCCCAGGTCAACGCCACGGTCGGCGATCTTGACGGGAACGCGGACCTGATCGTCGAGTGGACCCGCCGGGCCGCCGCGCACGGCGCCCGCGTGGTGGTCTTCCCGGAGATGATGCTCACCGGCTACCCGGTCGAGGATCTCGCGCTGCGCGCCTCGTTCGTGAACGCGTCCATCGCCACCCTGCGCGCGGTCGCCGACCGGCTCGCGGCCGACGGCCTCGGCGGCCTGGCGGTGGTCGCCGGCTACCTGGACCGGCGGGCCGATCTCGCGCCCCGCACCGGGCTGCCCGCGGGGGCGCCGCTGGACGCGGCGGCGCTGCTGTACGCCGGCGAGGTGGCCGTTACCTCGGCTAAGCATCATCTGCCTAACTACGGGGTGTTCGACGAATTCCGTTACTTCGTGCCAGGCGACACACTGCCGGTGTTCCGCCTGCCGGTGAACGACGGCGAAGCGGTCGACGTGGCGATCGCCATCTGCGAGGACCTCTGGCAGGATGGCGGCCCCGTGGCGGTGACCCGGCAGGCGGGCGCGAGCCTGCTCGTGGTGCCGAACGCTTCCCCGTACGAGCGCGGCAAGGACGACGTGCGCCTCGACCTGTGCGTCCGCCGGGCGCGCGAAGCGGGCGCGGCGCTGGCCTACGCGAACCTGATCGGCGGCCAGGACGAGCTGGTCTTCGACGGTGACTCGATCCTGGTCTCCGCCGACGGCGACCTGCTGGCCCGCGGGCCGCAGTTCGAGGAGGCGCTGGTCGTCGCCGACCTGTCGCTGCGGCCGGCCACCGGCCAGTTGCCCGACGGATTGCCGGTCGACGCGGGCGACGGCACGACGATCACCATCAAGCCCGTGACCTTGCCTGCCGCGAACCTTCCCGCTGTCGCGGATCAGCCGGCCGAAACGCTGTGGCCTCGTCTGTCTGACCCGGCCGAGGTCTACGCGGCCCTCGTCACGGGGGTCAGGGACTATGTCACGAAGAACGGTTTCCGGTCCGTCATCCTCGGGCTGTCGGGTGGCATCGACTCCGCGCTGACCGCGACGATCGCGGCCGACGCGATCGGTCCAGCGAACGTCCACGTGGTGCTGATGCCGAGCCGCTACTCCTCCGACCACTCGGTCTCGGACGCCGAGGACCTGGTCAAGCGCCAGGGCTTGCAGGCCGTCACGATGCCGATCAAGCCGATGGTCGACGCGTTCACCACCGAACTGGAGCCGGCCGGCTTTCCCGCATCCGGCCTGCCGGCCGAGAACCTCCAGGCGCGCGTGCGCGGCATGATCTTGATGTCGCTGTCCAACGCGGCCGGCCACCTCGTGCTGACGACCGGCAACAAGAGCGAACTGGCGACCGGGTACTCGACGCTCTACGGCGATTCGGCCGGCGGCTTCGCGCCGATCAAGGACGTGCCGAAGACCCTGGTGTGGGAGTTGTCCCGCTGGCGGAACGAGGAGGCCGAACGCAACGGGGCGACGCCGCCGATACCGGAGAACTCCATCACCAAGCCGCCGAGCGCGGAGCTGGCGCCCGGTCAGGTGGACACCGACTC
>Ga0070741_10008578_pt1 | contig 20395 bp, 21 predicted proteins | sample Coa_R1_4_FD_66440 | JGI IMG/M metagenome (GOLD analysis project Ga0070741, IMG submission 66440) | Surface soil microbial communities from Centralia Pennsylvania, which are recovering from an underground coalmine fire - Coalmine... | ecosystem: Environmental > Terrestrial > Soil > Unclassified ...
CGGGGCCGGGACGGTTCAGGAAGCCTGCAGTTCGACCGCCTTCGGTCCCTTGCCGTGCTTGTCCGGCTCGGTTTCGAACGAGATCCGCATTCCGTCGGTCAGCGCGGGAATGCCCGACCGTTCGACGGCGGTCACGTGAACGAAGACGTCCTTGCCGCCGCCGTCCGGCGTAATGAAGCCGTATCCTTTCGACGCATTGAAAAACTTCACAGTTCCGGTCTGACGCATTGATTGACCTTTTGGCTGGTGATCGGCGCATTGGCGCGCCGAGGCAGCTTTTCGGATCAGGGGATGGTCGGTTTGCTTGTCGCGGGGAGGTGGGAGCCGAGCCTCTTGGCGAGGCTGTGTCCGCAGCCGGGCACCGCCCGTGCTCTTTGCGATCTTCTCTCCCGTCCAGACCTTGGCCCGATGGTCTGCCTAGGTTCGGTTTATGCTCGAAATAAAGGCAGAACGCAAATCCGCCGCCGCCCCAAAAACCGGGCGCCCGATCGGTACAAACTTGCGTGAACGGCGTGACGGGCGGCCCGGCATCGCCTTAAATCCGGGGCAACGGATTTCTTCAGGAGGAGCCGGCCGATGACCGTCCAGGATCAGCGGGTGCCGCCGATCTCGCAGCAGATGATCGACCTCTATGACGAATATACCCACCTGACGCTCGACCGGCGCTCCTTCATGGAGAAGCTGACGCGGCTTGCCGGGAGCGCCGCGGCGGCGGCGGCCATCGTTCCGGTGATCGCGGCCAATCCGGCCCGCGCGGCGCAGGTCGCGCCCGACGATGCCCGCCTGACCACCGACCAGGTCTCCTATCCGGGCTCCGGCGGCAGCATGAGCGGCTATCTCGCGATGCCCGCCAGTGCGGGCGGCAAGCTCCCCGGTGTCATCGTCATCCACGAGAACCGCGGCCTCAACCCGCATATCGAGGACGTGACCCGCCGGCTGGCGCTCGAGGGCTTCGTCGCGCTCGCTCCGGATTTCCTGTCGCCCTATGGGGGCACGCCCGCCGACGAGAACGCGGCGCGCGATCTCTTCCAGAAGATGGACATGAAGAAGACGGTCGGGAACGCCGTCGCCACGGTCGCTTTTCTCAAGGCCGACGCGCGCACCAACGGCAAGGTCGGCGCGGTCGGCTTCTGCTGGGGCGGCGGCCTCGTCAACCAGCTCGCGGTGAGCGCGCCCGACCTCGCCGCCGCCGTCGCCTATTACGGTCAGCAGCCCGACCCGGCCGCGGTGAAGAACATCAAGGCGAAGATGATGCTGCACTATGCCGGTCTCGACGAGCGCACCAATGCCGGCATTCTCGCGTTCGAGGATGCGCTGAAGGCGGCGGGCGTGCAGTTCCAGATCTACATCTATGACGGCGTCAATCACGCCTTCAACAACGACACGTCGGAGGCGCGCTACAACAAGCAGGCCGCTGATCTCGCATGGTCGCGCACCGTCGCCTTCCTCAAGGACGTGCTCTCGTCGTGAAGCGCGGTCGGATCGCGATCGCCGTTGCCCATGTCGATGCGCGGGAGTGATCGCGCCGACGCAATGCGGAGGAGCCGATCGTCCGATCCGGCGTGTCGAGGTGTCGGAATGCGTGTCGGCAAATTAGCGCGATCTTAACCGGCAATCTCGATATACAATATTCCGCGCGAGCCGATTCGGGCTCGGCATCTAGCTAGGAGAAGCACTTTGGCCAAGACCGCTACTCGTAAGCCCGCCGCGAAGAAGGCTCCGGCGAAAAAGGCTGCTGCGAAGAAGCCCGCCGCGAAGAAGACCGGCGCGAAGAAGAAATAGCGTATCGCGTAAGCACTTCCGCTTTCGCCTCGCGGCCTGCTCTTCGGACGGTCGCGCGGCGAACGGAGGAAGCCCAGAGAGGGGCATCGCAAGGTGCCCCCGCTTCCTCCCGAAGACGAACACAAAGATGCGGCGCGCCTCGGGCGCGCTTTTTCATTTCCGCCCGGCGCTCTCCGCGAGAGACCGCGCCAGCGCCGACAGTTTCAGCACAGTGTTCCAGTTCCGCGCGGTGCCGGTCGTGGCGAGCGCCCGCTCGATCGCAGTCAGCGTCAGCTTCGATGTGCCGATGCCGGCCGGATAGACGACGTAGGCCGTCCGCCCGATCACCCGCGACATTTCCGGCCCCCTGATCGCGGCGGCCAGAGCATCTGCCGCGGCCGCCGACGGCGCCTCGGCGAGCGCCACCGCGACGAGGCGGGCAGGGGCGGATTTTGCTTCGCCGGGAAACGGATTTGCCGCGATCATCGCGTCCCATTCGGCCGGACTGCGCAGCAGGAAACGGGTCGCCAAACCCAGGGTTTTCCTCGTTTCTTCCTCGAGGAGCTTCTCCAGCGCCGCCGCCTTCCGCGCGCTCCGGAAGACGAGGTTGCCGCTGTTGAGGAGCGTGCGCGCATCATCGAGTTGGAGGCGGGCGGCAAGTTCCCGGAGGGCCGCCATGGCGACCAGCTTGCCGCCGACATTGACGCCGCGGAGGAGGGCGATGTGGACACCCACGCGATGCGTTCCCGGCCCGGTCGTCAGAGCTGCCGCGTCTCGCCCGCGGCGTAGGCGAGGACGCTCCGCTCGCTCGGCGCGGCGTCCTTCAACGCCGCCCGCCACGCCGCCATGTGCCCGGTCCTGCCGTGCGCGGCGAGCGCGTCCCAGTTCGACCAGCGCTCGGCGATGCGGAGCACGCCCGGCTCGACCGCGTCCTCGGCGAAGGCATAGAGGTGGCAGCCGTCCTCCATACGCGTCGCTTCGACCATCGCCCGGATCGCCGGCTTGAGTGCGGCGAATTGCGCGGGCGCAAACTTGAGGTGACCGACGACGAGGATCATGTTTCTCTTTTCCGGTTGGGCGCTGTCGCCCCGGGAGGAGACGCGGATGAATGCACCGCACCGCTGCGTCCGGGCAAGCCTGATCGCCGCGCTGTTCGCGTTGGCCGGCGAATCATTGCCGGCTGCGGCCGCGGCGCCGGTGAAGTGGAACCGGGTCGACACCGGGCAGGGCTGGACGATCGTCGTGCCCGAGGGATACGCGGTGAACCCATCCTATCGCTACGACCAGCTCGGCGCCGGCAGAACGATCGCCGGCACCGCGTTCACCGTTCCCGAGCGCATATGGAAGGGATCGAACCTCTCCGCCGACAGCTACCTCAGCGTCGAGGAGATACGGGGCGCCGCGAAGTGCACCGCGGCGCTCTTCCTTCCCGCCGGCGCCGAGGTGAAGAGCGTCACCGACAAGGGCCAGCGATACACGCTCGGAACCTTCGGCGATGCCGGCGCCGGCAATTTCTACGACCAGACCGTCTATGCGCGGGCGACCGGAGCCCGCTGCATCGGCGTCCGCTACTTCATCCACGCGACCAATATCGGCAATTACGATCCCGGCACGGTCGAGGAGTTCAACCGCGCCGGGCTCATCGCGCAGTGGGACAAGATCCGCCGCTCGATCAGCTTTCCCTAGCCGCCGATCTTCTTGCCCGCGGCAAGCGCCTGCATCAGCAGATTGATGAAGGCGCTCACCAGCGCCTGCTTCACCGGGCCATGGAGGAAGGGAAGCGGAATCGCCTGCATCAGGATCGCGGGCAGGTTTTCCTTCAGCGCAGAGATGATCTCGCCCGGCACCGCGGTGCCGCCACCGGCGGCGACCGCGAGGATTTCCTTCGGGACACGCCTTCCTGATGGCCCGCTCAGGTGCAGCCGGCCGCCTTCGCGATTTGGTCGCCGATCGCGATCAGGCGCTCGGCCACCGCGCGTATTCGCGGGAAAAGCGTCAACAGGAGAAGCGCTCCGGTGAGCACCGGCTTCGCTTCCGCCCAGATCGCGCAGAAGTTTCCGGGGGCGAGTTTTGCCGCCGCCGGGGCGGCGGCCGTCGCCCCTACCGCACCGGCCGCCATCAATGCCATCGGTTGCGGAACTGCCGCCTCTGCAGCGTGTGCGGCCTTCACGATATCCAGGGCTGCAGCATTCAGATCCAGGGTGTTCGCCATTTCGTTCCTCCCGTGCTTTCCGGACGCCTGCCCGTCAAGAGTGTATTATATCATAGATACAATTATTACGATTATCCGGTAGCGATGGGAAGTCCCCGGTGATGCGATCGGAATCCTCCCGCCAGCGTCCTGTCAGGAGCGTTGCGCGGCCCCTCGCCAAGCCTGCTCAAACCCCCCATATTCGCGTCATGCCTCCTCGCAAAACCGGATTCGGCGAAGCGCCCCAGGGGGCGTGGAGCGCCCCGCAGGTCCCGCCGGAGGCGGGCCCGAAGACAGGCCCCGGCGCGCCGGGGCAGAAGAAGGAACGTCCGCTGCGGACATCGCGCGGCACCTCGATGGGCGGCCTCGGCTCGGCCCGCGAGCGCGCCGCCGTCGGCCTCAATCCCGTCCCCGGCCTCGATGTCTCCCTGGAGGAGGCCGAGGCCCTGCCGAAGGGCGGGGTCACCGCCACGGTCGAGGCGCTGTCGGCGCTCATCGAAAGCGGCCGGCCGGAATTCCGCGACAAGACCTGGGTGCCGCACCGTCCGCCGCGGCCGGAGAAGTCCGAGGGCGGCATCCCGCTCCGCATCGCCTCCGACTTCGAGCCGAAGGGCGACCAGCCGACGGCAATCGCCGAGCTCGTCGCCGGGGTGAATGCAGAGGAGCGCGACCAGGTCCTCCTCGGCGTCACCGGCTCGGGCAAGACCTATACGATGGCCAAGGTCATCGAGGCGACCCAGCGCCCGGCGCTGATCCTCGCGCCGAACAAGACGCTCGCCGCCCAGCTCTACGGCGAGTTCAGGAGCTTCTTCCCGGACAACTCGGTCGAGTATTTCGTCTCCTATTACGACTACTACCAGCCCGAGGCCTACGTGCCGCGGACGGACACCTATATCGAGAAGGAATCCTCGATCAACGAGCAGATCGACCGCATGCGCCACTCGGCGACGCGGGCGCTCCTCGAGCGCGATGACGTGATCATCGTCGCCTCGGTGTCCTGCATCTACGGCATTGGCTCGGTCGAGACCTATACCGCGATGACGTTCAGCCTCACCGTCGGCGAGCGCATCGACCAGCGCCAGCTGCTCGCCGACCTGGTGGCGCTCCAGTACAAGCGCGGCGATTCCGATTTCCGGCGCGGCTCGTTCCGCGTCCGCGGCGACACCGTCGACCTGTTTCCCGCTCACCTGGAAGACCGCGCCTGGCGCATCAACCTGTTCGGCGACGAGATCGAGTCGATCGTCGAGTTCGATCCGCTCACCGGCCAGCGGCAGGGCGACCTCAAGTCGGTGCGCGTCTACGCCAATTCGCACTACGTCACGCCGCGGCCGACGCTGATCCAGGCGGTGAAGGGCATCCGGGAAGAGCTGAAGTTCCGGCTCGACGAACTCACCGCCGCCGGGCGGCTCCTCGAAGCGCAGCGGCTCGAACAGCGCACCCGCTTCGACATCGAGATGATCGAGGCGACGGGTTCCTGCGCCGGCATCGAGAACTACTCGCGCTATCTCACCGGCCGCCGTCCCGGCGAGCCGCCGCCGACGCTGTTCGAGTACCTCCCCGACAATGCGCTCGTCTTCGTCGACGAGAGCCACGTCACCATCGGCCAGCTCGGCGGCATGTATCGCGGCGACTTCCGCCGCAAGGCGACGCTCGCCGAATACGGCTTCCGCCTGCCGTCCTGCATGGACAACCGCCCGCTCCGCTTCGAGGAATGGGACCTGATGCGGCCGCAGACCACCTACGTCTCGGCGACACCGGGCGCGTGGGAGATGGAGCGGACCGGCGGCGTGTTCACCGAGCAGGTCATCCGCCCGACCGGGCTGATCGACCCGCCGGTCGAGATTCGCCCGGCGAAGAGCCAGGTCGACGACCTCCTCGGCGAGGTCCGCGCCGTGGCGGCGCAGGGCTACCGGGCGCTGGTCACCGTGCTCACCAAGCGCATGGCCGAGGACCTCACCGAGTACCTGCACGAGCACGGCGTCCGCGTCCGCTACATGCATTCCGACGTCGAGACGCTGGAGCGGATCGAGATCATCCGCGACCTGCGCCTCGGCGCCTTCGACGTGCTGGTCGGCATCAACCTTCTGCGCGAGGGTCTCGACATCCCCGAATGCGCGCTGGTCGCCATCCTCGACGCCGACAAGGAAGGGTTCCTGCGCTCCGAGACCTCGCTCATCCAGACCATCGGGCGGGCCGCCCGCAACGTCGACGGCCGCGTCGTCCTCTATGCCGACAAGGTCACCGGCTCGATGGAGCGCGCCATCGCCGAGACCGCACGCCGGCGCGAGAAGCAGGCGGCCTACAATGCCGAGCACGGCATCACGCCGGAGAGCATCAAGAAGTCGATCGGCGACATCATGTCCTCGGTCTACGAGCGCGACCATGTCACCGTGCCGGCCGGGCTTGCCGAGGAGGGCGCGCTCGTCGGCCATAACCTCAAGGCCGCCATCGCCGACCTCGAGAAGCGCATGCGCGATGCCGCCGCCGATCTCGAATTCGAGGAGGCGGCGCGGTTGCGCGACGAGATCAGGCGCCTCGAGCAGATGGAACTGGCCGTCGCCGCCGACCCGCTCGCCCGCAATCCCGGCGAGGGGAATGGCAGTGGCGGTGCAAGAAAGGGCGCCAATCCTCCTCCGCGAAGCGGGGGAGGGGGACCGGCAAAGCCGGTGGAAGGGACGGGAGCGGGCAACCCCGAAGGCCGCCCGCGCGACCCGACTTCACCCGACATCTGGAAGCGCCGCTATGCACCGGAAGAAGTCCCGGTCGACTCCGCCACGCCAAAGACCCGCGCGCGCAAGAATAGCCTCCAAGAGGCGAGGAGCGCCGAAGGCGCGACCGGGATCACTACGAATCGTCCAAGGAAGAATTCCTTGGACGAGATGACCATCCGCCGGACCGAGGTGCCGCTCGGCGGCAGGAGCAAGGTGGCCAGGCCTTCGCTCGACTACATGGGTCCGGGCACGGACCTCGAAGTCCCGCTCGGCGACAAGCCGCGTCCGGTCGGGCGCTCCATCGGCGGCCGTCCCGGCAGCGACGTGGGCAAGCGCGGACGTCGGTAGCCGCGCCAGGCGAAGCGTCGCGCTCAGGGGGCGATCGCGCCCTTCTGCGAGGTCCTCGGTGCCTTGGCCGTCCCGCGGATGCCGGCCGATTTGATGCATTGCGCGTAGATGTCCGTGCACTTGTTCTCGCAGAGTTCGCGGTCGGCGCGCGACAGCACGTTCGCGCCGCCGTTGGAGCGCTGGCAGGCATCGAGACACGCATTGTGGCTGGCGTCGCACGCAAAGACGATCGCCGACTTGTCGGGCTTGTCGTCATTGTCTGCGGCGAGCGCCGCGCCTGCGAGAATCACCGCGAAGGCGGCAATGGCCGGTCGCAATCCGAGGGACATGGCAGTTCCTCCGTCGTACCCCCCCCCCCAGCGAGGCTACCCTCGCGTCGCTCCGCCTGAAAGCGGGCGCCGGATAATCCAGGACGATGATGCCGGCGCCCGCGAGGCCGGGATGCGCGAGGAAGGGCGCGAGGGCGACCGCTTGCCGCGACGCCGGCATCCGCGTCGCGTTCGTGGCCGGCGACATCGGTGCGGATCGCGGGTCTGACCTGGGCTTCCGCCCGCCGTCCCTAGAACGCGATGCTGAGCCCGCCGCCGACCTGCGTGTGGGTGCCGATGGCCGGGCCGGTGGTGCTGACCAGGAACGCATCGAGCGACAGGCTGCCCTTCACCTTCCACCCGGCGCGGGCGCCGAACTCGCCGAACGTGTAGTCCCCGGCGCTCCCGGTCAGGCCGCCGAAGCCGGTGATGCTGGCGCTCACGTCGTGCGCGCCGCCGAAGGAGCGGCCGACCGCCGCCGACAGGGTGAAGTCGAGTTTCGGCGAGAGCTTCCGCGTCCACGCCACGCCGGCCTTGAAGAGGTTGGTCCGGTCGGTGGCGGCGGCAAAGCTCGCCGGGAACGGGTTGGCCGGACCCAGCGCCTCGCTGTAGGCGCCGACGCTCAGCCAGTTGCGGGCGAGCGTGGCCGAGAAGACCAGCTCGTCCGTCGGGCGCGGCGAATAGAGCATGCCGGCGCGCAGCGACAGCCCGGCGGCCGCGCCGCTCGCATCGCCCTCGCCGACGGCCGGCGCACTGCCGTTCAGGTAGCGGCGGGTGAAATGCATGTCGAGCGACGGCGAGCCCCAGGCGGCGACCTCGCCGAAGGGACGGAGGCCGGCGTCGCCGGGCCTGACGTAGCGGAGCGCCGCGTCGATGAGCGCCGCGCCGCTGACGCTGGCGCCGCCCGCCGATTGCTCGACATAGGCGGCGCCGCCGATGAGGCTGAACCCGTCGCCGAGATTGTACTTTCCGCGCGCCCCGAGCGTGACCGAGCCGGCCGCCGCAAACGCGCCGGCGTCGCTGCCGCCTTCCAGCGGGTCGACGAAGCCGAGCATCAGGTCGGCGGTGCTGGTGAGATGCGTGGTGATCCCGCTGTGCTCGCCGGCGACATCGCCAAGAGAGCCGTTGACGCTCCCTTGCGTGGCGAAGCCGGCGAAGCACGGGCCTTCAACATCGTCGTCGCAGTACTGGACGATGAACGGCTCGGTTTCGTTGAGCGGCGTGTCGGGCGTGACGGCCGCGCCGCTGATGAACTGGCCGTCGCGCGAAATGCCGGTCGCGGCGACGAAGGTGATGCCGGTCATCGGCACGCCGGCATCGGTCATCAGCTGCGTCAGGTCCTTCATTCCCGTCGATTCCGACCAGCGGAACGCCCGCGTATCGTCGCCGTAGTCCCAGCCGGGATTAAAGCGGGTGAGCGGGCGGTCCGCCGAGATGCCGACCGCGACCTTGCCGTTGTCGCTGACCCCGGTCGCGACCGCGTTGTCGTCGCCGGCGAGCACGCCGAGGTCGTGCATCGTCGTGTCGGCGACCGTCCACAGGACGGCATGCGAATTGTTGGAGCCGAGGCCCGCCTGGCCGGCGATCACCGAACCGTCGCCGGTGATAGCGGTGGCGATTGAGTTGAAGGCGAAGGCGCCCGAGTAGGTATTGAGGTCGGTGAAGGTGCCGCCGCTGTCGGGGCTCCACAGGAAAGCATGCCGTCCGCCAGCGAACTCGGCCTCGCCGACTACGAGGTTGCCGGTCGCGTCGAGGCCGAAGGCGCGCGAATAGCCCGAGTCCCCGACCGGCGCGCCGAGATCGTGGATGGTCGTGTCGCTCGCCGTCCAGCGGAAGGCGTGCGTCATGTCGAGATTGTCCGGGTCGTTGGTCGGGTCGGAGGGGAAGTCCGAGAAGCCGACGACCACCGAGCCGTCATCGGTCACATCTGTGGGAATCGAAGAAGCCGTCGCCTGCGCATCGACCCCGCCGAGCGCGCCGAGGGGCACCACGGGGCCGTCGTTGACTTGAAGATATGCCTGGAACGGCCCGCCATTGCCGTCGTCGAGGAAGCCGACGGTGGCGGGATCGCCCGATTGGTTGGTGGCGTTGCCGTTGGTGCCGCCGTCGCCCGTGAATTCCGCATCTAGAATCAGCAGGCGTCCCGTGTTGGACGGGAGGCCGAACCCGCCTTCGTGCGGTTTGTAGTGAAAGTGCGCCTTGAACGGCCTCGTGACGGTCGTATGGAGGTTCTCGTCGAAATAAGTGACCGTGCCGACGATATCGAGGTCCTGGTGGTGGTAGTCGGGGTCGGTCCGTCCGGCGATGGCGACTGTCGTGTCCTCGGGCAGACCCAGCTCGTCGATGACGCCATCCCGAACGTCGTCGAAGTTGCTGGCGCTCAGCGCCGCAACGGCTGGCTCACAGGCCCACAACAAAAGCACCGTTGCAGCGGCGCGGCGCATGAGTGCCGTCAGCCGGCGCTGAAATCGACCTTCCCGAATGCGCCCCGCGCAACGCGCCATAGCTGCACCCCGTCGCTGCAACTCCCAGACGAAAAAATCTGGCGCGGCGGCCGGGCCATGTCGAGTCGTTTATGGGTCGGGCGATGCGGATCGGCCTGACTGTTGCATCGATGCGACGCCGGGGTGCCGACGGTTCGCCCGCCCGCAGGGCGCCCCGCCGCCGCGTTGACCCGCGGACGTCAGGCGTTTCCGCCGCCGAGGGGGAAGACGGAGCCCCGGGCGCGGGCGCTCGCGCGAAGCCTACGGCTTCCCGCTCACCGTGATGCCGTTCCCGGAGCCCGAAATGACGCCCTTGTTGATGATCGTCACCGAACCGGTTGCACCCGTCACCGAAAGCCCGGTCGAGCCGGTGATGGTTCCCTTGTTGACGATCGTCTTCGACGCCGTGCCGGTGACCGTCAGCCCCACGCTCGATCCGCCGGTGATCGTGCCCTTGTTGATCACGCCGCTATAGGGCGTCGTCACCGCCACCGGACCGTGCGACCCGGTGATCACAAAGGGCGCGGCAAGGGCGCCGCCGCCGGCGAGGCCGAGCGCGGCGGCAAGGGAAAGCGCGGCGGCAAGAGAGAGCGTGAGCTTCATCGCACGAGCCTCCGGGCGCGGGTGTCGCCGGACCGTAGTCCATCCCCGCCGCGCCGCGCAATCGGTGGAGGCGCGGTCGGGATCGATACTTCTCCGCGCGGATCGAACGTGCAGCCGGCCTACTCCGCCGCCGGCAGCGACGCTGAATTGTAGGCGTAGGTTTCCCAGGTCGGGCGATAGTCGGCTCTTGCCTGGTTTCCCCAGACCGTCCAGCCGGGCCGCTCGCCGCGGGCGAACAGCTCGAGATACGGTCCCGGCGAGCACGCCTCGATGATCGCGTATTGCTCGTCCGGTTTTCGGCTGTGCTCGCGCTTGCGCGTCTCGATCATATTCACTTGGCTGCGTCCGGGTGGCAACGTCCGCGCGTTCTTGCCGCGCGTGCCGAACAGCAGCAGTTCGGTGACATTGCGGAAATAGAACCCGACGCCGCGGCCGTCCGAGCCGCCATCCTTCCTCACTTTATGCCAGACGATGTTGCCCTTGTAGGCAAACCCCCACGCGGCCATGACTTGCAGCGCCTCGGGGAGCAGGGCGTTCGGGGTCCAGAGGTACAAGTGCGCAGTGGGCGCCGCGACCCCTTCAATCGGCAATGCGCAAATATCTTCGACCGCCATGGTCGCGTAGCGCGCGAGACGCCGGTGCTCGGGCGCGACCTTGCCGGTGCGATTGGTAAAGCGCCACGGCGGGTCGGCGAGAACAGTCGGAAATCTCCTCCCACGAGCAAAGGCGGCAAAATCGCGGGCCCCGGCCCAACCGTCCTCTGTGATTCGGCTAAGGGTCATGGCTCTTGACGCGCTTTCGAGTGGTCCTGGCGATGGGAACGAAACGGGAACCTACACTAGGATCGGCTATGTCGTCCAGATAGAGTGTTGGCTTCATACCGATAACGAACACAGGACATCCACCGCCGGCGCCTCCCTGCAGCTTACGAAGGAGTTTGCTGAGGATTGTGGTTGTTGGACCGTAGCTGCTGCCCTTGCCGATTGCATTGAAGACGCTCTGCAATTCGTCGCAGCGGGTCACAATCACGCCGACGTCGGCAACTCGCAGCTCGAAGAGAAGACGAAAATTGTTGAGGTCCCGATCGTAAAACTCGGTCTTGTTATTCCATTCCAGTTCGAGAGCGATCTTTCCTTTGAAGCAGTCAACCTCGTGCGTCGGGCTTTTTATTTCCTGCGCGCTACCTCCTGTCTTGACAACGATGCTGGTGTCAAATTCCTGCGGCTGCCAGCCAGCCGCGCGGAACAGTCGGTCCATCCGGATCGCGACAAGGCTCTTCCCGCCGCCCTTCGTTCCAACCTCGCCGATGTCCGATCGCAGTATTCGGAAACTGCTCAGAATTGAGAGAATGTCAGCCCATTCATCTGGGTAAGCGCCCCTAAGAATGGGAATTGCGTTCCGCCACTGATGAAATTCGTAAAGAGCACCCAGGTGCTCAGGCAACAAAAGCTGCGCCGAATGCCCCGAATCCCGCATGTCCGAAGGGTAACGAAGGCGCCAGGTCGGATCTAGGGTCAGTCTTTTGCTTCAGCCAACGGTTCAAGCCACAACGGCGCCCTCTCACGCTTCGCAGCCGCTTGGGCGAAGAGATCAAGAATTTCCCGCTCATAGAAGCCGGCTGCCTGAAGGACTCTGATGGCCGATCCCAGAACTTCCGTTGCGATTTCCATCTTGTTGGGATTGGCCATGTAGGGCGGTCGTGCCGTCATCTTTCTCCTCCCGAGGGGTCAGACGCGCGCATGCAAGAAGCATGATTCTTGTGTGCCGCGCTGCTCACCGCAAGATATCGAGCCGGGGAGCAGCGACACCGGCTCCGCCGCCCCGCTACCCCCTGCGCGCCATCACCGCGTTCAGCGTCGCCCGGACCCGGAAGCCGATCGTCTCGTAGAGCCGGATCGCGGCGGTGTTGCTCGCCCAGGCGTGGAGGTACGGCGTCTCGCCGCGGTCGAGCAGCCGCCGCGTGACGTGGACGGAGAGGAGGCGGGCAAGGCCCTTGCCGCGGAAGTCCGGGTGCGAGCAGACGCCCGAGACCTCGGAATAGCCGTCGACCTTCATCCGCTCCCCGGTCATCGCCGCCAGCCGGCCGCCGATCCTCACCCCGAAGAAATCGCAGAGCGCCTGGGCGCGGAGCGTGAACGGACCCGGCCGCGTCAGCGTTGCCAGTTCGAGCATTTCCGGCGCGTCCGCCTCGCTCAGTTTCTCGATCCGCGGATCGGCGACCGGGGCGGGCGGATCGGCCAGCACCATCTGCACCACCGGCGCCGCGACCACCGGGACGAAGCTGGGCGGCACGGCCGGCTCGTCGGCTTCGAGCTGGACGATCTCCTCGCCGGGTCCGGCGAGCGCGCCGAGCGCGGCGAGGCTTTCGGCGCTGCGGTCGCGGGCGGCGGCAAACGGGATGATCGCCGGGGGGAAGCGACGCGCCAGCGCCCCGCCTTCGGCGAGCGCCGCCTGGCGGGTGGTGAGCGCGCTCCACACCGGCCGGTCGAGAATATGCGCCATCGCGGTCACCCCGCCTTTCCGGCGGCGCGGCCGGGCGGCGCCGTCCTCGCCCGGTGCGGCTTCCTGGCATGAAACGGAGGTGATTGGCGGATTGCCATGGGTCGCTCGGGCCGGGAGGCATTCCCGGGCTGCTTAATTATGCGGAAAGACACCGGTTGTAAGTTTAGCGCCGTGCCCGTCAGGCCGCGGTCGGCCGTGGGCGCCGAACTCCATGGAAAGCAAGGGTGCGCGGGTGATTAGCCGATCGGAGAAGAAGGGTAAAGGCGGCGTTGCCAAGCGCGCCCGGCCGAAGTCGGGCGGACGGCTTCCGGCGAAGACCCCGGCGCCGCCGGAACGGGAGGGGGACGGCGAAGCCGACCGGCTCCGCCTTCGCGCGCTCATTAATTGCGTGCCCGACTATCTCTTCGTCAAGGACAACGAGAGCCGCTTCGTTGTCGCCAACCGCGCCGTCGCCGCCGACCTCGGCCTCAACCCCGAGGACCTGATCGGCAAGACCGATTTCGAACTGCATGCGCCGGATCTCGCCCGCAAGTTCTTCGCCGACGAGCAGCAGGTCATCCGCTCGGGCAAGCCGCAGATCGACATCGAGGAATTCGTCGTCACGACCACGGGCGAGCAGAAATGGCTCTCGACCAGCAAGTTGCCGCTCCGCGATCCGGCGGGCCGCATCGTCGGCATCGTCGGAGTCAGCCGCGACATCACCGCCCGCAAGCGGGCCGAGGACGCGCTTGCCGAAAGCGAGAGCCGCTGGAACTTCGCCCTGGAAGGCGCCGGGCAGGGCGTCTGGGACCATGACCTCCGCAACCGGAAGGCGTTCTTCTCGCCGATGTGGAGGAAGATGCGCGGCATCGGCCTCAACGAAGAGGTCGATCCGTCGCGCGAGGCATGGCTGGCGCGGCTCCATCCCGACGATCGCCAGCGGATCACCGCCGAGGCGGATCGCCAGAACGCCGGCGAACTGAAACAGAATTCCTTCGAGTACCGCGAGCGGCACCGCGACGGCCACTGGATGTGGATATTGAGCCGCGGCCGGCCGGTCGAGTGGATGCCCGACGGCACCGTCGCCCGCATCATCGGCACCGACACCGACATCACGTTCCTGAAGGAAGCCGAGGCGCGCGCGGCGGCCGAAAAGGCCGAGACGTACCGTCAGCATCTGGCGGCGCTGGAAAAGGCGCACGAGGCTACCGAGGCCGCGCACAAGCTGGCCGAGTCGCTGGCGCGCCACGACCCCTTGACCGGATTGCCGAACCGGCGCGTGTTCGCCGAAACCCTCGACAAGGCGGTGGCGCGCGCGGCGCGCGGCTCGGTCGCCTACGCGGTCCTGATTGTCGACCTCGACCGGTTCAAGCCGGTCAACGACGTCTACGGCCACGCCGCCGGCGACGATGTGCTGCGCGAAGTCGCCGCCCGCCTCGACCGGCTCGCGCGGCGGGGCGACGCGGTCGCGCGCCTCGGCGGCGACGAATTCGGCCTGATCCTCGACTGCGTTGCCCCGGAGGAACCGGTATCGGCAGCCGCCGCGCTCGCCGACCGGATCATCGCCGGCATCGCGAAACCGATCATGATCGGCGCCAATTCGGTCGAGGTCGGCGCCAGTATCGGCGTCGCCATCTGCCCGACCGACGGCAGCGATCCGGAAACGCTGCTCCGTGCCGCCGACATGGCGATGTACCGGGCCAAGGAGGACGGCCGCGGCACTTACCGCTTCTTCGACCAGGGCATGGAGAAGGCGCTGCGGGAGCGCGTCGCGCTGGAGGAAGACGTCCGCCGGGCGGTGGCGGAGAACGCCATCCAGCCGCATTACCAGCCGCTCATTCATCTGGCGGAAAACCGGCTGGTCGGCTTCGAGATTCTGGCGCGCTGGAACCACCCGGTGCGGGGCAACGTCGAGCCGGAAGTCTTCATCCCGATCGTCGAGAAGCTCGGGCTGATCGGCGAGCTCACCTATTTCCTGCTGCGCCGTGCCTGTCTCGACGCGCGCAACTGGTCCCCGGACATCACCATCGCGATCAACGTGTCGCCGCTCCACTTCGCCGATCCGCTGCTGCCGGTGAAGATACTCGCCATCCTTTCCGAGACGGATTTTCCGCCGCGGCGTCTGGAAGTCGAGGTCACGGAAACCGCGCTGGTCACCGATATCAGCGCGGCCCGCGCGGCCCTCAGCGCCCTCCAGGATATCGGCATCAAGATTTCCCTCGACGATTTCGGCACCGGCTATTCCAGCCTCTACAACCTCCGCGAGCTTCACTTCGACAAGATCAAGATCGACCGTTCGTTCGTGCGCTCCATGCAGAGCGACGCCGGCAACGCCAAGATCGTGCGCTCGGTCATCGACCTGGCCAAGAGCCTCGGCCTGCCGACGATCGCCGAGGGCATCGAACATCGCGAAGCCATGCAGGCGATCATGCACAGCGGCGGCGAATACGGTCAGGGATTCTACTTCGGCAAGGCGATGCCGGCCGCCGAGGCGACGCTCCTCGCGCAGGCCGTCGCGGCTGAATCCGGAGCGCTGAAAAAGGCCTGAGAGCCTGCCCGGGTGCTGGCGCCCACGGCAAAGCCGCATCACCTCTCCCAAAGGGAGAGGTCGCACGCTCGGCAACGCCGAGCGTGCGGGTGAGGGGTTAGAGCGTTTCCGGACTGGTCGATTAGCGGCGCGCACCGCGTCCCCCGGTGCCGCCCGCCCGCATCCGCGGCGGGACACCACGTCCGCCACGGCCCACCGCCATGAGGAGGCCACCGCCGCTTCCCCGCTCCACCGCGCATATCCCTTGCACTTATTCCCGCCTGCAAGCGCCGCCGTAAACTGATCCTCGCTTCCCCACGCCGAGGGCGTGCCCGGTACCGGTATCGGCCAGACGCGGGGGAGCCGGCGCCTGCGGTAGCGGTAACCGGCCGCTGCCTCGGGGTGCCGTCCGGAAAGCCCGCCGGCACTACGACCGGCTGTGGGTTCTGCCCACCGTAAAGGGCCGGGCGCCGCGTCCGCGGATTCTCCTCGCGGCTGCGGTCCGGCCCCGGAGAGCGAAACGGATGGCGACAAGCCGCCGGCGGGCGTTCGGCGAGCGCCCCGACGCAAACGCTCTTCCGGCGTTGGCCGGACGCCCGCGCCTCGGCAAGGCGGGGAAGGAAGTGGAGGGACGCGATCATGCCTCGGGCGGAAGCCGCCGCGAGAACGCTGCTACGCGCGCATCGGATACGCGCATCGGAAAAAGGACCTGTCGACATGAAGAAGAACCGTCCTGGACTCCCGCCCGATCTGAGGATCGAGCCGCTCGACCGCCGGGCCGCGCAGATGCTCCAGGCGATCTGCACCTGGCTGGGTTTTGCGCGATCGTGTCCCTATGGCGCGTGCCGGCGCGCCGGCCGCTGCGCCACGCGCGAGGTGATCTGCTGGCAGACGCTCCGCGAACCGTTGCGCCCGCTGATACTCTGGGTGATCGCAAAGCAATGGCAGATGGCCGTCGAACGGGGCGAGGATCCTGACGTCGCTCCGGTCAACGTTGCGATGTACCGGCAGCTCGCTCAGCGCGACTTCAAGGACATCGAGGCCGAGGTCATGCAGCGGCTCGACCGATTCGAGGCCGGCCAACCCGTCGATGGGGCGAACGAGGATTGGGAAGAGACCATTGCGAAAGCAAGCGAGGCTTGGACCGCTCCCGGCGAAGGTGTTCCGGGTTGCGCCGAAATACACGGCGCGTCAGAAAGCCAATCGTGAACGGAGGGCGGGATCATGATCAGGGTCGGGATCGGCGGCTGGACCTACGAGCCGTGGCGCGGGACGTTCTATCCCGAGGGCCTCAAGCATGCCGACGAGCTCGCCTATGCCGGCAGCCATCTCACCACCATCGAGATCAACGGCACGTTCTACCGGACGCAGTCGGCGGCGAGCTTCGCCAAATGGCGCGACGAGACGCCCGAGGGTTTCGTCTTTTCGGTGAAGGGCCACCGCGCCGTGGTCAATCGCGCCGAGCTTGCCGGGGCGGGCGAGGCGATCGACTGGTTCCTGAAGAGCGGCGTCCTCGAACTCGGGCCGAAGCTCGGGCCGCTGCTCTGGCAGTTTGCGCCCTTCAAGAAATTCGTCCCCGGGGACTTCGCCGCCTTTCTGGCGCTCCTGCCGGCCGAGCGGAACGGCCTCCGGCTCCGCCATGCGGTCGAGGTGCGCCACGAGAGCTTCCTCGTTCCGGAATTCGTTGCGCTGCTCCGCCAGCACAACGTCGCCGTCGTCTTCGCCGATTCGGACGAGTACCCGGCGATCGCCGATCCGACCGCCGATTTCGTTTACGGCCGGCTGCAGCGCACCCAGGAGAAGAACCGGAGCGGGTATTCCGATGCCGACCTCGACCGCTGGCTGGCGGCGGCGCGCGCCTGGGAGGCGGGCGGCGTGCCGAAGGACCTGCCGGTCCTCGGCGGCAAGGTGCCGAAGAAGAAGCGCGACGTGTTCCTCTACATGATCGCCGGCGCCAAGGTGCGGGCTCCGGCCGCGGCAATGGCGCTGATCCAGAGGCTTGCCTGAAATTTACCAAGTCGCTTCACCAAACCGCTTCATCACGTTGCTTAACCAGCGGTTTCGAAAGGTGATGCAAGGGCCGCATTCGGGCCGTATTTGGCCGCAGGAATGCCCGCGCCCGTGAGGCACGGGCCAACACCAGAAACGATGCGGCGTTAACAGAGACGGGAAAATCCGAAGAATGTTCTATCGGCCACGCCGAATGGCGTTCGCTTGCGTTGTCGCGGCAGCTTTCGCGGGAGCGTTTCTTTCAACCCAGTCTGCCGAGGCAGGCGCCCAGTGTGGCAAGGCCTCGTGGTACAGCGCCGGAGTAAGGACGGCGAGCGGCGAGAGAATGAATTCGCGGGTGCTTGCCGCGGCCCATCGCACCTTGCCGTTCGGCACTTCGGTGCTGGTCGAGAACCTCAATAATCACAAGACGGTCGTGGTCCGCATCAACGACCGCGGGCCCTTCGTCCGCGGCCGCGTCATCGACGTGACCAAGGCGGCAGCCGAGCGCATCGGCCTCGTCGCCACCGGCATCGCCAACGTGCGGATCACCGTCGTCGGCCGTACCGGTCAGCTTGCCGGCGGCTGCTAGTCAGGGGCCGATCATCGAACGGGAGCCGGCCGGTTTCCCTGCGGAAACCTTGGCCGGCTTCGCGCTCACCGGATACTTGGCCATCGCGAAGAGGCTCAGGCCGAAGACGCGGCGGTAGTCGCGGCGGTCGAAGGCGAGCTGCCTGGCGTCGCAGCTTCGCTTCTGCGCCTCGAACAGCCGGCGGATGTTCGCCTGCAGGGCGAAGCACCCGGTCGCCGAGGTCATCTTCATCGCCTGCTTGATGAAATCGTTGGCGCAGTCGAGGTAGATGCCGCGGTGCGTTTCCTCATGCTTGCGGGCGAAGGCGACAAAGCCGTTCCAGGCGTTTTTCGTCCCGCCGGAGAGGGCATTGGTCGCCTTCGGCAGCGTCATCACGAAGCGGATATTCACGTCGACCTTTTGGGTCTGGCAGATTCCGTCGCGGCCCTCGTCCTTGGTGAGGACGGAGAGCGAGTAGCTCGGCCGGATGTTGGCCACGGCCGCGCCGCGGTCGCCGTGGAACGGGTTGTTGCGCATGAAGCTGACGAGGCTGGCGGCCGATGTCCCGCTGACCCTGTAATCGCGCATCTCGGTGGAGGAGCGGACATCGGCGCCGACCGGCACGGCGGCCACGGTCACGGCCAGCCCTATCAGCGCCCGCGTTGCCCAAGCCGACCGGCTTGCCTTCGGCATTTCCGGAGACTCCCCCGCCACCGCGGCGCATTCTACGCCTCCGCGGATGAAAGAAAAGCTACGCTGCGCGGTTCGGCGGACGTTCGAGGGCAGCGGATTTGACGAGCGCCGTGACCGGGCGGCCGACCGCCAGACCGAGCGCGTCGGCGGCTTCCCGGGTGATCGCGGCAAGCAGCGGCGAGCCGCCGATGTCCAGCCGGACATTGACCGTGGGCGGCGGTCCTGCCGCGATCCCGGTAACGGTTCCGGCGAGCCGGTTGCGGATCGAGATGAGCCCGGTCTCGCCCACGGCCAGCGCCACGTCGCGGGCGCGGATGCGGAGGCGCACCTCCTCGCCCGGCCGCGCGGCCTGCATCGGCACGCTCAGCCGGCCGGCCGGATGGTCGAGGCTCGCGGTTCCGCTTGCCGCGTCGAAGCTCGCCACCCGTCCGACCAGAACGACGCTCATCTCCGCCCGTCCGGTTTCCTCGGCGAGATCGAGGCGGGCGAGGACATCGTTGACGGGCCCGCTCGCGACGACCCTGCCGGCGGACAGGAGGACGAGCGTGTCGGCGAGGCGGGCGACCTCGTCCATGTCGTGGCTGACATAGACGATGGGCAGCCGCATCTCGTCGCGCAGACGTTCGATGTAGGGAAGGATCTCCGCCCGCCGCGCTTCGTCGAGCGAGGCGAGCGGCTCGTCCATGAGGAGGATGCGCGGCTCGGCAAGGAGGGCGCGGCCGATCGCGACCCGCTGCTTCTCGCCGCCCGAAAGGGTCGCCGGGCGGCGGTCGAGGAGCGCGGCGATGCCGAGGAGGTCGGCGATCTCGGCGAGGGCCGCCCGTCCGGCGTGGCCGGCGCCGTAGAGGAGGTTGCCGCGCACGGTGTAGTGCGGGAAGAGGCGGCCCTCCTGGAAGACGTAGCCGATCTGGCGGCGGCGCGTCGGAACGTCGATGCCGGCGGTGGCGTCGAAGAGCACGGCGCCATCGACCGCGATCCGTCCGCGCGCCGGTCTGAGCAGTCCGGCGACGAGGTTGACGAGCGTGGTCTTGCCCGCGCCGGAGCGGCCGAACAGCGCGGTGACGCGGCCGCCGCTCTCGAATTTCGCGGTGAGGTCGAACGTGCCGGCGCGGTGGCCGATGTCGACACTGAGCGTCATGGCCCGGCCATGCGGCGGGCGACCCGACGCGCCAGAATTTCCGAGGCGACGAGCGCTACGAAGGCGATGGCGACCGCGATCGCGGTGAGCCGCAGCGCCCCGGCGTCGCCGCCCGGCACCTGTGTATAGGTGTAGATCGCCGAGGGAATGGTCTGCGTCACGCCGGGGATGTTGCCAACGAAGGTTATGGTCGCGCCGAATTCGCCGAGGGCGCGCGCAAAGCAAAGCACCAGGCCGGCGAGGATGCCGGGAAGCATGAGGGGGAGGGTGATTGTCGCCAGAATCCGCAGGCGGGGCGCGCCGAGCGTCTCCGCGGCCGCCTCAAGCCGGCGGTCGACGGCCTCCAGCGACAGGCGCATCGCCCGGACCATCAGCGGCAGGCCCATGATCGCCGAGGCGAGCGCGGCGCCGGTCCAGCGGAAGGCGAGCACGATTCCGAACGTCTGTTCGAGGAACGCCCCGATCGGTCCGCGCCGGCCGAAAAGGATGAGAAGCAGGTAGCCGGTGACGACCGGCGGCATCACCAGCGGCAGGTGGATCAGCCCGTCGGCGAGGGGGCGGCCGGGAAAACGGGCGCGGGCGAGCAGGAAG
>Ga0070741_10008579_pt1 | contig 20394 bp, 19 predicted proteins | sample Coa_R1_4_FD_66440 | JGI IMG/M metagenome (GOLD analysis project Ga0070741, IMG submission 66440) | Surface soil microbial communities from Centralia Pennsylvania, which are recovering from an underground coalmine fire - Coalmine... | ecosystem: Environmental > Terrestrial > Soil > Unclassified ...
CACGCCACCCATGCCGCACGCGGGGGGGCTGGGGGGGACCTCCTGCCCCGTCACGCCGCGCGTGAGTGTGAAGTCAGCTCGGGGCGCCCTCGGCGGCCGCCGAAAAGCGATCGGCCCACGCCTGCATCCCCTCGAGGTTCGTCACCCGGTTGCGCTCCTCAAAGCTGATGAGCCGGCCCTCCCACCCGATGGTGCTACCCGTCCGACGGAGACAATCAAGAACTTCCTGGATGGCGCGGGCAGCCGTCCGGAGGAGCGACCCGGCGTGCAGGACGACCCGGTACCCCAGCTTCTCCAGATCACCATCGGGAAGGATGGGGGTCGCACCGCCCTCCACCATATTCGCCACGAGCGGCACCCGGAACGATCGGCAGATCGTCTCCATCTCTTCAAGCGTCTGCGGCGCTTCGACGAAAAGAGCGTCCGCGCCGGCCTCCTCGTAGGCATGGGCACGGCGCAGCGCAGCGTCGAACCCCTCAACAGCACGCGCGTCTGTGCGCGCGATGATGACCAGGTCCGGATCCGATCGCGCGTCGAGCGCGGCACGGATCTTCCCCACCATCTCGTCCAAAGGGATGACGGCCTTCCCCGCGAAGTGACCGCATCGCTTGGGAAATACCTGGTCTTCGATGTGGAGCGCGGCCACACCGGCCCGCTCGTACTCCTGCACCGTGCGCCGGACGTTCAGCACTCCTCCGTAGCCTGTATCTGCGTCGGCGATGAGGGGAATGCTCGTCGCCTGGCACATCCGCGCCGCCTGGGTGGCCATCTCCGTCATGCTGGTGAGGCCGAGGTCCGGCTCGCCGAGCTGACTATTCGACACACCCGAGCCGGTCATGTATACGACGGGGAATCCGGCCTGCTCCACGAGCCGGGCAGAGAGGGCATCGAAGGCCCCCGGGGCAATGAGGATGCGCGACTGGCGAAGCAGTTCGCGAAGGTGCGATCGGCGCGTGTCGGTCATCGGCGTACTCCTTGCGCGGGTTGCGCAGCTTGATCGGTTGGAGCGCGCGTCGCATTCACGACGCCATGTGTTCGACAGCGCGCAGCTGCGGCTCGACCCAGATCGGGACGACCCGGCGATGGCCCAGCGCCCACGGCAGGCCCCGCAGCGCCTCCACCAGCGCGCCGCGCGCGACTGGATCATGCATCGCGCGGCGAGCCAATTCAACCGTCAGGTCGACGGCGCGGCCAACAGGACGCCGCATCCAGGCAATCCACAGGCGATTACGGTCCAACAGGGCACTGCGCCCCCTCGGGTCTCTGAGAGGCGAGGGATGATGGTGCACGACCAGATCCTCGACGTACGCCATAGCCCATCCGTTTCGGGCCAGATCCATTCCCACCAATTCCTCCTCCGCGCCGATGAACAGCCGCGGCTCGAAGCCGCCGACCTCCAGAAAGGCGCGCCGCCGCACCGCGCTCGCGCCCGCTAGGAACCCGATCAGGGGCCGACCCGGCAGCCAGTCCGGGCCGGGCACCGGGCTGCGCGCCATTGCCGCGCACGTCGCATCGACTCGGTTCTGGGGGCCGACCAGCACGCGAGCGTTGACGAGGCCGAGGCGCGGATGCGCATCGAGGAGATCGGCCGCGCGGCGGAGGCTTCCGCCCTCCCACCACGTGTCGTCATCACACAGCGCAACGTAGCGACGCGCGCACGCCCGAACGCCCAGATTTCTCCCAGCGGCGCCCAGGTTCAATTCGGACCGAACACAGCGCGCGGTCGGAAAACAGCGCGCGAGCCGCTCAGCGGTGCCATCTCGCGACCCGTTATCGACGACCACGATCTCCGGCTGCTCGGGAAGAGCCTGAAGGCGCGCCACGATCTCGAGGAGCTGGTCCACGCGGTTGTGGGTGAGCACGACGACGCCGATGCGCTCGTCGCCGACCCGCCTCACTTGCGCTCCGCCGTCGCCTCGATGAGCCAGTAGCACTCCGGGGCGAAGGCATCGTCGGAGCCTGGCCGTCCCTCCGTAGCGAGCGCGCGGAGCTGCGAACCGTAGCTCGCGACGGCCCAGCGCTTGCGCTCGCTCGCCGGCCTCGGGTCTGGCGCGAGGCGTCGGAACCTCAGCCCGCGCCGGATCAGGGCCGCCAAGCGCTCGTCTACCAGCCCCGGTATGGTCCGGTAATTGATGTCGGCATAGAGGAGCCACAGGCCTGCGTGATCGGTATGCTCTCGGGCCCGCAGGCACGCTTCGTGGGTCAGCACGTGGTCGCTGTGGAAGAGGCCCAGCGGGAACAGCACGGGAAGCTCGCCCACGTCCTCGAGAACTCCCGCGAGAGCCTGGGCCACCTCGTCGACCGAGGGTGAAGGGCCGTACTGGGCATCGCGAAATTCCAGCCAGACCGGCCGCGCGCGCAGGAACTGGAGCGCGAGCGCGTCCTCAGCGCGTCGGGCCGCGATCACGTCGTCCCCCTCCCGGAACCCGGCGGCCGCGTCCCATTCGGTGAGACTGGCCGTGCCGCCGTCCGGTCCCCCGGCAAAGACGGTGATCACGACCGAGCCTGGCGACGCGCCCAGCGCCTCGCCGCAGGCGAACACCCCGTCGTCCATGTGGGGGGACACGACGACGATCGGCTCGTCACGCAGCACGCGTCGAATTTCCGCAGCGCCTGGGCCGATCACGTCTTCTCCCCCTTCGTCCATACACCACCAATTCATTATCGCTGTGTACAATCCGGCCACCACACCAGCGGGACCGCACATGGCATTCGACGTCTCCTCCGCGCGCGGCGTCATTGCGACCTGCCTCACGCCCTTCGACCCGGACGGGCGCATCGACTTCGCGGCCCTTCAACGCGAGATCGACTACATCCTCGCTTCCTGTCAGCCGGCCGCCGTCGCGATCGGCGCGAGCGAGGAGTCCGAGTACACCATGCTCGATTGGGACGACCGCATGGAGTTGATGCGGCGGGGCACGGAGATGGTGGCGGGCCGCGCGCCCGTGGTCCTGGGGATCTCGCATCCGGCCCCGGAGCGCGCCGTTGAGCTGGCGGAGCACGCCCAACGCGCCGGAGCCGACGTCGCGCACCTGCTCTTGCCCATGCGGCTCTGGGGCGGGGAGCCCGATCCCGACGAGCTGTACGACTACGTTGACGAGGTCGCCATCCGCAGCCCGCTTCCCGTCTGCGTCGCCAACAACCGCGGGCCCGGCGCCGATCCCGGCATCCCCTCGTACACGCGTCTCGCGGAGTTGTTCAACGTCGCCTGGATCCTCGAGACGTCGGGAGACGTCACGAAGCTGATGCGCCTCGCCGAGGAGATCGACCACCGCGGGCTCGCTCGGTGCTTCACCACGGTGGAGTCGCTCTTGATCAACCTCACCATGGGCGGCTCGGGAGCCGCGATGCCGCCGCCGGCGACCTTCATCGGCGGGCAGGTCGTACGCGCGCTCGACGCGGGCGACACGGCGCGCGCCATCGAGTGGCAGCGAATCCTCGGGCTCTTCCCCAATCGCTGGTCGCGCTACGGGACGACTCCGGTCATGAAGGCGGCGATGCGCCACCTCGGTATCGATCTCGGCCGCCCGCTGCCACCCTATGCGCCGGTGAGTCGATGGGACGAAGCCGCCATCGGACAGTTCCTGGAGGAGGTTGGGCTGAAGGAGCCCGGGGAGGACAGTCCGCCGCCCGCGCCTGGCACCCTCGGCCCAGCGCGCCTGCAAACGGACCTTCTGGGGCTGCGGATCTCCCGGTAGCAACCGGACGGAAGACCCACATCGTTCGCCTGGCCCACCGAAGAGCGGCGACGAGATCCTACGAGAGGCCCGGCCGAAGCACGTCTGGTCATCCTGAGCGAAGCGAAGGATCTCCGTAACATGGTCATTCTCGACAGGCTCTTCGCCAGCGAGCTCAAAATGACCATTTCCGTCCGGCCCTCTAGACCCCGACGGCGACAGACTCCACGGTGGGGTCGAAGGGCGCGGTGTCGCCGCGATCGATGGCGGCCAGCCGCTCTTCGCTGAGCGGGGTCCGCCAGATCTCGTTCCGCACGCGCAGGTGCTGGGCCATGTACGCGCTCAGCCAGTGCACGTCCTGTGCCAGCTCGTCCTCAGTGTGGACCCAATCCCTGGCGTAGCCGTCGATGCGCGCGGGGCCATGCCCCATCTCGTCGTGCACGATGCGCCGCATTGCCCGGGCCAGCCCGTCCCGAAACGGATCGCCGTGAAGCCGCAGCGCCTCCACGAAGGCGCCCCCGCCACCGCCCTCGGCGAGGTGGATCAGGTGGCGACATCGATCTGGCCCCAACGCCTGCACGGCCTCCCACGCCACGTCGATGAGGCGATTGGCTTCGGGCAGGAGCGGGTGGTACGTTTGCTCGAACGGGCGGCCAACCTCGTATCGCGTGAAGACCTCGTATTTGAGCGCCTCGTCCGGCGTCAACTTCCGACCGATCAGCTCCTCCACGAGGTCCGCCAGCAGCACGTAGTGCGCGGTCTCCTCGGACATCTGCTCGAGGATCTCGGCATAGGTGTGCCGGTCGACGCTGCGCTCCATCTCGGCGGCGAGATCGTGGAATCGGTCCATCCATTTCTTGCGCTGGACCTCGCGCCCCATCTGGCGCAGCAGGACGTCGACGTTTTCCTCCATCGAGTGGGGCGCCTGGGCATAGGCCCGCACGACCTCAGCCTCGCCCGCGGCAAATCTGTCGACGACGGCCCGCAGCTCGCGCGCGGCCCGCTCGTGAATGTCGCTCATCTCCCCTCCCGTTTCATCGTCGGTTCGATTGTGCCGGAATCGGCGGCGTCGCGCATGACCGTCGCCTACAGGATCTGCGCCTCGCGCAGGAGCTCCCGGATCTGCAGTCGATCGGATGGGGTCACCGGGAGGTACGGACGCGATGGGTGCCCGAGGTCGACTCCGATCTCCTGCATCGCGGCCTTCATGACCGGCGGCAGGCCGTACGAAGGCCACTTGCTCGGGAACGCGGCGTAGAGGCGCTGCCAGTGCCGCGCGCCGTCGGGATCGCCCTCGCGGAACGCCTTCACGACCATCGCGCCGATCTTCGCGCCGGGCGGCGGCATCGTGGCGCCGGACCCTCCCATCATCAAGGTCATGAGGAGCGGCTGCATCGTGGTGAAGTAGCCAGCGTTCCCCGCGCGATCGATCTCTTCGCACATACGCGCGATCTTGCGGGTATCGCGGGAGCTCTCTTTGAAGTAGTGAATCTTCGCGTTGGTGCTGAGCTTCACGAACGTGGTGAAGTCCGGGTCAGCGCCGGGGCCCGGATTGTGGTAGGCGACGATGGGGAGCGGGCTTCGGACCGCCACCTCCGTGAAGAAGTCGACCAGCTCGTTCGGCTCGGGATTGCCTCCCCAGGGGCGATTGGGAATCAGCACCTGGATCATGTCTGCACCGACAGACGCGGCGAACTCGGCCATCTGTCCCACCATGACCGGGTTCTGGTGCGAGCATCCCGCGATGGTCGGGATGCGGCGATCCACCGCTTGGACGGCCGCGCGGATCAGCTCCCGGCGCTCTTCCCAGCTCAAACGCGTGTATTCCGCCGCTTCCACGGCCCCGATGGACACGGCGTCCGCGTGGCACTCGTCGACGATGTACGCGATCTCGCGCTCGAGCGCTTCGAAATCGATGCGGTTCTCTCGATCAAACGGGGTGAGGCAGGCACAGATGATGCCCGTCAGGCGGTCGTCACGCTCCCCCATCGCTCCACTCCCACGCTAGAAGTATCGCCAGAGCCACCACTTCTCGAAGGCGATTTTCGTCCAGTAGAGGATCGGCGACGGGCCGGTGCTGCGCGACGAGCCCGATCCCAGCGGCGGCCAGCCGTTCGGGTACGTGGTCCGATTCACGGCGGCGCGCCCGGCGCCAAAGGAGAGCAGTCACATCGTGTGGAGGCGAAGCGTCTGGGGATCTCCCCGGCCGGTGATCTTCACGGCGATGTTGTGGGCGACGACGTCGGCTTCCTGGTGCGCGACGACGCCCGCCTTCGACGCCGGCACGTCGGCGCAATCGCCGATGGCGTACACATTTTCCCATCGCGTCTCGAGCGTATCGAAGTCAACGCGCACGCCGGCCACCGAATCCGCAATGTGGCTATCGACGAGGACTCGCGCCGGTTCGTGGGGAGGGACAAGGAAGAGGAGATCGTAGTCCAGCGCGAGGCCGAAGCGACCCTGCACGACCCGGCGCTCCGGATCGATCGACTCCACGGCGAAGGAGTAGTGCTGAGTGATCCCACGACGTCGGGCGTGCGCGTCCATCCAGATCGCGGGATCGTGGGCGGGACCGCGCGGCATCGGGTCGCGGGTGAAGAAGTCCATCTTCACCTGCGACCTCACACCGCGGCGTACGAAGTAGTCGTGGAGCACGTACTGGGCCTCGTACGGCGCCGGTGGGCAGCGAAATGGTCCGGGCGGCACGCCGATCACCACTCGGCCGCCCTCGAATCGCGCCAGCTTCTCCTGCAGGCGCAGCGCCGCGTCCATCTCCCAGGCGTGGTTGGCGGCCTCGGTGAATCCGGGGATGGCCTCGGGACGGGTCTGCAGTCCGAGCGATATGACGAGGTGGTCATAGGGAACGACCTCGTCGGCGAGCCGTACTTCCTGCCGCGCGAGGTCGATCCCTTCGATCTCGCCAGTGATGACGCGGACGTTGCGGCGCGCAAGCCGATCGAGCGGTCGCGTGATGTCGCGCGGCCGGCGCTCGCCGATCATGAGCGAGAGGAAGGCCGGCATGTAGACGTGGTCCGCCCGCCGATCGATCAGCGTGACGTCGTGCGCCGCTCCCAACCGGCGACCGAGGCTCGTCGCCGCGACAACCCCGCCGCTCCCACCGCCCAGGACCACGATGCGCTGTCGTCCATTTAACGCCACCGCGTTCGCCTCTCCTGCTCTTCGCGCTGGATCGGCTCGGGCACGTCGCTGGCGAAGCCCGACGTCGATCGCAGTAGCAGCATGATCGCGGAGTCCGAGAGGTCCCGAAGCAGCTCAGTCGCCTCCTGCCGCGCGCGCCGGTCCACGACGAGCCAGCCGAGGCCGAGGACCACGAGCGCCGTCAGCAGTCTTCCCATGCGCCGCCTTTCTGTCGCAAACGGGATGTCGATTCCGGTCTGGTCTCCGCCATCGACTGCCCAACCGAAATCAGCGGCCGGCCGCCGCCGGTTCCACCGCCCGAACGGGAAAATACTTTTCGAGCCAACCGGCGATAAGGGCGGTGACCCGCGGCTCCTTCTGGTTGAACATGAAGTGGTCGACGCCGCTCAAGAGGTGGAGCTCCGTCGGCGGCTTCGCGCGCTTGAACAACTCGATAGACTGCTCCGTCGGCGTGACCGAATCGTTGGCCGAGTGCAGCAACAAGAGCGGCCGCGGCGCGATGTTCCCCACAACGTCGTCGGCGCGGAAGTCGAACATGCTCTGCGCGGTCTCCGCCGGGAACTGCATGATGGAGCGCGCGCTCATATTGGTCCGCAAATGCTCGGGGATCGGCACGATGTCGAAGCGATCGACCATCAGCGATTGCCCGGTGCGCTCGCGGTGCCGCTTGCCCTCGGCCAGCATATTCGTGAAGCGCGCCCAGGCCTCGGGGGTAGCGTGCTGGCCCCGGAACTTGCGCTCGCCATCGCCCCAGCCGCCCTGGGAGATGACGGCGGCGACGCGCGGGTCCGTCCCGCCCGTATAGACGGCCACGGCGGCGCCGAAGCTGCTGCCGATGAGGCCGATGCGATCCGGGTCCACCTCTGGTCGGCTCTGCATGAACGTGATGGCATTACGCGTGTCGGCCACCTGCTCGAGACAGATAATGCGGCCGTGCTCGCCTTCGCTGTCCCCGCAGCCGCGAAAATCGAACCGCATGGCCACGTAGCCCCACTCCGCGAGCTGGTCGCAGGGTCCCCGGCACCCCTCGCCTTCTTTGTTGCCGCCGAAGCCATGAAGCACGAGGAAGGCCGGCCGTCGCTCGCCGGGACGAAGGCCCTGCGGGATGTGGAGCACTCCCGCGAGCTTCAGGCCCTCGGAATCGATGGTGACGCGCTCTTCCATTGACCGGCTCCCCCTCTCCGCGATCTCAGATCCCGGGCGCACGCACCCGCCCGCTGGTGGTCCGTGGCCTTCCCGGCGTATGATCGCACGCGCCGCGCCGCGATGTCACCCGTCCGGTCGGTTGAAGTTTTGAGGCACCACGCCCACGACAGAGCGCCTACTTCGTCCCGGGAGACGATCTCGATGCTTCTCACCGCCGAGGCCGAGCGACGGTTCATCTGCGCGATCTTCGCGGCGCTCGATGTCAGTCCTGCCCAGCAGGATGCGATCGCGGACGTCCTAACCGAAGCCGACCTGCGCGGATACAGCAGCCACGGCATCGTGCGCGTGCCGTTGAACGTCAATCTCATCCGGAGCGGTAACGTTCAACGCGAGGCGCATCCGACGGTGATTCACGATTCGGGGCCAGCCCTGCGCATCGACGGCGACCGCGCCGCCGGCCCGTACGCGGCGACCGTCGCGGCAAAGCAGGCGATCGACCGAGCCCAGAAGCACGGCGTCTGCGCGGTCGGCGTTTCGAACTGCGGGCACATCGGGATGGCTGGCTATTATGTCGAGCTAGCAGCGCGCACCGATCTCGTGGGGCTGCTATTCGCCAAATCGGAGACGTTCGTGCACCCGTATGGCGGGGTGGAGCCGCTGATCGGGACGAATCCCATCGCCATCGCCATCCCCTCCGATCCGGATCCCTACCTTCTCGACATGAGTTCGAGCGCAATCGCGGCGGGCAAGCTGCGCGAGGCGCAGCGCGCCGGCCGTCCGCTCCCCATGGGCGTCGCCGTGGATGCGGAAGGGAACCCGACCACGGATCCGATCGCGGCGGGTCGCGGAGCGCTCAGCGCCGCCGGCGGCGCGAAAGGGTATGGGCTCGCGCTGGCCACGGAGCTGCTCGGCGGGCTGCTCGTCGGTGGGGTCGTCGGCGACATGAAGGTACGCGATGGCCCGCGCGCGCTCTGGGGCTGCTTGATCATCGTTGTGGACCCCGCGTGCCTCACGGATCTCGCTGATTTCAAGCGTCGCGCGGGCGCGTACGTGGAATCGGTCCGCGGCTCGCGCAAGGCCCCCGGCTTCGGCGAGATCCTGATCCCCGGCGAGCGCTCGTTTCGCACTCGCCGAGCGCGGTTGGCCGGCGGCGTACCGATTGCCGACGACGTGTGGGCGACGGTCAGCGAGATCGCACGGGGGCTGGGTATCGATCCAGCGGCCTACGTGGCGGACGCCCAAGGGGCGTAGGCGCCCCCGGGCTCCGCGCGCGGGCAGCGGCTCGCCCCAAACGGCGGCAACCGGGCGCTCGCCGACACAGGATTCCTGCCCGGGCGCTCTTCACGGCGAGGGCGGCCCGAACGGGCCGCCCTCGCCGGTCCTCAACGCGTTCCGAAGCGCCTACTTCTCGATGGGGACCCCGATCATCGAGCCCCACTCGGTCCACGAGCCATCATAGTTCCGGACCTTCGGGTAGCCGAGGAGCTCCTTCAGCGCGAACCAGGTGTGGGAGCTGCGCTCTCCGATGCGGCAGTAGGCGATCACGTCCTTGTCCGGTGTAATGCCGTCGCGCTCGTACCGCTGGCGAAGCTCGTCCGGTGACTTGAACGTCCCGTCCGCCTCGTTCACGGCCTGCAGCCACGGGATGTTGGTGGCCGTGGGCACGTGCCCGCCCCGCTGTGCGGTCTCCTGAAGGCCCGGCGGGGCCAGGACCTCACCCGTGAACTCCGCTGGAGATCGAACGTCGACGAGGGCCGCGCCAGATTTCCCGATGTGCGCCTTCACGTCGGGCTGAAGAGCCCGGAGCGACATGTCGACGCTCTGGACCTTGTACTGGGACGGGGTCACCTTGGGCTCCTCGGTCACCAAATCCCGCTTCTCGAGCTCCCACTTCTTGCGGCCGCCATTCATCAGCTTGACGTTCTTGTGCCCGTACATCTTCGCGATCCAATAGGCGAAGGCCGCGAACCAATTGTGGTTGTCACCGTAGAAGATGATGGTGTCATCGTTCGAGATACCGGACTGCGACAGGAGCTTCTCCCAATCCTCCTTGGTCGGGATGTCGCGCCGCGTCTGGTCCTCGAGCTGCGTCGACCAGTTCCAGCCGATGGCGCCAGGCACATGGCCCTGGCGGTATGCCGACGTATCGACGTCGACTTCAACCAATTTGACGTGAGGGTCCTTCGCGTGCTGAGCAACCCATTCCGTATCAACGAGCGCGTCCGGGTTCGCGTATGTTGCCATGAAACTCCTCCATTCATATGGCTGTCATCACGACGATGTGCGCGTGGAGGCGCGGTCATCCCGGCTCTTGCGTTCCGAAGCTTAGCCCAGCCGGCTTGAGCACCGCAAGCGCGCCCGCTTGACCATGCGCACGAGGCGTGCGTATACTGCGTGTCAATTCTCGACTATTATTATGGGGTTAGTCAAGAATAGCGCCGGAACCGGAGGCGCCGAAATGGCAGGCGAGCCCGAAGAGCTTCTCGATGAAAACGCCCCGGGGGCAACGGTTGTTCCGTCCGAGGTCGAGTTCATCAAGCAGCGAAGCAACCATTTGCGTGGAACCATCAAGCAGACGTTGGAGAGCGACGCGTCGCACTTCTCTGAGGAAGAGTATCAGCTTCTGAAATTCCACGGCGTCTACCAACAGGACGACCGCGAAAAGCGCGCGATTGCGCGCAAAGAAGGCCGGGACAAGGAATGGATCATGATGGTCCGCGCCAAAATCCCGGGCGGAGCCCTCACCGGGGCCCAGTACCTGGCATTCGATGACGTCGCGAACCGATTTGGCGACGGCACGCTGCGAGTCACCACTCGTCAGTGCTTCCAGCTTCACCACGTCGGCAAGGCGCACCTCAAGCAGACCATCCGGTCCATCAACGACGCGATGGTCACGACCCTCGGCGCCTGCGGTGACGTCGAGCGGAACGTCATGGCGTGCCCGGCGCCAAACCGCATCGGCGCGGCCGCCGAGGTCCAGGAGCACGCGCGGATTTTGAGCGATGCCGCGCTCCCGCGCACGAAGGCGTATCACGAGATCTGGCTCGACCACGAGAAGATCGCGTCGACTGAAGAGGAGCTGGACCCGCTTTACGGCGACGTCTATATGCCGCGCAAGTTCAAGACCGCCTTCGCCATCGAGGGTGACAACTGCGTTGACGCGTACTCCAACGACATCGGCATCGTGGCTCACGTCGAACAGGACCACGTGGCGGGGTATACGTTCCTGGTCGGTGGTGGAATGGGGATGACCCACACCGACCGCAACACCCGGCCGCGCGTCGCGGACCCGTTGGCCTTTGTCGAGCCGGACGAACTCGTCGACACGTTCCTCGCCATCATGAAGGTCCAGCGCGACTGCGGAAATCGGATCAGCCGCCGGCAGGCACGAATGAAGTACCTCATCGCCAACGTGGGCCTCGACCGTTTTCGACGGGAGGTCGAGCGCTGGGTGGGCCACCGCCTCGCCCCGCCGCGCGAGCTGCATTGGGACGAGACCGGCGACCACCTGGGCTGGCATCAGCAGTACGATGGCCGCTGGTTCCTGGGCGTGTGGATCGAGAACGGCCGCATCCGAGACGTCGACGGCCTCGCCATGCGATCGGGGTTTCGCGAACTGGTCCGCCAATTCGATCCGGGCATCCGCCTGACGGCGCAGCAGAACATCCTGTTCACCGACATCGCCGACGAACAGCGACCGGCGGTCGAGGCGCTGCTCCGCAAGTATGGCGTCGCCCTGGTTGAGGATGTGCCGAACGCCCTTCGGTATTCGATGGCCTGCCCCGCGATCCCCACCTGCGGCTTGGCGTTGGCGGACGCCGAGCGCGCGTTGCCCGCCGTCGTTCGCCGCATCCAGGCGACGCTCTCGGAGCTCGGCCTCGAGAATGAGCGCCTGAGCATCCGCATGACCGGCTGCCCCAACGGGTGCGCCCGCCCCTTCCTCGGCGACGTCGGCTTCGTCGGCCGCACGCCTGGGAAGTACCAGATCTATCTCGGAGGCGACTTCCAGGGCACGCTTCTCAACCGACTCCTGGCGGACCTGGTGCCGGTTGACCAGATCGCGGACCGGTTGCGGCCCATCTTCCAGCTCTTCCGCGACGAGCGGAACCCGGGTGAGGCGTTTGGCGACTTCTGCCGACGCGCCGGGAACGCGAGACTCCGGGCGCTCGCGTTCCCGGAACCGGTCATGGCAGGTGCCGGTCGGTAGAGCAGCGCTGCCGGGCCCCCTCCTCGCCGATCCGACCGATGGCCGCTGCCGTGCGACGGTACACTAATCCCATGAATGCATCGCTCCGCGGACCGGCGCCCGGCCCGCTCGCGGGCCGCGTCGTCGCATTCCTCGAGTCGCGACGATCGGCGGAGATCGCGCGCTTAATCGAGGTGAAGGGTGGCACCGCCTTGGTGGCGCCTGCGCTCCGCGAGAGCCCAACCGCGGATGATGCGACGATCGACGCGTGGCTCGCAGCCTTGACCCGTGGCGACTTCGCGGCGGTCGTCTTCCTGACTGGGGTCGGCTGTCAGCTTCTCCTGGACCGGTCGCAAGCGATTGGGTTGTTTGGCGAAGTTCTCGCGGGGCTGTCGAAGGCCCAGGTGGTTGCGCGTGGGCCGAAGCCGCTCCACGTGCTCAAGAGCCACGGCGTCCGAGTCGACCTCGTGGCCCCGGAGCCCAACACGTCCGAGGATCTCCTCGCGGCGCTGGCCACGTGGGACCTGCGGGGCAAGCGGGTAGGCGTTCAGCTCTACGGAGGTGCAACGCCGTACCTCGACCGGCTTCGCGAGGGTCTTCTCGCAATGGGGGCGTCGATTTCTGAAGCCGCGCCCTATCGGTGGGAGGGACCCAGCGACGAAGCCCCCGTCGTCCGGTTGATCGATTCGTGCGTGGAGGGCTCGGTCGACGCCCTCGCGATCTTCAGCTCGTCGCAGATCCATACCCTCTTCGCCATCGCGGACGAGCACGGGCGGTCCGAGGCGCTTCGACTCGCATTGAACGGGCGAATGCTCATCGCGTCGATCGGTCCGGTCTCTTCGGAGGCCATTGAGGGCCACGGCGTTCGGGTGAACGTCACACCCCCGCACCCAAAGATGGGGCATCTGATCTCGGCCATCGCCGAGGCGTTCGCACAGCAACCTGCCGCCCCCGGAGTGCGGGAATGACGCCCGACGAGATCGCTGCCGCAAATCGCCGACTTGGCGACGCCGAGCCGCAAGAGGTGCTCCGCTGGGCCCTCGACACGTTCGGCGACCGATGCGCCCTGTCCTCCAGTTTCGGCGCGGAGGATGTCGTGCTCATCGACATGATGTGGCGGATCAATCCGAGGGCGCGCGTCGTGACCCTCGACACGCTGCGGCTGCACCAAGAAACGTATGGAGTCATCGACCGCATCCGCGAGCGGTACAGAATCGAGGTCGAAACGTTTCGCCCGGACCCCGCCAGCGTGGCGCGAATGGTGGCGGAGAAGGGCCTTAACTGCTTTTATGAGAGCGTCGAGAACCGAGAGCTGTGCTGTGGGATCCGAAAGGTCGAGCCGCTTAGTCGCGCCCTATCCGGCCTCGACGCGTGGATCAGCGGCATTCGGCGCGACCAGGCGTCGTCGCGCACCGCTACCGAGAAGGTGCAGCACGATCGCGTCCACGGCGGGATTGTAAAAGTGAATCCATTGTGCGATTGGACGGCGGACCAGGTGTGGTCGTACATCCGGGCCCACGGCGTCCCGTACAACGTCCTCCACGACCGCGGCTACCCCAGCATCGGCTGCGAGCCGTGCACACGGGCGATCCGACCCGGCGAAGACCCGCGGGCAGGCAGATGGTGGTGGGAGCTGGATCCAGACAAGAAGGAATGCGGAATCCACGTGACGAGCCTCGAGAGCGCCGTCGCAACGTGGGGACTGGGCGCGTCCGACGCACTGCACCCCGGCGATGAGGCGCGGGCGCCGGCCGACGCGTGACAGCCTACTTCCCCATCGCTTTGAACCTTGCCGGGCGGAGCTGTCTGGTGGTGGGCGGGGGGCCGGTCGCGGCGCGCAAGGTCCGGGCTCTCCTCGATGCCGGGGCTCGTGTCACCGTGGTCGCCCCGCGGATCTCTCCGGACGTCGAGGCGCTCGCTGAAGTCCGGGCCGCTCCCGCGACGGCCGGTCGCACGCTCGTCGCGCTGCGCCGGCGCCGATTCCTCCCGAGCGACCTGGACGACCAATTCCTCGTGATCACCGCCACCGACGATCCATCCGCGACGCGAGCCGTGGTCGATCAAGCGCGCGCACGCGGCGTGCTCGTCAACGCGGCTGACGATCCCGAACGCTGCGACTTCATCCTCCCCGCCGTGGTTCAGCGCGGCGCCGTCCAAGTTGCCGTCACAACGGGGGGCCAGAGCCCCGCCCTTGCCCGGCACCTCCGGGACAAGCTGGACGACGAGATTCCAGGAGAGTACGAGCCACTCGCGCAAATCCTCGCGTCGATACGTGCGGAGCTTCGCGACGCGGGCGTCCGCGTGGCGCCCGAGGTGTGGCAGCGCGCGATCGCCAACGCGCCGCTCGATGCGCTTCGGGCAGGGGACATCGCGACGGCGTTGAGCCAGCTTCGGGAGGCCCTCACGTCGCCTGAACGGGACGCCGAACCCGATGGTCAGCCACCGGGGCGGCGACCCCGAAGGTCGGGGCGGGTCGTCCTGGTCGGAGCGGGCCCGGGCGATCCGGGCCTGCTGACGCTCGCGGGCCGCGATGCCCTCAACCAAGCGGACGTGGTCATCTACGACCGCCTCGTCAACCGTGCGCTGCTCAGCCATGCGCGCGCCGGCGCCGAGTTGATCTACGCCGGCAAGCGGCGCGGTGGCGAATCGATGACCCAGGACACCATTAACGACCTGATCTGCCAACGGGCGATGTCAGGCCAGATCGTTGTGCGGCTGAAGGGCGGCGACCCGTTCGTGTTTGGCCGCGGCGGCGAGGAAGCGCTGGCGGCGCTCAGCTCGGGCATCCCCTGCACCGTTATTCCAGGCGTGAGCGCGGCCATCGCGGTGCCAGCCTACGCGGGGATTCCGGTTACCCACCGCGGACTCGCCTCGAGTTTCACCGTCCTGACCGGCCACGAGGACCCAAGCAAGCTGTCCGCGTCGATCGACTGGGACAGCCTGGCCCGCCAAGGAGGCACCCTCGTGCTCCTCATGGGCGTCAATACCCTGACGGAGGTCTGCGCGCGCCTCATGAAGGCCGGCCTCGCCGCCGACCTCCCCGCGGCCGTCATTCAGGACGGCACCCTGGACTCGCAGAACGTCGTCATGGGGAGTCTCTCCACCATCGCGGAGCTGGCCCGGGGCGCCGGTGTATCCGCGCCCGCGACCACGGTGATCGGCAGCGTCGTCGACCTCGCGGCGAGCCTTCGGTGGTGGAGCGGCGCATGCACTGTGGCCGAATCGCCAGAGCCATAAACCCGGCACCCATCAGCCCTGCGTCTCCTCGAGAAGCGACCCGACGGTCGTCCGTCGGAGAAGATCGCGCTGCCGCGTCACGTCAGTTGCAGCGGGGCCACCGGCGCTCTCGACGGCCTGCTCCGCAATACCGCCGATCGGGGTGCGCAGGATCACGTCGAGCTTGGGCGCCGACTGTGTCAGCTCATCCGCTTCAGCCGGGTCCAGGCGGCGAATCAGCTCGACGAACAGGGCGAAGTGCTCCTTCTCGTCCTTCGCGATGAAGGCGAGGACTTTCTTCGCGTCTTCATTGTCCGTCGCCTCGATGTGCGCCTCATACAAGTTCATCGCGTCGATCTCGGCGGCGGCGTCGAGGCGCAGCGCGCGAGCAAGCTCCGCGTCCGACATCTTCTTCGGCGCGTTGTAGGTGAACGGGTCCGTTTGGGGCATCCTACGCGCTCCGTTCGAGGACGCAGATCGCTTCCGGTCGCTTGATTCGAAGCGCCACCGACTCCAGCACGCGAAAATGATGATTCATCATGGAGCTCTCCACGTATGCCGCCGTCATGTCGATTCCGACGACGAGGTCGAGATTCTCGGGCCCGGTAGCCACCACAGCCGCTGTGGGATCCGGCAACACGGGGCTCACGAACACGCCAGAGCCCGCGATCTTCCTGATCTGATCGATCTCCAGCACGCCGCTGTTCTCGAACATCCGGTTCATCGCCACGAAGAGCTTCGTGCTCACCACGAGCGCAAAGGGACCGGCGAAGCCGTGCGACCGCACGTGGTCGACGGCGGCGACGACGTCGCGAAAGGCGTTGCCCATTCCGGTCCAGTCGCTCAGCGGGACGCGAAGATGCTCCGCCACGGTCACCAGCCCGCTGCAGCCGAGGTCCCCGTTGCCAAGGAAGATCAGCTCGTCCTCAGTGCGAGCGCAGAACGCCGCCGCGGACGCGACCGGCCCCGTGTCCAAGGGCGCGCCGATGTCGCTGCATGCCGCGAGGTCGCGCCAGTGGACCATGAAGTCTTTGTGGACGATCGGAAGCGGCAAGTACCGGCGGTCGCCCGCCCGCACCTCGTCGCACTCACCCTCGCCGAGCGCGTCGACGACGCCTTCGTTGCGCCCGAGGTAGACGTCGTTCGGCGTGACCTGGACCCCCGGCCCGAGAGGCCCGAATATCGGGATGAAGCGCCGCCCCACCAGCGTCCGACGCGCCACGCGAATCACCGTTTCGTCAAATGCCGTCCACTGGGATTCCGACAACGGTGATTGATCCCGTAAGAGGAGATCTGCCATGCTGCACCCCCGCGCTGACCGGGAAGCGGCGCCGCGGCCTGTGTTGCGAGACCTTCTGATTCCAGTCTACCTGACGTGCCCTGGCTTCCCCGCGCCACCAACCCGTAGGCCAGCCGCCGAGTGCGGGGCCTTAACAGACTGGCGCAATTTCGATACGCGCCGGTTTCAACGCCCCCGCGCGCGGAGCCATGCGCGAGCGATTATGACCCGGTCTTAGATGGAGTAGTTGCCGTGGCGGAAGCCGCTTTCGCGAGGGAGCGGAGCAAGGACAGCGCGCTCCTTGAGGACGCCTACGATGGCGTTGGCCGCGGCTGCCGCGTCAGCGAAGTCGGGAATCGTGAGGTCGGCCTCGGGAGCCACGGTCCCATCGGACGGGCCGCCGACCCAGATGCGCAGCACGGGTGCGGGATGGACCAGCGTTTCGATCGCTCGATCGTCGGCGGACCCAAAGGCATTGGCGGGTGAGACGACGATCTGTCCCGCGTCGACCAGGACCCGAGCGACCTCGCCGTAGCGCCGGACCTTCTCGATGTCCGAGATATCCGCGACGTCCGCGTCGAGTCCGCGGGTGAGGTTGTCCGGCTGGAGCAGATACGCGTGGCGGCCCTCCCTGACGAGCGCGCTCTCGACCCGCCTCACGATTTCGCCCGCGGCTTCCGGCGCACCGCCGACGAGGACCACAGCGGCGCGGTGGCCATAGCTGGCCGCGCGATCCTCGGCGCTCACGTCGCCCGGGAGCCACGAGAGGTCCCGCCTTCTCGCCTCTTCCCACAACGTCATCTGCTCGTCGCTGAGGATCTCCGTGACGATCCCGCCGCCGGAAATGTCGTATCCATCGACAAGCACGAAGCGACCCGTGACGGCGGCGTCCTGGTACAGGTCGAAAGCGAGGGGAGCCTTCGTGCGGATCGTCACCTCGGCCACCTCGTTCTTCGCCACCTGGGTCCGCGCAGCCTGGAGGTCCAGATCTTCGGCGTCGATGATCCGATGGATCGCGGTGACCGAGCAGCCCACCTCGCGTGTGGCCATGCGCATGATGTACCTGCGCCCGCGCTCGAGCGCGCGCGACCCGAGCCAGAAGACGTTGCAGCGCAGGACGGTCGAGGTCGAGGGCGGGCTCTCGACGTGGGAGGCGATCTCTCCGCGCTCGACGAAGATCTGCTCGTCGAGCGTAATCCCGACCGATTCGCCGGCGGTCGCCTCGCGAGGCGGCGGATCGACGTGGAATGCCTCGATGGTCTTGACCCGCGCCGACTTGTTCGATGGGGTAAAGAGCAGCCGATCCCCGATCTGAAATCGCCCCGCCGTAACACGGCCCGCGATGATCCGCCGCTCATCGAACTTGTAGACGTCCTGCACGGGGAAGCGAAGCGGCTGCTCCGACGGCGCGGTCTCTTTCCGGAAAAGGCCGAGCGCATCGAGCACGGTCGGCCCGCGGTACCACGGCATGTTGGCGCTCGGTTCCACGACGTTGTCGCCATGTTTGGCGCTGACCGGTACGAATCGCTCCGGAACCACGCCGATCTGGGAAAGAAACGCGCGATAGTCGCCCTCGATCTCGTCGAACGTGGACTGTCGAAAACCCACGAGGTCCATCTTGTTCACGACGACCGCGACCTGCCGGACGCCGAGGAGGGAGAGGAGGTGGCCGTGTTTCTTCGACTGCTCCCGCACGCCCTCATGCGCGTCGATCAGAAGCAGCGCGGCTTCGGCGCGCGCGGCGCCGGACACCATGTTCTTCAGAAACTCGCGATGGCCGGGGGCGTCGACAATGATGTACTGACGGTTACGCCAGTGAAAGAAGGTGCGGGCAACGTCGATGGTGATGCCCTGCTCTTGCTCTTCGAGGAACGCATCGAAGAGGAACGCGTACTCGAATTCCTTCCCCTGTTGACGACAGATCGCCTGGACCTTCTCCAGCTTTCCGTCCGGGAGGGAGCCCGTGTCCGCGTAGAGCCGGCCAAGAAGGGTCGACTTTCCATGGTCGACATGGCCGACCACGACGATGTTGAGATGCTCTGCAACGTCCGACGCGGCAATCGACATGAGGGCTACATGTAGCCGTCCTTCCGCAGAAGCTCCATGCCGCGACCTTCGTCTTGAGCTCGCCCGGCGCGCTCCGCGATCGTGGTGAGGCGAAGCTCTTCCACGATCTCGCTAAGCGTCTTCGCGGTCGATCGAATCGGGAACGTGCACGGCTCACAGCCGAGGCTTCGATAGCGGGTGCCGTCACCTCGATCGAAGTATAGGTCGATGATGGGGATCTCCTCGGTGCGGATGTATTCCCAGATGTCGATCTCGCGCCAGTCCAGCAGGGGGTGAATGCGGACGTGCGTGCCCTCTGGGAAAGACGTTTTAAACTGGTCCCACAGCTCGGGCGGCTGATCGCGAAAATCCCAGTCGCCGTGCTGGTCGCGAGGCGAGAAATACCGCTCCTTCGCCCGAGTGCCTTCCTCATCCGCGCGAATTCCCATGATGACACCGGTGAAATTCTGCTCAGCGAGGAACTGCTTGAGGGCGTTGGTCTTGAGGGCTGTGCAGCAGGTAACACGACCAAGCGTGTGGTTCATTCCCGCCGCGAGGGCCTCCTTGTTCTGGCCGACGAGCAGGTTCAACCCCCACTCGCGGACCACCCGGTCGCGGTATTCGATCATCGCGGGAATCTTGTAGCTCGTGTCGATGTGGACCAGCGGAAACGGAACGTGGCCGAAGAACGCTTTCCGCGCCAGCCAGAGCAGAACGGTGGAGTCTTTTCCCATGGACCAGAGCATGCAGAGATCGTCGAAGTGCTTGTAGGCCTCGCGAAAGATGTACACGCTCTGCGCCTCGAGATCCCGCAGGTGACCCAGAGTCGGTACAGATGCCGTTTCGGCTGGGGTAAGCGCAGTCATGAGAGCGGTCCGCATTGTTGAGTATGTTGACCGACATCATAATAAATGCGCCCGGAGGCCGTCAACGTCCCCGCCACGCCCACGTGAACGGATCGGCACGTTCTTGACACATAGTCGGATGTCGCGCTATCCAAATGGGATGCCGCAGTCCCCCTCTCACCGTGATTGGTACAAGGACGCCATCTTCTACGAAGTTCCCATTCGCTCGTTCTCGGACAGCAACGCCGACGGCATTGGCGACCTCCCCGGCCTCACTGCGCGCCTCGACTACATCCAGGCGCTGGGTGTGGACTGCATCTGGCTCCTCCCCTTCTATCCGTCACCGCTGAAGGACGACGGTTACGACATCTCCGACTTTCGCGACATCCATCCCGACTACGGGACGCTCCGCGACTTCCGGGCCTTCTTGAAGGCAGCCCACGGGCGCAACATCAAGGTCATCGCGGATCTTGTGCTGAACCACACCTCGGATCAGCATCCCTGGTTCCAGGAGGCGCGGCGCTCCCCAACCTCACCCAAGCGCGACTACTACGTCTGGAGCGACGATCCGGAGCGGTATGCGGGCGCACGCATCATCTTCACGGATTCGGAGGTCTCGAACTGGACCTGGGACCCCATCGCGGGACAGCACTTCTGGCATCGGTTCTTCAGCCACCAGCCCGATCTCAACTTCGAAAACCCCAAGGTCCGCCGCGAGATCCTCGACGTCGTCTCGTTCTGGCTCAACCTGGGCCTCGACGGGTTTCGCTGCGATGCCGTTCCGTACCTTTTCGAACGCGAGGGAACGAACTGCGAGAACCTGCCCGAGACGCACCAGTT
>Ga0070741_10008580_pt1 | contig 20393 bp, 22 predicted proteins | sample Coa_R1_4_FD_66440 | JGI IMG/M metagenome (GOLD analysis project Ga0070741, IMG submission 66440) | Surface soil microbial communities from Centralia Pennsylvania, which are recovering from an underground coalmine fire - Coalmine... | ecosystem: Environmental > Terrestrial > Soil > Unclassified ...
TGGCAGATCGCGCCGATCCCCATGATGCCGTACCAGGCCTCGAGGTGACGCCAGGTGTTCCAGGCGATGGTGGCGACACGGTCGCCGAGCTTGATGCCGTCGCGATCCAGCCGCTGCGAGATCTTCAGCGCGCGCTTGTGGATTTCGGCATAATTGGTGCGATGGATGGGACCTTCGACCGACCGCGTGACAACTTCCTGCTTGCCATGGATTGTCGCTGCGTGCTCCAGAATTCGGTGACACAGCAAAGGCCAGTCTTGCATCAAACCAAGCATACTTACGTCCCTCCAGAATGTGCTGTCGCGTTTCGCGGTTCTTTTGCGCGAATTGACGCAAAGTCTAGCGCGGAGAAGGGATGCCGCAAGTGGGCTTCTCGTGGCAAATGCGTCTGCCGGGCCGCCATGGTTACCGCCGCGGCGCTGCTGTTCGCCGGTTACGGCCCCACACATACTGCGGCCGCCAGGGCTCTCTCGGCCAAGGCGCGCGTCACGGCCAGGGTGCCGCTGCCTAGGCCGCGTCCGGCGGAGGCTCCGTCGGCCAAGGCAGAGCCGTCAACCGCTCCGGACGAAAAGAATACCGAAAAGGCTGAGCCGCCCCCGCCATCCGCCTGCCGGCTCGCTTTGACCGATCAGGTCGCGATTGCGCCGAGCATTCCCGATATCCACGGCCCCGGCGGCTGCGGCGGCGAGGATCTGGTGCGGCTGGAGGCCGTGGTGCTGCCGGACCAACATCACGTCGCGCTCAAGCCGGCGGCAATCCTGCGCTGCAAGATGGCGTCCGCGGTCGCCGACTGGGTTCGCACCGACGTCGCGGCGCTCGCCAAAAGTATGGGCAGCGTCGTTACCGACCTCGACAATTTCGATTCCTTCGAATGCCGCAGCCGCAATCGCATCGCCGGCGCCATGTTGTCGGAACACGGCCGCGCCAACGCACTCGACGTTCGTTCCTTCAAATTCGCCGATGGCCGGACCATCTCGCTGACCGACCGCAACGTGGCGAGGGACGTGCGCGAGAGCGTGCTGCATTCAGTGTGCACGCGATTCACGACTGTGCTGGGGCCGGGCTCGGACGGCTACCACGAGGACCACATCCATCTCGATCTGATGGAGCGCCACAACAACTACCGGATTTGCCAGTGGTATGTCTGGGATCCGCTGCCGGCCGTTGCGCCGATGCTCCCCGAGCCAAGGCCGGAGGGCGCGCCACCGCGCGAGGTCACTGACGAGCCCGCCGGCGACAAACCTGCGCCCGATCAAACGGCGCAAAAACCGCCAGCCGATCATCCGCCAGCAAAAAAGCGCCGGTAAAACCGGCGCTCTTGTTTCCGTCAAATCAGAAGCGGTGGCTTACTGCCACGAACCAAAGCTGGTGTTGCCGCCGCCGCTCTGTGCCATCTGCGACGAACCGCCGAACGGCGAGTCACTGCCGTGGTGGGGCGCGAGCACGACCACGATGGTGCCCATCTTGGCGCGGTTATAGAGATCGATCACGTCTTCGTTCGTCATCCGGATGCAACCAGAGGAGATCGACTGGCCGATATATTCCGGCTGGTTGGTGCCGTGAATCCGGAACAGCGTATCCTTGCCGCCGGAATACAGATACATCGCGCGCGAGCCCATCGGATTGTCCGGACCGGGCGGCACGAAAGTGGGAACGCCGAGGCGCTCGATCTCGCCCTTGGTCGGATGCCAGGCCGGCCACTCAGTCATCGCGCCGATCTTGGCGATGCCCGACCACGCCATCGCTTCTTCGCCCACGGTGATGCCGTAGCGGATCGCCTTGCCGTCGTTCATCACGTAGTAGAGATAATGGTTGTCGGAATCCACCACGATCGAGCCAGGCGCTTCCTTGCGCTGATAGTCGACAATCGCGCGGCGGAAGTTCTCCGGCGGCTGCACGTTCTCGTAGCGAACCTTCGCGAGCAGTTCCTTGTCGCGCTGCTTGAACGCGGCGGTATTGGTCGCCTCATAGTTTGCCGTTTCCATGCACCCCGAGAGCAGGAACCCGGCGGCTGTCACAGCCATTGCCAATTTCAGCGACGTCAGTTTCAACGGCATCTTGGATTTCCAATCGAAAGTGATGCGTTCGAGGCGAAAAACGTCCGCTCGCCACGATTCCATCTGCACTCCCACATTATCGCCGAAATTGGCAATAATTCCAGCGCCTAGATGGCACTTCGGCACTGCGGCGGGGTGTCTGTGTCTTTTTTGCCGCAAGTACTTGAGCAATCCATGATTCTCCGGCAATTAGCGAGGCAATCGGGCGGATTCCGTCACCCTTTCGCCACCGCAAGGCCGCAATGGCTGTGGGCCGGCCGGCCACCACGAAAGGTTTGCCCAATCGGGCCAAGCCCCGACTACAAGGCTCTTGGTTACACGTTGTCTTGGTTAATCGGCCTTCACCCGTTGCGGAGTTCTGCATGTTCTCGGTGTTCGTCCCTAACGAGTCCTCCCTGAGGAAGGCCATAGTCACAGACCTCGACAAGCTGCCCGAAAATGCCGTCTGGATTGACCTCGTGAAGCCGACCATGGCCGAGGACAAGGCGGTGGAGCGGCTCGCCGGAATCGCGGTGCCGACCCGCGAGGACATGCAGGAAATCGAAATTTCGAGCCGCCTCTATATTGAGAACAGCGCGCGCTACATGACGGCGACGCTGATGTGTCAGTCCGACACCGAGGCCCCGAAGACCACGGCGGTGACCTTCATTCTTGCCGGGCATCGCCTGGTCACCGTGCGCTACGACGACCCGAAGCCGTTCGTGCTCGTGGAAAACAAGCTCGCCCGCAGTTGCTCCGCCAGCATTACCGGCGAAATGGTGCTGATGGAGCTTCTGGATGCAGTGATCGACCGCTGCGCCGACATCCTGGAGCGCATCGGCGCCGACGTCGACCAGGTCTCTCACGATATCTTCGAGCCCGAGAGCGAACGCCACGGCAATGCCAAGCGCTACTCGCAGATCCTGATCGCCATCGGCCGCAAAGGCGATCTGACCTCAAAAGTCCGCGAAAGCCTGGTTTCGATCGGCCGCCTCGTGACGTTCCTTTCCGCCGTCATCGAAGGCGTGAAATGGAGCAAGGACATGCGTGAGCAGCTCAAGACCCAGCAGCGCGACGTCGCCTCGCTGACCGATCACGCCTCCTATCTCTCCAACAAGATCACCTTCGTGCTCGATGCAATGCTCGGCGTCGTCAACCTCGAGCAGAACAACATCATCAAGCTGTTTTCGGTGATGGCGGTGGTTCTGATGCCGCCGACCCTGATCGCCTCGATCTACGGCATGAATTTCAAGGATATGCCCGAACTGGAATGGCACCACGGCTATCCGCTTGCCGTCCTGATGATGGTGGTTGCGGCGGTCGCGCCCTACATGTACTTCCGCTGGAAGAAGTGGCTCTAAATCAGGCCTCCTCGGCACGCGATCGAGGTTAAAAAAGTACGCGGGATTCCCCGACTCCTCAGGCCACTCGCTCCGCTAAAATTTGAGCGGTGGACTGAACGTTTGCGCGACGGCTTTCTGCCATAACACTCGCGAACGATCCGCGAGAACTCCAATGGTTGAGAAAGTCATAAGGCCAATGCAGAACGTCATCGACTTCGCACGCTACCAGCAGGGCCGCAATATCGTGGTCAGGGCGCAGGCAATGTCGGCGCGCACCTGCCGGCATTGCGGAGCAGCGCTCGGCGAGGGCGAATTCGAGGACGAGTGTTCCAGCATTGCCAACACCCAGGAAGCGCTGCGCTGGCAGGCGGCCCAGATCTTGCGCGGGCTGATCTGAGGTCTTGTCGTTTTGGCGCTCAGGCGTTTCAGGCCTTCGCGCGCCTTAAGGCGCGTGCCACCACAGAGACTAGACGTGCTGGCCGCCGTTGATGTGGATTTCGGCGCCGTTCACGTAAGAGCTGGTCTCCGTGCACAGCACATAGATAATCTTTGCGACCTCGTCCGGCGTGCCGAGCCGGTGCATCGGGATTTGCTGTTCGACGATCTTTTCGGTGCCCGGCGACAGGATCGAGGTGTCGATCTCGCCCGGCGCAATTGAATTCACCCGTACGCCGAGCGGGCCGAAATCGGCCGCCATCTCGCGCGTCAGCGCTGCCAGCGCCGCCTTCGAGGTCGCATAGGCTGCGCCCGCGAACGGATGCACCCGGGAACCTGCGATCGAGGTGACGTTGACGACGGATCCTTTGGCCGCCTTCAATTCCTCGATCAGGCCGCGCGCCATCATGATCGGCGCAAAGAAATTGACCCGGAAAACGTGGGTCCAGGTCTCGAGATCGGTGTTGATCGAACCGAGCCGTTTGCCGCCTTCGGCCTTCGGCGAGATCGCGGCATTGTTGACGAGCGCGTGCAGCACGCCGCCTTCCAGCCGTTCGCGAATTTCGGAAATGCCGCGCGCGGTGTCGTCGTGATCGGCAAGATCGACCTGGATGTGGTCTTCAGGCCCGGCGTCCCACGGACAGTCTTCCGGAAACGGATGCCGCGAGCAGGTGATGACGCGCCAGCCGGCCGAGGAAAAGCGGATCACGGTGGCATGGCCGATGCCGCGGCTGGCTCCGGTGAGCAGCAGCGTCCGCCTTGGTCCGTTGTGGGCTGAAGTGGCCATGGGGTCCTTTAATCTCCCGATCAGGGATACAGCCGCGTCTTCGACCAGGTTTGGCCGGGCGCGTCGCGGCGAAATTCGATGCGGTCGTGCAGACGGAACGGGCGGTCATGCCAGAACTCGAACTGTAGCGGCGTAATGCGCCAGCCGCTCCACCCGGGCGGGCGTGGCACCTCGCCGATGATGTATTGCGCGGCAACCTTGGCGATCGCTTGTTCAAAGGCGAAGCGGCTTTCCAGCGGCTGCGATTGCTTCGACGCCCAGGCGCCGATCTGGGCCTGTTTGGGACGGGTGGCGAAATAGGCATCGGCTTCGGCATCGGTGACCGGTGATACCGTCCCCCGGATGCGCACCTGTCGGCGCAGCGACTTCCAGTGAAAAAGTAACGCCGCCTTAGGATTTGCGGCCAATTCGCGGCCTTTTTGGCTGGCGATATGGCTGTAGAACACGAAGCCGCTGCCGTCGTAGCCCTTCATCAGCACCATCCGCACATCCGGCAGGCCGTCGGTGTCGACGGTCGCAAGCGCCATGGCGTTGGGATCGTTGGGCTCGGCCTTGGTAGCTTCAGCAAGCCACGCCCCGAACAGGGCCAAGGGTTCCTCCGCGGCGGTGAAATCACCTGTTGTTAAGGGTGTCGGGTGTTTGATGGAGGTCGTGTCCGTCATTGTACGTGGAGTCCAAGGTTGCGCCCGCCCGCGGCCAGATGCGCGTTAACACCCCATGTGAGGCCAGCCTTATATAGGGCATGGGGACGCTTTGGCCTATTGCCGATCCGTCCGGCGGGGATGGCGGCGCTGATCCTGATCGGCGTCAGCGCGGGCGGCTGCAGCGTTTCGCGGCTGGACAGCATGTTTGCCAGGAACGATGAGCCGACCGGGTCGATCGGTCCGAAAACTGTTTCGGCGACGCCGACCGAGACCGATCTCGCTTTTGCCCGCAATGCCGCCTCAGACGTCCTGACCAAGGGCGACAAGGATGCGAGCCAGCCGTGGGAAAACCCCGAGACCGGTGCACGCGGTTCGGTGACGCCGCTGGCGCAGGCCTATTCTTCGGAGGGGCGAACCTGCCGGGATTTCCTCGCCAGTTACGTCAAAGGTGATTCGGAAAGCTGGCTGCAGGGCGCGGCCTGCCAGACCGGCCGTGGACAGTGGGAAATCCATACGCTCAAGCCTTGGCGGCAGAGTTAGAGCCGGGCCGCCAGTTCAGAATCTGCTTTTGCTTCGGCTTGTCTTTGCAAATGGCTGAAAATGCGCGCAATCCTGTTCCCGTCCGACGGCCACCGCGGTCGGGAAGCCCGTTGCAAAAATGCCACGAAATCCCCAGATGAAAACAGGAGCGGGCTTCGCGCCCATAGACTAAGCTCAATGACTTCCCTTGAAGGAGAACTGACGGATGCGCGACCCCTATGAGGTCTTGGGGGTGCCGCGGAGTGCTAATGCCGCGGCGATCAAGAGCGCCTATCGCAAGCTTGCCAAGAAGTACCACCCCGACACCAACAAGAACGATCCGAAGGCTGCCGCTCGGTTTGCCGAGCTGAATTCGGCCAACGAGATCATTGGTGATGAGGACAAGCGCAAGCAGTTCGATAGCGGCGAGATCGATGCCGATGGCAAGCCGCGCTTCCAGGGCTTTCCTGGCGGCGGTGCGCGCGGGCGCGCCGGCGGCTTTGAGACTCATACGTTCCGGACTGGCGGCGGTGGTGCCGGCGCGGGCTTTGGCGGCGGCGGCTTCGAGGACATCCTCAACAGCATGTTCGGCGCCGCGGCGCGCGGCGGCCGGGCAGGAGCGGGCGGCGGTGGCGCTCGCTTCGAGTTCGACCCCGGCACCATGGCGATGGACCTCGATCTGTCCGTTGCCATGACCGTCTCGCTCGAGGAGGCGGTCAAGGGGGCGGAGAAACGAGTCCGGCTGCCGACCGGAAAGGAGCTCAACGTCAAGATTCCGCCGGGCGTCGTTGCCGGCCAGCAGATTCGGCTGAAGGGGCAGGGCGAGACCGCGCCGGGCCATCCGCCCGGCGACCTCCTGATCACGGTCAGTATTGCGCCGCACGCGTTCTTCAAGATCGACGGCAGCGACCTGCGTCTCGATTTGCCGATCACGCTCTACGAGGCGGTGCTGGGCGGGAAGGTTCGCGTGCCGACGCTCGGCAGTGCGGTCGAGCTCTCGATTCCGAAAAATACGTCGAGCGGCCGCACCTTCCGCCTCAAAGGCAAGGGTCTGCCGAAAACCGGTGGAAACGGCGATCTGCTCGTCACGACTCGCATCATGTTGCCGGATGGGAACAACGCCGAGCTGGAGGCGTTAATGCAGAAGTGGCGTGAAGCGCATCCCTACAACCCTCGCAGCGATTTTTCGTAAACGCTGCGGCAACATAAGGGGTGCGGCCTCGAACTGGGGGACCAGCGCGGTACAAACCCCAGCCGAGGCCGCTTGCGTCGATCGGCGGATCGAACGCGTCACAACTTTTCGTGAGCACATGGTGCGATATTGAGACGCGTCCATGTTCCAATTCCAGATTCTTAATGTCCGAATTTGGACGTGGCCATTTCGCCACGCGTCACGCTGCGTCAGCCGCCTTTGTCGTTCTGGTCGTAGACCTGGCGCGCCACCTTGTGCAGCTTCTCCTTGTCCATTGGTCCTGAAAGCACATAGCTGACGGCGTCTTCCGACCAGTACATCGCGCCGGAATTCTCGGCGGCGGTGTAGCGCATCTGAGCCGATCCGGATTTCGAGCGCGAGGCGTAAAGCGTGTAGCGCTCGCCCGACGCGCTCTCATACATGAAGAAGGAGGCCGGTCCGGCAGGGCCCGGCAATAGCCGGCCGCCGACCAGCTTCAGCCCGCTGGCGTCCAGTTTCGGCGCGCGAACCTCCCAACCGCAGCGCTTGGTCAGCCACGTCTGCAAGTGATCGCGCTCGCTGCCCGGCACCTCGACCGGATGGCGGACCTCGACCACATAAAGCCGGTGCGCATCGAGCGCGTCCGTCGTCAGGCTCTCCATTGCCGACGGTGTCGCGGTGACGCCCCGCGCTACCCAGCCGATGCTGCCGCCGCACATGAAAGCCGCCAGCGCCGCCGCGACCGCGCCGTACAGCCATTTGCGTGGCCGCTGCACCAGCCGCTCGAGCTCCAGCCGCTTCGGCACTGCCTCATCGGCCACATGGTCGTAGCGGGCGTGCAGCGCATCCGCCATTTCGCGCCATGCCCGTACCCGTTCGGCATCATCTGGGTAGGTGGCGAGCCACGCTTCGACATCGCCGCGGCGTTCCGCCGGCAGCTCGTTGTCGACGTAAGCGTGCAGCTCGTCTTCGGTGACGGGAATCTTTGGGTCGGTCATGGTCGTCGTCTCTTCTGGGTCGAAATGATTCCGGCCGACTCCCGCACTCCCCGACGGAAATACGACCGCGTTTGCAATGCGGTTTCCCCAAAAAAATCAGCCACTACACGCTCGCTCATAAAGCTCATCATTTACTTCACCCGTCGCAGTGCCGGGCGCTCGCCTTCGAGCACCGCCTTCACGTGGGCGCGGGCACGCGCCAGTCGCGACATCACCGTGCCGATCGGCACGCCCTGGATGTCGGCGACTTCGCGATAGCTCAATCCTTCCAGCATCACGAGCAGCAGCACAGCGCGCTGATCGTCCACCAGCGTCGCCAGGGCCTTGGCGATATCGCGGCCTTCGGCTTCGGTCCCGCTGGCATCCGGATTGTTCTCCAGGAGCGGCATGAATTGCGGCCGCCGGGCCAGTGATCGCCGCCTGTTCTTGTTGAGATTGGTCAGGATGGTGTAGAGCCAGCTCCGCACGTCACCACCGAGAAAAAGCCGTTCCGAGCGCAAAGCGCGAACCAGCGTATCTTGCACAAGATCGTCAGCAATGTCGGCATCGCGCGTGAGCGCGCGCGCATACCGGCGTAGCGCCGGTATCATGGCTTCGACACTCTCGCGAAACGCCGTCATCGCGTCCGATTCCAAATCATCCCGTATGGTGCCCGGCGATCGCGAGCGTCAAAACCTGATACAAACACTAAACCCCAGATCGAAATGGCTATTCCACCCGTAATCTCACGGGTGCTCGCCTTGCATCATGGAGGGCCTGTACCGGCCATCGGAGCTGGTGTACCTCCAAACCAGCAACTGCGCATCGGAATTGTCACATCGTGAAAAACTCGGATTCGATGAACGAACGACTGGACGCCCCGGGCATTTCGCTCGCGAAACACTAAGTGCCGACCATCTATTACATCCGCCATGGCGAGACGGAGTGGAATGCGTTGGGCCGCTTGCAGGGCGCGCAGGACGTTCCGCTCAACAAACTCGGCCGCGAGCAATCGGTGCATGCGGGCCGTATCCTTGCCGAGCTGCTCAGGCGCGATAGCCGGAGCGCGTCGTCGCTTTCCTTTGTCGCGAGCCCGCTCGGCCGCGCGCGTCAGACCATGGAGCTCGTGCGCGGCACATTGAAGCTTCCGCGTTCTGCTTACGCGATCGACGATCGCCTGCGCGAACTTGGTTATGGCGAGTGGGAGGGATCGACGCTGGCTGAAGCGCAGGCGAGAGACCCTGAACTGTTCGCGCGCCGCGAGGCCGAAAAGTGGACGATGACCCCGCCGGGCGGCGAGAGCTACGTCTCGTTGCAGGCGAGGGTGGGCGAATGGTACCGCGGGCTTGCCGCCGACACGGTCGCGGTTGCCCACGGCGGCACCGCTCGGGCGCTGATGGTCGTGCTTGGTCTTGAAACCCCCGAAAGCGCCGCTGACCTGGCGACTGAGCAGGGCGCGGTTTACGTGTTCAGCGACAGCACCTTAGCGAAGTATAGTTAAGGGCGAATCGAAGCATCCAGCGAAGCGACTCGGACGTTCCTTTCAGTTTCGCGGCGACCCCGCCAAAGGAACGTCAGAGTCAAAGCTTCACTAGAACCCATATATTTGCAGTGTCCTTTGGTTCTGACATTCGTAAACGAACCCGCCGCGACACGATGCGAATGTCAGAACCGGGACACTGCCGATTTGACCCCACAGGGCCTCCCGCGTTACGACAGACCATGTCCCACAATACCTTCGGCCATCTGTTCCGGGTCACGACCTTTGGCGAGAGCCACGGGGTTGCGATCGGCTGCGTGGTCGATGGCTGCCCGCCGCAGATCCCGCTGACCGCAGACGACATCCAGCGCGACCTCGATCGCCGCCGCCCCGGGCAATCGCGCTTCACCACGCAGCGCCAGGAGCCGGATGCGGTGAAGATTTTGTCCGGCGTGATGGCGCATCCGGAAACCGGCGCGCAGGTCACGACCGGCACGCCGATCGGGCTTTTGATCGAGAACACCGATCAGCGCTCGAAAGATTATTCCGACATCAAGGACAAGTTTCGTCCCGGCCACGCCGACTACACCTACGACGCCAAATATGGCCTGCGCGATTATCGCGGTGGCGGGCGTTCCTCGGCGCGCGAGACCGCGGTGCGGGTGGCCGCCGGCGCGATCGCGCGCAAGATTTTGCCCGGTATCACCGTGCGCGGCGCGCTGGTGCAAATGGGGCCGCACAAGATCGATCGCGACAAATGGGACTGGGATGTGGTTGCGAAGAATCCGTTCTTCTGTCCCGACAAGGACAAGGCCGCTTTCTTCGAGGACTATCTCGACGGCATCCGCAAGAGCGGCTCATCGATCGGCGCGGTGATCGAAGTGGTCGCGGAAGGCGTGCCGGCCGGATGGGGCGCGCCGATCTATGCGAAGCTCGATGCGGACCTCGCGGCGGCGATGATGAGCATCAACGCGGTGAAGGGTGTCGAGATCGGCGCCGGCTTTGCCGCGGCTGAACTAAGCGGCGAGGAAAATGCCGACGAGATGCGGATGGGCAATCAGGGCGTCACCTTCCTGTCCAATCGGGCCGGCGGCATACTGGGCGGCATTTCGACCGGCCAGCCGGTGGTGGTGCGCTTTGCGGTGAAGCCGACGTCGTCGATCTTGTCGCCGCGCCGCACCGTCGATCGCAAGGGCGGCGAGACCGAAATTCTGACCAAGGGCCGCCACGACCCCTGCGTCGGCATTCGCGCGGTTCCGGTCGGCGAGGCCATGATGGCGTGCGTGCTCGCGGATCATTTCCTGCGCCATCGCGGCCAGGTCGGCAACTAAGGTCTCCGGCAAAAGCTTTCGGGCGGACCGGCCGCCCGTCCCTTAACTCGGCCCGACTGAATCAAAGCTTGGTCGATGCGCGGGACAATAGCTTCCAGTCCGCGCCCTGCTTTTGCCAATTCATCAGGATGTGGAGATTGGTAGAGCTCTTCTTGCCGTCAGCCGCGCTCTCGCTCTCGCCGCGCCAATGAAACCGCACGATGGCGGCAGGACCGACGACGCGAATGCTCAAATCGTCGTAAGCGAGCGAGATGAATTTTGATTTTCCGTTGGTGGCGTTGGCGACAAAGGTCGCCTTGTCTTCGATTCTGCCGTCGGAGTGGCTGTAACTGAGTTCGGGCGCACAGAGGCGTTCCAGTGTCTTGGCGTCTGAGGCGAATTGAGCGGCGCGAAACGCCTCCACATTTTTCTTGACGTCATCCTCATCTGCTCCCGCGTGGGTAGCAGGAACGACGCCCAGGATTCCAACGGCAAGTACCGGCAACGCCAGCTGACGGCGGCTGATATTCATTGTTTCCTCCCTCGTTTTATTATCGATCAAGTCTTGCAGCCGCCCCCGCTTTTGTCGAGCTTTTACCTAGCTATGTTATCGTACCGGTAGGGATGGCCGAGGCGTCGCCTTGACGCGCACTCGGCCTCCACATGAAGGTGGATCCCATGGATGCGCTGGCCCTGCGGAATTTGACGGAATGGCTGATCGACGGCGCGCGGTCCGCTCCCAACCCGCCACGGATGATGACGGAGACCTGCGAGCGGATGGTCGCGGCCGGGCTGCCGCTCTGGCGGGTCGGCATTTTCGTCAGGACGCTGCATCCCGATGTCATCGGACGCAATTTCCTCTGGCGGCCGGGCGCCGAGATCGTTGTCGGCACCGCGAATTATGACGTGCTGGATTCGCCGGAATATGGCCGCAGTCCGCTCAAGATCGTGTTCGGCGAGGGGTGCGAGATCAGGGCACGGATGGATGGGCCGGACGCCAAGCGCTTCCCGTTGTTCGACGATTTGCGTGAAGAGGGGATTACCGACTATCTTGCGCTGCCGCTTCTGCACGTCGACGGCTCGGTTCATGCCTCGAGCTGGACCACCCGCCAGCCGGGCGGCTTTACGGCCGCGCAGGTCAATGCCATTCGCGCGCTGATTCCGCCGCTCGCCCGGTTGATCGAAGTGACGCGGCTGCGCTTCATGTCCTCGATCCTGCTCGATACCTATGTTGGAAACCGCGCCGGCGCGCGCATCCTCGGCGGGCAGATCAGGCGTGGCCACGCCGAGACGATGGATGCTGCGATCTGGTTGTCGGATTTGCGCGGCTTCACCGCGCTGTCGGACCGGCTGCCGCCGGAGACCGTGGTCGACATCCTCAACCGCTATTTCGACTGCCAGGTCTCTGCGATCGCAAAACACGGCGGCGAAGTTCTGAAGTTCATGGGCGACGGACTGCTCGCGGTGTTTCCGATCGACGAATATGTCGGCGATGTCGGCCAGGCCTGCGCTCAGGTTCTGGAGGCGGCTTGCGAGGCCCGCGCCAATGTCGATGCCATGCAATTTCCGATCGGCGACACCGTCGAGCGCTTTCGCTTCGGTGTCGCGCTCCATGTGGGGCGGATTCTCTACGGCAATATCGGGGGCGGCAACCGCCTCGACTTCACCTGCATTGGCCCTGCGGTCAATCTCGCGGCAAGACTTGAAAAGATGGCGAGCCGTCTGCACCGCACGGTATTGGCGTCGGCGGCCTTTGCGTCGGCCTCTCCGGATCGATGGGAAGATCTCGGCGAATTTCCGGTTGCCGGATTTTCAAAGGCGGCGCGCGTTTACGGCCTGTCGGATGAGGCGCTTGCACCCGCCTGATGGTCAGTGGTCCGTCGGCTTTTTCTGGCAGCCCTTTGCCGATTTCTGATCGCATTTTTTTGGTGTTGATGTCTCGGTGACGACCGTAACGGTGCGTGAATGCGTGCCGCCCTTCGTTCCCGGCTTGACCCCCGACTGGCCATGCACGCCGGGATGGACGCGGACCGTCGGGGCCACGTGAATCGGGGCGACGTGAACGGGCGGGGGGACATAGACGGTGGCAGCCATCGCCGGCGTCGAGAACAAAAGCACTGCACCAATAATTGCACGTCTCATGATGTCGTTACTCTTCCGGTTCGATGACGCTAGGCAACGGCTTGCGGCCGACGTGGCTGCACGAGCCGCGTTGTGTCGATTTCGGATGTTAAGGCGTCGCTTTCGTCGATCCGCGTTGGCAACCAAGGAGCGCGGCGATGTTCAGCGATGTGCGGATAGCTTATAGTTGCACGATTAATTCGATAACGTCTGAGTTGTGATACGTCAAGCCGGGCGCCCGCTACTCTTCCGGCTCTGTCGTGAACAGCAACGGATAGCCTTTGGCGCGGCCAGCATCAGTCGCGCGGGTCGCCTTGGTCTCGGCGACGTCCTTGGTGAAGACGGCAACGACGCAGACGCCGCGCTGGTGCGCCGTGATCATGACCTTGTGCGCCTGGTCCTCGGTCATGCGGAACTCCGCCTTGAGAATCGTGACGACGAATTCGCGCGGCGTGTAGTCGTCATTGAGCAGAATGACTTTGTGCAGCCGCGGCCGTTCGACCTTGGTCTTGACCCTGGTTTTCGGCTTGGTGACGGTGTCGCTCATCCCTCAATAATAATGCCTTCCGGCCCGTCTTGGTACCGGCCAAGAGGGGATGGCATCATTGCAGGGGCGGAACTGTCCGCAAATAGGCCACGATGTCGGCGAGATCGCTCTCCTTCAAACCGGCATAATAGGAAAATCCCATCGGCGGCTTGAGCGTATGGCCGTCGCGGCTGATGCCATGGGTGATGGCGCGCACAATTTCCTGATCGCTCCAGCCCTTGAGGCCTGCCGCGGTGATGTTGGCGGCGATGCCGCCCTCCGGAAAGACCCTGCCGCCGCGGCCAAGCCCGGCCTTGTAGTCCGAGGTGCCCTTGGTGCGTTCGGAATGACACTCCATGCAATGACCGATGGTGACGAGATAGGCGCCGCGTTTCACCGGATCGGTGAACAGGGCCTTGTCGAATCCGTTCTCCGCGTCGGGATAGGGATCGCGGTGAACCGGCATCTTGTATTCGGGATTGGCGATCTCGTTGCGGATCGGCTTGAGCGAACGCAAATACGCGACGATGGCGTCGAGATCCTCAGGTAGCAGCGCCTTGTAGAAGTTGGCGGGCATGATCGCCGCGAGCGGCGCGCCTGCGATGCGGTGGTGGTCGGGGCGAATGCCTCGATCAGCGCCCGCTTGACGTCCTTATCGCTCCAGCTTCCGATCCCGGTTTCGACATCCGGCGTGATATTCGACGTGGTGACGACAAAGGCCGGCGTATTGAACAGGCGTCCGCCCGACAACGCCCCGTCCTTGATCGGCGCGCCATTGGCCTCACGCGGCGTGTGGCAGTTGCCGCAGGCGAGAATCGTATTGACGAGATAATCGCCTCGCTCGATCGCCGTTTCCGCCATTGCTGCATCGAAACACACGGACAGCAACAGACACAGCAAGCCCAGCCACACAATCATTTTGCCCCCGAAACATCGATTATCAAAGTGCGCTGTATGGCACGGCCGCGCGCATCCTGCAAAATCCCTGGAAGAAAAGACGTCGGCGCAAAAGATCCGGGCATATGACCAGGCCGCCCGGCGCAAAAAGCAGCAGTTATTTTCAGCTAACCTGAATGTGAACGCCGCATCATGTTCCGCCTTTCCGTCGGCCACATTGCGTGTCAACATCATCACACGACGGGAGGTCCGCAAGATGCGCTGGTATGTCTCGATCGGAGCGGTGTTGGTGGCGAGTGTGCTCACCGCAAGCGACGGCGCGGGAGTGGCCGCGCCGGATGCACGTCATCGGCCGACGATGCAGGCGGCGGACAAGGCTGCCGCCCAGGTCGATGTCGAACTCGTGCTGGCGGTCGACGTCTCTTATTCGATGGACATGGACGAACTTGCCGTGCAGCGCGAAGGCTATGCGCAGGCGATCGTCTCGAAGGAGTTTTTGCAGGCGCTGAAGGCGTTGCCGAACGGCAAAATCGCGGTCACGTATTTTGAGTGGGCGGCGTCGAACGATCAGAAGATCATCATTCCCTGGCGTGTCATCGACGGTCCCGAAACTGCCGATGCCGTTGCCGACGAAATCCTGAAAGCGCCGATCCGCCGCGCCTCGCGCACGTCCATCTCCGGCGCGATCTATTTTGCGATGCCGCTGTTCGAGAACAACCCATATCCCGGATTGCGGCGCGTCATCGACATCTCCGGCGACGGCGCCAACAACAACGGCGCGCCGGTTGTGCCGGCGCGCGACGAGGCGGTCTCCAAGGGTATCATCATCAACGGCTTGCCGATCATGGTGAAGGATCCGTCCTACTCGACGATGGATATCGAAAATCTCGATTGGTACTACGAAGACTGCGTGGTCGGCGGTCCCGGTTCTTTCGTGGTTCCGATCAAGGATCGCGAGAAGTTCAAGGAAGCCATCCGCACCAAGCTTCTGCTCGAAGTTGCCGGCCGCACGCCAGAACGCCGCATAGTTCCCGTCGCCGAGAAGGAGCCGCGGATCAACTGCCAGATCGGTGAACGGATGTGGCAGGACCGCTGGGGGCGCTGAGCCCTGCCAGGGCCGTCATCGCACAAAACGCGCCACGAGTTCGACATGCGGCGTGTGGCGGAACTGGTCGACGGGCGTAACGCCCTCGATCTTGTAGCCGCCGTCGATCAGGATGCGGGCGTCGCGGGCAAAAGTCGCCGCGTTGCACGAAACCGCGATCACCACCGGCATCTTGCTCGCAGCTAACCGCTCGGCTTGCGCCTGTGCGCCCTGCCGCGGCGGGTCGAACACGACGGCGTCGAAATCGCGCAATTCTTCGGCGACGAGCGGCCGGCGAAACAGGTCGCGGGCCTCTGCCTTGACTGGCTTTAGCCCTTGCGTCGAGCTAGCTGCCTTTTGCAGGCTCGCAATTGCGCCCGCATCGCTGTCGAAGGCAGTGATGCGCGATTTTTCGGCGAGCCGGAGCGCAAACGGACCTACGCCGCAAAAGAGGTCGGCGATCCGTTTGGCGCGTCCGCAATGCTTTGCGACCAGCGCGGCCAGCGCCTCTTCGCCCGCGACGGTGGCCTGGAGAAACGAGCCCGGCGGCAGGATCACGCGTGCCTTGCCCATCGTCACGCCGGGCGGCTCGCGCATGAGCACCAGTTCGCCGTGCCGCGTCAGCCTCGCTAGACGATGCTTCGCCGCGATGTTGGACAGCGACGCGACGAGCGCGGCTGGCAGCGGGCCGGAGCCTCTGACGTCGACATCGAGGCCGGCATCGGTCGCGGTGATCTGGATATCGAGTGGTTTGCCGATCGCGGTCAGAGGCTCTGCGAGCGCCCAGGCTGCGTCCAGCGCGCCATTGAGGCCGGGATCGAGGATCGGGCAACGGTCGATCGGAACGATATCGTGTGACTGCGCGGTGGCAAAGCCGACCTTGAGCACGTCATGGGTGCCTTTGCGCGCGTGCAGGGTCATGCGGCGGCGGCCGCTGCCGTGGCCATCGATAAGCTCTGCAACCTCGCAGTCGATCTTCGCTTGCTTAAGCGTCGCGACGACGAGGTCGCGTTTCCAGGCGTGATAGCGCGCGGGCTCCCAGTGCTGGATCGCGCAGCCGCCACAGATGCCGAAATGCGGGCAGAACGGCTCGATGCGTTCCGCGCTTGCGTGTTCGACCCGGAGCAACTGCCGCCGGTCCGGGTGATGACCGGGTGCGGGCGCGACGTCGACCGTCTCGCCGCCGAGCGTATACGGAACGAACAGGCTTTGTCCCTCGACAAGCGCGACGCCGTCGCCGAAATGGCCGACATGATCGATGAGGAGGCGTTCAACCACGACGCGCGCCGATGAAGAATTCGACGTTGCCGTCTCCGCCCGTGATCGGGGAGGGGAATACGCGGATGTCGGTGCATCCGAGCGACGATGCGAATGCCGAGATGTCGTCGCAGATTTCCTGGTGTACGGCGGCGTTGCGAATGATGCCGCGCTTGGAATGTTTGCGGCCGGCTTCGAATTGCGGCTTGATCAGTGCCAAAAGATGCATCGGCGCCGCTGCCAGCGACAGGGCGACCGGCAACACTGCCTTGAGCGAGATGAAGCTGACGTCGATCACCACCATGTCGGGCCGGGCAGGGAGCCGCTTGCCTTCGAATGCGCGGATGTCCGTCTCTTCCATGGAAACGACCTTGGGGTGGTCACGCAACGAAGGGTGCAATTGCCCATGTCCGACGTCGACCGCAAACACCACGCTGGCGCCGTTCGCGAGCAGGACTTCCGTGAAACCGCCGGTCGAGGCGCCGACGTCGAGGCAGACGTGATTTTCAATATCGATCGGGTATCGCTCGAGCGCACCCGCAAGCTTGACGCCGCCCCGCGAGACGAAGGGGTGGGCCGGTTCGGCCTTGAGTGCCGCGTCCGCGGCGATCGTCTCCGAAGCCTTCAGCACCTGTTTGTCGTTTGCCGAAACAAGCCCGGCCTCGATCGCCGCCTGCGCTCGCGCGCGGCTTTCGAACAGCCCGCGCTCGACCAGCAAAAGATCGATGCGTTTGCGGGAAGAGGGCATTGTTCAAAACCTGTCGGGTCTACGGTCGTTTGGCGCTGAGCCGTTCGGCGGCGAACCGGACGCACGTCTCGAACGCGCCCAGCTCGCGCCAGATATCAACCGGCCTTTGACGTGGCAGCACCAGCGGCCTGCCGTTGAGATCGAGCGCATGAATCATCATCAGATTGTCGTTGTGGCCGAAATCTTCAACGGTCAATCCGTCGGCATCGGTGAGATGGCCGGCGTTGGTCGTCACTTTTGTGAAACGCCGCACGCGCTCGGCGTAAGTCGCGGGATCGTTCGAATAGCCGAGACAAAGTTTTCCGCGCGCCGCCATGTAACCGAGTTCGTACACGGTTCCCGCGTCGGCACCAGGCCCCCGGAACGGCGTCAGGTTGGCAATGATGGCGTCCGCCTCATCCATCATGGCCTCGTTGGCCTTGAATATCCGGAGCGACGCATCGATAGCCACGCGATCCACGACGTTGTCGAGAGGGTAGAGGCCGATCAGGTCGTAGCGGCTGCAGATATCGACTTTCTGCCGGCCAATCTCCAACCCATCTGGCAGGAACACATCGGGTCCTGCCAGATAGATCTTCATCATAGCCATAGCGTTTTCGAGCGAAGTGGGAACCGGTTCGCGTGAAGAAAACGCGTCAAAACCAAAGCTCGCGGTCAGGCGAGCTTGACCGTCTCGGTCTTGACGTCCTTGCCGAGCGCCTCGAACACCTTGGCGACGATGCCCTTGGCGTCGAGGCCGGCGCGGCCGTACATCGCGCTCGGCGAATCGTGGTCGAGGAACACGTCGGGCAGCACCATCGTGCGCACCCTCACGCCGCCATCGAGCGCACCGCTGTCGGACATGAACTGCATCACGTGCGAGCCGAAGCCACCGACCGAGCCTTCCTCGATCGTGATCAGGATCTCGTGCTCACGCGCAAGTTTCAGGATCAATTCCTCGTCGAGCGGCTTCATGAAGCGCGCGTCGGCAATCGTGGTCGACAGGCCATGTGCAGCAAGCTCGTCGGCTGCCTTCTCGCATTCGCCAAGGCGCGTGCCGAACGACAACAGCGCAATCTTGCTGCCCTGGCGGATGATGCGGCCCTTGCCGATCTCGAGCGGGATGCCGGCTTCAGGCATCTCGACGCCGCGGCCTTCGCCGCGCGGATAGCGCACCGCGCTCGGGCGATCGTCGATCGCCACTTGCGTCGCCACCATGTGGACGAGCTCGGCTTCGTCGGAGGCTGCCATGATCACGAAATTCGGCAAGCAGCCGAGATAGGCGTTGTCGAACGAGCCCGCGTGAGTGGCGCCGTCAGCGCCGACGAGACCCGCACGATCGATCGCAAAACGCACCGGCAGGCTCTGGATCGCCACGTCATGGACGACCTGGTCGTAGCCGCGTTGCAGGAAGGTGGAGTAGATCGCGCAGAACGGCTTGTAGCCTTCGGTGGCGAGACCCGCGGCGAAAGTCACCGCATGTTGCTCGGCAATGCCAACGTCGAAGGTGCGCTTCGGAAATGCCTTGTTGAAGATGTCGACCCCGGTGCCCGAAGGCATCGCCGCCGTGATCGCGACGATCTTCTCGTCCTTCTGCGCTTCCTTGACGAGGCTCTGGCCGAACACGTTCTGGTAGGCGGGCGCATTCGGTTTGGCCTTGGCCTGGGCGCCGGTCGCGACGTCGAACTTGACGACGGCGTGATACTTGTCGGCGGAGGCTTCCGCCGGCGCGTAGCCCTTGCCCTTCTGCGTCACGACGTGGACGAGGATCGGTCCGTCCTCCATGTCGCGGACGTTGCGCAAGACCGGCAGCAGGTGATCGAGGTTATGGCCGTCGATCGGGCCGACGTAGTAGAAGCCGAGTTCTTCGAACAGCGTGCCGCCGTCCATCATGAAGCCGCGGGAATATTCCTCGACGCGGTTGGCGCGGTTGGCGAGGATCTTCGGCAGCCGCTTGTTGATCTGCTTGGCGACTTCGCGCAGCGTGCGATAGGTCTTGCCGGAATAGAGCCGCGACAGATAGGCCGACATCGCGCCGACCGGCGGCGCAATCGACATGTCGTTGTCGTTGAGGATGACGATCAGGCGGGAGTTGATCGCGCCGGCATTGTTCATGGCCTCATAGGCCATGCCCGCCGACATCGCGCCGTCGCCGATCACCGCGATCACGTTGTTCGTGCCACCGGCAAGGTCGCGCGCCACGGCCATGCCGAGGCCTGCGGAAATCGAGGTCGAGGAATGCGCGGCGCCGAAGGGATCGTAATCGCTTTCGGTGCGTTTAGTGAAACCGGAGAGCCCGCCGCCGGTGCGCAAGGTACGGATCCGGTCGCGGCGGCCGGTGAGGATCTTGTGCGGATATGCCTGGTGGCCGACGTCCCAGATCAGGCGGTCGCGCGGAGTGTCGAAGGTATAATGAATGGCGGTGGTCAACTCGACCACGCCGAGGCCGGCGCCGAAGTGACCGCCCGTCACCGAAACCGCATCGATGGTTTCCTGACGGAGCTCGTCGGCGACCTGCCGGAGTTGTTCTACCTTGAGCCGGCGCAGATCGTCCGGGGTGCGGATCGTGTCGAGAAGCGGCGTCTTACTGTATTCGGTCACAGCGATATTCCAATTTGTAAAGTCGGGATCAACGGCCCGACGTGAAATGGGTTGCGCAAAAACTATGCGCAAGCGACCCGGACCCGGATGCCAGGTGACCGGCTGAAGGCCCGATCGGTAGTCTTAGGCGCGCTCCGGATTGTTCAATGTGATTTGCATCACCCCAGACGGTTCCACCCTGTCCATCATTTTATTGAGCTATTTGAAGCACTTGACATCACAAGAACACCCCGGACGAGTGCCTTCGTCAGCCCATAGCGTCAGGAGCTTTACACCAAAGTGCCGCCCAAAGCCAACCGCCCGGGGAACAGCCGGGAACCCAAGGGTTTGTGTGGAACCCAAATTTCTTTCGTTGGGGGCGGCTTTCGGGGCTGAATTGGGCCAAATTACGGGCCAATCCCGAAAGACGGCCCGTCTCGCTTAACCATTTCAGCAAAGCCCCAATGCAATGCGGCGTGAGCAGCCGGGGCGATGCGCC
>Ga0070741_10008581_pt1 | contig 20392 bp, 19 predicted proteins | sample Coa_R1_4_FD_66440 | JGI IMG/M metagenome (GOLD analysis project Ga0070741, IMG submission 66440) | Surface soil microbial communities from Centralia Pennsylvania, which are recovering from an underground coalmine fire - Coalmine... | ecosystem: Environmental > Terrestrial > Soil > Unclassified ...
CTGGCTGGACGCATCGAGGTCCGACCCGAACTGCGCAAACGCCGCCATCTCGCGGTACTGCGCAAGGTCGATCTTCATCGTCGAGCCGACCTGCTTGAGCGCCTTGATGGACGCGCTGAAGCCGACCCGCGACACCGAGAGTCCGGCGTTGATTGCAGGGCGGATGTTGGCGTTGAAGAGGTCGGTTTCAAGGAAGATCTGACCGTCGGTGATCGAGATGACGTTGGTCGGGATGTACGCGGCGATGTCGCCCGCCTGGGTCTCGATGATCGGCAGCGCGGTCAGCGACCCTCCACCTTTCTCATCGCTCATCTTCGCCGCGCGCTCCAAAAGCCGCGAATGCAGGTAGAAGACGTCGCCCGGGAAGGCTTCGCGGCCCGGCGGGCGGCGCAGGAGCAGCGAGAGCTGGCGGTACGACTGCGCGTGCTTGCTGAGGTCATCGTAGATGATCAGCGCATGGCGGCCGTTATCGCGGAAGTACTCGCCCATCGTGCATCCGCTGTACGGCGCGATGAACTGGAGCGGAGCGGCTTCCGATGCGGTCGCCGCAACCACCGTCGTATATTCCATCGCCCCGTACCGGTTTAGCTTCTCGACGAGTTGCGCGACGGTCGAGCGCTTCTGCCCTATCGCGACATAGATGCATTCGACGCCCTGGCCGCGCTGGTTGATGATCGTGTCGATGGCGATTGCGGTCTTGCCGGTTTCGCGGTCGCCGATGATCAATTCGCGCTGCCCGCGCCCGATCGGCGTCATCGCGTCGATCGCCTTGATTCCGGTCTGGAGCGGCTCCTTGACCGGCTGGCGCACGATGATGCCGGGGGCCTTGAGCTCGATTCGGCGGGTTTCAGCCGCTTTGATCGGACCCTTGTCGTCGATTGGCTGGCCGAGCGAATTGACGACCCGCCCAAGGAGCGCATCGCCCACCGGGACCTCGACGATCCTTCCGGTGCGCTTGACCTCGTCGCCCTCGCGGATGGCCTGAGGGTCGCCGAACAACGCGGCGCCGACATTGTCCTCCTCGAGGTTCAGGACCATCCCGTAAATCTGATGAGGGAATTCGAGGAGTTCGCCGGACGACGCGTTCTGAAGCCCGTAGATACGGGCGATACCGTCGCCGCAGGACAGGACGCGGCCGGTTTCGCGCACCGCGATCGAGCCTTCGAAGCCCTTGATTTCGCTCTTGAGGATTTCGCTGATTTCCGAGGGTCGAATGTCCGCCATAGCTTTGTTCGTCCGATCACGCCTGGCCGGCGAGTTTGAGCCGCGCCTCGGCAAGGCGCGCGGCCAGACTGCCGTCGTAGGTTTTTCCGCCGAGTTCGGCGACCACGCCGCCGATCAATTCCCCATCGACCTTGACGGTCGGGATGATCTTTTTCCTTGCGATGGATTCGAGCGCCGAGACCACCCGCGCGACCTGATCGTCCGAGGGCTTTACGGCAAAGGTCAGGGTTGCGCGCTCGCGACCCAGCATCTGGTCCACCAGGTCCCGGTAGGCATCCACGATCGAATCCAGTTCGTTGATTCGTCCGTGGCGCGCGACCACAACCGCGAACGATCGCAGCGGAAAGCTAAGCTCGAGCTTTTCCGCGATCGTGGCCATCGCCTCCTGCCGCGACGCCTGGCTCAGATCAGGCGAGGCGAGCCGGTCCTTGAGCTCCGGAGAACCGACGATAGAGGCAAGGCGTTCAAGCTCCGCGCCCCATTTTTCCACCTGGGAGGGCTCGGCAAGCTCGATGAGCGCGCGCGCGTAGCGCCTGGCAACCCGCGAACCCTTCATCGCTGCGCCTCCTGTCCCAGGCGTTCCATGAACCCGTCGATGAGGCGGAGCTGGTCGGCGGATTCGAAATGGCGGGAAATGAGGTCATGGGCGAGCCGCGCGGCGATGTCGGCGAGATGGAGGCGGACGCGCCGCTGCGCATTCTCCGCCATCGCCGCCGCCGTTATCTCGGCATCGCGCCGGATTCTTTCGGAGTTGGAGCGGGCGAGCTCGGAGACTCGCCGCAACTGGAAATTGGTTTCCTCTTCCAGATCGGCCTTGAGCTTCGCGACCTCATCCTCGAGCGCCGCGATTCGCGCGGCGGCCTCGCGCGCCAGCGCTTCGGCGCGATGGAGCGCCTCTTCGGAGCGCGCGAGGGTGGAATGGATGGTCGCGGCGCGGTCGGTGAAGTACTTGCGCAGCAGGGGTCCGGCCGCATAGACGAGCACGAACACGAAGATCGTGAAGTTAATCGCGAAAAACAGCAGGGTAAGCCAGGAACCCCCGCCTTCGGCCTCCTCGGCCGCTATCGCTGCGGACGGAAAAAATGCCGCGGCGGCTAGCGCGGCGGCTGCGATCGATCGTTTCATCTTCTTCAGTGGCTCGCTCCGCCCCCGTTGAGCGGGCGGCCAAGCACGCGTTCGGCGAGCTCGGCGGCAAGCGCCTGGCCCATCTGTTCCAGCTCGCGCTCGGCCGTCTTAAGCTCGCTCTCGATCCGCGCTCCGGCGGCTTCGAGCGACGCACGCGCGTCGGCTTTCGCCGATTCCATCATCCGGGCCGCTTCCGCCTCGACCCTGCGCCTTTCCTCCTCGCGCCTGGCCAGAGCCTCGCGCCGGGTCGCATCGAGCCGCTGCTCGCGCAATTCGTCGGCGGACCGCGCTTCCTTGAGTAGCTGCTCGGTGCGGTCGTTGAGGCTTCTGAACCGCTTTTCGCGCTCGGCCAGCAGGTTCAGAAACGGGCGAAAAAACAGCCGGCTGAATATAAACCAAAAAACCAGAAAGGAGACAATCAGGACCGCGAAGGTCCCCCAGTTGGGCGGAATGTGCATATCAGGGAATGGCTCCTCCCAAGTCTTTCTTATATGGAGGCCGGCGGCGCGGGGCCGTTCTCATCGGGCAGGGTTTTTCTGCACCCCGCCGAGGGGTTGTCGCGACGGACATCATGGCTGTCGTGGATTGGACCCGGAGAGGATGTGAAAATCGGGCCGCTTGATTCAGGCCTGCTTCTGTCCTCCGGATACGGCCTGTGCGGCGCGCTCTTCCTTCGGCGCCATTCGTTCTTCCTTCGGAAACACGGTGACCTTGCGATCCTCGCGGGTCCCCTCCGGCTGCATCGAGCAATGCCCTTCGAACAGCGCTCCTTCCTGGATAACCAGGATCGGCGCGGCGAGGTTTCCCGCCACCCGGGCCGACGGCCTGATTTCAATGCGCTGGGAGCCGGTGATATCGCCGCTGACCTTGCCGGCAACCACTATCGATGCGGCCTTGATCTGCGCGGTCACAATCGCGGTCTCACCCACGATGAGGCTGTCTTTGGCGGTGATTTCGCCGTCCACTTCCCCATCGATGCGGGCGGGTCCGTCGAAATAGAGCTTCCCGCTGATCTTCGATCCCCGATCCAGATAGGCGCGCGCTTCGGACGATGCCGCCGCAGGGGCGGGCCGGGGCGCGGCCTGCGTTAGCGAAGAGGGCTGCGACGATGGGGCGGCGGACGAGGAGGGAGAAGGTTGAGGCGCAGCCGCCGGCGACGGCTGAACCGGTTGTATTTTAGGGCCCTTGTCCGGCTCCTTGTTGAATAACGCCATTGGAAAGACAGCTCCTTGGCAGGTCGGAATCTGCCCGATTGCGCCTATCAAAAAGCGAGCTTAGGCTTGGCTATTATCCAATGCAAACGGCACTGTCAAATTTCCCCATGGCGCCCGCAAAGGCACCGAGCCAAAGCAGAGGAGGACAGGCGGGCAGGGTCGTAGCGGGCGGCATATAACCGCCAAAAACGCACGAAAGCCCCATCTTCGCGCCCCTCCCCGACCCTGTCGATAGCCTCGTTTCGGGACGGAAGCTACGATTCTTACCGAGACCGACAATGGCGCCTTTCGGCCCGCCGTCTTCGCGGTCGGTTGAAAGCGCCTCCGGCCATTCAACCTCCATCGCATCCAAGGAGCACTAACCATGGCGGCGAATCTGGATAAATATCTCGATCTGTTTCGCGACAAGAAGGCTTTTGCCCACATCGCGACGGTGATGCCCGACGGCTCTCCGCAGGTGACCCCCGTCTGGATCGACTATCGCGACGGACGGGTCCTCTTCAACAGCGCCCGTGGCCGCATCAAGGATCGCAATCTCAAGGAAGGCTCGCGGGTGGCTCTTTCGATAACCGATCCTGACAATCCCTACCGCTACGTGCAGGTGCGCGGCATCGTATCAAAGGTCACCGAAGACGGCGCCGACAAGCACATCGACTTTCTTGCGAAGAAATACATGGGGGTGGACAGCTACCCGTTTCGGACGCCCACGGAAAAGCGGGTGATCTTCGAGATCGAGCCGAAGTCGGTGCAGGGAATGGGCAACTAAGATCCCGCGCGGGCCGCGTCTTCAGATCCTGCCGATCGGGGGTGGGGTCTCGATCGTGGTTCCGCAAGTGGTGCCGCACTGCGGGCACACGTACTCGTACTTGTCGCCCTCGGGCAGGACGAGGAGGAGGCGTTTGCGCACCGGCACGGCCTGTTTGCACCGCGGACATGCCAGCAGCGTCGCCTCCATCCGCTCGAAAGAAGGCCTTCGCTGGGTGCTCATTGCGGATCAGAGAATAGCCACCGCATCCGAAAACGAAAAGATGCGGCCGGCTGCGGCGGCGTTGTGTCCCGGACGTGCCCCGGCCTAAGATTTCATCCTGCCACGATGAGCCCATCCGCAGCCGAGCAACGGCAGCCGCGGGTCTACATGGAGACCTACGGATGCCAGATGAATATCGCCGATTCGCAGACGGTAGCCGCCGTGCTGCGCCGGGCGGGATACGCGGCTGCGGAGCGGCCCGAGGATGCGGACGTGATACTGCTGAACACGTGCGCGATCCGCGAGCATGCCGAGGAGCGGGTGCTGGGACGGCTCAGCGACCTCGCCCGCCTCAAGCATCGCCGTCCCGATATCAGGCTGGGACTGCTCGGATGCATGGCGCAGCACAATCGCGCCTCTCTTGTCGAAAAAGCTCCCCATCTCGATCTCGTCGCGGGACCCGACAGCTACCGGCGGCTGCCCGAGATGATCGGGCGCGCGGGCTTCGATCCCGCGGTTGACGTGCGGCTCGACCGCGCCGAGACCTACGCCGACATCACGCCGGAGCATGACGGATCGGTGCGGGCCTATGTGACGGCGATGCGGGGATGCGACAAGTTCTGCGCCTTCTGCGTCGTGCCGTACGTGCGCGGGCGCGAGCGCTCGGTTGCTCCCGAGGATCTGCTCCGCGAGATTCGCGAACTGGCGCAGCGCGGCGTGCGCGAGGTGATCCTGCTTGGACAGACGGTCAACGCATATCGTTTCGGAGACGTTGACTTCGGCGCCCTGCTCAGGATGGTCGCGCGGGTCGACGGAATCGAGCGGATTCGCTTCACCTCGCCCCATCCGAGCGACATGACCGAGCGGATGATCGAGGCGATGGCGTCGGAGCCGAAGGTGCAGCCGTATCTCCATCTGCCGGTGCAATCGGGATCGAACCGGATGCTGGCGGCGATGGAGCGCGGGTACACCGTCGAACAGTACCTCGCGCTGGTGGAAAGGCTTCGCGCGGCGATCGCGGGACTCGCGCTCTCCACCGACATCATCGTCGGTTTTCACGGCGAGGAGCTTTCGGACCACGAGCGGACGCTCGCCCTGATTCGATCGGTCGGCTACGACCAGGCATTCACCTTCAAATACTCGCTGCGCGAACACACGCGCGCCTTTCGCCTGGGCGACACGGTCAGCGAGGAGGAAAAGGGACGCCGTCTCGCCGAAGTTATCGCGCTGCAGGAATCGATATCGCTCGAACGCAACCGCGCGGCCGTCGGCAACCTCTTTCCGGTGTTGGTGGAAGGACCGGCGCGGCGCGGCGAAGGGATGCTCGCGGGCAAGACCCCGCAATTCAAGACCGCGATTTTCCCCGCTCGCGGCGCCCGCCCCGGAGACATCGTCAACGTCCGCATCGAGTCCGCAACCGCCCACACCCTTGTCGGCTCGATCGCCTGAGCCGCTTCGCTATCGCAGATAGACGGGATTCGAGAGGATCCAGGGATGATCCTTTCTATACGCCTCGATTCGGTAGGTTCCCGGCTGGGTCGGCGTATACTCGAGATTGCTCGCGTTCTCGGCCGATGAAACCTCGACGCCGTCGCGCAACAGGACGATTCGATCCGCGGCGGCGGGAAGCTCGGCCTGAAGCTTGAGCGACGGCGCGATGCGCGTCTCCTCGCCCATCATCGTTCGCGTTTCGCCGTCGCGCGCAAAGAAGGCGAACCCCGGCACGTAGCCCAGCACATCGAAGCTCACGTACATGTGCCCGCGCTTGATCGCCTCGACCATCGGATCCACGCTGCGCTCGGGCGAGAGCACGTGGGTCGTATAGAAGAGGAAGAGTTGCTGGAAGGTGCCGACCTTCGAGCCCGCGACGGTCATGTCGTCCGGAGCGCCGATCCCGGCGAGCAGCGCAACGCGCGCCCCCGATGACATCCGGTCATAGATCGCAAGATTCTCCTCAGGCCGCGACGCAAGCCTCAGCAGAAAGCGGTCGGTGGAAAGGAAGATCGCGCGCCAGTAAAGCGAAGTGGAACTCTCCGCGGTCCACGCGTCGCGCTGATTGTAGATCTCGATACCGTCGGCAAGCGCGTAGTCGCCCGCGGAGCGGAACTTCGCGGGCGATGCGGCGATCGCGATGCCTTCCTGGTCGTGGATTGCGCCGACCAGCTCGGATGAGCGCGTGGCGGGATCGATCGGCGCGCGCGGATTGATCGCGATAATCCTGCCTCCATCGACCGGGAATGACGCGCCCGGGATAAAGAGGATTCCGGAAGTGAAGCCGCCGATTCCGTAGTCCGCCGCCCCGGGCTTGGCGACGTCGCCGAGCACGAGGAAATCGAGCTGGGCGGCCTTGGCGATATCGGCGATTCCGGGCTGATCGAGCCCGGTGCCTTCGAGCCGCACGTCGAGTTCGCCCCGGTAGTCGCGGAGTTCCGGGAACTCCAGGGCCGCCGAGACGCTGCGGCCCGGCGGAAGCTCGGTGCTCGGAAGCGGCGCGCTGCATCCGGCCGCCAATGTCGCGGCCGCGATCCACGGAAGGAAGCGGATAATTTTCACGCCGCAAAAGATTACCGAGAATTTGCCGGCTTTGGCAGATTCCGAATCGCCCGCGCGGCCGCCCGGCACTACTGGAGGGAACGGCCGGCCTGCCGTGGTATCAAGCGATGCGGGCATTTTCCCGGAACCGGGACACGTCATCGTTGCGTGGTTGACTCTCGGCGCGTGCGGTCCTAGTCTCTGAGGGCTAAACCTCAGGAGAACTATGGAAATTCGAGTTGAAGGCTCCCTCGATCAGGCGATGCGCGTGCTCAAGCGCAAGCTCGCCAAGGAGGGGGTATTCAAGGAAATGAAGAAGCGGGCTTTTTACGAGAAGCCCAGCGTCCGCCGCAAGCGCAAACGTTCCGAAGCTCAGCGCCGCCGCCGCAAGGAACAGCGCCGCCGCCGCGCCTCTTCCCTCTAACCCATAGCGCCGCCGCGACCATCGAAGGATCGCCGCACGGGTAATCCCCGGCGGCGCTATCGCGTCATCTCCATCCATCAGGCCGCCGTGCCCGGCCCGCGCCCCGAACGGCTGCGCCACATCTCCATTTGTGACATCCGGCCCGTAGGCGCCCACGCGGGTGTGGCCTCTTTTTCCGTTCGTGATCGAGCGGCGAATGCGCAAGACTCCTCCTCGGTGCTGAGCCGCCGCAAAATCGGGCTTTGGAGTGGAACGGCGCGCCGCCCCGCTATCGTCATCTGAGCGATGAACGCGTTCCTGGCCGGACTCGCCCTGGTTTCAGCATCGACGATGATCTACGAGGTCGTGCTGACGCGTCTGCTCAGCGTCGTCACATGGTACTACCTCGCGCTGGCGGGAGTGGGGATGGCGATGTCGGGGATGACGGCGGGCGCGATCGCCGTGCAGCTCGCTCCCGGCTTTTTCGATCGCGCGATGCTCAAGCGGCGGATGCGCGCAGCCGCGGCCTTGACGGGCGCGGCGATGCCGGCGGCGCTGGTGGTGATGCTCGCGGTGCCGCCCGGCCTTTCGCTCTCGCTCGAGATCGTTTTCAGCTTCATGATTTTCACCGCCGCCGCGGCGATGCCGTTCTTCTTCTCGGGTATCGTGGTATGCCTTGCGATGACGCGGAGTTCGGCGCCGATCGGACGGGTCTATCTTGCCGACCTGGCCGGCGCGGCGGCCGGCGCGCCCGCAGCGATCGCGATGTTGCCGATGGTTGGCGCGCCTGGCGCGATACTGCTGTGCGCGGGGATCTCGTTCCTCGCCGCCGCCGCATTCGCCGAACCCGACCGCATCGCCATCCGCCGATTCCTCATCTACGGAGCCGCCTGTGCAGTCGCCGCGTTCCTCAATGCCGCGACTCCCTACGGGATCGCGCCCATCTGGGTGAAGGGGCAACTCGACCGCCGCGCTCATCTGCTCGCCGAGACGTGGAACGCGGTGTCGCGCGTGACGGCCACGGGCCCCTACATGGAAGGCGACCCCTACATGTTCGGCGCAAGCCCCAAGATGCCGCCCGTGGTCGCACCCTATATCCTGCTCAGCGTCGACAGCTTCGCCGACACGCCTCTTTATCGCCGCGACGGCGGCGATCCCGCGCAATTCGATTTCCTCGACTACGACGTGACCTCGTTCGCATACATGGTGAAGGGCGGCGCAAGCGCGGCGATAATCGGCGCGGGCGGCGGGCGCGATGCGCTCGCGGCATGGCGAAACGGCTTCTCGCGGATCGTCGGACTCGAGGTCAACCGCGCGATCGTGGACATGGACCTCGCCAGGTTCGCCCGATGGGGCCGCCTCAACGACCTTCCGGGATTCGTTCTTTATGCCGCCGATGGACGCGCGTACCTGACCCGCACGCAAGAGAAATTCGACGTGATCCAGGCCTCGATGATCGATACGGAGGCCGCAACCGCGGCGGGCGCCATGACGCTTGCCGAAAACTCCCTCTACACCGTCGAGGCATGGACGATCTTCCTTGGGCGGCTTAAGCCCGCCGGGATACTGACTTTCAGCCGATGGGCTCCCGAGGGAACGCCGCAGATCGCGGAGACGCTGCGAATCTTCGCGCTCGGATGCGCGGCGCTGATGCGCCATGGAGTCGCCGATCCGTCGCGCAACCTCGCGCTCGTGCGCGCGGGCGGTATCGGCACCCTGATGGTGAGCAAGGCGCCGTTCGATTCCGCGATGCTCGATCGGATTCGAAGGCTTGCCGAGGAGAAAAGCTACCAGATCCTCTATCTGCCCGGCGCCGAACCGGCTGTCGCCGAGCTGCGGGCGATCCTCGATGCGAAAAGCGCGGCGGACCTGTCCGGACTCCGCTTCATGGGATTCCTGAGCATCGCCCCCGTCCATGATTCCTCCCCGTTCTTCTTCGACTTCGTGAGGCCGACGGAGCTTCCGCGCGCGATCGGGGCGATGATGAATGGGCAGGCGGCGGGCGAGATCGAAGCGGTCGCCTTTCTGTTCATCTTCACGACCGCGAGCCTCGCGATACTGGCGGGCGCGTTCGCGGTTCCGATAAGCAAAATCGCGGCGGCCCCGGCGCGGCTCGATCGGAAAACCGCCGCCGGCGCGGTCTATTTCATCGCGATCGGGCTTGGCTTCATGTGCGCGGAGGTGGCGATGATGCAGCAGATGACGCTGATGCTCGGAGCGCCGGCCTATTCGCTGGTCGCCGTGCTCGGCGCGCTCGTACTGTTCGCCGGTCTCGGCAGCCTCGCCAGCGATCGGATGGGACTCGGCGCGCGTGCCGTCCCCGCCATCGCGGCCGCCGCGGTCCTGCTCGTGATGAGCGCCGCGATGCTCCCGATTGCGCATCGCTTTGCCGCGGCAGGCGCGGCCGCGCGCGCCGCGGCGGCGCTGGCGATCGTGGCGCCGGCGGGACTTGCGATGGGCGGATGCTTTCCGCTCGGGCTTCGATGGATGCGGGCGATGAAGGGAGAGGAGATGCTGCCCTGGATGTGGGCGCTTAACGGAGGCGCATCGGTCGCCGCCACGTTCGCGGCATTGCTCATCTCGATTCAGCTTTCCATCGGCGCATCGATGGCCTTCGGCGGCATCTGCTATCTGCTCGCGGCTGCCTGCCTCGCATCGCCGCCCGGCGATCGATCCGCGAGCGCGACACGGTAAGACACGCCCGTTTCGGCCGGGGTCCGGCGCGGCGAAGCGATAACCTCCCGGGTTATCGCGCTGCCGATCGCCCATTGCTACGGTCTCCTCCATGGAAGCGCAATTAAACGGACGGGCGGTCGAGCCCGCGGGGTTCGGGCCGCTGCTCAGACGATGGCGCGAGGCGCGGCGCGAAATTCAGCTCCACCTTGCGCTCGAAGCGGGCGTTTCGACCCGCCATATCAGCTACCTCGAAACCGGCAAGGCCGAGCCGAGCCGCGCGATGATCCTGACGCTGCCGAACGCGCTGGACATTCCGTTTCGCGAGCGCAATCTGCTGCTGCTCGCGGCGGGATTCGCGCCCCTGTACGGAGAGACCGCCTGGGACGACGAACGGATGGCGCAGGTGCGCGCCGTCGTCGAGATAATCCTCCAATCCAACGAGCCCCGCAGCGCGATCGCCCACGACCATCATTGGAACGTCATCATGGCCAACGAGGCGTTCATCCGGTTCGTCACGATGATGACGGGGAAGGCGCCGGAAGGCCTCGTGCCGCTCAGGATATCCCGGCCGCCTCGCCTTAACCTGCTTCGGCTGCTGTTCGACCCGGACGGGATGCGCAAGGTGATCGTGAACTGGGAGGCAAGCGCGCGATGGCTCCTCAACGAGGCGTTCCGGCGGCTTGCGTGGGCGCGCGACGAGCGGTTGCGGGCGCTTATCGCCGAGATCCTGCGCTACCCGGGAGTGCCGGCGCGATGGAGCGAGCCGGAACTGGAGTCGCCGCGCGACCTGATCCTGCCGATGGAACTGGACCTGGGCGGAGGGACGGCGCGGATGTTCAGCACCGTCACCACGGTACATCGGGGGAGAAGGTTGAAAAAAAAGAGGGGCATCGCTGGTCAGCAGCAGCCGGTTGCGGCGCATTCCTCGGCTTCCGGTGTCAGTGAGCGGATTACCAGGGTGTCGGCGGCGGGGGCGGGGGCCGGCGATGACGGGGTGTGGGCGAATTCGACGATCGTGCCGTCCGGGTCGGTGAAGACCATCGCGTAGGTGTCGGAGTCGCGATGGTTGGAAGGCGGGCGGAGGATGCGGGCGCTGATTTCGCGCAGCACGATATAAAGGCCGTCCACATCGTCGCGGCTTGCCGCATCGAACGCGAGCGCATCGCGGGCCCCGCTCGCCTCGCGCAGCGAGGCGCGGGCCTGGCCCGCGACGACGGGGCGGACCTTGAGCGCCGCCGCGGTGGCGGAATCGATTTGCGAGAACACGATCTCATCGCCGCCCGCCCGCGCCATCCCATAGCCCAAGTACCTCATCACGGGCTCATAGAACGATCGCGAGCGTTCGAGATCGCGCACCGCCAGGTCGACGCGATTCCCATAGGACGCCATCGAGATGAATGCCCCCTCGGTCGAATTTCGCTAGCAGGCGAAAGTTTAGCGAAGCGTCCCGCGCGAGACAAGCTCGGAATGTCGCGAAGAAAATCCGTGGTTCTCTAAAGCGAGCCCATTTCGCCGCCGCCGATCGGCCCGCTCCGGTCCGCCCCGCCACCCCGATGAGACCCGGGGCACGGCCCTTTTCCCTCGCGATATTAACTCCTTGTCAACCCGAGATGGGTGAACACGAAATGCCGCTCCATCGTGGCGCCCACCTCCTCGAGGTGGCGGCAGTACTGATTGAAGCCGCCGTTGTAGTTGCCGTCCTGGCGGCGCTGGAACTCGCCCTCGAAGTTGTAGTAGCCGGGGGTGCAATCCTGGTTGCGGGTGGTCTTGCCGCGATGCTTGATGACCTCCTGCACCCACCATTCCTCGGATTCCGGCCGCGCATCCAGCGTCGCATAGCCGTTGCGCCGGGCGTAGTCGATGCAGGCGGCAATATGGTCGCCCTGCGCCTGGAGCATGTCGGTCAAATTGAATTGGAAGGAGGCCTGGTAGCCGCCCATGATGAACAGGTTGGGGTAGCCGGTGGAATGGATGCCGAGGAGGGTGCGGATGCCGTCCTTGTACTTGTCGTTGAGGTCGCGGCCTCCCTCGCCGACGATTTGGTTGTAGATGCCGGTTTTCTGGACCTCGAATCCGGTCGCGTAGATCAGGAGATCGAGTTCGAACTGCCTGCCCTCGAAGACGGGGCCTTTTTCATTGATTTCGGTGATGCCCTTGCCGCGGGTATCGATGAGGTGGACGTTGGGGCGGTTGAAGGTGGGCAGGTAGTCATTGTGGAAGCACGGCCGCTTGCACATCAGCATGTACCATGGCTTGAGCGCCTCGGCGGTGGCCTTGTCCTTGACGATTTCGTCGATGCGCCTGTGAATGCGCATCATCGCGTCTATATTGGCATTCTCCTGGCGGCGGATTTTCTCCTCGCGCGACATCGCGGCATAACGGGCCTTCTGCTCCTCGGTGAGCTGCGGCTCCATCGCCATCTTCGCCTTCGCGCGGCGCTTCGCCTGCCATCCGGGCTTCAGGCTGCGCGCCCATTCCGGGTCAGTCTCCCAGTCGTCGCGGATATCAATCGACGATGGGGTGCGCTGGAAGACGTAGAGTTCCCTGGCGACGGCGCCGACTTCGGGGACGATCTGGACGGCGCTCGCGCCGGTGCCGATGATGCCGACGACCTTGTCCTTGAGTTTGGAGAGGTCCGCGCCCGTGTATTCGTAGTCCCATCGCGAGGTGTGGAACGAATGGCCCCTGAACGTCTCCATCCCCTTTATCTTCGAGAGCTTGGGCTTGGAGAGGGTGCCGTTGGCGCAGATTACGAAGCGGGCGCGCATATGGTCGCCGCGGTCGGTTTCGAGATGCCACATCCGCTCGGCTTCGTTCCATACGGTGGAAGTGACGGTGGTCTGGAAGACGGCGAGTTCGTAGAGGTTGTAGCGGCGGGCGATCGCCTGGCAGTGGGCGAAAATTTCGGGGCCGCGGGAATAGTGATGCCTGGGCACATAGCCCATCTCATCCAAAAGCGGCAGGTAGTCGTACGAGACCACATCGCAAGCGACCCCGGGGTAGCGGTTCCAGTACCACGTGCCGCCCACATCGCCGCCCCGCTCTACGAGCCGGATGCTTTCGACGCCGCGTTCGCGCAGGCGGGCGGAGGTCAGAAGCGCGGAAAAGCCGCCCCCGATGAAGAGGCATTCGACGGTATCGTTGATCGGCGGGCGGGGTTTGACCTCGGCGGCGAAGGGGTCGATTTCATATCTGGCAAGAGGACCGGAGAGGTCGGAGGTGTATTGTCTGGTGCCTTCGGGGCGATAGCTGAGGCGGAGGTCGCGTTCCTCGGCGAATTTCCTCTTGATCGCGTCGTAGTATTCCTGGGAATGACGCGGCCTGGAGAGACCGGTCATCATCCCGAACTGAGGCCTGTCTTGATTTTCCGCCATCGTGGGTCGCGCGCTCCCTTCCCGACGAGTCTCATCGATCGCGGGCGGAAAGCGCAAGCGGTTTCTGGCGGGCCCTTGCGGGGGGCGCGCGCCGGCGGGCGGATGAGGGGGTCCAATGCCTGCATGGATGCCGCATGCGCAGCCCGCGGTATGCGGCCGGGATCGAAGATGATGCGACTTGGAGCCTGCAGCTCCACGCAGGGGAGAGGGTTGGGGGCGGCATCGACATCGTGGGGCCTGTGCTGTAAGTGTCAGGTCCGAAAAGTCGATTCGGGGAGAAGCTGGAGATGGCGCTCAGAGTAATCGGGGCGGGATTCGGGCGGACGGGCACGCTGTCGCTTAAGAATGCGCTCGAGAAGATCGGGTTCGGGCCCTGTTATCACATGATGGAGGTGTTTCCGCGGCCGGAGCATGTCTCGATGTGGCATCGCGCGGCCTTCGGGAATCCTGTCGATTGGGATCTGTTGTTCCGTGATTTTCAGGCGACGGTGGATTGGCCGGCGGCGCGATGGTGGCGGGAGCTGGCGGATCATTTCAAAGACGCCAAGGTGCTGCTCTCGGTGCGTGATCCGGAGGCCTGGTACAGGAGCATGAGCGCGACCATCTACCAGCCGATGAAGGAAGCGGCGCCAGGCCACGCGCCCGAGCAGATTCGGATTCAGAACGAGATGGTGCGCAAGGCGATCCTCGCGGACGTGTTCAACAACAACTTCGAGGACAAGGCGCACGCGATCGCGGTGTTCAACCGGCATAACGCGCAGGTGCGCGCCGCGATCGATCCCGGGCGGCTTCTGGTGTTCGACGTGCGGGAGGGATGGGAGCCGTTGTGCCGGTTCCTGGAAGTGCCGGTGCCGAACGAGCCGTTTCCGCGCCTGAACGATACCGCATCGACTCAGGCGATGATCAGAAAGATGCAGGAGGCGGCGCGCGCGGCGATGCATCGCTGAGGACAAGCGCCGGCGGCGCCTTGTGCTTACATGACCGCGGCCGTGTATGTGAGGGGAGCGGCGGCTCCGCGGATGCGTCATGCGGCAGCGGGAACAGCGCCACTGCGGGGAACGATCGATGAATCATCGGTGAGCTGTGCGGTCCCCCTCATCCGGCGCGACTAACTCGCGCCATCTTCTCCCCATTCGTATGGGAGAAGGCCAATCTTTGCGCCAGATGGGATCGATGCGTGGCCGCGCTTGCGGCCGGGATGAAGGTGAGCAATGCGCTCGCGGATGCATCATCTCGCAGCGGGCGCGGCGGCACGCGATCAGAAGTCTGGAATGATGCGATTGCGAGGCGCGAGCTCCACGCATCCGTGGACTCCGAGGTCCCTCATCCGGCGCGACTGCGTCGCGCCACCTTCTCCCGATCCATAGGGGAGAAGGTTGGGGGCGGGCCGCCTGTACCGGCGCGGATCGGGAGCTATATATATAGTTGGTGGCGGGCGGAGAGGCTCGCGCCCTTCCCTTAGGAGGCAACAGATGCCGCGCTGGTACCAGGACAATTCGCAGTCGATCGGGCGCACGCCGCTCGTGCGGCTCAACCGCGTCGGCGACGGCGCGCGCGCGACGATCCTCGCGAAGATCGAAGGGCGCAACCCCGCCTACTCGGTCAAATGCCGAATCGGGGCCGCGATGGTCTGGGATGCGGAGCGGCGCGGGCTGCTCAAGCCGGGCATGGAGATGGTGGAGCCGACCAGCGGGAACACGGGAATCGCGCTCGCGTTCGTCGCCGCGGCCAGGAAAATTCCCCTTACGCTGACGATGCCGGACACGATGAGCATCGAACGGCGCAAGCTTTTGATCGCATATGGGGCGAAGCTGGTCCTGACGCCCGGCGCGCGCGGGATGAGCGGCGCGATCGCGAAGGCCGAGGAGATCGTCGCATCGGACCCCGAGCGGTACCTGATGCTGCAGCAGTTCAAGAACCCCGCCAATCCCGCCATCCACGAGAAAACCACGGGACCCGAGATATGGGACGACACCGACGGCGCGGTCGATATCTTCGTGTCGGGCGTTGGCACCGGCGGCACGATCACGGGAGTGTCGCGCTACTTCAAGAAGACGCGCGGCCGCAAGATTCTGTCTGTCGCGGTGGAGCCCGCGGCAAGCCCGGTGCTGACGCAGTTCCGCGCGGGATTGCCGCTTCAGCCGGGGCCTCATCCGATCCAGGGAATCGGGGCCGGCTTCGTGCCCGACGTGCTGGACATGTCGATGGTCGATCAGATCGAGCAGGTGACGAACGACGAGTCGATCACGTATGCGCGGCGGCTCGCGCGCGAAGAGGGGATAATCTCGGGGATCTCCAGCGGCGCGGCCGTGGCGGCGGCGGTAAGGCTTGCGCGCCAGCCCGAGCACGCAGGCAAGACCATCGTGGTCGTGCTGCCGGATTCGGGCGAGCGCTACCTGAGCTCCATCCTGTTCGAAGGGATGTTCGACGAAGGCTGAGGCGGGCGGACTAGTCCTCCCCCGCGCCAATCGAGATTCATCGCGGGCATCGATCCGGCCAAGCGGCCGGCGATGGCGCAGGCGAGCACTCTTGCGACGATTTTCGGCGCCAGCAGGCTTCGCGGGGGAGCCATCATGTGGGCTACGCGCCTGAAGGCGGCGGCGACTTCGGCGTCGCGGCAGGCGGCGATCTGAAACCTCGCGATGTACCATCGGAGCAGCGTCTGTCCGAGACCCGCCCTGGGCTCCGCCCCGGTGATCATCGTGTCGTTGCCCACCGCCAGCTCCCACGCCGCATCGACGATCGGCCGGGTCGATCTGAAGAACATTCGGGCCGGCGAGGAGGGGCGGCCGCGAAGGCATCGCGCGAGCGCTTCGGCCTCGAGCGCCGCGACCGTCATCCCCTGTCCGTAGATGGGCGTGAAGCTGCATAGCGCATCGCCCATCACCATGAGGTTTTCGGGAAACCGGAGCATCCGATCGTAGCGGCGGCGCAGATTGGAGGGAAAGCGATGGACGGCGATCGGTCCGAGCGGAGCCGCGCCGCGAATCACTTCGTACACATCGGGACAGGGCAGGCTTCGGGCGAAGTCAAGGAAGCCGCTTTCGTCAGCGGGAGGGAAATCGCCGCAATAACCCCCGAGCGAGAGGATCCATCGATCTCCCTCCTGCGCGAACATCCCGCACGCGCGGCGATTGCGCGATGACGGCGCGATGAAAACTCCGGTGGCGCCGCCGAAGTCGCCGCGACGGCGCGCAAAGCGGCCCGTCGCATATCCCATCCGGACCTCGACCGCATCCTCGGCGGGCGAGTCGCAACCGATCGCGCGAAGCCATTGAGGCGCGCGCGAGCCCCTTCCGCCGGCATCCACAACCAGGTCGGCCTCAACGACTTCTCCACCATCCAGCATCACGCCGCGAACGCGCGACGAATCGGAGCCCGGTGCGAATCCTCCCACCGCGCATCGCGGACGGCATCGAACGTGGGGCAAAGCGAGGACGCGGCGGCGCAGCCGATGCTCGAGCAGCGGCCTGCTCATCATCAGGCTTTCCGGAATGCGCGGCGAATCGACGTTGTAGCCGGCGGGGGAGAAGAAGAGCGAGCGGCCCCGGACGGCGCCCATCGACACGAGCTCCGCCTCGAAACCGGGGAAGAGCGCTTCGAGGATCGATGCGCCTCGCGTCAGCAGGGCGTGGCCGTGGCCCGCCTGCGGGGTGGATTTGCGGACGCTCGGGGCGTCGGGGATCTCATCGCGATCGACGATCAGGACATCGGCGCATCGCTCGGCGAGGACGCGGGCGGCGAGGAGGCCGGCGATGCTGGCGCCGATGACGACGGCGCGGTCGTACTGGGTGTTCATGCGCGCACCTCCGCTTTACACGTGTAAAGTACGGTTTAGTGCTATGCTTTACATATGTCAAGCAGGCATGAACAAGGCGGGGGCCGCTCGGGCACCGAGCTGCGAATCCTCAAGGCGGCGATGAGTCTGGCGCGATCGCGCGGAATCGCCAGGGTCACGATGGCGGATGTGGCGGACGCGGCCGGAGTTTCGCGCCAGGCCGTCTATCTCCATTTCGGAAGCCGCGCGCGCCTGCTGCTCGAGATGGTTCGCTATCATGACGAGGCCGCGAGGATCATGGAGCGGATGACGGCTGCGATGCGGGATTGCGCGGCTCGGGACGCGATCGCGACCTATGTGAGGGCGTGGTGCGAGTACCTGCCGGAGCTGATGCCGTTCGCGGCGGCGCTCTCGTCCGCGCCGGCAAGCGACAAGGCGGCGCAGGCGGCATGGCGGGATCGGATGCGGTTTCTGCGCGAACGCGCGGGCGCGCGGGTGATCCGGCGGCTTGCCGAGGCGGGATTGCTCGCGCCCGGATGGACGGTCGAGCAGGCGACGGACTGGCTGTGGTCGCAGCTTCATCCCGACAACTGGCGGCATCTGGTGGAGGAGGCGGGATGGGACAAAAAGACCTTCGCTGAGCGGCTTGCAAGCTCGCTCGAGAGCGCGCTGCTTGGAAGAACAACGCGGTCGCGCGGGGAACGGCGGATGCGGCGAAACGGATCGAAAATGACGGGATCTCTCTTGACGTAAACGCGGTCGGCTGGGAACTATCGATAATGCCTCTCGCCGCAAGGTCCGCCATCGGCCCGAGCCTGCAAGCGGCGCGGACCCTTGTCATCTCGGTGTTGATAGTCGTTCTCGGCGGATGCGGCGGGGGCGGGAGCGGCGGCGGAGGAGGCATGACGCTGCTGCTTGCGCCCAACTCCGACACGAACACGATCACCTCGTACCCAGCCCGGAGCAGCGGCGATCGGCGGCCGAAGCGGACCATCGGCGGCGGCAACACGACGCTGGCCGGCCCGCAGGCGATCGCGATCGATCGGCAGGGGTTGATCTATGTCGCGAACAACGCCGACGACAGCATCGTCGTGTTCGCGCGGCAGGCGAAGGGAGACATACAGCCCATCAGGAAAATCCAGGGACCGGACACCTGGCTCCTGGAGCCGCAGGGCATACGGGTGGACGCCGCGGGACGAATCTACGCCGCGAATGCGGACGGAGATTCGATAACGATCTACGAGGCGGGGAGCGACGGCGATGCGGCACCGATCGCGATAATCGCGGGACCCGCCACCCGGCTGAGCATGCCCGAAGACGTGGCGCTGGACGCGGCGGGCAATATCTACGCCGCGAACACGGCGGGCAACTCGATTACGGTTTTTCCTCCGGACGCCAACGGCAATACGCCTTTCATCAGACGGATAAAAGGGAGCGATACGCAGCTCAGGGCGCCCGATGCGATCGCGATCGACGGCGCGGGCACGCTCTACGTTGCGAACGCGGACGGCGATTGCGTGACAACCTACGCGGCGAACGCCAACGGCAACGCGGCTCCTGTAACGCTGATCTCGGGGCCGGATACGCTGCTGGCGGGACCGGGCGGAATCGCTCTCGGAGGACATCGCGAACTGTTCGTGTCATCGAGCAACGCGGATGCGATCGTGCGCTTCGATATCGCGGACAACGGCGATGTGGCCCCGCGGGCGGTCGTGGCGGGAGCGAAAACCGGCCTCGCGGTGCCGTACGGGATCACATTGAACCACTAGCGCCGCGCGAACGACGAAGGGGGTGAATCGGATGGACTGGCGAAGGAGCCTCGCGCTCCTGGCGGCGGCGATCGCGAGCTTGTTCCTTGCCATTTCGGGGAGCGAGGCGCAGGACGCGGCGCCGGCGGCCGCCCCGACCGCGCATCTGATCACCTTTCAGAACAACTGCTCGCAGCCGGTGTGGATCGCATCCAACGGCAATTTCGACGTCCCGCCTCCGGTGAAGCCGATTTCGAGCTGGGAACTCGCGCCGAAGTGCGGGCCCAGCTACGCGTGCCCATCGGGCTCGAAGTGCGTGAACGGCGCATGCACCTGCACCAAGGCGAACCAGAGCGATCCGGCGTGCGCGGGCGCGATGTGCGGAAAGAGCGGGACCTGCGTTACATCGGTGGATGCGGCGATTCCGCTGACATTCTCGGGCCGCTTCTGGGGGCGGACGGGATGCAACGTGAACGCGCAGGCGTGCGTCACGGGAGACTGCGGAGCGGCCGACTGCAACGGCAAGGGCGCCAACGACGCGACGCTCTTCGAGAGCACGCTGTTCGCAACCAACACGGCCTTTCCGGGCACTCCCGACAACTACGACGTAAGTCTCGTCAGCGGATACAACGTGCCGCTCGACGTGCAGGCGGAGATCCCGTCGAACGCACCCGGATGGCGTCCGAAGACGACCTACAACAACGGACAAAAGAAAGGAACGACCCAATCGGTCATCGCGGCGCAGGCGGGATCGTACTTGTGGCTGTTCAACGACGTGGGGCCGAGCCCGACCGCCACGAGCGGAGCCACGATGCCGAAGTTCTCGACGGCTTTGCGGGGAACGGTGAACGACCCGAACGCGGCGGGGGCGGGAATCGTATGGAGCACGACCTCTTCGGTCTGCCAGACGGGCACCTGCGAGAGCGATTTGCTGCTGACGTGTCCGGCCCTGCTTCGAGTGGACGACAAGAACCGCAAGTGCACGGCGGGGAGCAAGAGCGACCCGAAGTGCGGCGGAGGTCCGTGCGATTCGAACGGCACCTGCATCGTCGCGTGCACGGTGCCGGCGAACTACTGCAGCACCGCGGGCGCGGACAAGACGATATGCACGGAGCGGAACAAATCCTTCTACGCCTGCCTGAACCTGGTATCGACGGAGAAGGATCCGTTCGGCAATCCCATCAACCTGGAGTCCGCGAACTCGGGCAACGCGATCTGCTTCAACGCGGCCGATTGCCAGCCGGGCACGACCTGCCTGATGAATCCGGCGTTCACGGCCGAGAGCAAGGTGAAGTGGCCGGCGGGCGCGGGCATATGCATCCCGGGCAACGGGGTGGTCACGCAGAACGGC
>Ga0070741_10008582_pt1 | contig 20387 bp, 15 predicted proteins | sample Coa_R1_4_FD_66440 | JGI IMG/M metagenome (GOLD analysis project Ga0070741, IMG submission 66440) | Surface soil microbial communities from Centralia Pennsylvania, which are recovering from an underground coalmine fire - Coalmine... | ecosystem: Environmental > Terrestrial > Soil > Unclassified ...
GGGGGGGGGGGGGGGGGGGGGGGCGCTCTCTCGCGCCGTTTTCTGACGAACGTCGTTTCCTGTTGACAGTCGTCATTTCTCCCGGCATGCGTCGCTCATGCAGGCGGCGCTCCGTCCCGCTCCGCGCGAGCGGAAAGGCGACCGCACCCGGGCGCGCCTGCTGGACGCCGCGCTCGCGGAGTTCCGGCGGGCCGGCTTCGCGCGGGCGAGCATCAGCCGCATCAGCGACGCCGCCGGCCTCGCGCGCTCCGCGTTCTACTTCCACTTCCCGACGAAGGCGGATGCCCTGCGCGAGATCCGCGACGCCTTCGAGGATTCCTACGCCGAGCGGATCGCGGCCGGCGGAGATCTCGCCGAGACGCTCGCGAGCCTCGTGGACGGGATGCTCGAGGCGCGAGCCGCGGTCGCGGACCCCCATCTCTTCGGCCGGATGCTCGCGCTCGAGACCGATCCCGCGACCGGGACCTCGGAGGGCCTCGGCTCGTCGCCCGCCTATGCCGCCCTCGAGCGGCAGTTCAGGCGCGCGGCCGGACGCGGGGAGCTCCGCGCGGGGCTGAAGCCGCCGCAGGCGGCTCGGCTCTGCCTGCGGTCGATTTTCGGCTGCCTGGTCGGCGCACCGCGCAGCGAGGCGGAGTGCCGTCGGGATCTCGAGGTCGTGACCTCGCTGTTCCGCGCGGATCCCGCCGCGGCGACCCGGCGACTGTGGAGCCGGGGTCGAGGAGGACGATGATGCACCGAGAGTCGAGCGCCCCCGCACCCGCTGCCGTCGATCCGATCGCTCTCGACGAGGGCTCGTTCTACGTCGACGAGCAGCGCGCGAACCGCGCGTTTCGCTGGCTCCGGCGGGAGGCGCCCCTCTGGTGGTTCGAGCCGCGCGGCTTCTGGGTCGTGTCGCGGCGCGACGACGTCATGAGCATGTCGAAGCGGCCCGAGATCTGGAGCTCCGCCGAAGGCATCGGCATGCCGCACTACCCCGGGCACCGGGAGAAGAACCGCGGGCCGGTGCAGGCCGCGTCGATCATCCAGATGGACCCTCCCGACCACAATCGCCACCGCGCGCTGGTGAGCCGCGCGTTCACCCCGCGCCGCATCTCGGACCTCGAGGGCCGCATGCGCGAGATCGCGATCGAGAGCGTCGAGCGGACGCCGATCGGCGAGCCGGTCGACTTCGTCGAGAGCGTGGCGCTGCCGCTGCCGATGCGCGTCATCGCGGAGATGCTCGGGGTCCCCGACGACGACCTCGAACGCTTTCGCCGGTGGTCGGACGCCCTCGTCGTGCAGGCGGGCGCCGATGCCGAGCGCTCGGAGGGGCTGGAGGCCGCGGCGGAGATCTTCGGCTACTTCGCCCAGATGCTGGGCGAGCGGCGCGCCCACCCGGGCTCCGACCTGCTGAGCGCGCTCGTCTCCGCCGAGGTCGAAGGCCGCGCCCTCGACGACGGCGAGATCCTCATCTTCTGCATGACCCTCCTGGTCGCGGGCAACGAGACGACGCGCACGCTCGTCGCCCAGGGCGCCCGGCTGCTCCTCGACAAGCCGGACCAGCTCGCGCTCCTTCGCTCCGGCGCGGTCGCGATTCCCGACGCGGTCGAAGAGCTGCTCCGCCTCACGACCCCGATCCGCTACTTCTTCCGGCGCGCGACGCGCGACGTGGACATGCACGGAACCACGATCCGCGCCGGTGATCCCGTGATGATGCTCTACACCGCCGCCAATCGCGACGAGGCGGTGTGGGGCGAGGACGCCGATCGGCTCGACCTGGCTCGCCCCGTCCAGCCGCACGTCGCCCTCGGCTTCGGCCAGCACTTCTGCCTCGGCGCGAGCCTCGCCCGTCTCGAGGCGCGCGTCCTGTTCGAGGAGCTCCTCGCCCGTCGCCCGCGCTGGGAGGCCGCCGGGGAGATCGAGTTCGTGAACAGCAGCTTCGTGAACGGCATCGAGCGGATGCCGGTCGTCCTGCGCGACTGAGTCCGGATCCCGATCGATTGCGGAATCGGGCCGCGACGCTTGCAATGGGCAAGTGTCGCGGCACAGAGTCCGGCGAATGAGCACCGACCCGGAGAGCCGTCGCCTCGACGAGGCGAGGGCGAACGGCGTCGCCTGGCGCATGTGGGGTCCGTATTTGAGCGAGCGCCAGTGGGGCACCGTGCGCGAGGACTACAGCCACACGGGAGCCGCCTGGGACTATTTCACGCACGACCATGCGCGGTCCCGCGCGTACGCGTGGGGCGAGGACGGCCTCGCCGGCCTGTGCGACGAAAAGCAGCGGATCTGCTTTGCGCTCGCGCTCTGGAACGGGGCCGATCCGATCCTGAAGGAGCGCCTCTTCGGGCTCACCAACAGCGAGGGGAATCACGGCGAGGACGTCAAGGAGTACTACTTCTACCTCGACAGCACCCCGACGCACTCGTACATGAAGTGGCTCTACAAGTACCCGCACCGGGCGTACCCGTACGCGGATCTCGTCGAGACGAATCGCCGGCGGAGCCGGCGCGAGCTCGAGTACGAGCTCGTCGACACGGGCATCTTCGACGACGACCGCTACTTCGACGTGTTCGTCGAGTACGCGAAGGCCGCGCCCGACGACATCCTCGTCCACATCTCGGTCGTCAACCGCGGACCGGAGCCCGCGACGATCCACCTGCTCCCGACGCTCTGGTTCCGGCGGACCTGGTCCGCCACCGGCGGCGACCCGAAGCCGAGCGTCCGGCAGTCCGGAGATCCGGGAGAGGCGGCGGTGGTGGTTGCCTGGCACCCCGACCTCGGGAAGCGCTGGCTCGCGTGCGATCGCGCGGTGCCGCTCCTCTACACCGAGAACGAGACGAACCGACAGCGCATCTTCGGCGAGCCGAGCCAGAGCCCCTACGTCAAGGACGGGATCGACGGCTTCGTCGTGCACGGCAAGAAAGAGGCGGTGAATCCCGCCTGCGATGGAACCAAGGTCGCCGCGCACTACGTCCTGACGATCGACCCGGGCGCGACGTCGGTCGTGAAGCTACGGCTGCGCGATACCGCGCCGTCGATGTCGAACCCGCTCGGGTCCGATCACGACGAGGTCTTCGCGGCTCGCCGGCGCGAAGCCGATCAGTACTACGACGCGATCACGCCGCCGGCCGCCAGCGACGACGAGCGGCGGGTGTTCCGTCAGGCGCTCGCCGGGATGCTGTGGTCGAAGCAGCACTACGCGCTCGCGCAGGACGCGTGGCTCGCGGGCCACGGCGCCAACCCGCTGCTCGACGTCGGTCCGCCGACCGTCCGGAACTCCGAATGGTTCCACCTCGTGAACGACGACGTCATCTCGATGCCGGACAAGTGGGAGTACCCCTGGTACGCCGCGTGGGATCTCGCGTTCCACTGCGTCGCGCTCTCCGCGGTCGACATCGACTTCGCGAAGCAGCAGCTCGAGCTGATGGTGCACGACCTGTACATGCACCCGAACGGTCAGATCCCGGCCTACGAGTGGAACTTCGGAGACGTCAATCCGCCGGTCCACGCGTGGGCGACGTACTACGTCTATCTGACCGAGAAGGAGATGCGCGGCCGCGGCGATCACGACTTCCTGAGGCGCGCCTTCCACGGCCTCATGCTGAACTTCAACTGGTGGGTCAACCGGAAGGACCGGAACGGCAAGAACGTCTTCGAGGGGGGGTTCCTCGGGCTCGACAACATCGGTGTCTTCGATCGCAGCCGACCTCTGCCCACAGGCGGGTGGCTCGAGCAGGCGGACGGCACGGCCTGGATGGTGCTGTTCGCGCAGAACATGCTGGAGATCGCGCTCGAGCTCGCGCAGACCGATCCGATCTACGAGGAGGCGGCCCTCAAGTACCTCGAGCACTACTTCTGGATCGCCGCCGCGATGGACCGCGTCGGCGCCAACAACGACGAGATGTGGGACGAAACGGACGGCTTCTTCTACGACGTGCTGCGCCTCCCCGACCGGAGCGCCACCCGCCTCCGCGTGCGATCGCTGGTCGGGCTGCTGCCGCTCGCGGCGTCGACCGTGGTGGAGAGCGACGTCCTGGTGCGCTTCCCGAAGCTCCTCGAGCGTGCGCGGCGCTTCCTGCGCTACCACTACGAGCTGACCGCGAACATCGCCGCGCCGGAGCGGCCCGGCGTGGGCGGCCGCCGGCTCCTCTCGGTGCTGAGCGAGGTCAAGCTGCGGCGGATCCTCGCGCGGATGCTCGACGAGTCGGAGTTCCTGAGCCCCTACGGCATTCGTGCCGTGTCGCGCCATCACCTCGAGCACCCGTTCGTGTTCACGGTGCACGGAGAAGAGCACCGGGTCGACTACGAGCCGGCCGAGTCGAGCACCGGTCTCTTCGGCGGCAACTCGAACTGGCGCGGGCCGATCTGGATGCCGGTGAACGCGCTCCTGGTCCGCGCGCTCGTGCAGCTCTACAGCTACTACGGCGACGCGTTCACGATCGAATGCCCGACCGGCTCGGGCCGGCAGATGAACCTGTTCGAGGTCGGCCGCGAGATCGCCGCGCGTCTGACGCGCATCTTCCTCCGCGACGCGAGCGGCCGGCGCCCGGTGTTCGGTGCGTGCACGAAGTTCCAGACCGATCCGCACTGGCGGGACCATCTGCTCTTCTACGAGTACTTCCACGGTGACAACGGCGCGGGCATCGGCGCGAGCCACCAGACCGGCTGGACCGGGGTCGTGGCGAAGCTGATCCAGTTCTTCGGCACGACGCGTCCGGGCGAGATCCTCTCGGTGGGGCCCAAGCGGCTGATCGCTCCCGACTCCGCCGCCTGATGCGCGGGTCCGGCCCGGGCTCGAGCGCGATCGGATCCCGACCGATCGAGCAGGTCGCTCGATATCCGCACCCGGATGCCGTACCCGGGCTGCCGGCTGCTCGGCTTGCGCCGACGCCGCGAGCCGGACGACCCGAGCGACGAGAAGACCGCTCTTTACCGAAACCTTAACCGCCGGGACGTTCCACTTAACCGGCCCGCCCGTTACGCCTCGTTCCCCGGAACGATGGCACACGCATTCGACACCGAATCGAGGCTGGCTCAGGTGGACCAGCTCATGAAGCGCTACGCGGGCGGCGACGACCTCGTCTTCGAGGAGCTCTACCGAGCGGTCGCTCCCGGTCTCCAGCGGTTCTGCTCCCGCCTCGCGGCGACGCGTTCGGAGGCCGACGACCTCTTCCAGGAGACGCTGCTCCGGCTGCACCGGGCGCGGGAGACCTACGCCGCCGGGTCGAACACGCTCCACTGGGCGTTCGCGATCGCGCGCTCCGTTCACCGCGATCGCGCCCGCTATCGGCGCCGTCGTCCGGAAGAGCTGGGCGCCGCGAGCGACGCGGCGGAGCACGCCCCGCACCGCACCGGAAGCCGGCATTCGCCGGAAGCAGACGCCCTTGCGCGCGCCCTCGCGGCCCTCGTCGCGAGCGAGCTCGCGCGCATGTCGGAGAAGAACCGCGTCGCCTACGTGCTGCTCAAGGAGAAAGGGCTGAGCGTGAAGGCGGCGGCGGAGGTCCTCGGAACGACCGCCCCGGTCGTGCGTCAGCGCGCCCACCGCGCCTATGAGCACCTGCGGAACGCGCTCGACCTCGCGGGGTGGGAGGAGATCGATCGCTCCGAGCCCGAAGCCGCCTGAAGGAAGCGCAGCCGGGCCGCGCCGCGCGCATCAGCCCGGAGGCATCGGCTCCACGTAGGTGCGGCAGGGCTGCGATCGGATCGAGGGGCACGCCCCCGCGTCTTCGCCGAGGTCGGGCCCGTCGTCGAGGACCGGCAGGACGACACGCGACGCGTGCTTCCTGTCGTGGGCGACCCGGTTCACGACCCCTCCGTTCGTCTCCGGCGTGTCGAACGCCCATTCCGGGCGATCGCCGCCCGGCGCCTGGATCGTCAGGCGGATCCGGCTTCCGGTGCGGAACTGGTGCGCGAACGGGAAGAGGGCGACCCGCGCGCGCACGAGCTTGCCGGCCGGCAGGTCTTGCATGTCGCCGGCTTCGTCGGAGTGGAACGGAGCGAGCGGAGTCGACCGCGCGCGATCGAGCTTCCGGTGGCTCAAGCGGAGCCAGCCGTTCTGCACGTAGCGCTCGTTTCCGTCGGGCAGGACCTCGCTCAGCGTGACCTGCACGTCGCTGTCCGAGGCGGTGGAGGACATCCACAGGTCGACGTTCCCCGTGCCGGCCATCGTGATCGGCTTCCCGAGCGGCTCGCCGAGGTACGCGAGCGACGCGCCGTCGACGATCGGCTCCCAGTCGTAGGTCGGAGTCGCCGCCCAGATGTTTCCGGCGCCGAAGTCCTTCCGCGGGCGGAGCGTCGGGTCGGGCGCGTACTCGTCGGCGGGCTCGTCCGTCGTCGGCGCTTGACGCCGCAGCCGGCCTTCGGACCGGAGGTGCCAGGTCTTCGCCTGGACCTCGGGAATCGGCCAGCTCGCGAATCGCGACTCTCCTCGCGGCATGAGCGCGCCCGGGATGAAGCCGTCCGCGTTGCCCGTCTCCCACAGGATGCGGACGGGCGGCTCGGCCTCGAACGCCTGCCGCGCCTCGTCGTACGTCATCCCGGTGAAGCGATCGGGAGGCAGCGAGAGGCCGGAGATCCCGGCGATCGTGCTCCAGAGGAGGGGAGCCAGACCGCGCACCGGACGCGGGACCGCCGGCACCTGGTGCGCGACGTAGAGCTGAATGAACTCGATCGCCTCGGCCGCGACCAGAGGGTCGAGCGAGTCGACGTGGGTTCCGTTCTGGCCGACGACCCGCACGAAGGTGTCGTCGGCGAAGCGGTCGAGCATCGTCGCCCAGTGGCCCCCGGTCTGCTCGTCCTGCCACGCTCCCGCGATGAAGACCTTGGCCGTGATCTGATCGATGAATTCCGCCGGGGCGAGCGAGTCGCTGCCGTGCGGGAAGTCGAACGCGAACTCGGGGTCGATCATCGGCGACGGGTTCGGGTGGAGCTCGATCTGCTGGAGCAGGTCGACGTTCTGGCCGCGCAGCAGCATGTTCTCCGCGCACACCTCGTCGCCGACGTCGATCTGCCCCTGCACCCAGTCCGGCGCGTTGGGATTCGGCCACTTGTTCTGCTCGACGCGCTGGCGCGCCCAGTCGAGCGCGAACCCGTTGTTCCCGATGCCGCCCGGGTAGAGCATGCTGCGCCAGGTGTCGGCGATGACGGAGATCGGGGTGATGGCGTCGAGGTGCGGCGGGCGCGTGCGGGCGACGAAGAGCTGGCTGATCCCGGCGTACGAGATGCCGACCATCCCGACGTGCCCGTTCGACCACGGCTGCGCCGCGACGGTCTCGATCACGTCGTAGCCGTCGAGCGTCTGCAGGTTCTCGAAGAAGTTGAACGCGCCGCCGGAGCAGCCCGTGCCGCGGATGTTGACGCCGATCCACGCGAAGCCGAGCTGCGGCATCAGGAGCTGGTACTGCGGCTGGCCGGTCGACGGGCTCGACGGATCGTAGCCCGAGTACTCGACCACGGCAGGGTAGGGGCCGTTCGCCGCCGGCCCCGGCAGCACGACCTGCGCGGACAGCGTCGTGCCGTCGCGCGTCACGAGGTAGCCGTACCCGCTCGTCGGAGACAGGTTGCCGATCGGCAGCTCCTGTCCGGAGTAGAGCGAAGGATCGGGGACGTCGTTCGCGTCGAGCACCCGGAAGGCGTCCGAGGTCCGGACGTCGGGGCCGCTGCGGACGCGCACGCGGTAGCGCGGGCCGGACTCGACGTTCCGGAAGAGCTGGCTCCCGAGCGCGTCCGCGGTCGCGGTCTGGAGCTTCTGGTGCGCGCGCAGAAGGGTCACCGCCGCGCCGGGCGGCGCGTGCAGGACCGCCACCTGGTGGACGCTCGGGCGGACGACGAGGTCGTCCAGGGCTGCGGCTGCCGCACCGGGTGCCCCCGCCGAGGCGAAGACGAGCGCGGCGGACGCGAGGGCCATGAAGCGCGGGACGAGACGGGCACGGGTGACGTCGGGGGTCGGCATGGTGGGCAGGGTCCTACCTCACCGCCCGGCGGCCGCGAAAGACTTTTTGCGCCGATCCGATGAGATGTACGAGGTGGCCCGAGCCGGGTGGCGGGCGCAGCGGCAGGGGGAGACGCGATGGGGATTGGATGCAGAACGGCTTCGGCGCTGGTCCTCGGATGGCTGCTCGCCCAGGGCTGCTCGGACGCCCCTCCGGCGACCGACGCCTTTCTGTCGACCAAGACGCCGTACGCCCCGCGAGGCGACGCGTCGTCCGACGAGCGCGCGCCGGACGGATATCGCATCGTGTTCACGCAGCTGCTCGCGCGACACGGATCGCGCGCGCTCACCTCGGACACGGACATCGCGTACGTCGAGCAAGCGATCGCGCTCGCCGATGCTGCCGGCTCGCTCACCGACCTCGGCCGCGAGCTGCCGCCCCAGGTGGCGAGCCTGAGAGCCGCGAACGAGGCGCTCGGATACGGAAACCTGAGCGGCCGCGGCGTCGAGGAGCATCGCGATCTCGCGGCGCGCCTGCTGGCGCGCCTCCCCGACCTCTTCGCCGACGCGATCGCATCCGGGCGCCGGATCCACGTCGTCACGTCGGGCAAGGACCGCGCGGTCGACAGCGCGGCGAACTTCGCGGACTCTCTCGCGACGCATCTCCCCGCGCTCGCCCCGTCGATCGAGCCGGCGGTCGACGACCAGCGCCTCCTCTACTTCTTCAAGCTCGACCCGGACTATCAGAGCTGGCTCGCGAACGATCGCGAGCTCCACGCGAAGCTGGATGCGATCTTCTACGCGCCCGGCGCGCACGCCGCGGCGCGCGCGCTCGCGGAGCGCATCTTCGACGCGCACTTCGTCGATCGGCTGACTGCGGGGTCGCTTCCGTTCACCGACCCGAAGACCGGAAAGGCGGTGGCCGTGAACGAGGTCGATCTCGCGTCTTCGATCTACGCGCTCTACCAGGTCGCGCCCGGTCTGCGAGACGAGGGCCGGTGGGACTTCGCGCGTTTCGTGCCGCGCGAGGCCGCGCGCTGGTTCGCGTACGTGAACGACGCGTACGAGTTCTACCAGAAGGGTCCGAGCTTCGCGGGCGAGACCATCACGTTCGAGATGGCGCGCGTCCTCCAGGACGACTTCTTCCGGATGGCGCGCGCGGCGTGCGACGGCGACCCGTTCGCGCTCGCGGCCGACCTGCGCTTCGCGCACGCCGAGACGATCATGCCGCTCGCAGCCCTCATGGAGCTGCCGTCGAGCGATCGGCAGGTCCCCGACGCGGAGACGTTCGAGTACGAGCAGAATCCGTGGCGCGGCGCGGGGGTGTCGCCCTACGCCGCGAACGTCCAGTGGGACTCGTACCGGAACGACGCCGGCGATTGCCTCGTGCGGATGCTCTACGGCGAGCGGGACACGAGGTTCAAATCCGGCTGCCGGAGCATCGAGGGGCGGACGTTCTTCTACGATCTCGCCGAGCTCGAGCGCTGCTACGGCTACCCGTAGACGAGGCCTCTTCCCAGCACGCGCTCCCTTCGAGCCCGGTCGCGCGTCAGCCGCTTCATCGCGTCAGAAGCGGAGCAGGGCTCCGATGCTTCCTCTCTCGCGGAGCCGCTCGGCCGGCTCGCCGCGAATCCGCTCCACCTTCGCGCCGAACTCCGAGGTCCGCTCGATCGCGCGCTCCACCAGGTCGTCGACGACCGCGGTCTGCTCACCGCAGTACGTGCACGCTGCGGCCGCGGCGGCCGCCGACAGCGCGCGGCAGCGCGGACACTCGCGGCCCCGCGCGGTGAAGGCCTCCGCGTACAGCAGCCCCATGACCCGACCTTGCTGGAGCGCTTCGAGCGTGGCGTCGAGCCCGACGCACCCGCCGTCGAAGAGCTGCGTCAGGCGGGCGGCCTCGAGCTGCCGCTCGGCCTCCTCGGCGAGCTCGAGAGTTCGGCTCAGGACCTCGCTCGGTGGTGCGTCGATCGCCATGCGGAGCGTGCCGGCCACGCGGTCGGCGAGGTGCTGCGGCAGCACCTCGCCGAGCTCCGTGGTCGCATCGACGGGGCCCGCCAGCGCGATCCGTTCGATGCCGCTCGCGCGCACGAGATCGTCGAGCATGTCCGCAACGTGCTTGACGTGCCAGCGGACGTGGAGGTCGTCCTGTCGCTGGAAGTGCATGTCCGACCGCATGTGATCCGTGCCGCTCGCCTTCTTGTGGCGGACCTCGCCGGACGCGATCGCCTCGCCCCGCTCCTCGATCTCGCCCAGGGACGCGACGAAGAGCCGGGCGCGCTGCTTGTCGACGAGCGCGATTCCGTAGCGCTCGTGCTCGGCCATCGCTTCGATCAGCGGACGGACCCAGGGTCGCGGCCGCCAGCGCGCATCTGTCGCGAGCGGCATCTGCAGCTCGCCGCTCCAGACCGGCTCCGGCGACCCGTCCGCGAAGACGACCAGGGTCTTCGCGCGCGGCTGGTAGCCGGCGACGAAGCTCCGTACCCGTTCCGCGTCGCGGCGGAACCCCTCGCGCTCGGCATCGGCGACTTCCGCTTCGACGCGCCGGAGCTCGGACGCGAGCGCGCTCTCGAAATGCCGATTCAGGTTCGCTGCGCGCGATTGGTCGACGTCGAGGTAGACGCTGAGGACGCCGCCCTCGGGCGCCGGCGGCCGATCGCGGAGCCGTTCGATGTCCCGTTCGGAAATCACGCGCTCCACCTCCTTCTCGTCCGGGGGGCTCCGGCCGGGTGCGCGAAGCCCCACCTTCATCCGCTTCCGCTGCGAACGAGCAGCAACGTCCGCGCCAGCCCACACGCGCGTCCGGTTCCCTGACGTCGGTCGTTGTCGGCTCGAAGCCGCTACCGCGGCGACGCCGCCGCACGGAGCCGGGATCCCGCGCCGGCGCGACCGCACCGCGGACGTGCCGCGTCATGCGGAGCTCTTTTCCGGGAGAAAAGTCCACAAACGGGCAGGTCGACATTGCCCGGTCCTACGGGCCGATACCGATGCGGGGACGATCGGGCGAGAGCCGTCGAAAAGCCGGCCGCGCAAGACCTCGGCGACGGTCGAGGCACCGCGGCGCGCTCTTCGTGAACCGCCGTTCCGGCGGCGCGAACCGGCGGCAACGCCTCGACGCGTCGCTCTCCGCTGCCGACGAACGAGAGGCCCCGAATGGCGCGGCTTTTTCGAGCCGCCGCGCCGCCGCTCGCCTGGCACGGCGCCTGCGCAGAGCCCGCTCTTCGCTCGCAGGGCACGGCGACGGCGACGTCGCCCAGACGGAAGGATCAACACGGATGAAGTTCACTCGGCGGTTCACGGCTCTCGGCATTCTCGCCTGCTCGATCGCAATCGGCTCCGCACGTCGCGCGAGCGCGGGCGGGGTCGTCACCGACTGCGGCGACGACGCGGCGCTCTCGAGCGCCCTCCTGGGCGGCGGCACGGTCTCCTTCGACTGCAGCGGCACCCACCAGCCCGCGACCATCGACCTCCGGAGCACCCAGACCATCAGCGGCGACGTGCACATCGACGGCGGCGGGAAGATCACCCTGACGGGGGAGGGCTCGCTCCGACTCTTCTACGTCAACCAGAACGCGAAGCTCTTCCTCGAGAACGTCGCGCTCGCGCGCGGCTTTTCGCGCGACGACGGCGGCGCGATCTACAACGCCGGCCTGCTGACCCTCGTCGGCACGACGATCGTCGACTCCACGGCGCAGGGGAACGGCGGCGCGATCGCGACCGCCGGGCCGGTGAACATGACCGGTGGAGGTCTCGCCCGGAACGTGGCGACCGCCGGCGGTGCGCTCTCGGCGGGCGGATTCGGGGCCCGCGTGACGATCGTCGGCAGCGCGCTGACCGGCAACCGGGCGCTGACGTCGAATGGGCGGAACGGGAAGGGCGGGGCGGTCTACGCGAGCACCGGCGCGAACGTCGCCGTCAATCTGAGCGAGGTGTCGGGCAACCACGCCGACGAAACGGGCGGCGGGATCTCGATCGACGGCAACGCCGCCGCCGGGCTCACCGCTTCGAGCGTGCACCACAACGACGCGGCCGCGGGAGCCGGCATCATGAACCTCCTCGGCACGCTCACGATGTCCATGTCGACGGTGTCGCAGAACACGGCGTCCGTGACGGGCGGGGGCATCAAGAACGAGAGCGGGCTCGCGTTCCTGACGAACGTGACGATCTCGGGGAACAGGGCTCTCGGCGGCGGCGGATTCTACAACTACAACGCGCAGTCGAGCCTGACCAACGTGACGATCGCGAACAACGGCGCGACCAACGTGGGCGGCGGCATCACGAACTCGAGCTTCGGCACGCCGCACCTCACGATGCGGAACGTGTTGTTCGTCCGGAACGCCCAGGGCGGGAACTGCTTCCTCGGAGCGGATCCCGACGCGTCCTTCTTCAACCTGTCGACGGACGGCACGTGCGGCCTCGGCGTCTTCCGCGACAACGTCGCGGTGACGCTGGGCGAGCTCGAGACGAACGGTGGCGCGACGCTGACCCACCGCCTGCCGCCAGGCAGCGCCGCCATCGACGCCGGGACGATCGGCGGCTGCCCGTCCGGCGACCAGCGCGCCGCCGCGCGCTACTACCTGCACTCGTGCGACGTCGGCGCCGTGGAGTTCGTCGCGTGCGCCGGAGCGCCGCCCGCGCCCACGCTCCTCACGCCGCTCGACAAGGAGGTCCGGACGCTGTCGGACGTCGTCTTCGACTGGTCGGGTCCCGACTGCGCGAGCGGCTTCGACATCGTCATCCGCCGCGGCTCGAAGACCGGGCGAATCGTCCACAGCTTCGGCGGGATCTGGCCGAACACGCAGTTCAGCATCTCGGACCTGCCGCGCGGCCGGAAGTACTTCTGGCAGGTCACCGCCTGCAACGCCGCCGGATGCACCGCCGGAGCGTGGCGGAGCTTCAAGATCACCCGAAAGCCCTAGGATCCGATGCCGGCGCGGCGCGTTCGCGCGCCGCGCCGGTCGCGATCGTGTGCTAGCGTCGAGCCCGCGACTGCGGGGAAGCTTCCTCGCGAGCGGGGAGCGCGATGACCGAAGAAGAGAACGACAACGAGCAGCGCGTCCGCGCGTTCTACGAGTCGACGGTCCCGGGGCATCGCGAGGGGCTGCGCGGCCTCCAGGCGCCGCACGTCGTGTACGATTTGCCGCGCGGGATGCCGGTCGGCTGCGGGCACTTCGAAGGCCTCGACCAGGTCGTCGACGGATTCCTCGCGAGCTTCTACGGCGCGTTCGACGTCCGCTTCCTCGCCGACGAGTTCATCACGCGAGGTGAAAGCGTGGTCGCGCTCGGACGCATCGAGGGCACGACGCGAAAGGGAGGGATCCCGGTCGCGGTGCCGTTCGCGCACGTGTGGACCGTGTCCGGCGGCTACCTGAGACGCCTCCGCGCGTTCACCGACACCGCGGTCCTCGCGACCGCTCTCGCGAGCGGCTGAGGTCCTTCAACGAGGGGATCCTCCCCTCCCTGCAGTCCCCGCGGGCTCGCTTCGCTCGCATCTCGCGCTAGACGTCCGCACGCGCCCGCGTCGCGAGGTAGTCGTGGATGGTCGCGATGACGCGCGCGCCGTCCCCGACGGCCGCGGCGACGCGCTTCACCGATCCGGCGCGCACGTCCCCGATTGCGAAGATGCCCTCGCGGCTGGTCTCGAGCGGCCGCCGCATCCCGCCGAGCTGGGCGCCGGTCGGAACGAACCGGGTTGCGTCGAGCTCGACGTCCGAGTCCGAGAGCCAGGCGGTGTTGGGCTCGGCGCCGATGAACGAGAACAGGTGGCGGAGCGGGCGGCGCGTCTCCTCGCCCGACGGAATCCGGCGCCAGCGGATCGCTTCGAGGAGGCCGCCCCGGCCCTCGAGCGCGGTCACCTGCGTGCTCACCAGGACCTCGACGTTCCGGAGCCCTGAGATCCGATCCACGAGGTAGCGCGACATCGTCGCGGCGAGGCTCGCGCCGCGGACGAGGAGCCACACCTTGGCGGCATGCCCCGCGAGGTAGACGACCGCCTGACCCGCCGAGTTGCCTCCTCCGACGAGCGCGACCTCCTCGCCGCCGCACAGCTTCGCCTCGAGCGGAGACGCCCAGTAATGCACCGAGGAGCCCTCGAACGCCTCGAGGTCGGGCACGGCAAGACGGCGGTAGCGAGCGCCGCTCGCGATCACGACCGAGCGCGCGCTCACGTGCTCGCCGTTCGCGAGCTCGAGCTCGAAGCGCCCGTCGCCCGGGCAGCGCAGGCGAACGACCTCGTCCGGGATCGCGACCTCCGCTCCGAACTTCTGGGCCTGGTTGTACGCGCGCGCCATGAGCGCGAGCCCGCTGATCCCGGTCGGGAAGCCCAGATAGTTCTCGATGCGGGCCGACGCGCCGGCCTGGCCGCCGAACGACCGACAGTCGAGCACCATCACGGACAGCCCCTCGGACGCGCCGTAGACCGCGGCAGCGAGCCCGGCCGGGCCGGCGCCGACCACCGCGACGTCGTAGAGGCGCGCCGGATCGATCTGCTGCACGAGGCCGATGCAGCGCGCGAGCTCGCCCTCCGTCGGGTTTCGCAGGAGCTGGCCGTTCGCGCACAGCACGATCGGGAGCTCCGCCGGGTCGAGGGCGAAGCGCTCGAGCAAGGTGCGCGCGCACGCGTCGCCGTCGGGGTCGAGGGTCTGGTGCGGGTGGCCGTTCCGGGCGAGGAAGTCGGCGAGGCGCAGCACATCGGCGTCGCCGGCACGGCCGACGATGATCGGCCCGCCGGCGCCCGACTCGATGAGGCCGACTCGACGAAGGATCAGAGCGCGCATGACGCGCTCTCCGAGCTCGGCTTCGGCCACGAGCACGTCGCGCAGGCGGTGCGACGGGATGACGATCGCCTCGACCCGGGTCGTCGCGCGCGCGTCCACCAGCGCGGGACGCGCGGAGAGCTGCGCCAGCTCGCCCATGAACGACCCCGGGCCGTGCGTGACGATGGGCTGGTTCCGGCCCAGCACGTTGTGCTGCGTGACCTCCACATGGCCGCTCAGGATCACGACCATCCCGGGGGCGGGCTGCCCGCTGGTCACCACCGCGTCGCCCGTCTCGTACGTGCGAGCCCCGCCGAAGCGGCGCAGCCGAGCGATCTCGGCGGGGTCGAGCGTCGGAAACATCTGATCGTAGCGTGCTTCGATGACCGAGCGTGCGCCCGCCATGGCCGAACCTCCCATTCCCTCGCTTGTGCGGCCGAGCGCGACCGGCCGCTCCCGATCCTTACCGGAAGCGTCCGGGTATCGGGACGTCGGCGCGCAGGCGGTCGACGAGGGCGGCCGCCTGCGGATCGCCGGTCGCGTCGCGCAGGGCGGTCGCCCAGCGGAGCGCGGCCGTGCGGTCCCCCGCCTCGGCCGCGTACTGGACGAGCGCCGCGAGGACGTCGCGCGCGCCCGGGCTTCGCTCCTGCGCCCGCTCGAGGACCGCGATCGCTCGCGCGGGCTCGCCGCCGTCGTGCAGCGCGACGGCGTACACGTACGCGTAGCGCGCGTCCGCGGGAGCGAGGTCGCTCGCCTTCGCGAGCTCGGCGAGGGCCTCGCGCCCGCGCTTCTCCCGGACGAGCGACAGGCCGAGCGCGTGGTGCAGCTGCGCCACGTTCGGAGCCGCGGCGAGGCCGCGCCGCAGCGCCGCCTCGGCGGCCCGCTCGTCGCCGGACGCGCGCTCGAGGTCGGCGAGGTTCACGTACGCGGGCGCGAAGGAGGGCTGCAGGCGGATCGCGGTCGCGAACGCGGCGCGAGCGGCGGCGGCGTCGCCGAGGCGTGCGTCCAGGGTCGCGACGTTCACCTGGGCGTCGGCGCGGTCCGCGTTCTGCAGCTGCGACGCGCGGTACTCCGCGACGACGCGCGCGAGGTCCGCGCTCTGCTCCGACGACAGCGTCGCCGGCGGTGCGTCGAGGAGCCCGTCGAGCGCTTCGAGCCGGACCGTGCGGACGGGGTCGCGGAGGAGCGGCGCCGCGAGCGCGGCGCGCTGGTCGGGCGGCGCGGAAGCCGACGCGCGGGCCGCGGCGCGCCGCACGAGCGGATCCGGATCGCGGAGGGTCTCGCGCAGCGCCGGGAGCGTCGTCGGGGAGAGATGGGCCGCCAGCATCTCGACCGCGGTCGCGCGCGCGATCGGCGGCAGCGCGGGGTCGCGCGCGACGCGAGCGAGCAGCTCGCCCGCTTGGCGCTGCGACGTCCGCCCCGCGTGGAGCGCCTCCGCGAAGCTCGCGGTCCGCGTCCGCGCCCCGCCGAGCCGGCGGTCGATCGCTGCGCTCGCCCAGCGCGCGGACTCCTTCGCATGGCAGTCGTTGCACGCGTTCGTCGTGCCGAGCTTCTCGCTCAGGTCGGGCCGCGGCACGCGAAAGGAGTGGTCGCGCCTGCCGTCGATCACCATGTAGACGCGCTCCGGCATGTGGCAGGAGACGCACTGGGCGCCCTTCGATCCGCTCTCGTGGAAGTGATGAGCCGCGACGTCGAACGTCGCGACCGCGTGGCACTGCGTGCAGAGCGCGTTCCCGGGCGCGCGCGGGCGGAGGCTGTGCGGGTCGTGGCAATCGGCGCAGCGCACCCCGGCCGCGTGCATCTTGCTCTGGAGGAACGAGCCGTACTCGTACACCTCGTCCTGGACCTGGCCGTCGGCCTGGTAGAGGTCGGGCTCGAGGAGGCTCACGCGATAGCTCGCCGCGAGCGGCTCGCCGGCGCGCACGTCGCTCCAGACCTGCGCACGCCGCGAGTGGCATCGCCCGCACGTCTCGAGCTGCGCGTCGGACGAGGGCGGCTTCGTGCGGTGCGCGATCGGCGCGCCGGGCGCGAAGGCCCAGCCTCCGCCCGACTCGTCGCGCAGCGGGAAGGCGAGCCCGCGATCGCGCGCGCCGCCATCCGGCGCCGGCGTGCCGCCGCTCGCCTTCGCCTGCTCGGCCCAGCCGACGTGCCGCGATCCGGGGCCGTGACACGCCTCGCACGCGACGTCGAGGTCCGACCACGTGGTCGAGAACCGCTCGATCTGCGCGTCGTAGTTCTTCTGGACGTGCGTCGAGTGGCAGTCGGCGCACATGTGGTTCCAGTTCTGCGCCGGGCCCGTCCAGTGCAGCACGTCGGCGTGGTCGATCTTCTCGCCGGGATGGAGGTCGAACCAGCGCTGGCCGCCCTGCGCGGCGGGCCGCGTGTCCCATGCGACGGTGAACGCCTGCAGCCGGCCTCCCGGCAGCTCGAGAAGGAGCTGCTGCAGCGGCTCGATCCCGAAGGTGTAGGCGACGCGGTAGTCGTGCAGCTCGCCGTCGGGTCCGTCAGTGCGGACCATGAACTGGTCGCCCCGGCGGAAGAACGTCGTCGTGAGCCCGTCCTTCGTGAAGCGCGCATCGCGGAAGTCGCCGCGGACGGTCGCCGCGGTCGCGCGCTCCATCGCCCGGTCGTGATGCGAGCCGCGCCAGAGCGCCGCCTCGCGCTCGTGGCACCCGTCGCACCTCGCGGCGCCGACGTAGGTCGGGCCCTCGTCCGCCGCCTCCGCCGCTCCACGCGCGAGCCCGGGGGCGACGACCGCGGCGGCGCAGAGGATCGCGAGGCGCACGCAAAGGCGCTTGGTGCGGCCGATCCGTCGCATGCGTCGGAGAGGTTGGAGCAGGATGGGATCGAGCCGGCAAGAGACGATCGGCTCGCACGGCGGCGCGGTCCCACCCTTTTCGCCGTGCCGCCGTTCCGACGCAGGGCGATGCCGTCGCCGGCCGGCGTCCGGATCGCTCCGAAACACCGGCAGGCGACCCCGCAGCGGGCTCAGCTGCGGGACAGCAGGATGACGAACTGCGTGTAGTGCAGGACGATCCTCGGCTTCTCCGGGTCTTCGGGAAGCAGCGTGACGATCTCGTCGTCGTCGACGGAGACGACTCGCACCGCGATCTGTCCGAAGCCGGGCAGAGCCACGGCCACGACCTCGTTCAGCTTCCCGCGAATGCGATCGATCATCTTCGCCATGCGATGTCTCCGATGCAGCGCCTCGCCGCCGAGGTCAGAAGCGGCGCTGGGACTGGATCGCGTCCTTGATGCGCTCCGCCTCGCTGCGCTCCTTGGCCGTCTCGGCGCACGTCTCCTCGATGCGCTCGAGGTCCCGCAGGAGCGCGAGGACCTGCGTGTACGTGTCGATCGCGTGGTCCTGCGCAGTGTCTCCGTTCATGTGAGCCCTCATGCCCGCTGGGCGTGGCGCGGGTTCAGAAGTTGCCGGTCTGCACCCAGCTCGCCTTGATGACCGACCAGAAGTCGGTCGCGAGCGCCTCGGTCACGTAGCGGTAGGACATCCAGCCGTATCCGGCGTCGCCCCAGCCGGTGCCCCACGAGTTCCGGACGAGCAGCGCGCCCTTGTCGGCGCCGATCATCTTGTTGTCGTCGTAGCCCACGACGACGTTCGCGTGGCCGCCGCGCAGCGGGCTCGTCGGCGACGGGAACGGGATGAGCCCGCCGGGGAGCGGGGAGTCGTACTCCGGGTAGACCGGGAAGCCGAACATGCTCGGCAAGCCGGCGGCGACGTACTGCCTGATGGCGGCGAGCAGGCTGGGGCCCGTCACGCCGGGACCGTCGAGCCGGTAGTACTTGATGGCCTTGAAGTCGGCGCCGAACGCGAAGCAGAAGGACGTGGGCTCGACGTCGTAGTGCACGTTGATCGCCGAGGGAGTGCCGTCGTACGGCCAGTAGCGCTCCGGCGGCGCGCCGAAGAGGACGAGCGCTCCCATCGTCGTGCGGAGGTATGTGCCCGTGTCCCCGGTCCAGCCGAGGATGTCGCGCGTCACCTTGTAGACGAACAGGCGCGACGCATCGATGTGCTTGCCGGAGGCGCGCCGCTCGAAGTACTCGATGAGCGCGACCGCCGCGTTCGCGGTGCACGAGCCGAGCGAGCCCTGGTCCTCGATCGGCGGGCAGTGCGCGCGCAGGTCGACCGCCGGCAGCAGCGCGGGAGCCGCCGCCGCAGCCGTCGCGACCGCCGTGACGCCGCCACGGCCGCGCGCCGAGCCGCCGCTCGTCGACGGCGCAGAGCGGCCGCCGATCCGCGGCTGGAGACGCGTCTGCTCGAGGAGGGGTGCGACCTCGGGGTGCTCCTCGGTGTAGTCCCGGATGCTCGGAACGTCGGGAAGCCACCCGAGCCCGCGCGAATCCATACCTTGCGACGTCGTAGCCATCGGCGATGCCTCCTTGCTCCGCGCGCCGTTCCCTGGCCCGCGAAGCCGCTGCTGCAATGCGCGCCGCCAGAGCAAGGCCGGTGCCACCAAAACCTGGTTTGACCGATCGCCGCCGCGGGCCCGTCCCGCCGCGCCGACGCGAGCGCGCCCGCAACCGCGGCCGCGCCGTGACCTCGCAATGGGCACGCCCCGGTCCGGCGTGGCGGACGGCCGTCCGGGATTCAGAACAACCGCGGTCGCGCTGGGATGGGTCGAGCGACCCGGCCCCCCACGGCGCAAGCGCTATGCGGCACGCGCCCGCCCGGGCGCCCGGCCCGGTCGCCGGCTCTCCGGCAGAACACCTGGCGGCGGCGGGCCAGGTAGCGGCGGCTACCCGAAAGGTAGCGCCCTCGGCTCGAGGCCGGGTCGATCTCCCGGCCCTGGGAGGATCTCATGACCGGTCGGATTGCAGCGTTCCTGTACGGCGTGGCCAGCTACGCCGCCTTCTTCGGCACGTTTCTCTACGCCGTCGGCTTCGTCGGCAACTTCGGGGTTCCGAAGTCGATCGACTCGGGCGCCGAGGCCACGTTCGTCGAAGCGCTCCTGGTGAACCTCGCGCTGCTGGCGGTGTTTGCCGTGCAGCACAGCGTCATGGCGCGGCCGGCCTTCAAGCGCGCGTGGACCCGGATCGTTCCCGAGCCGGTCGAGCGCAGCACGTACGTCCTGCTCTCGAGCCTCGCGCTGATGCTCCTCTTCTGGCAGTGGCGGCCGATGGGCGGGGTGGTGTGGAACCTCGAGAACGAGACGGCCCGCGTCGCTCTCCACGCCGTCTGCGCGCTCGGCTGGCTCACGATCCTGGTGAGCACGTTCCTGATCAACCACTTCGACCTGTTCGGCCTGCGCCAGGTCTGGCTCCACCTCGTCGGCCGGCCGTACACGGCGATCCCGTTCCGCACGCCGGGCCCGTATCGCCTCGTGCGGCACCCGCTCTACGTCGGCTGGATCCTCGCCTTCTGGGCGTCGCCGACGATGACGATCGCGCACCTCGTGTTCGCGCTCATGACCACGGGCTACATCCTGACCGCGATCCAGCTCGAGGAGCGCGACCTCGAGGACGCCTACGGCGAGCCGTACCGGCGCTACCGCGAGCGCGTGCCGATGCTCGTCCCCGGCGTCGCCCGGCGCCGCCGCGCCCAGCCCCTCGTCATCACCCCCGAGATTCGCTCCTGAAGGCGGCGCCCATCGTCGCGCGCGAGCGAAGCGTACCCGCAGGGAGTGGACTCCCCACCGTTTGTCAATGGGCCGCAAGCGGACCGTTGCGTCGCATGGGGTCGTAGCGGGTTTGTTCCCTGAGCATCGCGCAGG
>Ga0070741_10008583_pt1 | contig 20387 bp, 18 predicted proteins | sample Coa_R1_4_FD_66440 | JGI IMG/M metagenome (GOLD analysis project Ga0070741, IMG submission 66440) | Surface soil microbial communities from Centralia Pennsylvania, which are recovering from an underground coalmine fire - Coalmine... | ecosystem: Environmental > Terrestrial > Soil > Unclassified ...
GTGTGCGCTCGTTGTCGATCGCGGCAATCGCTTCCTCGCGCGTGTAATTGCCCGTATGCCCCAGCAGATGCACGAACTGGTCGAGCCATCGGTTGCGGTCGTTGACCGGCTCGCTCGCGTTGTATTCCTCCTTAGTGTCATCGGTGTTGAAAAAGCTGCTAACACTCGGATGACCTGCGCGATCGACGTGAACCAACTTGCCGTCTCGCTTTACACTGCATCTCCCCCAGATGTGGATCTCGGGCTTGGGGTCGAGTTCGCTCGTCGGCAGCTCGATCACAATCGAAAACACGTTCGCTTCCGTATTCGAATCCACGCCGGTCCAGGGAGATTTGCCGCCGAGATGAGGCTCGGTGAAGTTTCGCTTGCCTCGCGTATCGAAGAGATTCTTGATTCCATCGAAGTCGAAAAAGAAAGCGTCGCTCCGGCTGCCGGCAAAAAATTTGATGCTGCCGGCGGTCATGATGCTGGGCTCGGGTCCGAACGAGACTTCACCGTCCGAGATGATTTTCTTCCCGACGGCTTCCGCGGAGCGCGCCTCCGCCCCCTTCGCCAGGAACACGTTCACGGTCTGCCTGCCGTTCTGCGGCTTCGAGAACACATAGCTGAACGCGATGTCCGTCAGGTAATCACCATCATTATCGATGTTCAGACGATAGATGGCGTCGGGATGGAGTGCGTCCGCGTTGAAGTTTGCATTGAGGATGATCACGGTTCGAGTCTCGTCGGCGGGCGACTGGAATGCGTACAGATCGCACAGGTCCAGGCGTGGATCACCCATCGGCGGGCCGAGGCTGAGCCCAGTGAAATGGTTTGACACGTTTCCCTCTCTTTCTGGTTGTAGGCATTATATTCCCATTCGCCGACGCGTGGCACCGCGGCGACGGTCAAAGCGGCGGGAATACTGTGCAAATCGATCCTGAACGGGTCGTCGGCGCGCACTTTGAAGACGTATGATCTGACGCATACCACGAAAGACGCAGATTCCTGTTTGTTTTACTCGTTGAATTCTTCAGTTATACGCAGCGCATTCGGGAATTGCTGATCGAGCGACTCCCTATAGCGTAAGCAGCCTCTTAGAAACTGCGGCCATGCCGGGACCGCAATCTCAGGTTCTATCTTCTCCGGGAGCAAGCCCCAGAGTTTGGGATGGTGCCAGCAGAGTTCATGTCTGGTACTGTCGCGATGCTCACGAATGCCTGTTTGGAGCTTCTTTACTTCCGCGATGAGTTCGTCTCTGGTAAGCAAAGCGAGGTGCCGATCGCCGGAGCCAAACGTCAACCTGGAGCAGTTCGGTCGCGTGCGCGCGGGAGCGTTGCGCATTTACGTCATCCAAAATGAGCACAGCGCTCGTACAGTTTACTTGGAAGGATAAGACCAATGGTACCGAGCACGACACATTCGCAACTGATCAGTTCCCTTTATGACGCCTTCAAACGGGGCGACATTCCTTACATCCTGAACCTGATCGCGCCGGACGCTACTTGGCGGCAATCAAAGATGCTGCCCTGGGGCGGAGACTACAAAGGTCCACAAGGGGCCGGCGAATTCTTCCAGAAGCTCGATGCGGCTATGGAAACCGTCTCGTTCGAGGTGCGAGAGAACATCGAGCGAGGAGAAGAGGTCTTTTCGTTCGGTTCCTATGCTGGGCGAAGCCGCAAAACCGGCCGAATCGGCAACGCGGAATGGATGTTCCGTTGGCGGGTCCAAGGTGGGAAGATCATTTCCTGGGAATCGTATATCGACACCGCCGCGATTTTGGCCGCACTGGACTGAGCGCACTGGCGCACCCTTCGCCGCAGACGAACGCTTCGATCTAGCTGTCGGGATGTGCCCAACCGTACCCTTTCGCTTTCCGTCATTACACGGGGCCACGAAGGAGCGAGCCTGCCAGCCCCGTCGGGCAGCAAAACAGCGCCGATCAATATCGATACATGTGTCCGAATGAAGCGCGCAGCCGCCGCATATAGGCACTCGGTCCACGCCCACTGATGGGGGCCGCCGGGCAGACTCTGCCGGCTATGCGAGGCTTTTTGGCCCGGGTTTTGCCGTGGCAAGTGCTACGTATCACTAGGTACCAACCGATGGCTCGATGGTAACGAACTGCCCATTACCGTCCTTCAACACGCGATCTCCATTGGCTGGGCGGCATCAAATAAATGTGCGGCGTCGGATTCCCGCCGCTTTCAGGAAAGGACTCAAAAATTGCCGGGTCAACGCTGGACGAGAGACCAGGTTGGTAGTCTCTTGCACCAGGTTATTGTCGAACGAAAATCTTTATCTGAGCTCCGCATAGAGGGGAAAACTCTGGCCGCAATCAATAATCAGCGGCAAAGATTAAAGAGAGCGGGAGCGCTCGATCATGCATTTGTAGGTCGCAAGCTCGTGCCATGGACAATCGGCGAGTTGCGGCAATTGCAGAAACTCACAGCCGAATATGGCTTCAGTGCTGATTGTATCGCGCAATTGCAGCTAATTCCCGGCCGCAGCAAGTTTGCAATCAGCAAAATGATGGGCCGGCACGGTTTGGGGAATCCGCTCGTTAAGGCACGAGCCCAACAAGCTTCTCGCCTCACGGGTCCGAGGCGACGAGAGCTCGAACAGTTCTTATTGAACGCTGGACGTTTTGCCTCGAACGATGAGGTTGCGCGGCAATGGGGTCTGGCGAAGCAGACCATTGCCGCGTATCGTCGACGATTAGGCATACCGTTGTCCTGGCGTGAGGCGCGTTCATTCGATGGGTACCGAACCGAGCGACGAAAGCGAGATCGAGCCTTCAGCGCGCATATGCGTCAGCGCTGGATGGAATGGCGTGCCCGTCTTCAACAGCGACTGTATGAGCGAAAACAGGAATTAGAACGCCTGCCGAACGCATTGGCTCGCCGGTCTTGCCGAAGCTGCGGTGAGCGATGGTTCGCGACGAACGAATTCTTTCACGTACAAGTGAAGAACCGGGGCAAATCCTACACCTTCAGCATGTCACATACTTGCCGCATGTGCCGATCGCACCAGCGACGCGAGCGAGCGAGGCTGTTGCGAACGCCAGGCGATCGGTATGAGACGGCGGCGTGATCCCTTACCATCCTGAAATTCCACAACTGCATTTAATGCTCCGATAGGCATCGCAATGCGTCGCGCCGCGCCGTTTCGCTAATGTCCGTTGCCGCAAAGTGAATAAGGGCCGGGCGGCGATCTGGGCCCGCGGTTACCAACATCGAGAACGCCTCGGAAACGATGATGACAACACCGACACCCCTGCTCACTTCCTTAGTATTTTGTCCATGGGTTTTCCCCTGGCCAGTTCATCCACCAGCTTGTCCAGATACCGGATCTGTTGCATGAGCTTATCCTCGATCTCCTCCACCCGATAGCCGCAGATCACGCCCGTGATCTTGGAGGCGTTCGAGTTGATCCGTGGCGCCCGGGTGAAGAAAGTCTCGAAGTCCACCTTTTTGTCGATCTGCTCTTGCAGCGTCTGTTCGTCGTAACCCGTTAGCCAGCGGATGATGGCATGCACCTCCTCCTTCGTACGACCCTTCTTCTCCGCCTTGGTGATGTAATGCGGGTAGACGCTTGCGAACGCCATTCTGAATACTCTCGTGTTGTCCATGGCCTCGTTGCTCCTCGAATTTTAGCGCTTTCGTTCAAAGTGCGATCAGCGCCCCGAACCAGGAGCGACAGCCTCCATCAAGCCCGCGTGATAGCGAAGATAGACCCATCCACTAGCAAAACGACGCTCGTCCAGCAGCTCCAGCCCGATGCGCACGTTGCTGGGCAGCACCTGAATGCCTCCGCCAAGCAGAGTAGGCACGACGAGCAGATGATACTCGTCGACGAGCCCCGCCCGGATCGCGTGGGCGGCGAGGGTCGGACCAGCCACCGAAATATCGAGCGGCGATTGAGCCTTCAATTCGCGAACCGCCTGCGCGTCAAATTCCCGCTCCAGACGTATCTTCGGTGTAGAGACGGTCTCCAGCGATTTGGAGTAGACGATCTTGTCGGCCGCTTGCCAGATCCGCGCGAAATCCAGCATGCCCGCCGAGAAGCCGGGGATGACCTCTGGCGTCTCCCAAACCGCCATTGTTTCGTACTCCTTGCGTCCATACAGATACGTGCCGATGGGGCGGTGGAGATCTGTAATGAACCGAAATACCTCTTCGCTTGGCGTCGCCCATTCGAGCTTGCCGTCATCGGCGATAAAGCCATCCAGCGACGTGGGCGTAAAGTAGATCAGTTTGGCCATCGTGTAGCCTCCGTATCGTACCAATTCTGATTCGTCGATCCCGCCACCGCGCCAGCAAAGTTGCCGTCAGGCAGAATCGATTGCGGCAACTTCCGACAACGATTATGCGCAGCCGACTCCGAGTAGTGATAATCCCGAACTCTACTTGGCGCTGAAAAGTACTTGAAATCTTAGTTAGCTGCGCTTCATAATGGTCTGGTTTCCATAGGGCAGAGAACAGAATCGCTTATGAAATTCTGCTGACCACGGTTTTGTTTATTGCAAGCTAGATGTAGAAGGCAGACGATGTCAAACTGAACCAAGTTATCGTGAAGTACGTGTGGAAGGCGGCCCATGTGCTCGACCCGCGAGGACTCGCCCGGCCGCGGAATTCCAACCCATGAGCCTGCTTACGGAGCTTGAACGGCTGTACGGTGAATCAAAGCGGAACAAGTGGCTTCGCTATTTCGCCATTTTTTGCCGGATAGCGTTGGCCCTTGGGTTTATTCCCTCCGGCATCGTAAAGGTGATGGGAGAACGGTTTACCGCCCTGCCATCCAATCATCCTCTTGGCCATTATTTCGACGCGCTATACCTGACCGGGTACTACTACACGTTCATAGGCGTCAGCCAGCTGATAGCGGCGGTTCTGTTGCTCATCCCAAGAACAGCGCTTCTGGGAGCAATCTTCTACTTCCCCATCATTTTGAACATTTGTGTGTTGACCTATGCTGTCCGGTTTGAAGGAACCCGCATCGCCACTCTCATGCTATTGGCGAACCTGTTCTTGCTGGTTTGGGACTATGACCGGTTGAAACACGTCTTGCCGTTGCGGCCGCCCGCTGAAGATCCTCACGTCGTAGACAAGGCCAGCAAGTTCCCAGTTTTGTTTTTTGTTTTTGTTTTCGCGGCGGCCTTGTCCGTAATTGTCATCAATCAGTTTCTGTACGACATCCGGCCCGGAAATTCTCAACTTGAATGCACGAACGGTTGCAAGAGCAGCGACCACCCGAACGCCTGCCAACATTTCTGTGACTGTATTTACAACCAAGGCAATCCACTGAACATTTGCCTGGACGAATATCAGAAAGTAAAAGAGACAGGTGTGGACCACCAGGAAAGACGCCAACAAAATGGGTATTAATAGACTAGGCCGTCGGCCCGCTGGGATGTCGCGGGCGCGTATCGGTTTCCCACGTGATGCGACTTCGTGAAAGGTAACGAGTAGTCTAGCGTTTGCCAAAACTGACCGGTCACGAGATCACTGGTCTTCCCCAATTGCCGGTCGGAAACAGGACGCCGTTGCTGCGCTAGTTCCGGCTCACACCGCCTTAGCCGGCGCTTGCAGGAGATCGGCAACCACGCGAGCCCCATTGACCTTCGCATCGGTCGGGGTCTCCGGCAGACCGTGGTAGGGATAAATCAATCGATTGTGATCGATACCGAGCTGCCAGAGAATTGTTGCGTGAAGGTCTGGAACGCTCACCCGATTCACCACCGCCTTATATCCGAACTCGTCGGTCTCGCCGTGCACGTAGCCGCTCTTGAACCCGCCGCCGGCCAGCAGCAAACTGAACCCGTGGCGATTGTGATCGCGCCCGCTACCGCCTTGTGTGATCGGCAGCCGGCCGAACTCGCCGGTCCACAGCACAATAGTCGAATCCAGCAGGCCGCGGGCTTTGAGGTCCTGAATAAGAGCTGCCGAGCCGCGGTCAACTTTCGAGCAAACCGATTCCAGGCCGCGCCGAATCTGGTTGTGATGATCCCAGCCCTCCATGGGGGCAAAGACTTGCACATAGCGTACGCCGGCTTCCACCAGGCGGCGTGCCATTAGACAACGCGTGCCGTAAGGAGCTGTGACCGGATCGTCTATTCCGTAAAGCCGCAATGTGTTAGCCGACTCTTTGGAAAGGTCCAGCACGTCGGCTGCGGCGAGCTGCATGCGCGCCGCAAGCTCGTAGTTTTGAATACGCGATTCCAATTCCTGCTCGCGCGGATGTTGCGCCTGATGGACGCGATTCAGCTTTCTGATCAGGTCCAGACTGTCGGTTTGAACACCGGGCGGCAAGGGGTCTGCCGAATCCAGGTGATGCACCGGAGTGCCTTTTGTATTGAACTCGACGCCCTGGTAAATAGCAGGCAGCCAGCCGCTGGACCAATTGGCCTTGTACGGGCTGCTGGCCGGATCGCGCAAGACGATATAGGCAGGCAGGTTCTGATTCTCAGTGCCGAGGGCGTAGCTGATCCATGCGCCCGCCGAAGGCCGTCCGGGGAAGACCTTGCAGGTCTGCATCATGTAATTGCCTTCGGGATGATTGTTGTGCTCTGTGAACATCGAGCGCACCAGGCACAGCTCGTCGGCGACGGTTCCCAGTTGAGGCAGCACCTCGGACATTTCCATCCCGCATTTGCCGCGCTTCTCGAACTTGAAAACCGGGCCGAGCAACACGTTGGCGTTTCCGGCCTGGAATGTCTCTATGCTTGCGGGGACGGCCTGACCCTGGCGCTTCGCCAATTGCGGCTTGGGATCGAAGAGATCCATCTGGCTTGCTCCACCGGTCTGAAATAGTTGAATTACGGCCTTAGCTTTTCCGGGAAAGTGACCGGGCCGGGGCTTCAGATCGTTGTAAAGTCCCGTCGTGGCGGCTGGTAGGGAATCCTGATTCAGCAGCGCAGCCAGCGCCAAGCTTCCGAAGCCCATGCCTGCGGATTCCAACAGGCGACGGCGTGTCAGCTCCATACGATCTCCTTAATCGATAAAGAGAAACTCATTGAGATTGAACAAACTCTGACAGAAGTTCGCCAATGCCCTTTTTTCGGCCTCTTCGACCGGCGTTTTCACGTCGATGTAGCGCGCTTTAACTTTCTCCATGTGCTCGGCAGCGAGTTGCACTTCATCCGCCGTAGGTACCCGACCCAACGCCAGAATAAAGGCAGTCTCGATGCGTTTCGGTACCCCCGCAGACGGCCCGGTGAGCTCGACGACCCGAGCCGCGAAATCCGCCGCTCGATCCATCACCATTCGGCTGTTTAACATCGTGAGCGATTGCAGCGGCGTTGCCGAATGCACCCGCTGTGTACAATTCAGGTTCATGGTGGGGAAATTGAAAACGTCGAGCATACTCGATGAATAAGTGCGGCGAGCCATGAGATAAATGCTTCGCCGTAAGTGGCCCTTATTCTCCGTCGCGGCGGTGACCAGGCCATCCGGAGTCCAATCCAAGCTCACCGGTTTGCCTCCGAGCGTGCGATCCAGCTTGCCGCTCACCGCTATCACCGAATCGCGTATCGCTTCTGCTTCCAGCCGCCGCATGTTCATGCGCCACAAAAGCTCGTTATCGGGGTCGGTCGTTTCTGCTTTGTTCTGTTCGCCGGCGGGACGGTGCGAGGATTGCCGGTAAGCGGTGGATGTCATGATCATCTTGTGGAGCCGTTTTAGTTTCCATCCATTCTCCACGAAGTCAACCGCAAGCCAGTCCAGTAGCTCCGGATGGCTCGGCGGTGCGCCCCGTCGGCCGAAATTCTCCGGCGTATTCACGATACCGCGTCCGAAATGGTGCATCCAGACCCGATTAACCATTACACGCGAGGTGAGCGGATGATCCGGTCTCGTGAGCCAGCGGGCCAGAGCCAGGCGCATGCCGCTAGTCTCACCCTTGGCATCCGGTGGACGGGTGGCGTCTGCTTTGCCCGGTTCGGATAAAACTTCGATAAAAGCGGGCTTCACTTCGATTCCTGGGCTCTCCAGGACGCCACGCTGTAATACGTGCACGGTGGGCGCCTGTCCCACGTCCCACAGTGCCTCGATCCTCTCGTGGCTGCGCCGCCATCCCTGCAGGGTTTTGATTCGGGCTTCAATCTCGGAGGAAGTTTTGCGCTCGTACTCCGTCATCAAATCCGCAACCTCTTCCGGAGCTACGCGCAGTACCTTTTCCAGCTTCGTGACGATGTATTTCTGCACGTCCGTTCGCTTCGCCACGGGCGTCTCGAATGCTGTCCGCACCTCCGAACGGAGCGCCTCGCCGACGGCGGACGCCAGCTTGCTCTCGAACAGCTTCTGCTGGTATGGCCGCTGGATTTCATGCAACCGCCGGTTCAAATCATCCAACTGCCGGTCGATTACGGAGTTGAAGCGCTTCGTTTCCTCCATCTCCGTTTTGGAGACGTCCGGGAGATAGCGCTCCTTGGGTGGCATCCATGAGTCCGGATTGTACGCGCGAGCGAATACCGCAACCAGGCTGTAATAGTCTTTTTGCCGGATTGGATCATATTTGTGATCGTGACAGCGCGCGCATCCGCCGGTCAGCCCCAATACACCCGAGGTGAAGTTATCAACAACGCGCGAGAGCACGTCGTAGTAATAAGGCGGGCTCTGAACCTCGCTCGCGTCCGTAAGGTCCTGCATGAGCCGGAGGTACCCTGTGGCGATGAGAGCTTCGCGGATCTCGGGTGTGAACTTGGGAGCATTTCGCCAGTCCGCGAGCTCGTCGCCGGCGAGTTGCTCGATTAGAAAACGGTCGTAGGGCTTGTCATTATTGAAGGACTGGATCACGTAGTCGCGGTAGTGCCAGATGCCTTCGTTGAACATGATGATATGCAGATCCGATGCGAAGCCCTGCTCATCGGTGTAACCTGCCACGTCGAGCCAATGCCGTCCCCAGCGCTCGCCGTAATGCGGCGACGCCAGCAAGCTGTCGATCAGGCGCTCGTAAGCGTCCGGGCGATGATCCGCCAGAAACGCGGCCCGTTCTTGCGGCGATGGCGGCAATCCGAGTAGGTCCAGGTAAGCACGGCGGAGCAGCGTTTCTTTCGAAGCCTCCGGGGAAAACGTTAAGCCCTTGGATTCCAGTTTGGCCAGCAAAAAGGCGTCGATAGGATTTCGCACCAGACGGCTATTCTTAGGTTTCGGCGGTGTGACACGCACCGGCTTCCGGAACGCCCAAAAGTCCCGATCCTTTTCCGTGATTGCCCGAACGCGATTAGCCGCAACCCCCGCGACCCCGTCGGACCGCCCTCCTCCCAAGCCATTGTCGATCCAACTTTGAATCGTGCGGATCTGCTCGTCGCTGAGCGCTTTGCCCGCTTTGGGCGGCGGCATTGTGCGGCTGGATATCTTCTGATAGAGAGCGCTCTTTTCCGAAGCGCCTTTGACTAGCACTGCTCCGTTCGCCCCGCCTTTCAAGGCCGAAGCCAGCGAAGTGAGGTCCAGACCGGCGGCTGGCTGCGCGCCGCTATGGCACGACCCGCAATGCGCCGCAAAGATCGGTTGAATATCGCGTTCGAAGACTTGCCCGCTGAGGGGACCGATGGTCGCTGCCAGCACGACGAGATAGGCACACGGCCCGGTCCGCGCCATAAGGACTCTCAAACTTGTGGTCCAGATTACCACGGCGTTACTCCTAATTCAACAGCGCTCTGCCTCGGATATAGCGATCGAACCAGCCCAGAATGGCGTTCAGGTTCTGCGTCAGATGATTTGGCTCGACGACGCTATGACCTTCCCGCGGATAGACAACGAACTCCGTGGGCACTCCGAAATATCGAAGTGCTCGAAAAAATTCGCGGCCTTGAGATACCGGCACCAGCGGATCGTTCTCGCCGGCATAGATGAAAGTCGGCGTCCTGATTTTACGCGCGTGTGCCAGCGGCGAGCGATTCCAAAACAGGTCTGTGCGCTCGTAGGGCGAGTGCAGCCAGTAGAATGCGACCATACCCAGCGGCCCGGGCGTTTGCCCTGCCATGCTGATCCAGTCGCTGATGCCGAGCCCTGTCACTGCAGCTTTAAAGCGGGTACTGCGCGTCACCGCCAGCGCGCTCAGAAATCCGCCGTAACTGGCGCCCCCGATTCCGATTCGATCCGGATCGGCAATTCCGGCACGAATCAGCGCGCCGATGCCGTCCATGATGTCCTGGAGGTCGCGACCGCCAAGATCGCCCTGGTTGGCTCGCGCGAAATGCGCTCCGCTCGTGAGGCTCCCGCGATAGTTCGGCAGCAGTACAATATAACCGCGGCTCGCGAGCAACTGCCCCCAATTCATCCAGCTTCCCTGGAATTCCGTCGTATCGGCAACTTGCGACCCGTGAACTTGAACCACGAGCGGGTATCGCGCACTGGAGCAATAATCGACGGGTCGAATCAGCACGCCGGAGATGCCGGTCCCGTCCGAAGCGGTCCAGCGAAATTCCTCCGATTGCCCGTAGCTCCGCGTCGCGAGCTGCGGATTCAGCGCACTCAGCCGCTTCTGTCCTCCGTCACTGCCAACCAGCCATACATCCGGTGGCTGTGAGGCGGTACTCAGAACGCAGGCGATCTTCCGGCCATCCTGACTGACTCCATAAGGGGAGCGAAACGCGACTTCAAACGGCGGGTGCGTCAGGCGTGCAACGCGGCCATCCCAGGACATGCGCGCCAGACTGCGGTGCGCCCCCTCCGTCATCACCACAATGAATGACTTGCTGTCCGGCAACCAGCGGAAACTCTCCACAGTGAAAGGCGCGCCGGAAATCAGATTTTTCGGTTGGCTGCGTGGCCCGTGACAGACGTACAAAGCGCCAGGAAACGGATCCGAAGCGCCGTCCGTGTTCCCCAGATAGGCAATCGACTTGCCGTCAGGGGAAAAACTCGCACCTAGAACCTTGCCTTTCGTCGCACAGTACTGGTTCGGAGTGCCGCCAGACCGGGAAACTACAAAAAGCTTGTGATGGAGCTGTTCGAGATCGGCCAGTGCCGTGGACGTGACTAGCAAACCGGAGGCATCGGGCGCCCAATCGTAATCCAAGATTCGATGGCCGTCGATGTGGACTGGCCAGTCACGCTTGGTCGCAATTTCAAGGATGCGCAGTTGCACCGGCCGGCCCGCCTGATCTGGTCCTGACGGCCGGACATGAATTTCGTCCCAGCCGAGTTCTCGCCGCTGCCGCTCACTTTCCTCTTCCGGCTCTGCCGTCGTATAAGCGAGAGATCTGCCATCCGGAGACCAGGCAAATCCGCGTACATCGGACAGCACAGCCTCTGTATCGATCCACAAGCGCGTGGTTTGACCAGATGCGGAGGATAAGAACGCCAACCTGCTTCCATCCGGCGACCACTTCGGCATGTGATTCCGCCCGGATGCGGCGGAATACAAAGTTGTGGAGCCGGATTGCTCACTCCACGTCCACAGCGTGACTCGCGGCGGCCTCACCGACTCTCGCGCGCCGTTAGGTTCCTGCACTGCAAAAGCCACTCGGGACGCATTGCGCGAGATTGCTACGTTCATGATTCGGCGCATAGAGACGACGTCGGAAACGCTTAGCGTCTTTCGGTCGGCGGTTGCGGCGATCGCAGGAACTGCCGCGCAGATGCAACAGAATTGCCTGATCCTCAACTTTGTATACAGTATTCAACTTAGCATACGAGGGTATTGCTGTCTCGTTCCCCACCCGAGTTGTGCATTCGGCTGCTTCTGAATCTACGTTCGTTTAAGCGCGGCTCAGTTCTTGAATACAGCGCCGCGATTCGGAGGCGAGATAGCCGTCGTCGCCCGCTACCAACAGCAGCGTATCCCCGAGGTCCCGGCATTGTTTGGCGTGCTCCAAACTATAACAACCAGTGCCCATCGCCTTTCCGTATTTCTTGCAGACCTGTCGGACCCGTTCGACGGCAGCCAGGTAGTCAGGATGCTCGAACTGGCGGAAGAGTCCCATTGATATCGAAAGATCCATCGGACCGATTGAGATCCCGTCGATGCCATCCACGGCCACAATGGCTTCGATGTTCTCGATCGCCTGGCGCGATTCAATGATCGGGATGCATACTATGCATTCGTTTGCGATCTGCATATATTCATCAACATCGAAACCGTACGTTGCCGCGCGGCGTGGGCCGTAACCGCGAATTCCAGCAGGAGGATAGCGGCAGGCATTGACGAATTGTTGCGCCTCTTCACCCGTATTGACGAAGGGACACAAAATGCCCGGCGCGCCCAAATCTAAAAAGCGGCGGATCGCGTCCGAATCAAGCCGCAGAGGCCTGGCCAGCGCCACAGCCGGCGTGTGTGCAGCGGCTTGCAGCATCGCGCGTACCGTCTGTTCATTCAAGGCGGCGTGCTCGGTATCGAGAACCAGCCAATCGAAGCCGGCGCGGCCGAAAATCTCCGCCACCGCTGGGTCCGTCAATGAGATTTGCGCCCCCAGGCAGGGCTGGCCTGCGTGAAGCCTCGTCTTCAGTTTCCTGGCTTTCTCGAGCTCGCTAATCAATCTTTGCTCCAGTGAACGGTATTGACTTCGGTGCTGGTTACAGCTTCACAACGCTGTCGTGACCGCGTCGCTGAGGCCCGGCCGCTCGGGTTCGGCTGTGGTCACATACCCGAGCCGCGCGGAAATTTTAGCCGCCGCGCTCATTACGATATCGGCGAATACGGTAAGGTTCGCTTCGGTCACACGCTGGGTTGGACCGGAGATCGAAATGGACGCAAGCACAGCGCCGCGATGATTCCGAATGGGAGCCGCTACGCAACGGATTCCTGGATACGTCTCTTCGTCGTCGATCGCGTACCCGCGGACTCGCACTTCGGCCAAATGCGCCTTGAGGTCCGAGAAGTTCGTAATTGTCTTCGAAGTCAGCGCCGGCAGCCCCTTCTCGCGCGAAAGACGGACGAGCTCGGAATCGGACATGTGCGCCAGAATCGCTTTGCCCGAGGCAGTGGCGTGCAGCGGAATCGGTTGGCCCAGGCCGCTCGCTATATGCACCGCATGAGGTCCCTGCTCCTTATCGAGATACGCCAGCACGTCGCCAATCATTACCGCCAGCACCACGATCTCGCCCGTTTCCTGCACGACCTCCTTCAGGATCGGCTTTGCAGTGGAGAAGAGGTCAATGCTGCGCAGCCTTCGACCCGCGAGTTCCATGATCTTAAAGCCGAGAACGTATTTCTTGGAACTGGCGTCCTGTTCCACGTAATCGTGAGCCATGAGCAGGGACAGCGTGCGATAGACCACGCTCTTGTCCGCGCCGACCCGCCGGCTGATCTCGGTGACACCTAAACCCTGACTCTCTCTGGAAAGGATGTCGAGAATTCTGAGGCCGCGATCTAGCGAACTGATCTTCGTCTGCAGCCGCTTATTTTGAATCATGCACTTAGTGATGACCACCCTAGCATAGACCGCTGAATGTTGCAATATAGTCAACAGTTTACGATATCCCGGAACTCTTCCTGAACGCATCGCAACGTTTTGCCGAAAAGCGCCAGGTCGGTTCCGCAAGCGAAGATCCGCACTCCAATGTCGAGCCAGTTCCGGACTGCTCCCGCCGCTTCCACATGAAGAGCCGCTAGTTTGCCGGAGGTTCGAATGATCTCCAACGTGCGCCGGGTCTGCGCCAGCACTTCGGGATGATTCATTTGCCCCGGCACCCCGAGCGATTGCGACAGGTCGCCCATGCCCACGAAGACGATATCCAGGCCCGATACCGAGCAGATTTCGAGAGCATTCCGAACACCTGTGGACGATTCGATCTGGACCATGGTCATGACGCGCTCGTTGGCGGCGGCAAAGATCTCTTGCACACTGGATCCGAAGCCATACCGGTTTCCACGGCTCGAAGAGCAGTAGCCCCGCTCGCCGATCGGATGATACTTCGAGGCTCGGACCACCGCTTCTGCTTCGGCGGCGTGCTCCACTTGCGGAACATTTACGATGCGCGCGCCGGCTTCCAGGGCCCTGAGAATGTTGGATGGCGATTTATCGGGAACTCGAACCAGAGGCTCCACCTGCGCGGCATCGGCCGCTCTGCACAGGTTCTCAACCAAAGTGAAGTCGGCGGCGGTGTGCTCCATGTCGATCCACACGAAATCGAACCCGGACAATCCGATCAGCTCGACCGCTGCCGCAGAGAGTGTGCGGCAAACCAGGCCGAGGCCCACCTGTCCGTGAAGGAGCCTTTGCTTCAGGCTGCGTCCATCATTCATAAACGGGAGTTGACGTTATCGGCTGCGGGACCCGAGCACCCATGATCTGACGTCTTACCATCATGGTCACGAGAGCGGCAACCAGGAAACACGCCGACAGGAAGAACACCGCAACGGAAAAAGAGCGGTTCGACGACAGGAGCGCACCCACAACGGTTGGTCCGACAAAACCCCCGAGGCCGCTGGCGCAGTTCACCAGGCCTATGGCCGCCGCTGCCGCGGATTCGCCCAGAATAATCGTGGGAAGCGTCCAGAAAGGCGGACCAAAGCCATAGATCGCGCCGCTGGTGAGGCACAGCCAGAACAGCAGCCATCCGAACGAGAGGCTGGAAACAGTGGTGATTGGGAACAAGAGACCAGCCGCCATCAGCGGCACAGCTACGTGAAAACAGCGCTCGCCGGTACGGTCAGACGACCAGCTCGATATCAACATCGATGCAATCGCAACCGTGAACGGAAGACCCGAGACGATTGCGGACATGTACGCAGGCAAGCCGGAAGCCTTCTGTACAGTCGTTGGCAGCCACAGGAAGAATCCTTGAATTCCTACATTCGCCAGAAAGGTTATGCTCGCTAATGCCAACACCGCGCGGTGGCGCATTGCCTGCCAGATTGTATATTTCCCGTAAGCAGCTTTGCGTCGCCGCTCTTGTTCGAGTTCGGACGTAATCCACTCGCGTTCATGGGGGCTGAGCCACTTGGCATCCCGAGGCCGGTTGGTCATAATGACCGGCACCAGGATGCCCAGGACAATGGCCGGCACTCCTTCGAGTATGAATAGCCAGCGCCAGCCGGGCAGCCCCAATGCACCCATACGCAGGATGGCTCCGGCGATCGGTCCTCCAATTGCCAAAGCAATCGGACTCGCGACTACAAACCGGGCCATAGCCCGCGCCCGGTAGTGAGTAGGAAACCATTCGTTCAGATAGACGATGATCCCGGGAAAAAATCCGGCCTCCGCACAACCCAGCAGGAAACGAGCGACGTAGAACTGGGTGGGAGTGTTCACGAAGCCCACCAGGATGGTGCAGATGCCCCAGGAGATCAGAATCCGAGCCATCCACCAGCGCGCGCCCCATTTCTGAACGATGAGAGCTCCGGGGATCTCCAGAACCAGATAGCCGATAAAAAACAAGCCGGCTCCCAAACCATAAACAGCCTCCGAGAACCCGAGATCGACCGTCATGGTCAGCTTGGCATATGCCACATTGGCGCGGTCAATAAACGCGACCACATAGAGCAGGAAGACCAACGGCATGATACGCCAAGTGATCTTTCGCATCGTGCGCTGTGCGAGCGGAATTGCCGGCGATGGTGCAGACACGCAGTGGTCCTTTCGAGCCGCTATTCGTGGCCGGGGAAGGCAATCCGCCCGCGGTCACGCAAAGAGCTGCTTGATTTCCCCTGGATAGATAATCTCGGTCGCGGAATTAGGTTCCAAGTAATAAAATTTTCGGCCCGAAGGTGTTTTCGTGATGCTCTTGGTCCAGTCGATTCCGAGCGCAGAGTATATCGTTGCAACCACATCCTCTGTGTAAATCGAGCGTTTGCGTTCCCATCCGGACTCGATCACCTTCGCGCCGGTTTCGTTGGTGGCGCCCAGCACTCGTCCGCCCTTCACCCCGCCTCCGCTGAATACGGTGGTGGAGGCGTAACGATAGTGATCACGACCCTTGTTTGGATTGATATCGCCCGGAGTCCGCCCGAATTCACCCATGCAAACGATCAGAGTCTTATCCAGAAGCGGGCGGCCATGCTTGTCCTTGGTGGTGGAAAGGTCGTCAAGCAGCGCCGAGTAGCAGTCATCCAGTTCGCGGCAAAGCGTATAGTGATTGATCTTCTGCGTCTTGTCGTAAATCTTGGCGTGCAGATCCCAACCCTGATGAGCGACCGCTATGTAGTGGGTTCCGGCATCTGCGGCCACCAGGTTACGAGCCAGAATACAGGCGTCGCCCACGCTCGAGGAGCCGTACCGCTTATGATCCTCGTCAGAAAACATCAAAATCTTCCCGATTTCGGGCCGCTTCATCATCTCATAGGCGCCCAGATAGTAATTGTTGAAGTCCGCTACGGGCCTGCCTAAAGGAGAGTCGCCTTCTCGCATGGCGTGATCGAGACGCGCGAGAAATTCCCAGCGTTGGGAAAACCGGTACCGCTCTGGGTCGTGAACAACGAAGGACTGATCGGCATCCCTCTCGACGGTCAGCGGCAGGGGTGCGCAGGTCGAAGGCAGCATACCGGGCCCGGCAAGTCCGGCGCCGCCAGTGGTGAAGTTCATCGCTACAAACGGCGGCAGAAAATCGTTATCTTTGCGCCGTGATTGAAACTCATAGGCGATGATGGAACCTACAGACGGAATCTCGTTGGCGCGCGCGCTGCTGAACGCGCGGCCGGCCTGAATGTAATACTGGCCGCGCTCGTGCACACTCTCCCAAGCCTCCACCGAGCGCGCCAGCGCCATATGGTGAAGCCGCTTCGAAAGCTTGGGGAAAAGCGCATACGGCATCTTCACTTCTGGAGTGATCGTGCGAACATCGAAGTCCTGAGGCGTCCATTTACCTTCCTTCAGGTCGAACGTATCCAACTGAGGAGGCCCGCCAACCAGGAACAGGAAAATGCAGAACTCCGCCGAGCCGCGAGGAGAGATCTTTTCCGCGGCCTGCACCTGAAACGGCGGCGCCATGGGCAACAGATAATACCCGGCGAACGTGGTCGCCCCGATCCGGAACAACTGCCTCCGGCTCAGGGTCGGCACATCCGTCAGATATTGACTCCGGCGCATTTTCGTCCTCCTCAATAATTAAAAATGAAGTCGAGTTTATTAATTAAGGCCCACGCCACATCCTCGGCGCCCTGTGTGCGATATTTCTGGATCTGATCAACCGCCACTCTCTTCTCGCCCGGCAGCGGATAGCGGGACAGAGTAGACAAAAATAACTCATCCACCAAGTCTTCGTTGCTTACCGGCGGCTCCTGACGCAGCAGCTTATCGAGACGGCTCCCCGGAACTGCCTTCACGCGATCCTTCACTACCTTGCTGTTGAGCAGCAGCGACGCTTGCACTATATTGCCCTCCAGCGATTTCACACCTCGCGATCGGTTATTCTGTCCAAAACTTCCGAGAAACCGTTGAATTTCCGAGAGCCCTTTGCCGCCCAGATCTTCCGGCGAACGCGTCTGCATGACGTACCTTACTTTGACATTGCTCCCGCCGATCGGAATCTCCGGAAAAAGGCCCGTAGCCTGCGAGATTGCATCCACAAGCTCCTCCGCGCTGAGCCTGCGTACGAAGTGGCGGGCGAAATACCTGGCGTACTCCGGCTTCCATTCCCCATCAAACCTGCTGGATAACTGGTATGCGCTCGATTTCACGATCAGCTTAATGATGTAGCGAAGGTCAAACTTGTGATCTCGGAAATCCTGGGCAAGCCTGTCGAGCAACTCTGGATGGCTGGGTTGAACGGTCCAGGGCGCGGGCGGCGGCTGCTTCGGATCCTGCCTGGCGAAATCAAAAGCGTAAGGCGGATCGACGATACCAACACCCATCAGCTCCGCCCATATCCAGTTGACCGTGGCGCGAGCGAATTGCGGATGAGAAAGAAGAATGCGCGCAAAGGCGCGCCGCATGGGCTCGCCTTTAGCCGGCTGTTCCCCGGTGAGGATGAAGGAGGGAAAGACATCCGCTTTTTGCCGCTTCATGCGGACAACGCTGTCGGCAGTGGTGTCGTAGCCCGTGCGAGCGGGAATGGGCATTGCCTCAGCATCGTAGCCGCGGCCGTTCTCAACCAGAGTGAATTCCTGGCGCCGCGGTGGCGGCCGGTAGATGGTGAGGTTGGAAAAGAACGCTGCCTGGCGCCACACTTCCACACGCTTTCTCTGCGACAGCCACAAATTGATTTTCTCCAGGTGATTGGCGCCGTCATGGCAGGAAACACATTCCAGGCTCACGCCTAAGAGAATTCGTCCCGTGCCAATAGCGATCTCGTCGCACGTATCCTCATGATGGATCTGGTTGCCCGTGGCATCATCCACATGGAAGCGGATTAAGAAGTTCGAAGGGCCGGAATACCAGTTGGTGAGAGCGCTCGCGGTGAGCATCTCCTCGACCATCTCGTTGTAAGGAATGTTCAGGCGCAGCGAAGCCCGGATATAGTCATAGAAGATATTGCGCCCCGGGGTGCCGAGCTCACCGCCGCTGTTGCCGAACAGATCGTTCAACCAGTAGGTCCAGCGGTCAACAAATGGATCTTCTTCCTGAAATGCGTAGCGCTCGGGCTCAATCAGAGAGTCGATCAGCTTGTCTCGTTTCTTCGAATTCTCATCGGCAAGAAACTTGCGCACGTCGGCGCTATCGAGAATTCGCCCGGTGAGATCGAGGTAAATGCGGCGCAAGAACTCCTGGTCGCTGGCCAGCGGTGCGTGCGGTATCCTGTCGCGCTCCATGGACCCGAAGATGTAATCATCGATATAGTTTCGCCGCTTCACCGGAATCAGCCTGGACGTCGGAAGCTGCCGGCTGACGGCATCCGTCAGCGCGCCTTTTTCCTCGCGCTGCGAAACCGGTGTTTCAGGATGGCCGGCAGGCTTGGCTTTGCGCTCCTCGGACGCGAAAGCGGCCAGCAGAAGCGGCATACTGCCCAGTATCAGCGTGCGGCCCACTGTCATTCCTGCTACCTAGCTGTATACAGCATACTACGATGAATACGAGATTGCGATATGGTCAACGGTGTTGGTGGATCGCATCCTCGACTACCCCGCGCATACTTGTGAGTGCCCGTTGCGCAACGGCTTTCAAGTCGGTTGCGTAATCCCGCCCCTGGATGCACTCGACGTGCCAGTAGCCGCGAAATCCCTTCGCATGCACCATCTGCACAAATTCCCTGAGGCGCAGCTCGCCATAGCCGGGCATCTGCCGGTCCAGTTCCAATGAGGGATCGCTCAGGTCGGCAGGGCCGTCGGCCAGATGCACAAGTAGAATTTGCGAAATGGGGAACTCCTCCAGAGCGCGGAAGGAGGAGCCGCCGGCAAAGAAATGATAGCTATCGAGGGCGATTCCGGTATTCGGAGCATTAGCGTGGTCCAGCAGCTCTCGGGCAGTGTCAAGATCCTTTACCTGGGCTGCCGCGCCCATAAACTCCAATGCGAGATTCATCCCCAGCGAGGCAGCATACTGCGCAATCTCCCGAAACGCTTTGCCGGCGTCCCGCAGATTTCCGGAGTCGAAAGGGCCTACCAGATACGCGCCATCGCACCCTGCCGCGTAAGCCAGGTCAAGCGACGATTTCGCCAGGAGAATGGCATTCTGCTGTGCCTTTCCCGATCCGAAAGCCCAGCCCTCCGCCACGAAGCCGAACGCCGTGAGTGGGAAGGTGAGTTCCGCGGAAAGGCGCTGAAGCTGACGAAGCTCACCGCGCTCCTGGTAGAACGCGACGAGGTCCCACCAGCTCGTGCCCACTCCGTCGTAACCCAGACTCTTCATCAGACGAATCTTTTGTTCGAGCGGGCTACTGGTGGGCGTCAGGCCCTTCATCATCCAGGGAAAGTACCAGCCGGCTACGCGATGGTCGAGTATCGAATACTTGGGACTTTCTGCCGTCATACGAGGTCAGGACATCAGCGTTTATTGCGCCCAATAAGCAATTCCGGGTTTTTCGCGAATCAGGATCTTTTGCAGGAAGCCAATCGCCTTACGCAAGCCCTCGTCGCCCGACATCAGGCTGTCTTCATGCTCGATGCTCAAAGCGCCGTCATATCCGGCCATGCGGAGGTGGCTTACGATGTTGTTCCACGTGAGCTCGTCGTGGCCGTAACCCACGGTTCGGAAAATCCACGAGCGTTTCAGCTCATCGGTCAACGGCTTGGCGTCAATCACGCCGTTCACCGCGACCACGTCCCCATGGATGCCGGAGTCCTTCGCATGGAAATGATAGATGGCCTCGCCCAATTTGCGTATCACCGTGCAGATGTCGGCGCCTTGCCAGAAAAGATGGCTCGGGTCGAGATTGGCTCCAATCGTTTCTCCAACCGCCTCGCGCAGTCTGAGCAGGGTTTCCACGTTATAGACCACGTTGTTAGGCACCATCTCGAGCCCCACCCGTACGCCATTGGAAGAGGCGATCTGGGCCGCATCCTTCCAATACGGCACTACCTTCTCGGTCCACTGCCATTCGAGAGGTCGCAGGAAATCCTCGGCTGGAAATGGGCAGGTGATCCAGTTG
>Ga0070741_10008584_pt1 | contig 20386 bp, 21 predicted proteins | sample Coa_R1_4_FD_66440 | JGI IMG/M metagenome (GOLD analysis project Ga0070741, IMG submission 66440) | Surface soil microbial communities from Centralia Pennsylvania, which are recovering from an underground coalmine fire - Coalmine... | ecosystem: Environmental > Terrestrial > Soil > Unclassified ...
CCGCCGCGGGGAATTGGCCATCCCGCGACGTGCCCTGCAAGCCCGAGCACCAACGCGAAGGCCGAGGAAGCAGGCGCTTCCAAAGGAAGAAACGAGTGAGCAGCGATTCCCGCGAAAAGCGCACGGGCTGGTTCGTGCTTAAATAAGAACTTCGCCAGCAATGTTGCCGGGCAAATTGCAGGGATCGCGAACTGGGCCAGCGCCATCGGATGCCGCGGAAAATGGAGGATCGGCTGCAGAAACTCGTTAGCCAATTTGTCCCAATTGCGGGCGAGCGGGCTGATCAGGCGGCGATACGCGTTGGAATCGCCGTTGAGTTGCCTCGCTGTAAGATTGACATCCCGATTCAGGCAGGCTGCAGAACCGTCATCGAGCGGGTGCGCCAGTGGAATTTCAGGTTGGATCCACTCGAGACCAAATTGCTCCAACGGCAGAGTTTTGAAAAACGGCGAACTGGCCGCGAGCGGATGAACTGCCGAACAAACATCATGCAGAAATCCAGGCAACGTTAATTCGGCCGAACGCGCGCCGCCGCCGATCGTGGCGTTCGCCTCACAAACCAGGACGGAGCATCCTGCTCGCGCCAACGTGATCGCGGCCGCAAGTCCATTCGGCCCCGAGCCTACCACCACCGCGTCGTATTCAATGGGCATGTTGGAAATGTCGAGTCGGTTCTGCGCCCGGCTTTCGATTATTGTTTGTTGCGCAAACTCCCTGCATGAAACGCATCGGCATCATGTTGCTTCAAGTGCTGGTTACTGGGGTAGGACTTTGGTATGTCTTCCACGACCCGCAAAGACGAGCACAAATCGCCGATGCCTTACGGCAGGCCAGGCTAAGCTGGGTGATCCTTGGTTGGGTCTGTTACAGCACGGTTGAAATCTTAGCCACGGTGCGCTGGCAAATTCTTTTGCGCGTCCAGGGAATCCATCTGCACTGGCTGCAAGCTGGCGGGATTGTGATGATCGGTCTTTTTTTTAACCAGTTTCTGCCCGGTGGTATCGGAGGCGACGCGATGAGGCTTTACTTTATTTTCAAACTGGCGCCCGGGAAAAAAATCGGCGCAACGCTTTCCATCGCGATGGATCGCCTTCTTGGTCTGTTTACGGTTTTGTTTCTCGCTGGCCTGAGCTTTGGCCTGCGTTTTAACTGGCTCACTCACTCAGGCACATCTCGCCACATCGCATATCTCGCTTTTATACTGCTGAGCGGCAGCCTTGCGTTTGTTGTTTTGCTTTTCTGGCTTGCCAGCTCCGGCTCTTTGCACCGACTTTCGAAAGCGCTGCCATTTCGAAAACTAATCATCCAATCAGGTGAAGCGTTGCTTCGTTATCGCTCGCATCTCGGCTTGATGGCACTTGCTTTCCCGATCACGGTTTTTGCCCACCTCGCGTACTACATAAACTTTTATTGTGCAGGCGAAGCATTGGGAGGAGCAAAGGGTCATGCGGCCAATCTCGTGGATATTCTGTCCATCATGCCGCTCGTTGACACAATCATCTCGGTGCCAATTTCCATTGGGGGTCTGGGCGTACGCGAGACGCTTTTCCAAGAATTGCTTGGCGATCTGGCGCATATACCGCCGGCACTCGCTGCTTTTACCGCTTCACTCGGTTATGCAGTCCAAGTTTCCTGGGGACTTATCGGTGCCGCAATTTTTCTAGCGTCGCGAAAATTGATTCATCGCTAGACCGGGATGTGCAGGAAGCGGAGCAAATTCATGCAATCCGTTTCCCCATGGCATACCGATTCGTTTATGGCTGCCGGCCGCTATGGAACTGATTGGGCGAACAACATGGGCGATCCCTGAAGGATACATCCCTGGTAAAAGTCATGGACCTGCGCCTGAAATGACGAGCCATGAGGCCTGTTGCATTCTCAATGCTTCCGACAAAGACGCGCACGTTGCGATCACGATTTTTTTTGAAGAGCGCGATCCGGTTGGCCCCTACAAATTTACAATCTCTGCCAGGCGGACCAAGCATCTGCGCTTCAACAGTTTTGAGAATCCGGAAAAAATTCCTCCCGATACGCCATATTCGAGCGTGATTGAATCCGATGTTCCCATCGTGGTCCAGCACACACGATTGGATTCGCGGCAGGCGGAGAATGCCTTGCTTACCACCATGGCATTCCCATGCGATTAGGGGTCGAAATTCGAATCTAATAATGGAATTCAAAATTTTACCATGACTCAAACTGCGAGCGATTTTTTGATCAAGCGGATCAACGAGTGGGGACTGAAACGCATCTATGGATATCCCGGCGACGGAATTAACGGAATCATTGGCGCTCTCGACCGGGCCAATGGCGCCGTCGAGTACGTGCAGGTACGTCATGAGGAAATGGCGGCGTTCATGGCGTGCGCTCACGCCAAGTTCACCGGCGAAGTTGGGATTTGCCTTGCTACATCAGGGCCGGGCGCGATCCATTTATTAAACGGCCTGTACGACGCGAAAATGGATCACGCGGGCGTCGTGGCTATTGTTGGCCAGCAAGCTCGCGCTGCGATCGGTGGTGATTACCAGCAGGAGGTCGATCTGGGCACGTTATTCAAGGATGTGGCCCACGAGTATGTGCACATGGCTTCGACCCCGGCGCAAATTCGCCATCTCATCGATCGCGCCATTCGAATAGCCAAAGCGGAACGCACGGTCACCTGCATGATTATCCCAAATGACGTTCAGGAGATGCCTGCAGTGGAAACACCGCCGCGCAAGCACGGGACCGTTCATTCCGGAATTGGTTATTCCGCGCCGCGAGTTATCCCGAAGGATGTGGACCTTCGGCGCGCGGCCGATGTCCTCAACGCTGGTCAAAAAGTTGCAATGCTGGTGGGCGCAGGCGCACTCGGCGCAACTGATGAAGTAATCGAGGTCGCAGACGTTCTTGGCGCGGGCGTCGCAAAAGCCCTGCTGGGCAAAGCAGTCATCCCAGACGATATAGCATTCTGCACGGGTCCAATCGGGCTTCTCGGCTCCAAGCCTAGCTGGGACATGATGACCGAGTGCGACACACTGTTGATCGTTGGGTCCAGCTTTCCGTACTCGGAATTTTTGCCTCCGGAAGGTCAGGCCCGCGGGGTGCAAATCGACATCGACGCCAAAATGTTGAGTATTCGTTACCCGACTGAGGTCAACCTGGTCGGCGACAGCGCCGAAACATTGCGCGCGTTGATTCCTTTGTTGCAACGCAAGGAGGATCGGAAATGGCGAAAGCGCATCGAAGATAACATCGCCGAGTGGTGGAAGGTCCTGGAGGCCCGCGCGATGAACGAGGCCAAACCGATTAATCCGCAGCGTGTCTTTTGGGAGTTATCAAAACGACTGCCCGATAATTGCATTCTTTCGTCCGATTCAGGATCGGCGGCGAATTGGTTTGCGCGCGATTTGAAAGTGCGGCGCGGAATGATGGCCTCCCTTTCCGGAAATTTAGCGACAATGGGCCCGGGTGTCCCGTATGCGGTGGCGGCGAAATTTGCCTGGCCTGATCGGCCTGTGATCGCCTTGGTCGGTGACGGCGCAATGTTGATGAACGGAATCAATGGCCTGATTACAATCGCCCATTACTGGAAAGAATGGAGTGATCCGCGCCTGATTGTGATGGTGCTGGCCAACCGCGATTTGAATCAGGTGACCTGGGAGCAACGGGTTCTGGCAGGCGATCCGAAATACGAATGCTCGCAAAAAGTCCCTGCCTTCGCCTTCGCGCGTTATGCTGAAATGCTCGGGTTACGCGGAATCCGTGTGGAAACCCCTGATCGAATTAGCCCGGCTTGGGACGAGGCGCTTTCTTCAGATCGGCCGGTTGTTTACGAAGCGCTGACCGACCCGGAGGTGCCGACATTGCCGCCGCACATTACTTTTAATCAGGCCGAACATTTCATGAGCTCGATGGCCAAAGGCGATCCACATCTCGGCCACATGATCAAACAAACCTTCAAAGAAGCGATCGAAGGTTTTCTGCCGCACAACAAATGACTGCGCGGATGCCAGGAAGCTGGTAGGGCGCGTCCGCCGGGCGCGCCGAATTGTCGAATGAAAACGCGCAATTCGATGGTGGCGATTGATAACGTTAACGTTTTCGCCTACACGATTCCCACTGAATCCCCCGAGGCCGACGGGACCTACGAATGGGACAGCACGACGATTGTCATTGTCGAGCTAACGGCCGGGGGCAAAAGCGGCCTCGGTTACACGTACGCCGACACTGCGACGGCGAAGTTGATCAATGACAAGTTGAAGCAAGTGATCGTCGGCCAGGATGCGATGTCGGTGACCGCGGGGTGGAGATCGATGTTGCATTCCATACGCAACCTTGGCCGGCCGGGCATCTGCTCGATGGCAATCTCCGCTGTAGACACAGCCCTCTGGGATTTGAAGGCGAGCTTGCTTGATCTGCCGCTGGTGACGTTGTTCGGGCAAGTCCGCGACCTGATGCCGATTTATGGTAGCGGCGGTTTCACAAACTATACTAATGACCAGTTACAAGAGCAGCTTCGCGGTTGGGTCGAACAGGGAATTTCGCGAGTGAAAATGAAAATCGGACGCGACGCAAAAGTTGACAGACAACGTGTCGCGCTCGCACGAAAAGCAATCGGCGAAAATGTCGATCTTTTCGTCGACGCGAACGGCGCATATGCACGCAAACAAGCGCTGGCTCAGGCGCATATCTTCAACGACTTCGACGTCCGATGGTTTGAGGAGCCGGTTCCATCGGATGACCTCGACGGTTTGCGCTTTATTCGCGAGCACGCGCCTGCGCGAATGGAAGTAGCAGCCGGCGAATACGGTTACGACATCGATTATTTCAGACGAATGCTTGATGCTGGTGCGGTAGATGTTTTGCAAGCCGATGCAACGCGCTGTTGCGGTTTCACTGGATTTTTACAGGTGGCGACGCTTTGTGATGCACACCACGTTCCACTCTCGTCGCATTGCGCGCCCGCGCTGCACGTTCATGTTGGCTGTGCAGCGCCAGCCATACGGCACGCCGAATATTTCCATGATCACGTCTGCATCGAACGAATGATCTTTGACGGCATAGCGGGGCCGGTTGCTGGCGGGCTGCGGCCGGCACTGGATCGACCGGGTCTCGGTCTCATTCTCAAACGCGCAGATGCGCAGAAGTTTGCGGTCTGATCAGAGATCAGAGTTAGCATGATCGTCGGCGTCCCGGATTGGCTTTACGCCGTTGCAATCGTCGCGCTGGGGGGTCGAATCTCACTCTGAAACGCGCGGCGGCACAGAAGGCTGCGATTTAATTATGTGGAGAGATCACGATTTCATCAGGGTCAGTCCGATTTTTCCATAGAGAGATACGGCGAGCGGACAAAAGAAAAGGAAGAGTGCGACGAACAATTGCTGGCGGAATACGCGTCGCTGATGGCGTTTTACCTTGCCAGCATGGCGACACTCAGCGGAGTCGCGCTGCAAAAAGGCCTGCTGCCGAGGCGATTCGGTTTGTCCGATCTGGCTTTGCTCGGCGTTGCTACCCACAAGCTCAGCCGGTTGGTCGCAAAGGATCGAGTCACTGGGATTATTCGCGCGCCATTTGTGAACTACATCCGAAGCGCTGAGGCGGGTGAAGTTCAGGAGGAGCCGCGAGGGCACGGAATTCAGCGGGGAATAGGAAACTTGATTTCATGCCCTTACTGCGCGGGGCCATGGTGCGCAGCGGCCCTCGCATTTGGTTTCATATTTGCACCTGAAATAACGCGTTTCTTTGCCGGAATTTTGGCAAGCGTGACGGTCTCCGATTTTCTGCATCGCGCCTACGTCGCCGCCAAGGAAAAGAGTTAAGGACGACAAAGAGAGGGCAGGATTATGCACATGCAAATAAACGTTGATGCTGGCGCACTGGAGGCTGAACTGCGAAGGAGTGTGCGTGGTGAAGTCCGGTTCAGCGATGGTGATCGCGCGCTTTATTCAACGGACAGCTCAAACTATCGGCAAATTCCGATTGGCGTGGTGATTCCCCGTGATCGCAGTGACGTAATTGCCACGGTCGCCATATGCCGAAAGTTCGGCGCGCCAATTACATGCCGGGGCGGCGGCACAAGTCTGGCCGGCCAGTGCTGCAACGTCGCGGTGATTGTGGATTTCACCAAATACATGAATCGCGTGATCGAAATTGATCCTGAACAAAAGCTCGCGCGGGTCGAGCCGGGAATTGTTCTGGACGAACTGCAGAAAGCGCTAAAGAAACACAATTTGATTTTCGGCCCAGATCCCGCAACGCACAATCATTGTGCCATTGGTGGCATGCTTGGGAACAACTCGTGCGGTGTGCACTCCGTGATGGCTGAGTTCTACGGCGGCGGGGCCCGCACGTCTGACAATGTGCGGGAATTGGAGGTGTTGCTCTATGACGGGACAATTCTGCGTGTCGGTAAAACGAGCGACGCGGATCTTGCCCAAATTATCCGCGAGGGCGGGCGACGAGGCGAGATTTATAAACAGCTTCTCGAACTTCGCGAAAAATGTAGTGATCTCGTTCGGCAACGCTTCCCAAAAATTCCACGGCGTGTTTCCGGATATAATCTGGACGAACTGTTGCCTGAGAAAAATTTCAATGTTGCGCGCGCATTGGTCGGCACCGAGAGCACGTGCATCGTGATTCTGGAGGCAACGCTGGAGTTGATAGTCGAGTTTCCAGTTCGCTCCCTACTGGTGCTTGGCTATCCGGACATTTACCATGCGGGCGATCACGTCACGGAAATTCGCAAATATAAACCGTTGGGCCTCGAAGGTATCGATGATGTGTTGATCGATGCGATGAAGGTCAAACACATTCATCCACGCGATCTGGGTATCCTTCCCGGGGGGAAGGGGTGGTTGCTGGTCGAATTTGGCGGTAAAACAAGAGAGGAAGCGGATGCGCCGGCGCGAAAACTGATGGCAGAGTTAAAGGCGCAATCGGGCGGGCCAACAATGCGACTGGTTGACGATCCTTTGCACGAGAAGGTCGTTTGGGAAATTCGCGATTCAGGTTTGGGCGCCAGTGCGCGAGTGCCCAATGAGCCCGATACATGGGAAGGCTGGGAAGATTCGGCTGTCTCTCCTGACGATATCGGCAAATACCTGCGCGATTTTCGCGCACTTCTGGAAAAGTATGATTATCTCTGCACTCTTTACGGGCACTTTGGTCAGGGATTGGTTCACACCCGGATCGATTTCGGACTGAAGAACCACGCTGGAATCGAGAAGTATCTTGCGTTTACCAATGACGCGGCTGATCTGGTGGTCCGTTACGGCGGCTCCCTTTCGGGAGAACATGGCGACGGCCAATCTCGCGGCGAATTGTTGCCGAAAATGTTTGGTGACGAATTGGTGCACGCGTTTGCCGAGTTCAAACAGATCTGGGATCCGGATTGGAAAATGAATCCCGGTAAGGTGGTCCTGCCGTACCATCGCGATCAAAACCTGCGTTACGGAGAAAAATACGATCCGCCGCAGCCCCGTGTTTACTTCAGATATCCAAAGGACAAGGGAAGCTTCTCCTACGCTATCGAGCGGTGCGTTGGTGTTGGCAAATGCCGTCGTCATGAAGGTGGGACGATGTGTCCGAGTTACATGGTGACGCGTGAAGAGATGCATTCGACCCGCGGTCGAGCGCGTTTGCTTTGGGAAATGCTCAACGGCGCCGAGCTGAATCAGAAGGGTTGGCGTGATGAACACGTGCATGAGGCGCTCGATCTCTGTCTTGCCTGCAAAGGTTGCAAGGCTGATTGCCCGGTAAACGTCGACATGGCGACATACAAAGCGGAGTTCTTATCGCATTACTATCATGGACGCTTGCGCCCCATTCACGATTACGCCTTCGGGTTGATCCATGTTTGGGCGCGCATCGCGGCATGGGCGCCTGGGCTGGTGAATTTTTTCAATCTCGCGCCCATCGTGAGTTCTTGGGTCAAGAGATTCATCGGCATTGCGTCGCAACGTGAAATACCAGGATTTGCGGATGAAACGTTTAAAAGCTGGTTTGCACGCAACAGGCGCCGGGCCAGTGCACCTGGGAAAAATGGACGCGTCATTCTCTGGCCGGATACTTTTAACAACTTCTTTCATCCGCAGACGGCGAAGGCCGCACTGGAAGTTCTGGAGGACGCCGGCTTCAGCGTCGTTGTTCCGGGTGGCGACCTTTGCTGCGGGCGCCCCCTGTATGACTACGGAATGCTCGATACCGCGAAACGCTGGCTTCGGCAGATTTTACGCGAGCTGAAGGACGAAATTGAGGCGGGCACCCCGCTGATTGGACTTGAACCAAGTTGCACGGCCGTTTTCCGGGACGAATTGGTCGAGTTGTTTCCGCAAGATCAGGATGCTCGCCGGCTTTGCAAGCAAACGTTTACGCTCGCGGAATTTTTGGAGAAGCATGCGCCGCACTATGAACCGCCAAAGCTTCAACGCACCGCAGTCGTCCACGGCCATTGCCACGAGAAGGCGGTGTTGAATTTCGACTGCGAGAAAAAACTGCTAAGAAAAATGGGATTAGAGCTCACATGCCCGGACACCGGTTGTTGCGGGATGGCCGGCGCGTTTGGCTTTGAAAAGGAGCATCTTGACGTATCGCTGGCCTGCGGAGAGCGGGTTCTGCTTCCAGCGGTTCGCCAGGCCACGCGCGACACGTTGATCGTTGCGGATGGGTTCAGCTGCCGCGAGCAGGTCCGCCAGATGAGCGATCGGGTGCCGTTGCATTTTGCGCAGGTCCTAAAAATGGCGATCGACGAAGGACCACGAGGGCCGTCGGGAAATTTACCGGAGCAAAAGTACATTACTCAGTCCGCTCCAATGTGGTCCGCAGCGAAAGTGTTTTCGGTCTTGGCGCTTGGGGTTCTCGGATTCAGCGCAATAGCGGGACTGTGGAAAGCAAGGCAAACCAAATGAATCACCCAAAGGTAATCGTCATCACGGGGGCGTCAGCAGGAGTCGGGCGGGCAACAGCTCGGAAATTCGCGAAACACGGCGCGCGAATCGGTTTGATAGCACGTGGCATTGATGGCTTGAAAGCCGCGCAACGAGACGTCGAAGAACTTGGTGGCGAAGCACGCGTCTTTCCCGTGGACGTAGCGAGCGCCGATCGAGTCGAAGCAGCGGCTGCTCAGATTGAAGCCGATTTGGGCGAGATCGATGTTTGGATCAATAACGCAATGACCTCCGTCTTTTCCCCGATCAAGGAAATGACTCCCGAGGAATTCCGGCGCGTTACAGAGGTGACTTACCTCGGATACGTCTACGGAACGCTGGCCGCGCTCAAGCGAATGCTTCCACGCAATCGCGGTGTCATCGTGCAGGTCGGCAGCGCTCTGGCATATCGCGGGATCCCGTTACAAGCCCCCTATTGCGCCGCCAAACACGCGATTCAGGGTTTTTGTGACTCACTTCGGTGCGAACTGATTCACGATAACAGTAACGTGCGCGTGACGATGTTGCAGATGCCGGCGTTGAACACGCCGCAATTTGGGTGGGTCAAAAGCCGACTGTCCCGCAAAGCCCAACCGGTTCCGCCCATCTACCAGCCGGAAGTTGCAGCGGAAGCCATTTATTTCGCGGCCCATCATCCACGCCGCGAATTTTATGTGGGCCTGCCCGCGGTGAAAGCGATCGTCGGAAACAAGATCGCACCGGGCTTGCTCGATCGCATTCTGGCGCGCACCGGATACGATTCACAGCAGTACGATGGACCTGAAGACCCGGACCGCGCCCACAATCTGTGGCAGCCTGTGGCCGGCGATCACGGCGCGCACGGCGCCTTCGACGCGCGTGCGAAAGAGTGCAGTCCCCAATTATGGACAACCGAACATCGCGCCTGGGTTGTGATGGGTGTGGCGGCGATCGTCATTTCGGGCCTTGTGGCATTTCTCAAAGATAAATGACCCCATAACTCGGATCGGTCGTTGCGAATAATATAAATTTTGGATACAAACCCTTCGCGAAGTATTCGGCTTCAAGGTGAACTTGCTGAGGTACGATCATCTCAGCACGTAAAAGGCCCCCAGAATTATGCCGAAGATGATGTGTGCGACCAAAACCGAAATGGGCGTGCGAGCTCCGTAGTGCAATCCCATGAATCCGGGAGGTTCCAATTGTCTTTCAACAGTCGGACCGCGATCCTCGTTGGCTACTCTTGGATGCAACGCCGACATCCCCGGTAGCAGGACTGCAAGCACAAAAATCGCCTGCACAAGTCCAAATAATCCTCCCAGCCACCACGTCGCTTTACCGAGTGATTGAAACACGGCGAAATAGATTAGTGAGAAAATCCACCCGTTTAAAAAGTGCAGGAAAATTCCGATTAACTTTGCATGATCGCGGTTGGCCGTGAACATTGTGCCCAGAAGATAAGGCACATTCATCCGGGTCATTCCCAGACCTTGGCTGCCGGCCAGAATGCATTCCAGCACAACGGTGCTAATGGACCCCCATAATAACCAGCTGCCCCAATTCATAACCCGTCAGGAACATAGGCGCATTGACCGGCCACCAAACAGACATTTCGAAGCATCGCTACTCAAAAACTAACCGCGCGCGCCATGATTATGCCGTGTCGCGCAAGGATAACGCGGCGTTGATGAGTGCAAGGTGAGTCAGGGCCTGTGGAAAGTTTCCAAGTGCGTCGCCTGTCTCGGGATCGATTTCCTCACCGAAGAGACCTACATCATTGGCGTGGCTGAGGGCGATTTCGAAAATGCGGTGCGCTTCCTCGAGGTTAGTGTGCGCCAGAAAGTTTGCCTCCCAAAAGGAGCAAATTCCAAACGCTCCTTCGCCCATTGTCTCCCTGTTATTGTCGCGGTACATCAGCCCGGTTTTTGTGGACAATTCCCGGCGCAATCTCTCATGCGTTTTGCGCATCCGTTCGGACGTTGCATCTTCGAAGCCATAAATACCAAGCAGTAGCAGGCTCGCATCGACTGTATCCCCGTCGAGAACCTGCGTGTAAGTTTGCAGAGTTGGATTCCAACCGTGCCGCTCAATCTCACTGCGAATCCGGTCTCGCGTCCTGATTATTTTCTCAAAGGGCATCTTCTTTAACTGCCCGCGCTTGTGCAAATCACCCAAGCGATCGAGCGCCATCCAGCACAATAAGCGCGAATGCGTGTAATGTTGCCGCGTCCTGCGCGATTCCCATATCCCATTGTCGGGCTCGGACCAATGGCTACAAACATATTCGCCGTATTGGCGAAGCATCTTTTGCGTTTCGCGGTCGATTTCCTTTTTGTCACAAAAGAAATTAGCAACGGCTTGGACGACTTCCCCGTAGACGTCAAGCTGGAGTTGCTTAGACGCCGCGTTGCTGTGGCGAACAGGTTGTGATCCGGCATATCCTGAAAGGTGTGTCAAGGTCGTCTCCGGTGGCAGCTCGTTACCGAAAACGTCGTAAACCGGCTTCAGGCAAGGCCGTGTAAGTCGTGTTGTATGCAATAGCCAGCTTACGAACGCTTCGGCACGATCGTGGTACCCAAGCCGAAACAGTGCGCGCACTGCAAGCGCCTCATCGCGCAGCCAGCAAAACCGATAATCCCAGTTCAGCTCACCGCCGATCTGCTCTGGTAGCGAAGTAGTCGGCGCAGCGACGAGCGCGCCCGAAGGCGCGTATGATAGCAGCGCGAGCACGAGCGCGCTTCGGATCACCTGATGGCGATAGGGGCCGTGGTATTCCGCCCGCTCGGCCCAATGCTTCCACCAGTTAGCAGTAAGCTTCAGCTTTTCGCTGGCCAAATTCTCCAGTGGCGGGAGTACAGCAGGCCCTTCCTCGGAGAAGGTAAGAGAGAACGCAACAGTGCCACCATGTTTTAACCTGAATCTGGCTGACAAACTGCCATTGCTATCTGCCTCCATGGCGATGTCGCTGCGCAGGTTGAGGAGCTTAGCACCAATACCAATGTGCCAGCCTAGTTTGCCATCTGCCTTTATAAGCGGAGTTGCGCGTCCGTAAGCGGGACGCGGTTCAAACTCAACAACAACCGGTAGTTCACCCGATTTGCATTCAACTAGCCGAATAAGCTCGTGCTCTGGCCAGAGTCTTCGCGTTTTTTCTTCTTCCGAAGTGACCGGCATGAAATCGGTGAGCGCGATTTTGCCAGAGCGGTTGGAGAAAGTCGTTTCGAGAATGTTAGTGTCATCGAGATAACACCGGCTTACTCGTGAATCGTCTGCGGGACTAATCCTCCACCGACCACCGATATTTGGATCGAGAATCGCACCAAAGATGGACGCGCTGTCGAATCGTGGCCAGCAAAGCCAATCGATTGAACCATGCTTTGAGATAAGCGCCGCTGAACGCCCGTTTCCAATAATCGCGTAATCCTGAATCTTTGAAACTTCCGCTGCCATGTCGAGAGGATCTGCCAGCAACGAGGCCCTCCTATTCAGCTTTGATAAAGCTGATATCGCCACTCCGTTCGACTCGCGCGACTTTTATTCGTGAGAGGTCCTCGGTTTTTGCAACGAGCCGCATATCTTCTTCGAGATCGTGTTCGGAGATCTGATTTGTCCGCATATTTCGGCGTTGCAACGTGCCATTTTCCACCAGGACTACTGCTTTGCCCTTAATCAATATTCCGAAACCATGTGAGTAGTACGCAGCGACCCCCAGGAGCCGGTGCACTGCAACGAGAACGAATCCAGTGGCAAGCGTTGGCCAAAAAGGGGCGGAACCGTTAATCGCGCGGGCTAACACAGAGGCGATGATCACGAGTAGAACGGCATCGAGGGCCGTCTTTTCTGCGAGCGAGCGTTTACTGCTGATGCGCACCATTATGAGAGTGGCGACAAATACGATTACCGCCCGCAACGAAATCTGCAGAAATGTTAGTTCTTTTGGTTCCACGCCCAGACCAAGCAGGGCTTCAGTAAATTGTGAGAAGACATTCATATCTGAAGAGTCTATCGCCGAAAGAACCTCACACGCGGGTATAGACTTATGAAAAACAAACTTAAATCCGATCGGCACATAACATTCGTTGTTATATCGGAAATCTTAGATGGAGGCGTTACATGGCACGAGGAAGTAAGAAGAAATACACATCAAAACAAAAGCGAAAGGCATCCAAGATCGAAAAAGGCTACAAGAAACGTGGCGTCAGCAGCAAAGAGGCGAAACGCCGCGCCTGGGCCACTGTAAACAAATCGGATAAAGGTGGTCGTAAGAAGGGTGGAGGGGGTCGCGGAAAAAAGCGGAATAAGTCAAGTTCGCGCAAAGGCGGGAAAAAAGGCGGGCGGCGATAAGCGCCTTAGTTAACAAAAGACCGCAGCGGCAGCGATAAACAGCAGCGCGGCCGTAAGGCCGCCGCCGGTTACCATGCTTATCAGGATGTCGAGCTCGCCTGGCTCTTTTGTGGTTTGTTCAATAGCTTTTCGGCAAAACACCTCCTGACCTACATCCCCTTCAATAAGCAGACCTGCCTTCGGCTTTCCTCAACTAAACGCTTGGCTTCGTCGGCGTCTTTGTGCTCTTCCAGATAAACGATCTCGACATCAGCGCCTTCTTTTGCAAAGGCAATGACAACCGCGCGGCCAATTCCGCTGTCACCGCCGGTGATCATTGCGACTTTGTTTCGCAATTTATCGCTGCCGTGATGTTGCCTGTCCTCGGCTATCGGCCGCGGCTTCCACCTTGTGTTCGCGGCCGATCTTTTGGTGTTGGTGCTGGGCTGGCTGAAGTTTCTTTCTTTTGGGCAGATCCACCCCCGCCGACTCAAATCGCGGTAATATCTCAGCGTCGACGCTTGCGTGTACGTGCGGCTTTTTTTGCAGCAGCCGAGCGAGACCTCGCGGAGCGCCGCCCCGCCGCTTGCTTCGCGTGCCGTGACAGCGCCCTTTTAGACGCTGACCGGCGACTTTCGCGTTTCAGCGCGCCCTTGGTGGCACGCGAACGTTTACGCGAAGGCTTTTTGCGGCGTCCTGCACGGCCTTTTGTCAAATCACGTTTGGCTTGCCGTTTCGTTCGCGCTTGACCCCGCTTCGGTGGAGGCAACTTTACACCGGCCCTTCTTGCCTTGGACAGACCAATGGCAATCGCCTGCTCAGGCGACCGAGCGCCGTGTTCTCCTTCTCGAATATGCTCCATTTCTTCGCGCACGAACTCGCCCGCCTGAGTGGACGGGGACTTACCTTCGCGCTCATCTTCTCGCGCCCGTTCAATTGCATCTTCTTCTGGCATAACAAAATTGTTTCGCCGCTAAGGCGAGACTTGGATGTTACCAAATATGATTGCTTTCAGATGCGCGTGTGTCGCAGCGGCAGTAATTGAGTTTGGGCGTAATCAATCCTTCCTGGTGTCGCGAAGGTTTCTGATGCGATCGTGGGCCGCCTGGATGTCTGTGTATTGACGCGAAACAAGCTGGTACAACGGCTGCGATAGATCCTCGTCCAAGGCCTTTTTGTATTCTTTTACCGCCGAATCTTCGCCGCGTTCGCATTCCGCCAGAATTGCATGGTCGTCACCACCGGTGACAACGGATTTCAAATTGATCCAACCGCGATGCAACGCCCCGGCGGCACTGCTGTTCGTTTCCGGCTTTTTCCCCAGGCTTCGCACCTGGCTCTGCAGGTCTGTTGCGAAGCGCGAGCGCTGCTGGGAATATTCCGTAAAAAGCGATTTCAACTGCGGATCTCTAACCGCTTCAGCCGCCTGCTTGAACCCTTCCTCTCCGTCTCTGAGTGTTTGAATTAAATCGTCGATGCCCGAAGTCGTTTCTTTTTGCTCTTTCATACCAATATAGTCGCGTCCCAGGGGGTCTGCGCGCGTTGGATTCTTTAGATGAAGCTATATATCGCCAGCGTCGCTGGCCCTCCAAACTGTTCATTAGGAAGGATGCGCACGGCTAAAGGGTGCATCCGGAGCGAACAATGAAAGATGGAGAACGTTCCTTATTGGACCGACAACGCGTCGATCGAGATTATCGGTTCGAGGGGCAAAAAACTTGCCGCCTTTCGCGATGGCGACGGGAACGTTTGCAAGCTCTCGCCCGTTTGCCCGCATCTTGGCTGCCATGTCGTATGGAACTCGGCCGAATCAACATGGGACTGCCCCTGTCATGGCTCACGTTTCAAGCCGACCGGCGAAGTGATCGCCGGCCCGGCTGAAGAACCGCTTACCCCAATCTGATTCTTCACACACGATTGATTCAGAGTCATGTTTCTAATGGGGACACGCGGGAGAAAGACTAGGAAAATAATCGAACCTGGGGCCGCCAGCGATTCTGCGGAGGCGGCGGAGAGCGCCGGTTTGCAGTACGTAAGTGATGATCGTCCGGGCTACTCGCGTGTCGCGAAGAATGGCAACTTCGAATATTTAGATACGGCGGGAAAACGGATTCGCGATGAGCAGCGCCTGGTAAGAATTAAACGCCTGGCTATTCCTCCGGCATGGACCGATGTCTGGATTTGTCCCTCCCCAAATGGTCATATCCAGGCGACTGGTCGCGACGCGCGTAGACGAAAGCAGTATCGTTATCACGACCGATGGCGCGAGATTCGCGACGAAGATAAATTCGGACGCCTTGCCGCGTTCGCCCAAGCATTGCCAAAGATTCGGCGGCAAATTGCTAAGGACATGAAGTTGCCAGGACTCTCGCGGCAGAAGGTGCTCGCCACCGTCGTGCGATTGCTGGAGCGAACTTTCATCCGTGTGGGCAATGAAGAATACGCGCGCGAAAACAAATCATTCGGCTTAACCACGATGAAGAATCGGCATGTGAAGGTGAGGGGACCGAACGTGCGTTTTCGGTTTCGTGGAAAAAGTGGACGCCAGCACGAAGTGGACGTGACCGATCGACGAATCGCGAAAATCATCGCAAAGTGTCAGGAGTTGCCAGGCCAGGACCTATTCCAGTTCGTCAGTGACAAAGGCGACGTGCAGGACGTGACATCACAGGACGTGAACGGTTATTTGCGCGAAATAACCGGCGAAGATTTTACCGCGAAAGATTTCCGGACATGGGCGGGGACGCTTCTCGCCGTGTTGGCTCTCAATGCTCAAGAGCCCTTTGAAACCAAGAAACAGGCAAAGGCGAATGTCAAAGCAGCCGTTTGCGCGGTCGCAGAGCTTCTTGGCAATACACCAGCGATTTGCCGCAAATGTTACGTGCATCCTGCCGTGTTCGAAGCATACCTAACAAAAACGGGAATCCCTGGGATGAGTGAAGCAATGAAAAAGTTCCGAGGCAGCCGTCTTCGATCGGCTGAACTTGCCGTTCTCAAATTTTTGAGGTCGCTAAAAAATTAAAATTTTCTCGGTTTGGTTCTCTTGGCGACTAATCTTGTTAGTCGTTAGGACTTCAAAAGCGCAAGCGATTTGCCTTCGCGATGCGCCACTTGATCCATTGTGCACTGGCGAGGCACTTTGTCGGGACGCCATCGCAGAAGCTTTGTACCGTGGCGGAACCGCTCCCCGGTGAAGTGGTCGTAGGCGACTTCGACAACTACTTTCGGAGCGACTGGCTCCCATTCGCCCGTGCGATCCGTACTCCAACGACTCGGTCCTCCTGGCGCGCCGCCGGTGAAACCAGGTGGTTTCCGGAGCGCTTCAAATTTCTTTGTTAGCGCGCCACGTTCAGACGCTTTGAAAGAAGACGTGAATCCCACGTGATGCAGCAAACCATCTTCTCCGTAAAGCCCCAGCAAGAGAGACCCAACCAGGTGCGTGCCCTGCGCATAACGAAATCCGCCAACAACGCAATCGGCCGTGCGGATTTGCTTTATTTTGACTGCTGCAGTGCGTTCGCCCGAAGCGTACACCGCGTCGAGACGTTTGGCGACAACTCCATCAAGATCGCCGCCTACTTTTTTAAACCACGCGTTGGCAGTACGAAAATCAATTGTCGCTGGTGAAAGCCGCAGCGCTTTGGCTGACTTGAGATTTGATTTGGCGAACGTCTCGAGAAGGTCGCGGCGTTCGCGCAACGGATACTGCAGGTACGATCGCCCACTCTCACCGAGGAGATCGAATATGATGTACATTGCTGGATGAGCTTTCGCCAGTTTTTGCACGCGACTGGCTGCCGGGTGCAGACGCAGTTGCAATTCGTCGAACGAAAGTGCGCCGCCTACGGGCACGACAAGTTCGCCATCGAGAACAAACCGCTGCGCATGCAATTTGACGAGAGCAGCGGAGATATCGGGGAAATACCGCGCAAGCGGCTGTCCGGCCTTCGATTGCAAGTAAATTTGCTCGCCGTCACGAAACGCAATGCAACGAAAGCCGTCCCACTTCGGTTCATACTGCCAGCCGGTTTCGTGCGGGATTTTCTCAACCGAACGCGCTTCCATCGGCGGCACCGGTGGTTTTAACGGCGTTTTCAGGCGCGTCTTCATGAGAAAATATTGCCAAACTGGACCTCCGATTACGCTCTGATGCTTTCCGAGTGGCTAGATCGTTTTCTCTTCTCTTTACCCGCCCTGCGAAGCACAATTTTCGAAGACGAGCGGGTGTCAGCTTTCAGAAATTTCCTCATCAGCCCAAGCGCAGAGTCATTTTCCTTCTTCGTGTTTGATACTGTGCAATCCGAAGGCACGAACAAATCGAAATCCCGCATATAGGCATCATTCGCTGTGAAAAGGACGCAAAAATTCCCAGCGATACCGGCGAGAATCAGAGTTTGGGTCTCCAAGTACCGGAGAAGTGTCTCAAGGGTAGTGGAAAAAAACCCGGAATGTTTTGGTTTGAGCACGAAGTAATCGCTTTCTTCGGGCCGCAGTAATTCCACAATGTCGCGGCCGCGGCCATGTCGTGAACAGTAATCGACAGTGCGTCGAAAGTCGGATCTCCATCGTCCGAAATTGTCGTTCACATAAATCACCGGGACGCCGGCTTTCTGCGCCCGCCGTTTCAAGCGCAAAAGAATTCGGGCCATAGGTCGCGCGTGTTTCAGTAGCTGATCTCCCTCGGGAAAATCAAAGTCATTGATGACATCAACCAAAAGCAGGGCAAACCTATGTTTATCGGGGGCGCTTCCATGGAGATCGACGTTTTTTTCCGGCATCGGTTTCTCTTCCAGAGATTGAGACGGCAGCAGGCATCGTCTGTTACAATCTTGGCGGCATTATCTTTTCATTTTTGAACCATAAGAGCCTGATTGATTATCAGCGTTACAGCGCTAAAGCTGAGCCAGGTGAGGACCCATTCCTCCCAATTGAGATTCATTCCCCCCAGCCAAAGAACCAGGCAAACCAGCGCGCTGGCAGAAAGAGAAAAGCAGAATATACAGCTAAGCCACTCTTTCGCTGAGCCACGGCCACCCGGCATTGCATTGCGAAGACGCTCAAAAATAGCAACTGGACCACGCTCCTTCGTAAACAGATGACTCAGTCTGAAGGTTGCTAGCGACCCTAGGATGAAAAGGAACCAGCGCATTTGTTTCTATTCGACAAAAGCGAAAAAGCCCGTTTTTCCTCTCAAAACCAAAGCAGCGACTGTGGAAGACATAACTGTTTTCGAGACACAATCTCCGGCCCGGCATATCCCGTAATTACCGGGCTGCCATTCGGTCTTATATAACAACGCAAGACGCGCCTTCGCTGTTCGGCCAATGGGCAAAACTGGAAGGCGCGAATGGAAACAAAGGAGTTTAAGAGTTTAACTCTTTTGGCTCTTAATCCTCGTCGAGAGTCACGCGATCAACCATGATGTTGTCGCCCGTTCCAACGTAATGGACCTGGACTGGGATACCCACTTTAACCCTCGTTCTAACGGTATCTTCATCCAGCGTTTTGCCACTCCGTGTCACATAGGTGACCGTCTTTCCGAAGCGATAAGTCCGCGGGCCGCTGGTTTCCTTGAGTACGATGGTGTTTCCCGGAGTGTACTCCGTGATCGTGCCTCGGCCCTGAGTCGTCGTGGTGGTTGTCGTGGTTTCCGAGACCTGCGCCCATGCGAAGGGGGCTGCGACTGCCAAAGCTATGCTGAGTAATATCTTTTTCATTGTATCATTTATTCCTTTTTGTTCTTTTAGGCAGGGCAAACGCTCATGCCAACCAGCTTCCGTTGATGATGCCGGAAAGCGCTCCCCAGCTTTGTTACCATGTAATCGAGCACCGGCCGTCATATAGTTGTAAATAAAACTCAAACTGAGCGAACCCATTTCCTACCTCATATATTCCTACATGAATTTAGCCGGCGTCCCGTCTACCGAGATTAATGGGTTGCCGATCGACCAAAATCGCCCCACGTATGAGCGCCCACTCCGACCACGCAAGAAAGAAAATGTCCGGTTCGCGCCGATTCCTGCGAAATCACCAAAAGGATCACCAGTTTGAATCTAGATTTGCTGTATCGAGCCAGCTGAGCTCGACCATTACGGTTCGCGCTGAAGATTTCCTTTCTTACTATCCAGTTCGTCATTCTTGAATGTGAACATGGCGAATTTCTTGCCATCTTCGTAACGGTAAGTGGTTTTTTTAAAGATCATCATATCCTTCGTTTCGGCTGTAGTGGGCGGCCCGAGAATTCTTTCCACCTGTGTTTTGGTCATTCCGGTGGTGATCTGATCGTAATTGCTGAGCGTCAATTTCGATCCTGTAACAACGCTGCGATTGCAACTCACCGCCACTAACAACCATGCGAAGAGCGCTAACAAAATAGATATCTTATGTAGTGTCATGATTTGAAGTTCATTTTCTTGATGGTTAACCTATTACGCGGTTGCTGTCCGGGGTGGCCGTCAAAAAGATGCAGGCGCCACAAGTAAGCTTTCAGTGACGAGAGGGGCGCGTAATTCACCGAAGCATGATTCGCCAAGCAACAATGTGAAGTGCTCTATGAACATCATGATTACCGCGAGCATGGTTGGAAAAGAGCGCAGCGGGATCTGGTTGATTGTTTAACACAACTGCAGCAGCGCTTCCCTCGCGGGAACATCGCGCCCTAAGGCGATCGTCACGTGCCATAGGATTATGCCTGATCAGACGCTCATCCGCCGCCCCGATTGTGCGTTTTCATTAATCAAAGCAGGTTCCTGCGTACCGGAAGAGTTCTGAATCGATAACTTAACGAAAGGATATCTAAGATGCGTTTAACAAAGACAATCAGAGAAGCGGGTGCGACGGGGTACATTTTACTTTGGCTTCTCGGAATACCGATTCCGATTTTGCTTCTGATCTTTCTGCTGCGGGGCTGCACATAGATTTAAGGGGGCCGCTTTATTAAAACAAGACCAGGTCAAACCAGACCAACGATATTAAACCCACACATTATGAAACTGGAAACACTCAAAGACTTATATATTCACGAACTTAAGGACCTCTACAGCGCGGAGAAGCAGATTATAAAGGCGCTACCGAAAATGGCTAAAGCCGCTACTAACAAACAGCTCGCTGCGGGGTTCGAAGAACATCTCGAGCAGACCAGGGAACACGTGGCACGTCTGGAAAAGATTTTAGAGAAT
>Ga0070741_10008585_pt1 | contig 20384 bp, 16 predicted proteins | sample Coa_R1_4_FD_66440 | JGI IMG/M metagenome (GOLD analysis project Ga0070741, IMG submission 66440) | Surface soil microbial communities from Centralia Pennsylvania, which are recovering from an underground coalmine fire - Coalmine... | ecosystem: Environmental > Terrestrial > Soil > Unclassified ...
GAGATCCGCGACATCGACTGGTTCAACGAGCGCGGCGATCCGATGGACCAGGACGACTGGCAGTACTTCGAAGGCCGCCTGCTCGGCATCCGCCGCGCGCTGCCGATCAACGGCGCCGACGGCGCGCAGGTGGAAGTGTCGCTGCTGCTGATCAACAACACCGAAGAGGCGCGGCCGTTCGAATTGCCGCAACCCACGCTGCCCTGGCGCCTTCGCCTCGACAGCGCGCAGCCGACGGCGCCGGAGCGCGACGTCGCCGACGCGACCGTCGAGACCGCGGCGCACAGCGTGCAGGTCCTGATCGCGATCGTCCCGCGCAGTGAGCAATGAAGCATCGCTTTGCGTTGTGGGCGCCGGCGCAGAAGGCCGTCGCGCTCCAGATCGAAGGAGAATCTGCAGGCCGGAACATGCGCGCCCGTGCTGATGGCTGGTTCGAGCTCGACCACGACTGCGAGCCCGGCACGCGCTATCGCTTCGCGCTCGGCACCGGCGAGCGCGTGCCCGACCCGCGTTCGCGCTTCCAGCCGCAAGACGCGCACGGCCCGAGCGAGCTCGTCGATCACGGCGCGTATCGCTGGAAGCATCCCGACTGGCGCGGGCGTCCGTGGCACGAGACCGTGATCTACGAACTGCACACCGGTGCCTGCGGTGGCTTCCGCGGCATCGTCGAAAAGCTTCCGTATCTGAAATCGCTCGGCGTCACCGCGATCGAGCTGATGCCGATCGCGGATTTCTCTGGCACTCGGAATTGGGGCTACGACGGCGTGCTGCCGTACGCGCCCGATTCGGCGTACGGTCGGCCCGACGATCTCAAGGCGCTCGTCGATGCCGCGCACGGCGAGGGGCTGCAGATCTTCCTCGACGTCGTCTACAACCACTTCGGGCCGGACGGCAATTTCCTCTCGCTCTACGCGCCGCAGTTCTTCCGCGGCGACGTGCAGACGCCGTGGGGCGCCGCCATCGATTTCCGGCGCAGGGAGGTCCGCGACTTCTTCATCGACAACGCGCTTTCGTGGCTCGTCGACTATCGCTTCGACGGCCTGCGCTTCGACGCGGTGCACGCGATCCATTCCGACGATTTCCTGCCCGAGCTCGCGCAGCGCGTGCGCGAGGCGACGCGGAGCCGGCACGTGCATTTGATGGTCGAGAACGAGCACGACGATCGCACGCTGCTCGACGACGGCAAGTTCGACGCGCAATGGAACGAGCATTTCCACAACTCGATCCACGTGCTCCTCACTGGCGAGCGCGAGGGTTACTACGGTCTCTATGCCGACGCGCCGGCCGAGCGGCTTGCGCAGTCGCTGAAGAAGGATCGCTACGTCGCGTTCCTCCAGAACCACGATCAGATCGGCAATCGCGCCTTCGGCGAGCGGCTCAGCGTGCTCGCCGACGCTCGCGCGCTGCGCGCCGCGACCGTGGTCCTGCTGCTCGCGCCGCAGATTCCGCTGCTGTTCATGGGCGAGGAGTGGGGCAGCCGCGCGCCGTTCCTGTTCTTCACCGATTTCCACGATCAGCTCGCCGACGCGGTGCGCGAGGGCCGGCGCAAGGAGTTCGCGAAGTTCGCCGCGTTCGCCGATCCGGCGCAGCGCGCGAAGATTCCGGATCCCAACGATCCGAAGACCTTCGAGCAATCGCGGCCGCGGTTCGACGAGCGCGATCAGCCAGAGCACGCGCCCTGGCTCGCGTTGTATCGCGACCTGCTCACGATCCGGCACCGCGACCTCGTGCCGCGCATCGCCGGCTGGCGTTGCGAGTCCTCCGACGTGATCGGACCGCTCGCGATCCGCGCCGGCTTCCGCCTCGGCGATGGCGCGCGCCTGCAGCTGGCTGCGAACCTCGGCGCGCTGCCCGCCGCGCTCGCTCCGCAGAGCGCGCCGGCGCTCTACGAAACGGATGCGAGCGTGACGCCTGCACTGCGCACTGGTGTGCTGCCCGCGTTTTCGGCATGCGCCTTGCTGGAGCCCTCGGCATGAGCGACGCGCTGACCAAGCTCGCCGAAGCCGCCGGCCTCGTCACGCAATGGCGCGACTTCCGCAACGAAGCGCGCACCGTCGGCGCCGACACGTTGCGCGCGATCCTCGATGCGATGGAGCTGCCGTGCGCATCGCCAGCGCAGATCCACGAGAGTCTGGCGCGCGTCGAGCAGGAACGTCGACGCGAGCTGCCGTCGCTGATCACGGCGATCGAGAAAGAGCCGATCACGCTGCCGGACGGTCAGCAGCTGCCGGGCATGGCGCAGGTCGGCTATCACGCGCTTTCCATCGGCGATCGCGAAATCACGCTGGCCGTCGCGCCGCGGCGTGCGCTCGGCCCACGCGCGTTCGGCGCCGATCGCAAGCTGTTCGGCATCGCGGCGCAGCTGTATTCGCTGCGTCGCAAAGGCGACGGCGGCATCGGCGATTTCACCGCGCTTGCCGAGCTCGCCAGGCGCGCCGCACCGCGCGGGGCCGACGCCATCGCCGTGTCGCCGGTGCACGCGCTGTTCGCCGCGCAGCTCGATCGCTTCTCGCCGTACGCCCCGTCGAGCCGGCTCTTCCTCAATGCGCTGCACGCCGACCCCGCAGCGATCCTCGGGCCGCGACCCGTGCAGGGCGTGATCGACGCGCTCGGCATCGGCCCGGAGCTTCAGCATCTGGAGCAGCTCGAGCTCGTCGACTGGCCCGCCGCGGGCCGCGCGCGACAGACGCTGCTGCGCGGGCTCTACGACGAGCTCAAGCGCGGCATCCTCGGCAAGTCGAGCCGATCGATCGCCGCGCGCGACTTCGCCGACTTCAAGCGCACCGGCGGCGAAGCGCTCGCCGATCACGCGCGCTTCGAGGCGATCCACGCGCATCAATTGAACATCGGCGGTCCGTGGAACTGGCGCGACTGGCCCGGCGGGCTCGACGACGCGCGCAGCGACGCGGTGCGCGAGTTCGCGAAGCAATACGCCGACGAAGTCGACTTCCACCTGTTCAAGCAATGGCTCGCCGATCGCGGGCTCGCCAAGGCGCAGGCGATCGCACGCGCGTCGGGCATGGCAATCGGGCTCGTCTCCGATCTCGCAGTCGGCACCGACGGCGGCGGCAGTCACGCATGGAGCCGCCGGCACGATTTTTTGGTCGGGCTCTCGGTCGGCGCGCCGCCCGACGAGATGAATCTGCAAGGGCAGTCGTGGGGGCTCACGACGTTCTCGCCGCGCGCGCTGACGCAGCACGGCTACGCGCCGTTCCTCGAGATGCTGCGCGCGGCGCTGCGTCACGCCGGCGGCATGCGCATCGATCACGTGCTCGGCTTGAATCGGCTGTGGCTGGTGCCGGAAGGCGCGAGCGCGACGGACGGCGCGTACCTGAAGTATCCGTTGCGCGATCTGCTGCGCCTCATCGCGCTCGAATCGGTGCTCCATCGCGCGCTGATCATCGGCGAGGATCTCGGCACGGTGCCGGAAGGCTTCCAGGACACGCTCGCCGAAGCGGGGCTGCTCGGCATGCGCGTGCTCTGGTTCGAGCGCGAGCACGGACTGTTCCGCGACCCGTCGCGCTGGTCGCCGGACGCGGTGGCGATGACCAGCACGCACGACGTGCCGCCGGTCGCGCGCTGGTGGAAGGAGCAGGAGGAAGACGATCGGCGCGCGCTCTGGGCGGCGTTCCGTCACGCGGGGCTGGTGCAGAGCGAGCCGCCGCCGCGCGAGTCGCCGCAATCCGCGGTGGACGCTGCGCTGCGCTTCGTCGCCCGCACGCCGTCGCGGCTGGCGATGCTGCCGTTGGAGGACGTGGTCGGTCTGGATGAGCGCCCGAACGTTCCGGGCACGACCGACGAGCATCCGAACTGGCGACGGCGCCTGCCGCGCGCCGTCGACACGTTGCTGGAAACACCCGAGGTGTCGTCGCGACTCGACGCCGTGCGCATCGAGCGCGGCCGATCATGACGCCGCGCGCGACGCTGCGCCTGCAGCTGCATCGCGGCTTCACGTTCGCGGACGCCGCCGCGCGCGTCGACTATTTCGCGGCGCTCGGCGTGAGCCATCTCTATCTGTCGCCGATCCTCACCGCGCGCGCCGGCTCGATGCACGGCTACGACGTCATCGACCACGCGCACGTCAATCCGGAGCTCGGCGGTGAGGACGGCTTTCGCGCGCTCGCGGCGAAGGCGCGCGAGCGTGGGCTCGGCATCATCGTCGACATCGTGCCGAATCACATGGCGGTCGGCGGTGCCGACAACGCCTGGTGGCTCGACGTGCTGGAGCACGGACGCGACAGCCGCTACGCCACGTTCTTCGACATCGACTGGCACGTCACCGATCCGGCGCTGCGCGGGCGCATCGCGGCGCCATTCCTCGGCAAGCCATACGGCGAGGCGCTGGCGAGCGGCGAGATCAAGCTCGAATGCGACGGCGGCAAATGGCACGCGCAGTATTTCGAGCATCGCTTCCCGCTCGCGCCGCGCACGGTCAACGCATCGCTCGCCGAGATCGGCTCTGATCCGGCGCGACTGCACCAGCTGTTCGAGCGTCAGCACTGGCGACTCGCGTGGTGGCGCACCGCGGCCGATGAGATCAACTGGCGGCGCTTCTTCGACATCATCTCGCTGGCCGCGCTGCGCGTGGAGGAGCCCGCCGTGTTCGACGCGGTGCACGCGACCACGCTGCGGCTGTGCGATGAGGGCCTGATCGACGGCGTGCGCATCGACCACATCGACGGTCTCGCCGATCCGCGCGCGTATTGCCGCAAGCTTCGATCGCGATTGAAGAACGCCTACATCATCGTCGAGAAGATCCTCGCGCCCGGTGAGCGGCTGCATCGCGACTGGCAGATCGACGGCACCAGCGGCTACAGCTTCATGAACCACGTCAACGCGCTGCTGCACGATCCGAGCGGCGAGGCGCCGCTCACCGCGCTCTGGACCGGGATCACCGGCCGCGCGGGGGATTTCGAGGTCGAAGAGCGCCGCGCGCGCCGGCGCATCGTCGAGGAGCTGCTCGTCGCGGACTTCAACGCGACCGCGCAGGCATTGCACCGCATCGCGCGCAGCGATCCGTCGACGCGCGACGTGACGCTCGGCACGATCCGTCGCGTGCTGACCGAAATCCTCGTGCAGATGCCGGTGTATCGCGTCTATGCAGACCGCCGCGGGCGCTCCACCGAGGACGAGGCGCTGATGGCCGGCGTGCGCGAGCGCGCGCGCAAGGCCTGCCGGCCGCATGAGCGCGAGCTCGTCGACGTGATCGATCGCTGGGTCGGCGGCGAGGCGCCGATGAAAGTGCGGCCGCCGCGCGCGCAGCGTCTGCGCATGCGCGCGATCGCAAGGTTCCAGCAGCTGTGCGCCCCGCTCGCGGCGAAAGCCGTCGAGGACACCGCGTTCTATCGCCACGGCCGGCTGCTGTCGCGCAACGAAGTCGGCGCCGATCCCGCGCAGTTCGCGATGTCGGTCGACCAATTCCATCGCGAGTCGCTGCAGCGGCTCGAGCACTTCCCCGACACGCTGCTCGCGACCGCGACGCACGACCATAAGCGCGGCGAGGGCGTGCGCTCGCGTCTCGCCGTGCTCTCCGAGATGCCGCAGCGCTGGGAAGACGCAGTCGGCGACTGGCTGACGCGCAACGCGAGCCTGCGCGCGCAGATCGACGGTCTCGCCGCACCGGGTGCCGCAGACGAATACATGCTCTATCAGATGCTGTTTGGGGCGTGGCCGCTCGCATTACGGCCTGACGATCGTGCGGGTCTCGACGCGTTTCGCGAGCGCATCGCGCAGTGGCAGCTGAAGGCGCTGCGCGAGGCGAAGCTGCGCACGAGCTGGGTCGAGCCCAATCTCGCCTACGAAGAAGCGTGCGCGAAATTCCTGGAGCGCCTGCTCGATCCGCGCACCTCGGCAGATTTCCTCGCGGGACTGTTCGCGCTGGTGGACACGCTCGCGCCCGCGGCCGCGCTGAACGGACTCTCGCAAGCGCTGCTGCGCATGACGACGCCCGGGGTGCCGGATCTCTATCAGGGCACCGAGTTCTGGGATTTATCGCTGGTCGATCCAGACAATCGCCGGCGAGTCGACTTCGACGCGCGCATCGCGGCGCTGCAGGGCGACGCGCAGATCGAGTCGATGCTCGCGGGCTGGCGGGACGGCCGCATCAAGCAGCAACTGATCGCGCGCACGCTCAAGCTGCGCGCGCAGCTGCCGCAGCTATTCGCTCGCGGCGGTTACGAGCCGATCACCGCCACCGGCACGCACGCGGATCGCATCGTCGCGTTCCTGCGCCGCGATCGCGACGCGCGCGTGCTCGTTGTCGTGCCGCGCTGCTGCGCGCCGCTGGTGGAACAAGATCGACCGCGCGTGACGCCGGAGCGCTGGGCCGACACGCGCTTGCCGATGAAAGGAAATGTCGCTTGGCGCGACGCGCTCGACGATCGCGCGCCGATCGAAGGCGACGCGCTCGCGGTCTCGCAGCTGCTGGGGCGGTGGCCGGTGGGCCTCTTCGTCGCCCGCTAGGCCGTTACGCCGCCCTCACCATCGGCGTCACGCCGCGGTGTTTCGCGGCCCAGCGAGCGACGGCGACGAGCGATTCCGGCGTCCACGATTTCTTGTGGGGCACGCCGTGCAGCTGCGCGACTTGCGTGGCGGTGGCGTCGAGCGAGCCCGGCGACGCGGCGGTGACGACGACGACCGGCAGATCCTCGAACTGCGGAATCCGTCGCGCCGCGATCAGCCAGTGCATGCCGCCGGGAACGGGTGTGTCGAGATCGAAGACGACGACGTCGGGCTTGAAGGCCTGCAGCGCGACGAACGCGCCGCTGCCGCTGGTCGCGGTCTTGACGAGGAAGCCGGCGGCTGCGAATGCCGACTCGTAGGTCGCGCGCACGCTCGAGTGGCTGTCGACCATGAGCACGGCTTTGAGCTCATCCATCCGGTGTTTCATGCGCGTCTCGCCTCGGCGGCTGGTTTTCCGCGCTCTTTTTAGAGGGATTCCAGACGCTTCCCGGGCCGGCAGTAGGATTTATCTACGGCCGGGATCGCGATGTCGGGATTTTCCTACGCCCAGACTGTCAGACCCATCTCCAGCGGATGGCTCATCAGCGCGTTGGCGGGCCGGATGCGCAGCCGCACCTGCTGCAAGCCGGCGAGCGGCTCGAGCTTGCCGGAGAACAGCGCGCCATCGGCCGTCGTCTTCTCCGGCGCGAGCGGCATGATGCAGACGGTCGAGAATTTCCCGCGCTCATCTTCGCGGCCGATCACGCACTCGACGGCGACGTCGTCCGCGGACAGTCCGTTGAGCTGCGCGATCGCGCGCATGTGCAGCTGCTCGCCTTCCGACAGCGACGCCGGTGGCGAGTCGGCAGCCTTCACCGTGACGCCGGGCCACGCTGCGCGCACCTTGGCTTTCCATTGCGCGAGCGAGCGCGCCGCTTGCGCGTCGCCGTCGGCGAAGCGATGCGATTGCCGCGCGGCGGGGCCGTAGAAATCGCGTACGTAGTCCATCACCATGCGCGCCGAGTTGTAGCGCGGGATCAGCGTCTTCATCGAGTTCTTGGCGATGCGCACCCATTCCGGCGCGTAACCGTTGCCGTCGCCGCCGTAATAGATGGGCGCGACCTGCCTCTCGAGGATGTCGAGCAGCTGGCGCGCTTCCTCCTCGTCGCGATGGCGACGCGCGGCTTCGTCGTTGTGCAGATGCGACCAGTAGGCGACGTCGGCCGGCTCGATCGCGAATCCGTTCGGACCGTCGTGACCGGACGCGACGTAGCCCTCATCCCACCAGCCGTCCAGCACCGAAACGTTGACGACGCCGTTGATGCCCGCCTTCTCGCCGCTGGTGCCGCTCGCCTCCAGCGGATATTCGGGATTGTTCAGCCAGACGTCGCAGCCGCGCACCATGTGGCGCGCGAGCCACATGTCGTAGCCTTCGAGCACGATCAGCCGGCCGATGAACTCCGGCCGCTGGCTGACTTCGTGCAGCCGCTGGATCAGCGCCTGCGCGGGCAGATCGCGCGGATGCGCCTTGCCGGCGAACAGCAGGATCGCGGGGCGCTCGGGATGGTTGAGGATGCGCGCGAGACGCGCTTCGTCGGTGAGCAGCAGCGTGGCGCGCTTGTAGGTCGCGAATCGCCGCGCGAAGCCGAGCACCAGCGCGTTGGTATCGATGCTCGACACGTGCTGCAGCGTGCGCGAGATGATCGATTCGGGCACGTCGTTGCGCCGCATCTGGCGGCGCACGCGCTGCGTGACCTCGCGCAGCAGTTCGCGCTTGAGCTCGCGGCGCACGGCGGCGAAGCGCTCGTACGGGATCGCGTCGATGCGCTGCCAGTACTCGGGATTGAGCAGCTGCTCGCGCCAGTCGCGAAACGAGTCGTGGAACAAGCGCGTCCACGCGCCGGCGATGAACGTGTGCAGATGCACGCCGTTGGTGACGTGACGGATCGGCACGTCGCGCGCCTGCAGCTGGGGCCACAGCGAGCGCTCCATGCGCCGCGCGACGCGTCCGTGGATCTTCGACACGCCGTTGTGGAAGCGGCTGCCGCGCAGCGCGAACGTCGTCATGTTGAACTGGCCGTGGTGCACGTCGACGCTCGCGGCCGCGGTGCCGAGCCCGAGCAGTCGCTCATCCGACGTGCGCAGCAGCGGCAGGAAGCGCTGCAGCATCGTGCGCACCTGGCCGTTGTGGAAGACGTCGTGGCCCGACGGCACCGGCGTGTGCGTGGTGAACACGTTGCTCGCCGCAACGAGCTCCAGCGCCGCATCGAAGTCGAGCCCGCGGCCGATCTCCTCGCGCAATCGTTCCAGGATCAGGAACGCGGCGTGGCCTTCGTTCATGTGGAACACGGCCGGGCTGATGCCGAGCACGCGTAACGCGCGCACGCCGCCGATGCCGAGCACGATCTCCTGGCGGATGCGCGTGTCCGCATCGCCGCCGTAGAGCTGATGGGTGATCGCGCGCTCGGCCGGATCGTTCTCCGGGACGTCGGCGTCGAGCAGGTACAGGGAAACGTGACCGACTCTTGCCTGCCAGATGCGCAGCTGCACGGCTCGATCGGCGATGTCGAGCTTCACGCGCAGCTCCTCGCCGTCGTCGCGCCGGCATGGATGCAGCGGCAGCGTGTCGAAGTCGGTCGGATGCGCGTGCGCGTGCTGACGGCCCTGCGCGTCGATGGTCTGCGTGAAATAGCCCTGGCGATAGAGCAGGCCGATCGCGACGAACGGCACGCCGAGATCGCTCGCGGCCTTGCAGTGATCGCCGGCGAGGATGCCGAGGCCGCCGGAATAGATCGGCAGGCTTTCGTGCAGCCCGAACTCGGCGCAGAAATAGGCGACCTGGTCTCGCTGCGGATCCAGATGCTGCGTCACTTCGGAGCGCGGCGGCGCGGACAGATAGGCGTCGAGCGAGGCGAGCGCGCGGCCGTAGTCCTCGAGGAAGTCGCGATCCTCGGCGGCGCTGTCGAGGCGATCCTGCGCGACGCGGCGCAGGAACAGCTTCGGATTGTTGCCGCAGGCGTTCCACAGATCGCGATCGAGCCGCCAGAAGATGCCGCGGATCTCGCGATCCCAGGAATAGGCGAGGTTGCCCGCGAGCTCTTCCAGGCGCGCGAGCTTGGCCGGGATCTTGGGTCGCAGCTCCAGCGTGAAGGTGGTGGCGGTCATGGCCGGGTCGTTGTTGTGCTTGTCCCCAACTAGAGACAATAGCGACCGCGAATCGTTTGCCGGGTTCAAATTTGATCGCTCTGCCGCACCACGCCTTGCTCGGCGCCGACCTGCGCGCCGGCTACGACGTGCGCGTCGCCGAATTCCTGAAGCGCAAGCGCTTCGCAGGCTGCGCCGGGCTCGAGCTCACGCCGGCAATGTGCGAGACGGTCGCAGCGATGGCGTGCCTGATGATCCTGCGGCCGCGGGCGAAAGTGTTCCCGCGCCTGCACAGCGTGCTGATCTATCCCGACGCGTTCCTCGTTCCCGGCCAGCCCGACGAGGACGGCATCGTCTGGGACGACGTCGAGGAGCGCGTCGGCGAATCCTGGGGCGGCGACAAGGTGATCCTGTCGTGGCCCGACGTCGAGGCCGCGATCGAAGGCGACGAGGTCAACGTCGTCGTCCATGAGTTTGCGCATCAGCTCGACGCGGAGAAAGCCGGCGCGGAGGGCGCATCGCCGTCGCTCACGGCCGAGCGATGGGAAGGCGTGATGTCCGCCGAATACGCACGACTGCAGCGGCATCGGCGTCCGCCGGTGCTCGATCCCTATGGCGCGGAGAGTCCGGCGGAGTTCTTCGCGGTCGCGACCGAAGCGTATTTCCAGCGCGGGGCGTTATTGAAGCAACACCACTCGGCGTTGTACGAGTTGCTTCGCGACTATTTTTTGTTGGAGACGGCGGAGATGGGGTGGCTGAGCCGATGACTGCCAGTGCTTTCGACATCCGCGGCAGGCTGCGCGCTGCCTCCTCGACCCTGGATAGCAGCATCAGGGACTTCGAGCTGAGCGCGTCGACGCTCAGTGAGCCATCCTGTCTGTCGCTGGCGGCACGGCCGAACGTGAGCCCGTACTGCCTCGACCACCGGAATCGCCGGATGGTCCTGGCTGAAGGTCCCGAGCACGTCGACCTCAGTAGCGCGCCTCTCTGCTATGCACGCCAGTACGAAACGGCGACACGCTTGCTGACGCTGTCGTACGACGCCGTTCAGCGCGTTGCGGCGGACCCGGCAGGAAGCTTCGCCAACCTGGTGCTGATCTATTCGATCGCACGCTCCGGCTCGACGCTGCTGAGCCGGATCTGGCATCGCCTCGACGACGCGTACAGCTTGTCGGAGCCGGACGTCTTCACCGACCTGAGTCATCTGCACGCCCGCGCAGAGATCAGTCCGGGCGATGCAGCACAACTCTTCGCAGATGCCCTGCGCCTGTTGTACCGCCGGGCGGAAGGACGCAAGTATTTCGTCGTCAAGTTTCGTGCGACGTGCATCCAGCTCGCCGAGCTGGGCCACCGTGTCGCGCCTTCGGCCAATCTCCTGTTCATCTACCGCGATGCCGTGGACTGCATCGCCTCGAATCTGAGGGTGTTCGGCGAGCTTCCCTTGTCGAGCACCGCGTTCCGGGCAGCTCTGCCGTTCGCGGTCCCCAGGTCAGAAGTGGTCAAGGTGCCGATCAGGCTGCGGAAGCTGCTGCTTCACTGGCTGTCCGGCATACGTCGCTATCGGTCGCTGCGAGAGCGCGGCCTTCCGATCGGGGCGGTCAAGTACGAGACGCTGATCGAAGCGCCGCGCGAATCGGTCACGCAGATGTTTCGATATTGCGGCGTGCCCTTGCAGTTCGTGGATCGTGGCTGCGAGGCGCTGCGCGAGGATGCTCAGCAAGGCACGCGCTTGGCCAGGGACACGACGATGGGAGTGCAGCCGCTATCCGCCAGCGAGGCGAGCAGCATCCGCCATTTCCTGACGGAGCATGCGCAACTCTCCCCGGACGTGACGCTCGAGGGCACCCTCAATGTCGGTTGAGACGGCAAGCAAGCGGGCACCTACGGGGCGCTGGCTGCCGATGCGAAGTCCAGCGCGAGAAAGACGATCAGCGCGCCGAAGCAGAACAGATGCTCCCGGCAGATGCTCCGCGCCAATGCGCTCTGGAGCTCGGGACTGTCCGCGCGGCGTCCCAGCCGGATCGCGCTGGGCACGATGCGCGTGAGCGCGAGAACGATCGGCGTCGCGCAGAGCGCGAGCTTCGACCATGACAGCGTCGTGCGAGTGTGGAGCGCATCCATCGTCGACACGGCGAGCAGCACGAGCATGACGATCGCGATGAGATGGCCCATCGGTCGCGACGTGGTCGTCGCGCGACGGTAGTACGCCGCGATCGAAGCGAGCACCGGCTCGGGCAACACCGCATCGCGATGGCGCAGGACCTGGACGTCGAACATCAGATCCATCCAGAGCACAGCGAGCAGGAAGCCGGCGCAGGCGGCGGCGAGCATCGCCTACTTCTTCACCTTCATCAGATAGCTCTGGATCTGGTTCTCGTTGAGCCGCGCGATCAGCGCCTGCACCTTGGCCTGATCCTTCTCCGGCCCGATGCGCACGCGGAACCAGGTGTCCTTGTTGTCGATCGTCACCTGCTCGACGCGCGACTCGACGCCGATCAGCGCGAGCTTGGCCTTCTGCGCGTCGGCTTCACCGCGCGAGCGGAACGATCCGACCTGGATCACGTACTCGCCGGGCTCGGCGATCTGCGGCGCAGTCTCCTTGCCTTTGTCGTTCTTGCCGTTGGGGATGACGACTTCGTAGCTCGGCAGCATCTCGTAGAAGGAGAAGCGCGTCGGCTCCTTCGGCGGCACCGGCACCGGCGCTTTCTTCGGCTCGAACGTCGCGATGGACGCCCGCTCGGACGCCGGCGGCTTGCCGATCGGCCGGCTGATGTAGACGAACGCCGCGACGCAGAGCCCGAGCGTCAGGCCCGCGAGCGCCCACAGCCAGCCGGGCATGCCGCCTTTGGTGCGGACGTGGCGCGTCGGCGTGGGCTTGCGGTTGGCGTAATCGCGGGACAACTCACATCTCGTTCGGAGCGGACACGCCCAGTATGCCAAGGCCGTTCGCCAGCACGATGCGCGTCGCCTCGATCAGCGCGAGGCGCGCCGATTGCAGCTCGGCATCCTCGCCGAGGAACTTGTGCGCGTTGTAGTAGCTGTGCAGCGCGTCGGCGAGCTCGTTCTTGAGATAGAACGCGAGCGTGTGCGGCGCGTAGTTCGCCGCGGAATTGCGCAGCACTTCCGGATAGCGCGCGATCGCGGCGAGCAGTGCCTTCTCGTGCTCGTTGTCGAGCCGATGCAGCGCCTTCGTCGCGGCCGCGGCGTCCCACGTGCCGCCGCGCTCGGCGAGCTGTGCGAACACGCTCCTGATTCGCGCGTGCGCGTACTGCACGTAGAACACCGGATTCTCGGTCGAGCGCTCGCGCGCGAGATCGACGTCGAACTCCAGGTGCTGATCGTGCGAGCGCATCAGGTAGAAGAAGCGCGTCGCGTCCTTGCCGGCCTCAGCGATGAGATCGGCGAGCGTGACGAAGTTGCCGCTGCGCTTGCCCATGCGGCCCGACGACAGGGTGACGAACTGGATCAGCGTGACGTGCAGCGCGTCCTTGCTGCCGGTGAGCGACTCGATCGCGGCATTCATGCGCACGAGCAGGCCGTGATGATCCGCGCCCCAGACGTCGATCAGCCGCGGCCAGCCGCGATTCATCTTGTCGACGTGATAGGCGAGATCGTTGCCGAAGTAGGTCGGCGTGCCGTTGGCGCGCACCAGCACGCGATCCTTGTCGTCGCCGCGCTCGGTCGTGCGATACCACAGCGCGCCGTCCTTCTCGTAGGTGTGGCCGGACGCACGCAGCTGCTGTCGCGCTTTCTCGGCGGCGCCGGATTCGACGAGATCACGCTCGGAGTACCAGTTGTCGAAGCGCACGCCGAAGCCGTCGAGCGTGTTGCGGATCGCCGCGAGCTGATCGGCAATCGCGAAGCGCAGCACGGTTTCGTAATCGGGACCGAGGATGTTGCGGATGCGCGCGATCAGCGCGTCGAGATGCGCTTCCTGGCCGGCCTTGATCTCGTCCTTCTGCGCGTCGGTGGCGTGCTCGTCGGATGCAGGCTCCGCAGCCAGCCCGTTGAACACCTGCGCCGCGGCGTAGAGGAACTTGCGGCCGTATTGCGCGTCGAGTTTCTGCGCCGTCGCGAGCAGGTAGTTGCCCGGATAGCCGCGCGCGGGGAACTTGATCGCTTCGCCGAGGCCTTCGAGATAGCGCAGCCACACGCTGATCGCGAGCACGTCGACCTGACGCCCTGCGTCGTTGATGTAGTACTCGCGCCACACCGTCCAGCCGGTGGCGGCAAGCAGATTCGCGAGTGTGTCGCCGTACGCCGCGTTGCGGCCGTGGCCGACGTGCATCGGACCGGTCGGGTTCGCGGAGACGAACTCGACCATCACACGCTGATCGGGTTTCGGATCGATCGTTCCGTACTTGGCGCCGGCGGCGAGAACGTCGGCGACGACGGACTGGAACGCATCCTTGGCGAGGAAGAAGTTGATGAAGCCCGGTCCCGCGATCTCGACCTTCGCGACCTGCTTGGACGCGGGCAGGCTCTTCACCAGCGCTTCGGCGACCGCGCGCGGCGGCTTGCCGAGCGGCTTGGCCATCGCGAGCGCCAGGTTCGACGCGAAGTCGCCGTGCTTGGCGTCCTTGGTGGCGTCGATGACGATCGTCGCGGGCGCAGCACCGTCGCCGAAGGCGGCGATCGCGGCGTCGCGCAGCAGGGATTGCAGGTGGGCTTTCATCGGGGCGCGGATTTTAGAACAAGTCGGCCGGATCGACGTCGATCGACCAGCGCGCCTTGCGCGCCTCCTTGAGCGCCTCGATGCGCAGGACCGCGTCCCTGAGCAACGCCTGCAGGACCGGTCGCGATGAGGATTGCAGCAACAGTTGCGCGCGATAGCGGCCCGCGCGGCGCTCCATCGGTGCCGCGACCGGATCGCCGATCAGCACGCGCGCGTCGCGGCCGAATTCCTGGCGCGCTCGTGCGAGGAAGTCCATCGCCGCCTGCGGCTTCACAGACTCCGCGCGCAGCAGCGCGAGATGCGCGAACGGCGGCATCTGCGTCGCCTTGCGCTCTTCCAACAGCGCGTCGGCGAGTCCGGCGTAACCGCGCGCGAGCAGGAGCTGCAGCATCGGATGCGAGGGCTCTCGCGTCTGCAGGATCACTTCGCCGGCGCCGCCGCGGCCCGCACGGCCCGCGACCTGGGTGACGATCTGCCCCGTGCGCTCTAGCGCGCGGAAGTCGGTGCCGTAGAGCGCCTGATCCGCCGACACGATGCCCACCAGCGAGAGCTTCGCGAAGTCGTGACCCTTCGCCATCACCTGCGTGCCGACGAGGATGTTCACGCTGCCTTCGCGGATGTCCGCAAGCAGCCGCTCGAGCTCGCCGGCCTTGGACAGCCGATCCGAATCCATGCGCTCCACGCGCGCGTCGGGGAAGCGTTCCCGCAAGGCTTCTTCGATGCGCTCGGTGCCTTCGCCCAGCGCAGCGAGATTCCCCGATCCGCAGTCGGGGCATTTCTTCGGGGCCGGCGTCTGCGCGCCGCAGTGGTGGCAGATCAGCCGCGCGCCGTAGCGGTGCACGGAGAGGCGCGCGTCGCAGCGCTTGCACTGCGCGATGAAGCCACAGTCGTCGCAACGCAGCGCCGGCGCGTAACCGCGACGGTTCTGGAACAGCAAGACCTGGCCGCCGGCCTTCAGATGCTGCTCGACCGCGGCGACGAGCGGCGGCGACAGTCCGCCTTCGAGCGGCCGCGTGCGCACGTCGACCAGCCGGATCGGCGGCGGCGCTTCGCTGGTCGCGCGTCGCTTCAATTGCAGATGCCGATACTTTCCGCTGCGCGCGGCGTGCAGGCTCTCGAGCGACGGCGTCGCGCTGCCGAGGATCGCGGGGATCTTCGCGTGGCTCGCGCGCCAGATCGCGAGATCGCGCGCCGAGTAGCGCAATCCGTCCTGCTGCTTGTAGGACGTGTCGTGCTCCTCGTCGACGACGACGAGCCCCAGCTTCGCGAAAGGCACGAACACGGCGGAGCGCGTGCCGATGACGACGCTGGCTTCACCGGCACGCGCACGCAGCCAGCTGCGCGTGCGCTGCACTTCGGTGAGCCCGGAATGGAACGGCGCGATGACATCGCCGAGCCGCTCGCGGAAGCGCGTGACGAGCTGCGGCGTGAGCCCGATCTCCGGCACCAGCACCAGCGCCTGCCGGCCGGCGGCGATCACGTCGGCGATGCGACGCAGATAGAGCTCGGTCTTGCCGCTGCCGGTGACGCCGTCGATCAGCGAGACGGAGAAGCCGCGCGCGTTGGCGGCGAGCACGGCGTCGACTTGCACTTGCTCCGCAGTGAGGGTTGGCGGTGGCGCAGGCTCGATCGCAGATTCTTCAGGCGCGCTCTTGCGTCTCTTCCGCGGCGCCTTGATCTCGGTCGAGCCGCCGCGACGCAGCGGCGCCGGGATCGCGGTCGCGAACACTTCGCCGAGCGAGTGCTGGTAGTAGTCCGACGCGAATCCGCAGAGCTCGAGCACTTCTCTTGGCAACAGCGGCGTCTCGTCGAGCACTTCGAGCACCGGCTTGTATGCGCGGCCGGACACGGCGCGCTCTTCGCGCGGCGCGGCGCTTGCGATCGCGACCAAAGTGCGAGTGCCGAACGCGATCCGCACTCGCGCGCCGGGCGCAAGAGGGGGCGCGAGCAATTTGGGCACGGAATAATCAAACTGCCGGCGCAGCGGCGAGGGCACGGCGACGGAGACGAGCGTCTGGCTCATGCCGCGGTAATTGTGGATAACTTTGGGGACAGAAGGGTCATTCCAGCGCTGTCAAGAGTCGGGCGACGACCGCAAAGGGCCTTTCCGAAGGGTCGCGAACCATAACTTATTCGTCGGTAGGTGGTTGCGCCGCCTAGGGAAGACGGAAAACCGTCGCCTCGGGGAGACAGCGCCGAACCCGCCCCCGGGGGGCGTTGTGAATAAACGGACGGCGGGCGCTGCGATAATCCGCGCCCCGGGCCGCCCAGGCCTGTTGCCCACAGGCCCATGCAGACCGATCGCCGCGCGCTCCTTGCGCTCCTCTCCGGTGCGATCCTCATCGGGTTTGCGCCGATCTTCGTGCGCCTTGCGGACGTCGGCTACACCGCCATCGCCTTCTGGCGGACAGCGCTGTCGCTGCCCATCCTGCTGCCGTGGTTCCTCGCAGGCCGGCGCGCCCGACATCAGGACTCGGCCGAGCGCGGCGCGATCGGCTGGCTCTTCCTCGCCGGATTCTTCTTCGCCGCCGATCTCGGCACTTGGCATCAGTCGATCCGCTTCACGTCGATCGCGAACTCGACGCTGCTCGCGAATCTCGCGCCGTTGTTCGTGACGCTGGGCGCGTTCCTGCTGTTCCACCAGCGCGTCGCGAAGCGATTCATCCTCGGCCTCGTCATCGCGATCGCGGGCGCCGCCGTGCTGATGTCGCACAGCCTGCGCATCAGCCGCGACGGCGCCTTCGGCGATCTGCTCGGCGTGATCACGGCGATCTTCTACGCGGGCTATCTGCTTGGCGTGTCGCGGCTGCGGCAGACGCGCTCGGCGATCGAGGTGATGTGGTGGACGTCGCTCGCGTGCTCGATCGCGCTCTTGCCGCTCGTGCTGATGCTCGGCGAGCCGATCTGGCCGCAATCGCTCCACGGCTGGCTGATGCTGATCGGGCTCGCGGTGCTCTCGCACGTCGGCGGGCAGGGACTCATCGCTTACGCCATGGCGCATCTGCCCGCGTCGTTCTCCGCGGTGAGCTTGCTCGTGCAGCCCGTCGCCGCGACGGTGTTCGCGTGGCTGCTCCTCGGCGAGCACTTCGGCGTCACCCAGGCGATCGGCGGCGCGATCGTGCTCGGCGGCATCGTCACGTGCCGATTGGCGATGGCGAAGCGTTAGGGACTCAGCGCGTGCCGGTAGTAGGTGTAGCGCAGGCTGGCCGGCAGATAGTTCCCCGCATCGAACGGCGCGATCTTCTGCGCGCGGACGGAATCGAGCCAACGCTTCTCGAGATCCGCTTCGTGATCGCCGAGTGACTGCGCATCAAAGGTCTTGCGGAACGCGTCGAGGCCTTGCGTCCGGATTTGCCAGCTGATGAAAGACGCACCGACGCAGTAGATCTGCCACGAGCGGAAGTCTTCCCACGGCGGAAAGCCTTTGTAGTGATCGCGCGCCATCGCCTCGTGCAGCGACGGCATCTGATCGCGCGCGAGGAACAGGCTCACCCACGCGTCGCAGCTCTGTCCGTAATTCGGCCAGCCTTGTGGAACGCGATGCTCGGGCGCGTAGAGCGCTTCGACCGCGTGCGTCGCGACGCCTTCCTTGAAGAAGAACGTCGAGTCGTGACCGGTGACGTGATGCGTGAGCTCGTGGATCCAGGTCTCGAGCATCTCGTCGTCGTCGGGCGCGATCATGATGCGATCGCCGACGTAGAAGCCCGGCCCGGCGTTCTTGCTGAACACGACCTTGATCGGACCATCGGGCTTCTCGTGCAGATACGCGTAGACGCGCTGGCCCCAGAGCTGGAAGTCTTTCGTCAGCGATTCGAGCTTCTTCGGATCGAGGCCGGCGTCGTTGGTGATCTCGATGTCCAGCGATGGCATCGCGCTCGCGGCGCTCGCGGCGAGCAGCGTGATCCACAGCCAATGGAATCGATGCGACATGGCGAGCTAGTTTGCTAGAGTCCGGCGATGAGCACATCGCATCTCATCGACAACGTCGACTACGGTCCGCTCGCTGCATTGATCGGACTTTGGAAGGGCGACAAGGGCGTCGATCGCGCGCCGGAGCCCGAAGGCGAGGCGCGCAGCCTGTTCTACGAAACCATCCTGTTCGAAGCGTGCGGCGACGTCGACAACGCCAACGAGCAGGTGCTCGCGGTCGTGCGCTATCACCAGGTGGTGAGCCGCAAGACCAACGACAAGGTGTTCCACAACGAAACCGGTTACTGGAGCTGGGACGCCAAGACCGGCGTGCTGATGCAATCGCTGACCATCCCGCGCGGCTTCGCGCTCGTCGCCGGCGGTGCGTTCGCGGCGCGCGATCGCTACGACGGCGAGATCGTGCTCGAGGTAGCCGCGAAGGACGGCGATCCGAGCTGGGGCATGACGCAGTCGCCGTTCCTGCGCGCGAAGGCGCGGACGCTGTCGTTCACCCACAGGATCGTGGTGCAGGGCGACAGCATGAGCTACAGCGAATCGACGCTGCTGAACATCTACGGCCGCGAGTACAACCACACCGACGTCAATCGGCTCACTCGCTCCGCGGCGGGCTGAAGCGCTCCACGTCGCCTTCGTCGCGCAGCGTGAACGGCGTGAAGGAAGTCGTGCGATCGTAGGTGTCGACGTTCTCCACGCGCTTCAACCAGCCGACCACCGCGTAGGTCAGCGGCGTCGCGACGACTTCGATGCCGACCTTGAGCAGCCAGTTGAACACGATCACTGCCACCAGCGTCTGGTTGTTCCAGATGCCGTAGAACGCGACCGGATAGAAGGTGAGGCTGTCGAGGCCTTCGCCGACGATGGTCGAGCCGATCGTGCGCGTCCACAGATGCCGGCCGTTGGTCCAGAGCTTCATCTTCGCGAGCACGTAGGAGTTGGCGAAGTCGCCGATCCAGTAGGCGAAGATCGATGCCATCGCGATGCGGCCGGTGTTGCCGAACACGATCTCGAGCGCCGGCTGCAGCTCCTTGTTGAACGGCTCGACCGGCGACAGCGGCATCGCGATGATCGCCCACGACATGAACGTCGCGAACAGCATCGCGCCGAAGCCCGCCCAGATCGCGCGGCGTGCGCGCGCATAGCCGTACACCTCGGTGAGCACGTCGTCGAAGATGTAGGAGATCGGGAAGAACAGGTTGCCGGCGCCGAACGTCACCGCGCCGAGCAACGGCAGCGACACCGTGCACACCTTCGCCGGGCCGATGAGATTCGAGCAAAGAAGAACGGCGACCATGCCGGCGACGCAGAAGTCGTAGTAACGGAATGCGCGTTGCGCTGACAGACTTTCCATGTGCCGCAAGTTTAGATGGTACTTACCGGTCGGCGTCCATCCGCCGGAATTGCGCGCAAGGTGTTTGCCTCGCCGGATGATGACGGCGTGGTCGAGGGAGAGCTGCCATGAAGCGTCGCGTCGCGTGCCTCGTTTGCTCGATTCCTCTCATCGTCGCGTCGCCGGTCAGTGCCAGCGTCGACGACTGGACCTTCTTCGAAGCGCCGTCGCCGATCTTCATCGACGCGCGCGATGCCGTCTCCTGGGACGCTGGCCGCTCGATCGGCGCCGGCGGCGACGTCGCGCTGCAGGAGATCCGCGCGGACGTGCGCATCACGCGGCCGGCGATGCCGGCGTACGAGCCGGGGACCGCGTAGCGGCTCAGCCGTACTGCTGCAGCTTCTTCTGCAGCGCTTCGAGCGATTCCTTCCAGGTCGACTTGGTCTTGGCGACCTGCGCCGCGGATTCCAGCCGCGAGTGGTCGATCGTCACCTGCGTCTTGCCCTTGCCCTTCGGATAGAAGTTGACGACGACGCGCGACACGCCGTCGTTCCACAGCATGCGCATCGACTTGTTGACGTTGCTCTTGGTGATCTCGATGCCCTGCGCGGCGAGCCAGTCGGCGCGCTGGGTGGCGTCGTGCCAGGCCTGGTAGAGCTCGTCGAGCGACGTGTTGAAGGTCTTCGACACGTTGGCGACGAAGCCGTCGGCCGTCTGGTGCAGCTCGCGCAGGCCGCGGGCGCGCTCGTAGCAGACGGTCACCATCTGCGACCACCACTGGGAATCGACATACTTGGCGTTCACCAGCTTCGCGATGTCGGCATGCGCGAGCTTTTGCGCGCCCTGCTTGTCCAACAACGTGAACCA
>Ga0070741_10008586_pt1 | contig 20380 bp, 12 predicted proteins | sample Coa_R1_4_FD_66440 | JGI IMG/M metagenome (GOLD analysis project Ga0070741, IMG submission 66440) | Surface soil microbial communities from Centralia Pennsylvania, which are recovering from an underground coalmine fire - Coalmine... | ecosystem: Environmental > Terrestrial > Soil > Unclassified ...
CGCAGGAGACGGTCAGGCCGAGAAAGGCTTTGCTCGTGACGTCGATCTGGTCGTTGACGATGTCGCGGATGTTGCCGTTGTACTGGTTGCCGAGGGCGAGGAAGCCGAGGGCGGCCAGCGAGGAGACATCGGTTTTTAGCGGGTCGGCATGCGTGTGCTTGTTTTGCTCCAGGAGGAGGCGATCGGCGGCGAGCTGTTCGACGATGAATTGGTTGTACGGCTTGTCCTGGTTGAAGGCGTTGATGACGTAATCGCGATAAGTCCACGCGTCGGGAAAGCGCGGGTCCTCGCGCCGCGGGGCATCGCCCTTGGTGTCGGCGAAGCGCACGACATCGAGCCAGTAGCGGGCCCAGCGCTCGCCGTAATGCGGTGAGGCGAGCAGGCGGTCGACCACCCTGGCGTAGGCGTCGGGCGATTCGTCGGCCACGAACGCCTGCAACTCGGCCTCGGTCGGCGGCAGGCCGATGAGGTCGAAGGTCACGCGGCGCAGCCAGGTGCGCCGGTCGGCGGGCGGGTTCGGCTTCATGTTTTGCGACTCCAGTTTCGCCAGCACAAAATTATCGATCGGATTCAAGCACCATGCCGGGTCATGCACTGAGGGAACGGGAGCGACCTTGACGGGCAGGAACGACCAGTGCTGCCGGCCGACGCCGCCGTAGGCAGGCGAGCTGCCCTTGGCCACGCCGGTGCGCGGATCGGGCGCGCCGCGCCGCACCCATTCGGTCAGGTCGGCGATCTCGGCACCGCTCAATTTCTGGCCCTTGGGCGGCATCTGCAGATCGTCGTCCGTGTAGCGGATGGCCTGGACGAGCAGACTGTCATCGGGCTTGCCGGGCACGAGCGCCGGCCCGGTGTCGCCGCCGTGGAGCACGCCCTCGCGGGTATCGAGGAGAAGACCGCCCTTGACCTTGTCGGCGGTATGGCTGTGGCACTTGTAGCATTCGTTGACCAGGACCGGCCGGATGCGCTCCTCAAAAAATTTGAGATCGTCGGAGGAGATCGGTCCGGACGGCGGGATCGGCGCATCGGCATTTTTGGCCGGGGCGGCCGGTTTTTCTGCAGCGTGCAGGGGGGCGAAAATCGCGGCCGCGCCGCAGGCGAGCAGCACGGCGGTGGCGCGAAAAATCCTGGCGGGGGTGACCGGCATGCTCAGGCGAGAATCGGCTGGACCACGTTGCCGGCGACGTCGGTGAGACGAAAATCGCGGCCGTTGAACCGGTAGGTCAGCTTGGTGTGGTCAAAACCGAGGCAGCGGAGAATGGTGGCATGGAGATCGTGGACATGGACCTTGTCCTTGATCGCGGCGGCGCCGAATTCGTCGGTCTCGCCGTAAACCTGGCCGCCCTTGACGCCGCCGCCGGCGAGCCAGACGGTGAAGGCCTTGGCGTTGTGATCGCGGCCGGGGTTTTCGTAGCCGTTGCGATCGCGGGTGGGCTTGCGGCCGAACTCGCCGCCCCAGATCACGAGGGTGGAGTCGAGCAGCCCGCGCTGCTTCAAGTCAGTCATGAGCGCGGCCAGCGGCCGGTCGATCTCGGCGGCTTTTTGGGAAAGTTTTTCCTGCAGGTCCTGGTGGTGGTCCCAGCCATCGTGCCAGACCTGGACGAAGCGCACGCCGCGCTCGACCAGACGGCGGGCGATGAGCAGCTGCTTGCCCTGCGGCGTCGTGCCATAGGCGGCGCGGACGTCCGCCGGCTCCTTGGTGATATCGAAGGCGTCGGTTGCCTCGGTCTGCATGCGGAAGGCGGTCTCGAAGGATTGCAGACGCGTTTCGAAGGCGGCCTCGCGCTGCAAGTTGGCGGTGTGAAGCTCGTCGAGCTGACGGACGAATTCCATCTGGCGCCGCTGTTCGCGCGGCGGCAGGTATTGGTTGCGGATATTCTGGATCATCTGCGGCACCGACTGGGCCTGGACGTTGACGGTGGTGCCTTGAAATGCGCCGGGGAGAAAGGCGGACTGATAATTGGAGGCGCCGCCGGGCGGCAGGCCGCCGGTGCGCAGGGCGATGAAGCCGGGGAGGTTCTGGTTGACCGTGCCCAGGCCATAAACCACCCACGAGCCGAGGCTCGGCCGGACGAGGCGGAGCGAGCCGGTGTTCATGAACACGGTGGCCACGTCGTGCGCCGGGATGTCGGTGTACATCGAGCGGATAATCGCCATGTCGTCGACGTGCTGGCCGGTCTGGCTGAAGACTTCGCTGACATCGATGCCGGCGCGGCCCATCTTGGTGAACTTGAACGGCGAGCCCATGGCCACACCGCCGTCGGCCAGGGTGCGTCCATCCATCTTCGTCAGCGACGGCTTGGGGTCCCAGGTATCGACGTGCGAAGGGGCGCCTTGGGCGAAAATATGAATGACCGCCTTGGCCTTGCCGGGCAGGGGCGGGGGGCGCGGTGCGAGCGGATTGGTGGCCGGAAAGGCGATGTCGGCAAAAAGATCCGCCGGGTCGAGCAGCGCGGCGAGGCTCAAGGCGCCGAGCCCCAGACCCACGCGATTGAGAAACTGGCGGCGGGTAAGAACGTAATCCTCGGGCCGGGTGGAATAGCCGCAACAGGGATGAAGGCTTGGGTTCGGCATGGAAGCGAAGTCGGTTGAGCTGATGACGATGCCGGCGGAGTTAAGTTACCTTTTTAGCGCTTAACAGCACAACTAATAACCATGGACATGGGCAACCCCTCCAGATTTCGGCCGCTATTCCAAATACTTGAGCAGCGCCTCGGTCCGGGAACGGACATGGAGCTTGCCGTAGATGTTTTTCAGGTGAAAGCGGACGGTATGGAGGCTGACCGAGAGTTTGTCGGCGATTTCCTTGGTGGCATAGCCTTTTGCCAGCAGGCCCAGGACCTGCTCCTCGCTGGGCGTGAGCTGCTGCGTAGCGGAATGCTTGGCCGCGGATGGCCGGCGAAAGGATTCGACGACCTTGCGGGCGATTTCGCCGGTCATGGGTGCGCCGCCGTCTCGCACTTGTTCCATCGCCTCGATGATCTCGGTGCGGGAGGAACGCTTGAGGAGGTAGCCGCTCGCGCCAGCGGCCAGGGCCTTGAAGACCAGGTCGCTGTCTTCGAAGACCGTGAGCATCAGCACCTGAACGGACGGCAGCTTGGCCTTGAGCTGCCGGGTACACTCGATCCCGCTCATGCCCGGCAGCTGGATATCCATGATGACGATGTTCGGCGCGAGCGCGGGCAATTTTTGCAAGGCGGCATCGCCATCCGGAAAACTGCCGAGCAGCTCGAAGCCGGCGGTTTTTCTCACCACCCGGCTGAGCATTTCCCGGAGGCCGGTGTTGTCTTCGACGATGGCGACGGTGCTGGGCATGGCGCTCAAATCGCGGCGGGATGGCGCGCGCGCAACATCCATCGTTCGGCGTCAAGCGGAACCTCAATCCGGACGGTGGTGCCATCGGCGGAACTTTGCAGATCCATCTTTCCGCCGGTTTCCGCCACGCGCAGGCGGATGTTGCGCAGGCCGTTGCGGTCCGATGCTGCCGCCGTTTCCGGCGAAAAGCCGCAGCCGTTGTCGGCCAGGATGAGGATAAAACAATTTCCCGACCATTCCGTCGTCAGGTCTACCTGCGAGGCCCGGGCGTGCTTGAGCACATTGTTCATGAGTTCCCGGGCGATCATGAACAAATGGTGGCGGGTCTCGGGCGAGAGGGGAAGGGCGGGGATGTTTTCCGCCGCGTGCACCCGGCAGCGGACGGGCGAATTGCGGAAATACTCGATGGAAAACTGGCAAAGGTAGGCGCAAAGCGATCGCAGGCTGTCATTTTTCGGGCTCACTGCCCAGACGGTGGTATCGAGGTCGCGGGCAATGCCGCGAACCTGTTCAGCCAGGCGGGCGGCGAGGGATTTCATTTCCGTGTAGTCGCCGCCGTCCTCCGCCATGGCTTCCGCGACCATGCCGGCCTGGGTGAGATTGGCGCCCAGCCCGTCATGTAGGTCGCGGGCGATGCGCTTACGTTCCAATTCCACCCGTTGCTCTTGCTGCAGCAATTGCAGGCGAGCTTTCAGGCGCCGATGCGACCAATAGCGCACGGCGAGGGCAAGGGAGACGGCGGCGACGACCAGTTCGGCGAGCCTCGCCCACCAGGTTTCCCACCACATCGGCGTGATGGTGAAGGCCAGCGCCGCGCCGGCAGGATTCCAGATGAGGTCGCTGTTGCAGGCGGTAACCACGAATCGATACCGGCCGGGCCGCAGGGAGGAATAAACTGCGAAACGCTGCGTGCTCGGATCGCTCCAGTCCGAATCGAGTCCCTCCAGGCGGTAGCGGAAGCGCACGTCCTCGGGCGCAAGGAAGGTCGGGGCGGTGAATTTGATTTCAATTCGCTTGGCTGATGAGGGAAAGCGGACCGAGCCGGGTTCGAGCTCGTGGCCGTCGACCAGAAAGTGCTCCAGATAGACGGGCGGTCCGTTCCGGTTGGCCGCAATCTGGGCCGGATCGACTGCGAGCAGGCCCTTGCGCGTGGCGAACCACAGCCGGCCGGCCCGGGTTTTCCAAGCGGTGGGCTCGTAACTGCCAATGGCGGAGAGTCCCGGAATTCCATCCGGCTTGCCGTACACCACCGGCGTGACGGCCGGCCGGCGGCCGGCGATGCATTCCAGCAGGTCATTCTTTTCCAGCCGGAAAAGTCCGCGGGCGGTGCAGAACCAGAGCGTGCCGTTATCGTCCTCGAGGATCTGGGAGATGACCCGGCCGGGAAGACCTTGCGCGCTGGTCAGCCAGTAGAATCGACCCTGATGGCGCACGGTCAGGCCGCCGACCATGCCAATCCAAAGATTTCCCTCCTTGTCGCCGTGAATCACCCGGATTTCGCGATTGGGCAGCCCGTCGTGCGCATCGTATCCGGTAAAGTGACCGTCCTTCCATTCAAAAAGACCGCTCTCGCTCGTGCCCACCCAGAGATGCCCGGCGGCATCCTCACCGATGGCCTGGGCATGGCCGCCCGGATAACCCGTCTCCGGTCCGAAATTTTGCTTAACGAAATTCTGATAGCATTCCAGCGGGCCGGATTCGCGTCCGGCCCAGACCGCGCCTGCCCGGCTGACATACAAAGCCCGGATATTGCTGGAGCTCTCGTTCGGCAGCCACCATGGCGGCTGGCCGCCCGGGCGAACAATGCAGATGCGCGGCCCCACTGCCAGCCAGACATTGCCGGCGGCGTCGGCGCAGGCCGGAACGGCCCCTTTGGGCCAGCCGTCCTCCGGCCTCAGCACCTCCACGGTCGAACCGTGAATGCGCCGAATGCCATGACGGTTGGCATACCACAGATTCCCGGCGGCGTCCTCACAGACGGAAGCTCCGCTGTCGGTGATCCAGTCGGCGCTCGGAGCGACCAAGGTGCATCGGGACGGACGGAAACAATCCAATCCGCCGCCCAAAGTGGATACCCAGACGTTTCCTTCCCCATCCTCGAACAGGTCGTTCGCCAGCGGATGGGTGGAATTCAGCGAAAGGGAGCCCTGGGGCGTCCACCGTTTAATGCCTTGTCCGATAATATTGATCCATAATGCAGCCTCCCGGTCTTCCATCACCGCGGTGAGGTTGGCCGGCCTCGACCAGGGTGGAGGGTAGGTCGCAACCACGGCACAGTTATTATCCAGACGTAAAATTTGGTCAGGGGAAGCCAGCCAAATGCCTCCCCCGCGTGCGGCGCAGACCAGGGAGGGCGACGAGCCGGCCGCCGCCAGCGGCACGAGCTGGCCTGCTTGATAGCGTTCCACTCCGAGGCCGCGGCCCAGAAAAACATGGCCGGCGGAATCGCGTGCGAGGGTGGGGGGCGCTTCGGTCTCCGACCGGACAGCCGGAGGCGGAAACCGCTCGATTTTTCCGTCCGCCCATCGCCACGCTTCGCGATTAAGGAACACGATCCAAAAAACGCCGTCGCTTTCCCGCAGCAGGGATTTGACGTACTGGTTCTTGGGCAGACTCGCTGTCACCGGGTGGGGCGTCATCGTCCCGTCATCCATCAAGCGTGTCACCGCGAAGGTCGTGCCCACCAGGCAGGTATTCCGATTCTCCGCAATCATGGAGTGAATGGCAAACCGGCGGCTGGCAAACGCCGGCATGGGCAGGGCCGTGAACTGCACGCCATCGAACCGGGCCAGCCCGCCATTGGTGGCGACCCAAAGGTATCCGTCGGGTCGTTGCAGGACGGAAATCGCGACGTTGTGGGGCAGGCCGTCGTCGGTTTGAAAGACCTGCAGCGAATATTGCTGCTCAAACAGATTCTCCGGCGCGGCCGCGGCGGCGCCGCCGAAGGCCAGCGCGACGGGAAGCAGCAGACGAGGAAGGAAAGGGCGGATCACGGAGAACAACGGAAAGGAAATCGGCGGGACCACGATGGCAAGGCCGACGATCGGCGGCTCCAGCCAAACCGAAAACCGGGTCTGGCGGAAGCGACAAAAGCAGGATGCCCACCGCCGGTTGGGCGGCGGCCGCTTATGCTTAACGGTATAAGCATTGGCTCGCTTGCTCGTCGGACGGGGAGTGGAAGATATCACGCTTTCCCTGACCTTTCCCTGCGGTGACGCGCTGCTTCCAGCCGCGCGTGACGCACGCCCCCAGCCACGCCTCCCGATCAAACCCTGACTACGTCATCGACCCCGGCCGACCGATTTTGGCCCGGCGCTGGTCGCATTCTCCTGTGCCGTGCCCGGGTGCGCCCCGTCATTTTCGCTTCCCCCATATGAAACCGCTACCAACCAAACTTCCCCGCCGCCTCCTTGGCGCTTCCGCTGGCAGTCTGCTGCTGGCCTTGTCCCTCTCCGCCCAGACACCACCGCCGAACGACGAGGTTCTCTCGCTGCCCGAGTTTAACGTCACCTCCACGACAAACAGCGGCAACTACACGCCGGAAGGATCAACCGCCGGCTCCCGCCTTTCCGCCGCTTACAAGGATCTGCCGTACTCCGTCAGCGTTCTGACCTCGGACTTCCTCAAGGATTTTTCCGTCTTCGAGCTGAATGACGAGCTACAGTACATGTCGTCGCTCACCGGCGCCGACGATGCCGGCAATTTCAACATGCGCGGCTTTTCCGGCAATATTAACCTGCGCAACGGCTTTTCCAGCCTGGGTGTGATGGACATCTCCAGCGTGGATCGCATCGAGGCGATCAAGGGCGCGGCCGCCGCCGTGTACGGCCAGACCAATCCCGGCGGCCTGATCTTTGTCACGACCAAGCGCCCGCCGCGGACCTCCCAGCAGCAGTTCAGCCAGACGTTCGGCAGCTTCAAAATGAGCCAGACCGAGTTGAGCGCCGGCGGCCCGATTCTTGGCGGCGAGAAACCCAAGCTCTTCTATCTCTTCAGCGCAAACGACTATTACCGCCACTACGCCGCCCCCTACAACGAGTCCAAATACACCCGCGGCGGATATTTTGCGCTGCTCTACCGGCCGAACGACACCACCAACGTTCTTTTCGATACCAACTACAACAAGATCCACAACAACGCCACCACTGGCCTTCCTTTCGCCGTCAACCCCGCCGCCACCGGCCAGTTCATCGGCTTTGCCTATCCGCTCACTCACAAGGAATTCTCCTCCCCGCTCGACCATGCCGACCGCACGGTTTACAGTTTCGATCTCCTCGTCGAGCACCGGTTTAGCGAGCAGTTTTCCGCCAAGATCGGCGGCAATATCTACCGCAGCCCCCGCTGGACCTACAGCTCGTTCGGCGGCGGCAACTACAACCCCGGCACGGGCCTGATCTTCGGCCGCAGCAGCACCATCACCAACGGCCTCATCCTCGGCGATGGCCGCAGCTATATCCTCGAACTGGTGGCGCACAACTACCACGTCGGTCCGCTGGAGGGAAAGACGCTCTTCACCATCGACGACTACGCCAACATGCGCAAGGACCCGAGCTTCAGTACCAACAACAAAGTGACCGGTATCTCCGTTCCGTCCACCTTCAATCCGCTGGCTCCGACCTACGTGCCTTATGTGCCTTGGAGTTGGTCGCTGGCCGGTCCATCGACTTCCACCACCAAGACCTGGATTGAGACGCGCAAAAACAACAACATCGTCGAGGCCACCGGCGGCCAGATCGGCCAGGAAATCGACTGGCAGCAATTGATCCTCGGCCTGAGTTACCGCCACGACTACGCCTATTCCGACCAGCGCAACATCATCGGAGAAGTCATCGGCGGCAACCCCAACGTCGAAACCAAGCTTCATACCAACGCCGATACCTACCAGGTGGGCCTGACCTACAAGGTTACTCCTGACGTCTCGGCCTATGTCGGACGCTTCGGGGCTTTTGTGCCACCGTCCACGACCGTCAATGCCGGCGTCGTTCCTCCCAACCAGACCAGCATCGATTATGAGGCCGGCATCCATGTCGATGCATTGGACCACCGGCTGACCCTCACCGCCGATGTCTACACGGTTAAGCGCAAGAACGAATCCGTGACCGTGCTGGCGGATCCCAACCAACCCAACGGACCCACCACCACCACCTTTCTCGGCCAGACCAAGTCGCAGGGCTTCGAGTTTGAAACCGATTACATCTTTACGCCGGCGCTCCAGACCAAGGTCAGCTATTCCTACACCGATGCGCGCATTCTCAACGCCGGCCGCGATCTCAACGCCGTGGGCCGGCCGCCGCAGGGCACTCCCCGACACAGCCTGGCGGCGATCGTGTACTGGAAATCGCCCATCCGGGGCCTTGCCTTTGGCGCCAGCCTGCGCTACCTCAGCGACGCTCCGGTGGTGTCTCCGACCAGCGGCGCGGGCCCGGTGGTGAACGGCGTCATCACCACGGACAACGGCCAGCGCGAACTACGTTCGCCCGCCTATGGCCTGGTCGATCTGTTTGCCAGCTACCGCTGGAAAACGGGTCATTTCAATCAGGCGGTGCAGCTCGCCGCCAAGAACGTTTTCGACAAGCGCTACCTCATCATCAACAGCCGCAATCTCGGCGACGGGGTCAGCCTTTTCCTCACCTATTCGATCCAGCACTGAGGCGCTGGATGGGTTTGCCTATCATGGCAAAAGAGCCGGCTGCAGGGCCGGCTCTTTTTTTGCCCGGGAAAATCTGGAATTACTTTCGCTTGGGCGGGGCGTGGACGCACTCGCCATGCACGGCATGGGCCGCCTCCATCCACGATTCGCTGAAGGTGGGATGGGCATGGATGGTGCGACCGAGTTCCGCCACGGTCAGCTCGGCGCGGATGGCCGCGGCCGCCTCGGCGATCAGGTCCGTGGCGTGCGGGCCGACGACGGCGGCGCCGAGCAGCTGGTCGGTCGCGGCATCGGCGATCCATTTGACGAAGCCGGCGGTTTCGCCGACAGCCAGCGCCTTGCCCAGGCCGGCGAAGCGGAACTTGCCGGTCTTGACCGTGCGGTTCTGCTTTTTCGCGTCGGCCTCGCTCAGGCCGACGGTGCCGATCTCCGGGGCGGTGAAAATCACGTTGGGCACGATCGTGTCGTGGCGGTGCGGCTTGGGCTGAACGGCATTTTCCGCCGCGGTCAGGCCCTGCGCCGTGGCATAGTGCGCGAGCTGGATTTTACCGGTCACGTCGCCGATCGCGAAAATAGTGGCGACCTTGGTGCGGCCGTAATCGTCGGTTTCAATGTAGCCGCGTTCGTTGGTCTTCAAGCCGGCGTTTTCCAGCTTCAGCCCGTCGGTCACCGGCTTGCGGCCGATGGCGCAGAGCAGGATGTCGGCCGTCAGCGTCTCGTCGCCGACCTGGCCGCGGGCCGCCTTGTCGTCGGCGCTGATTTTGTCCAGCCCCTTGCCGGTGAGAACCCGAATCCCGAGGTTTTTTTCCATGTGGGCGCGAACTTCGCGGCGCACGTCGGCATCGAGGGCGAGCAGGATGTCCTCGAGCAGTTCCACGACCGTGACCTTGACGCCGAGCATCGCCGCCATGCAGGCCAGCTCGCAGCCGATGAATCCGCCGCCGAGGACGATCAGCGTCGCCGGCAGTTTCTGGAGGTCGAGAAAGGCGCGGCTTTCGACCACGCGCGGATGCTTCGGCAGGAAGCCCGGCATGGCCGAGGTCGAGCCGGTGGCGATGATGATTTTTTTCGCGCCCAGGCGCGTGCCGTTGACCTCAAGGGTGGTGCGATCGACGAAACTCGCCATACCGGCGAATTGCGTCACGCCGTTGGCCTTGAGCAGCGAGTCGATCCCCTCGCGCAGCTGCTGCACGACGCCATTTTTGTGGCCGCTCATCGCGGCGTAGTCCACCGAGGCGCCGGTGACGATGATGCCGAGTTTGCCGGCATGCTTGATTTTTTCGAACGTCTCGGCCGCGCCGATCAGCGCCTTGGTCGGGATGCAGCCCCAATTCAGGCAGGTGCCACCGAGTTTTTCTTTTTCCACGATCGCCACCCTGGCCCCGAGCTGGGCGGCGCGGATCGCCGCCGGGTAACCGCCCGGGCCGGCGCCGATGACTATGACGTCAAACGTTTCCATAATTCAATATCCTCCAGCTTTTGCTTGATGGCATTGGCGAACTTCGCCGCCATCGCGCCGTCGATGATGCGATGATCGGATGAGAGGGTGAGTTTCATGATCGATCGGACCACGACCTTCTCGTCGCGTACCACCGGTTTTTTCACCGTGCTCGAAACGGCAAGGATGGCGCTCTCGCCCGGATTGATGATGGCGGTGAAATTTTCCACGTCGAGCATGCCCATGTTGGAGATGGTGAAGGTGCTGCCGGACATCTCGTCGGGCGGGAGCTTGCCGGCGCGGGCGCGCTCAGCCAGATCCTTCGCCTGGGCGTTCAGTTCGGCGAGCGTCAGCTCGTCGGCGTGGCGGATCACCGGCACCACCAGGCCCTGGTCGAGGGAGACGGCGACGCCGAGGTGAACGTGACTATGCCAGCGCACGGTCTTGCCGTCAGTCGTGCTGTTGACATCGGGAAACTCCTTCAGGGTCAGGACCGCGGCCTCGGCAATGAAATCGGTGACGGTGAACGGCGCGCCTTTTTCCTTCAATTGCGCACGGAGCCTGACCAGCTCGGTCATGTCGACCTCGACGGTGACGAAGAAGTGGGGGGCGGTGACGACGCTCTGGGTCAGGCGCTGGGCGATGATCTGGCGCATTTTGTTCATCGTGCGCGGACGCTCGGCCAGCGCGCGGTCGACGTCGGCCATGGTGATCCGCCCGCCGTCGCCGGTGCCGGCGAGCGTCAGGAGATCGAGCTTTTCCTTCGCGGCTTTTTCCTTCGCCGACGGGGTGATGCGCAGTTGGGCGTAGCCATGCTTGTACAGATAAGCCCTCACGTCTTTTTCCACCACGCGGCCGAACGGGCCGCTGCCCTTGATCCGTGTCGGATCGATCACGGAGTTGCGCGCGAGCGTCGCGGCGCGCGGGCTGATGCGGAACAAAGCCGGAGCGGGGGATGCGGCGGCGGCAGGGGCGGCAACGGGCGGAGTTGCGACCGAAAAGGCCGGCTCGGCGGCGCGCGGTGCAGGCGCTTTCGGCGCAGCCACCGCAGGTGGCGCGGTGCGCGACGTCTCCGGCATGGAGGGGGCGGAAGCTGGAGCAGGGGCCGGCGCGGTGACGGCGGGGATCGCTTCACCGGGGTTGCCGAGAAAACCGACCGTGCTTTGCACCGGGACATTTACGCCCGGCGGCACGACGATCTTCAGCAGGGTGCCGGCCTCGAAGCTTTCCACCTCCATGACCGACTTGTCGGTCTCGACGGAGAACAGGATGTCGCCTTTCTCGACCCTGTCGCCTTCCTTCTTGAGCCATTCAACGATGGCGCTTTCCTCGGTCATCTGACCGAACTTCGGCATGATGATGGGCGTAGCCATGGTCGCTCCTTAAAGGATGTCGCGGGCGGCGGCGAGGAGGTCGTTGACGCTGGGTAGAAACGCCGCCTCGAGAATGTGTGATTGCGGAGCGATGCCGTTCTTGGCGCCGACGCGTTTGACCGGGGCGTCGAGATAGTCGAAAATCGCATCCTGGATGGTCGAGGCGATCTCGCCGGTGTAGCTGCCGATGTGGATCGCCTGGCTGGCGACGACGCAGCGGCCGGTCTTTTGCACTGAACGCAGCACGGTTTCCAAATCGAGCGGCACCAGGCTGCGCAGGTCGATGACCTCGGCGCTGACGCCTTTTTCCGCCTTGAGCTTGTCGGCGGCCTTGAGGCAATCGTGGACGAGCGGACCCCAGGTGACGAAGGTGAGGTCGGTGCCCTCGCGCTTCACATCGGCGACGCCGAGCGGCACGAGATACTCGCCCTCCGGCACCGCGCCCTTCAGTCCATAGAGGCCCTGCGATTCGATGAACATGACGGGATTGTTGTCCCGGATGGCGGATTTCAGCATGCCCTTGGCATCGTAGGGCGTCGCCGGATACACGACGTAGAGCCCGGGAATGTGACAGAACATCGACTCGAGGGTCTGCGAATGCTGGCCGCCATAGCCCTTGCCGGCGCCGGCCGAGACCCGCAGCACCAGCGGTACCTCGGTCTGGGCGCCGGACATATAATGCCATTTCGCCGCCTGGTTGCTGATCTGGTCGGACGACATCAGGGCGAAGTCGTAATACATCAGCTCCATCACCGGCCGCAGTCCGGCCATGGCCAGGCCGACGCCGGTGCCGCAAATGCAGGCTTCGGAAATCGGCGTGTTGAACACACGGTCGCGGCCGAAGGACTCGAGCAGGCCTTTGGTGACCTTGAAGGCACCGCCGTAATCGGCCACATCCTCGCCGTAGAAAAGCACGCGGTTGTCGCGCTTCATTTCCTCGATCAGCGCTTCCTTGAGGGCGTCCTTGTAAGTGATCTCGCCGTTGACGCGCTTGATCTCGGGCAGCGGCGCGATGACCTCGACCTGGGCGAATTCGGCCGGAACGGTCTCGCACTTCGTGTCGGTGTACATGTACTTGATCACGTCGGCGGCGGCCGGATCGGCCGCGACGGCGGCGCGCTTGGCGGCGCGGGCATTGCGCTGGCGGACCGCTTCTTCCAGCGCGGACAATTCCGCCGCGGTCAGGACCTTGTTTTCCAAGATCTGGGCCTTGAACGTCTCCACCGGATCGACCGATTTCCAGGCCGCCTCCTCTTCCTTGGTGCGGTATTCGTTGCGCGGGTCGCTCAGCGAATGACCCCAGTAGCGGTAGGTGTCGCAATCGAGCAGGACCGGGCCCTGGCCCTTGCGGCAGAGCTCGGCGGCGCGCGTGACCGCGTCCCGCACGGCGAGCGGGTCCATGCCGTTGACGATCTCGGCATGCATGTTGTTGTCGGCGAAGCCGGCGGCGCGGCGGGCGATGCGACTCACGCCCATGACCTCGTCGTCGGTGCGATGGGTCATGCCATAGTGGTTGTTGATGATGAGAAAAATGATCGGCGCGCCAAATTTCCGCTCGGCGAGGTGATTGGTGAACTGCGCCTGGGTGGCGAAGTTCATCGACTCGAGCACCACGCCGTTGGCATAGGCGCCGTCGCCGGCAAAGCAGCAGACGACCGCGTCTTTTTTCTGGTAACGCAGCCCGACCGCCGCGCCGGTCGCGATCGGCACGCCGCCGCCGACGATGGCGTTGGCGCCGAGATGGCCGACGGTGAAGTCGGCGATGTGCATCGAGCCGCCGCGGCCCTTGCAATAGCCGTCCTCCTTGCCGAACAGCTCGCAAATCATCCTGTAAACATGCTCCTCGAGCGCGGCCTCGAGCAGCTCCTCGCGCTTCGCCGCCTTGGCGGCCGGCACGCGCTGGCGCAGTTGCTCGTCGCTCATCTCGCGGATGGCGACGGTGCCCTTGGCCAGGCTTTCGCCGTGGCCGCGGTGGGTGCTGGTGATCTTGTCGGCCATGTGTAGGACGGAGCAGGCGCCGGCGGCGGTGCCCTCCTGGCCGACGGAGACGTGGGTCGGCCCGCGGTAGTTGAAATCGCGAATCGGCTCATAGGCGCCGGACCGGAGCTTGACGATCATCTCCTCCAGCTCGCGGATCATGAGCATGTCCTCAAGGAGGTTTACCGCCTCGGCTTTGGTGATGCGCTTGGCCGCCAGCTCCTGCTTGAGGTCGCCCTTGTAGCGATAGGCGGCGATTTTGCCGCAATCGATGGTGTAGGGCTCGAATTTTGGCCGCATGTCGCTGAGATAATTCGGCGAATGTTTCGGCTGCTGTTCCAATGTGGTGGGGCTGCTCATGTTCAATGTTTCCTTTGCTTGCGGCGGTCAGGTTCTGACCACTTTGATTCCTTTTTTGGCCAGTTCCCTGGCGAAATTTTTCTCCAGTGCGCGATCGGTGACGACAACATGGACATTCTCCAGCCTTCCCGCTCGTGCAAACGATACTTTGCCGGCCTTGCCCGAATCCGCCAGGAGGATGACCTGCCGTGCCTGGCGCATGACCAGCTCCTTGGTGTAGGCTTCGCTCGGGTCGGTGGTGGTCAGGCCTTCTTCCAGCGTCAGCCCGATCGTGCCCATGAAAGCGCGATCGACATGCAATTCCTGCAAAACGCAACGCGTCAGCGGACCGACCATGGTCTGGCTCAGCCGGCGCAACTCGCCGCCAATCAAAATCAGGCGCGGCCCGCGGCCCGCCAGTTCATGGGCGGCCCGGAGGGAATTGGTCACGACCGTGAGATGAGTGCGGTCGCGCAGCAGCCGGGCCAGCTCAAGGACGGTGCTTCCACCGTCGAGATAAATCGTATCGCCCGGGGCGACGAACTTCAGGGCGGCCTCGGCAATGTGCAGCTTTTCCCGCGCCGCGATGGAAGTCTTGTCGTCAAAGAGCGGCTCCTCCAGCCGGCTTTCCACGCTGACCGCGCCGCCGTGCACGCGCCGGATGGCGCCGCTCTGCTCCAGCTGGTCGAGATCGCGCCGGACGGTGGCGAGCGAAACGTTCAACTGCCGCCGGAGGTCCTCGACGCGGATGACGCCGCTGTCGCGGATCAGGGCCCGCAGGCTGTCCCAGCGTTGCGGGGCGAGGGCTTTGTGGTCGGCTACCGACATTTTGGCTTTGATTGAATTTGATCGAATATAGCATGACTTGGACAAAATCCATCAAAAAAAATCACAAGGGGCGGCAGGAGTTTTGACATTCTCCGGGCGGGGCCCCAGGCTGCCGGTCCGAATCCAAAACCGCCATGGTCCACGTGGTTTTTCTCAAGATCGCCTCGATGTTTCTCGTCATTGTCGCCGGCTGGCTGGCCCGGCGGCGCGGCTTTCTCGCGGCGGAGTTCACCGCCACGCTCAGCCGCCTGGTGGTCGACGTGGCTTTTCCCGCCCTGGTCTTCACCCAGATGCTGCAGACGGTGGACGTGGCGGCGCTCCGCGCGGAATGGTACAGTCCGCTCTTCTGCGGGCTGCTCATTTTCATCGCCTACTTCACCGGACTGCTCCTTGCGCCGCTTTTCAGCAACCGGACCCAGCGGCCGACGTTTCTGTTTCTCACCGCCATTCCCAACTGGATCTTCCTTCCCCTGCCGATCGCCCAGGCGCTTTACGGCGACGCCGGTGTGCGCACGGTGCTGCTCTGCAACGTCGGCGCGCAATTCGTCCTCTGGTCGTTCGGCGTCTGGATCCTGCACGGCACGATGGGCCATGCCGCCCGGAGCCTGCTGACCAACACCGGCCTGTGGGCGACCGCCGCCGGCGTGGCGATGGCCCTGATCTTTCCCGGCGCGCGCGAGCTGGGCGCGGCCGCCAACGGCGGTCCGGCCATGGCACTCGGCGGTGCGGTGGTGCAGGCCCTGGCCATGGTCGGCAGCCTGACCATTCCCATGTCGCTGCTCGCCATCGGGGCGCAGCTCGGCGAGCTGACGGTCGCGGTGCACCGCTTTCCCCGCGTGCTCTGGGGCGTCTTGCTCGCGCGGCTCATCGTCGCTCCCCTCGTCACGGTGGCGCTGGGTTTTTGCCTGCTGAAGCTTGGTACCCCGGTTCCGGCGCAGACGCGCCTGATCGGCTACCTCATCGCGACCATGCCGGTGGCGATCAGCTGCAGCGTGATGACGGAGCGATTCGCCGGCGACACCACGCTCGCCGCCGAAGGCATTTTTTACAGCACGTTCTTCAGCTTGGTGACGGTCCCGGGGATTTTCCTGCTGATCCAGCGGCTGGGACTGTAGCCGCAGGATCATTCACGGCCGGCACCGTGAAAACATTTCTGACTCTATAATATAATACGTTACAAATTAACCCGCGCCGATCCGGTGAATTGCAGCCTATGACATGACCGGCAGCTGTGCTGGCTGCGGTCGGACGGAGCGTGTTCTGGGGCGAACGCGCCGGGCCACTCAATGCTCCGATTCGCCGGGATTTTCCGGAATGCCGGGATCGTCAAGGATCTGCACGGCGGTGGCCGGGCCGAGGTCCTTCCAGTCCCACAGCACCCAGACGACTTTTTTATCCGGCGTGACCTCGACCAGCTGCGGGCCCTTGCCGCCGCCGCCGCGCGAGCAGATGATGGTGTTGCCGTTGGCCAGGCGGGTGCAGCTTTGGGTATTGATGAAGCGGTACGGCTCCGGCAGATCCTCCGGCTTGACCTCCCAGACGGTTTCGCCCTTGGGGTTCACCTCGCGCGTGAGTTTGTCGGCTTCGTCGGTGATCAGGGTGTTGCCATTCTTCAGGCGGATGGCAGCCCAGGGCGAACGGATGGGGTAGCGCCAGATCTCCTTGAAGTCCTTGTCGTATTCCACCACCGCGGCATTTGGACCCATGCCCAGCTCGGGAACGAGGTAGGTTCCCTGGGCGGTGTAGCGCACCCGGCGATACTGCGGATGAATCGTCTTCGGGTCGGTCAGGCTCCGGGCCGGCAGGTCGTGCTCGAACTCCACCTGGTCGGTCCGGATGTTCATGACGATCAATTTTGGCGGCAGGCCATTGAGGACAAAGAGCACTTTGTCCAAGCCGATCGGCTGGCAGGTGTGAACCTCCGTGCCGGAGGGGCAGTCGTAACTCCAGACAACCTTTTTATCCGGCGTGATCTCGGCGAGGTACTGCATCCGGGTGAAGAGGATGTTGCCGTTGGAAAGCATCCAGACGTCGTCGTACTCGTTTCCTTTGCCGGTGGAGTAAGTCCAGATGACTTTTCCGCCGTTGATCAGGAACATCTTGTTGTAGCCTTCGCCGACGTAGAGCATCGGGTGCTGGGCCAGGCCGTTGCCGGGAAAATTCACGGGCGGCGGCGGCGGATCGGCCATCCATTTGCGGGGCGCGACCTCGATTTCCGACGGTCCGAGCGCGGGCACGTCCGGCGCGGTGAAACGGCCGAGCACGGCCATGCACGGCGTAACCGGGCCGGCGTTTTTGGTGGTGGTGGAGCAGCCGTCGAGCAAGGAGAGAATCGCCAGCACGGCGAGGGGGAGCAGGTTTTTTTGAGTCATGGCGGAAGGGGTACGGATGACAGTCGCGTGGGAGCGGAAAAAGTTTCAGGCAAAACGGCGCATGATGATCTCCGGCAAGTCGATATTCTCCGGCTGCCGCAAAAGAAAAAGGACCAATTCTGCGATATCGTGGGGCTTGATCATCGGCTGGCCCTTGAGACGCGCCCCCAGCCGGGTGCCTTTGATCAGGTCGGTGTCCACGCCGCCGGGGCAGAGCGTATGCACGTGGATGTGGTGCGGCCGGGCCTCGATGGCGAGGCCGCGGGCGAACCCGAGCAGGCCATGCTTGCTGGCGGAATAAGCCGACTGGTGAAGATAGCTCTGAACGCTCGCCACGCTGGCAATGTTGATGATCCGGCCCTGGCGGCGCTTGATCATCGCCGGCAGCACTTCACGGCAGATCAGAAACGGCGCGGTCAGGTTGACCCGCAAAATTTTTTCCCAGTCGGCCAGGGCGATCTCCGTCACCGGTTTTTCCAGGAAAAGGCCGGCATTGTTGACGATGAAGTCGATCCGGCCGAAATGGGCGGCCGCCTGTGCGACCGCGGCGGGAATCTGTTCCGACTCGGCCAGGTCGCACGGAATGAATTTTCCGCGCACGCCGGTGGGCGGCCGGGTGCGGGAAAGGAGGGCGAGCCGGAGGCCGGCGCGGGCGAGCGCCCGGGCGATGGCCAAGCCGATGCCGCGGCTGGCGCCGGTGACGAGGGCGGTTTTGCCGCGGAGCGAAGGCATGAGAGAGCGGCGCCGCGGCGCGATCGCTAGTTCATTTCCTGGCCGCCGGTGACGCTGAGGGCGATGCCGGTGATATAGGCCGACTGGTCGGAAGCGAGAAAGACGACGGCGTTGCAGACGTCGTCATAGCTGCAGCCGCGCTTCATCGGCACCTGGCTGACATAGTGCCGGCGGACGTCCTCGAGATTTTGCGCGCCGGGGACCTTGCCGGCCCGGAGATACTGGACGAACAGGCCCTTCTCCGGATGGGTCCAGAGGGGTGAATCGAGCAGGTTGCCGGGGCAGATGGCGTTGCAGCGAATATTGAGAGGCGCCATCTCCAGCGCGACGCTCTGGGTGTGGCCGATGCCGGCGAACTTGGTCGCGGCATAGGCGGAGTTGGCGGCGCTGCCTTTTTTGCCCGATTTGGAATTGATGTTGATGATCGAGCCGCTGCGCTGCGGCTTCATGATCCGGCAGGCATGCTTGGTGGTGAGGAAATATCCGAACAGATTTACGTTCATGACCGCCCGCCATTTTTCGGCATCGGCCTCGGCAATCGGCTCGGCGATGAGGATGGCGGCGTTGGCGACGACGATGTCGACGCGGCCGAACGCCTCCACCGTGCGGCCGAACAGCCGTTCGACGTCCGCCTCCTGGGTTACATCGGTCTTCACGCCGATCACGCGCCGGCCGGTCTGCTGCGCAATGGCGGCGGCGGTCTCGGTCACGCCTTTTTCGTTCACGTCGGCGATGACGACGGAGCAGCCTTCGCAAGCGAGGCGCTGGGAGATTGCCTGGCCGAGTCCCTGCGCGCCGCCGGTGACGACGGCGATCTTGCCTTCCAGTGCGGGGGTCATGATGCGCCGAACTCCTTTTTCAGGGCCGCCTCGGCCTGCTTGTTCCAGCCGCCGTCGCCCAGCGCCTGGGCCACGGTGGAGTGGGCCTGGCCGAGCTCGGGCAGGGCGGTGAGTTTCAAACCCTTGGCGAACGGATAAACCACGATCTTGCCCGGCATGAGATTTTTTTCCACCGCGCGAATGCCGTCGACCGCGCCATCGAGGCCGGCGATGGCGGCCACAGAAAGGTTGGTATCGAGCTGGCGCGAGGCCACCTTGTTCAGCACCACCTTCATATCCTCAAGGGTGGAGCCGCTGGTGCCGACGAAGTAACACTCCTTCTCGGCATAGGCGTCGAGGTCGATTTCAGCGGTCTTGTCGGCGGGGATGCCGGCAAAAATATTGATGATGGCCCGCGGCGCGGCGTCCTTGACCGCCTGGGCGACGAGGGCCGGTACCGGCGCCATCAGGACGATGTAATTGAACGATTCACCAAGCTTGTCCTTCGAGGGATTGTAGGGCTGGAGCGAGACCTTGTGCTTTTGCGCCAGCGGCCCGGCCAGTTTTTGCAGGGCGGCGAGCCGCTCCTCGTTCAGATCGCCGGCAAACACCGTCACACCGGCCACACCCTGGCAGAGGTCGCGGATGACGTGCATCGTGCCCATCGGGCCGGCTGCGCCGACGATGTTGATCTTATCCTTCGGCCGGATCTCCGCGGTGGTCGGGATCGCGGCCTGGGCCTCGGCCACGTCGTGGCCGGCCGTGCCGACGAGACGGATGCCGCCGTAATGCACGCGGCCGACGGCGGTGACGACCGGCCGGCCGAATTTTTTGCCGCCCTGGACGTAGACGAGCAGTCCCTTGGGCGCGACAAGGGCGAAAAGTTTCTCCATGACGGCGGCGTCGCTGCCGAAATAAATCACATCGTCAAACATCCCGGCTGGGAGCGCGGAGGGTTTGGCGTAGGTGACATGGCCGGCGCCGGGCACCTTCGGCTCGCCCTCGGCGACAACCAGGGTTTTGCCGTCGCGCCGGAAACTGCGGCGCTGCTGCTCGACGTAAGCATCCTCGACACAGGCCCAGGGCTCGCACAGGGCGATGGCCGAGGCCGAGAGATCCTCCGGGGCGGGAATGAGCATGGATTCGCCGTCGGGCGCGGTGATGACGCGTTCGTCGACCAGGACATACTCCTGCAGCGCGCCTTCGAAATTGTAGCCGAAGGCGGAATTGGAATTGGCCGTGGGCAGCCAGCGGTAATCGGTCTGGACGAGGTAGCGTTCGCCGGGCCTGAAGCCCTTCACGCCCGAACCGACCTGGACAATGCGGACGACGGTCTCATGGCCGGGAACGACGGGCTTGTCGCCGGGCACATAGTGCGGCATCTCCGTCAACGCCTCGCGCGCGATGCCGGCGGTGATTTCCGATTTGCGGGCATGGCCGGAAAATTGCTTGAGCAGCTTCAGATCGGAGAAGCACAGGCCGCAGACCTCGATCTGGCAGAGGATTTGATGCGGCCCCGGCGCGAAGACGGGCTTGGC